>Ga0207421_10003105_pt1 | contig 20008 bp, 14 predicted proteins | sample SodLakKL_010_SED_4_FD_187542 | JGI IMG/M metagenome (GOLD analysis project Ga0207421, IMG submission 187542) | Alkaline sediment microbial communities from Lake Tanatar, Kulunda Steppe, Russia - 8KL_010_SED (SPAdes) (version 2) | ecosystem: Environmental > Aquatic > Non-marine Saline and... | reverse complement strand
TCGCACGACTGCGGTGTTTCTCCGAGAGTTGCCGGCGGCCCATGTGTTCGCGGTCCTTGTCACCGTCTCGCTCCTTCTATTCTCGACGGAGCTCGGAGAAAACCGGCAGACAGGTTCGCTTCCTGTGCTGCGTCGGATAATGGCGGTTACGGTGACGATTGCCGTCGTATTCGCCGTGAGCGAGCTGTGGATCGTACCGCAAGTGCGTGCCTCTCAGGAGTTCGCGGAACAGGATTCGGTGCTCGTCGACCAACTCCGGGAACGGGCGGATCAAGCGCTGAGGGATCGTGAGTTCGCCGATGCTCGTAGGAGCGTTCGTACTCTTCTCGCCCTACGACCGGGAGACAGGGAAGCGGAGGAGCTTCAGCTCGAAATAGAGCGAGCTCGCGAGCGCGAAGAGGAGTTGCAGGAGCTCGAACGGGCTCCGCTCGAGGAGTCTCCCAGCCGGGCGCGGACCTCGCGGAGTGCGGTGGAGCGTTATGAGATCGCTCGGGAAGCGTATGAAGCTAAGGACTACTTCACCGCACATTTCGAAGCAAGCAGGGCCTTTCGGGCAGACTCGGCGCTGACATCGGCACGTGACTTGGCCGAACGAGCCTGGCGACGGATCGAAGAAGGCGTTCGCGACGTCGCGGAGGATCGAGCCTTCTTCAACGAGAAGCGTCGCGGTTTGCGAGCCCTGCGGGAGAATGATGTGGTCGGTGCTTACTACCTTTTCCGGGAGCTAGAAGAACAGGCGCCGGACGATCGGGACGTTCAACGCTATCTTACGGAGGCGGAAGAGGAGTTGGCCGAACGGCACTTCTTCTTCCAGGATGCCGAGGAGTATCTGGCGTTGCCCGGTTACTTCGACGTAACGCTGGTGAGTGACGGGCCGAACGGCGGGGTAGATGCCATACGTTTCGGGAAGCTGGTTCCCACGCCGGACGGGATCTATGCAACGGGTGTCAGTGTGCTCGGAATAGCGGCGGACGGGTCTCTCGATTATCGGCTGATAGCACCATACGGAAAAGTTATGGGCGACTACCTTGCTCTCCGAGCCCTGGATCGAGAGGAGGAAAACTCCGGATACGGCCCCGAGTATCTGGAGGGTGAGCGACCCGCAGGGCTGCAGGCCGGAGTTCCGTTGAGTACCGGCGGGACCCGTCTGCTTGGAACGGCTCGCGCCACAACCCATGCGGACCGGATGACCGCGCCGGAATTGTGGCGCGTTCACCGCTGGGGCGCAGTCAGAGGGGGCCGGCGCGCGATTGTGCTCAGTGAGCTGTTGCGGCGGGTTGCAGCACCCGTGGAGCTACTGGTACTGAGCTTTGTTGCTGTAGGCATAGGCAGTCGGATGCGTAGTCGTTATCGCTTCCGGCCGCCTTTCCCGGTGTTTGTGCTTCTTCCGGCAGCGCCCGCGGTCGTATGGGGCGTGGCGCAGCTGTACTCGTACGCACACCGGACGCTGATTTCCGCAGGCGCGCTCTGGGGGGGGATGGCGGCAGGCATCGGAGTGCTGGCCGCGGCAGCGGTCCTTGGGCTGGTTGCCTCGCTTGCGTACGCCGCGCGTTGGATCGGGGGAGACGAATAACGGGGTGCAAGGGCCGCCGGACAGCGAACTAACCTACCTTTCCCGGCCCGACCGGGAAGAAGGGATTGAGCTCCCGATCAGGCACGAGGTTAGTTCAAGCAGGAAGGGGAGTGAGGTGCCTATCAGGCAACTATTGGTCAACTCTCTCGATCTTTGCCCCCACTGATCGGAGTCTACCGGTCAGGTCAACGTAACCGCGTTCGATCTGGTAGACGTTTCTGATCACGCTTTCGCCTTCGGCGCACAGTGCCGCGATGAGCATTGCCATGCCGGCGCGAACATCCGGCGACGCAAGCTCTGAGCCACGTAGGCGGCAGGGGCCGCTCACGACGGCGCGATGGGGATCGCACAGCACGATCTGAGCACCCATCTCGATCAACCGGTCGACGAAGAAAAGACGGGATTCGTACAGCTTCTCGTGGATGAGCACGGTACCTTCAGCTTGCGTGGCAACGACAAGGGTGATACTGATCAAATCCGCGGGGAACCCAGGCCAGGGAGCATCGTCGATCTTCGGGACTGCACCTCCGAAGTCGGGATGGACCTGGAGCGTTTGGGCCGGAGGCACGTATATCGTGCTCCCCTCAGTTTCCCAGTGTACTCCGAGCTTCGCGAAGGCTATCCTCGTCATCCGTAGATGCTCCGGCTGGGTATCTTCGATGGTCAGCTCTCCGCGCGTGACGGCCGCCAACCCGATCAAAGAGCCCACTTCCATGAAGTCCGCTCCGATGCGGTACTCTGTCCCCTTTAGCTTCTTTGTACCGGCAATTCGCAGGATATTCGAGCCGACACCTCGAATATCTGCGCCCATAGACTTGAGCATAGAACAGAGATCCTGAACGTGTGGCTCGCTTGCCGCATTCTCAATCACTGTTTCGCCGTCTGCTCGCACAGCCGCCATGATCGCATTTTCCGTGGCCGTTACGGAGGCTTCGTCCAGGAAGACTTCCGTTCCCTTGAGCTGCGCACAAGCGAGGTCAAAGGTGCCGTCGGCGTCCAGATGTGCGCCGAGACTGGTGAGGGCCAGGAAATGCGTATCTAGACGGCGTCGTCCGATGACATCCCCGCCGGGTGGAGGGAGAGTGATGGTTCCGACCCGGGCGAGCATGGGGCCGGCAAGGAGAATGCTGGCACGTATCTTGGAGGACAGCTCTGCGGGGATATCGTTTCGCATGATGTCGGAAGTAGTGAGGCGGTACGAGCCGCCTCCAAGCTCTTCCACGGTTGAACCCAGAGCGCGGAGAATATCCAACATTACGCCCACGTCCTCAATGGCGGGGATATTGTGGAGTGTCACCGGCTCGTCGGTTAGCAGGGTCGCTGCAATACACGGAAGCGCAGCGTTTTTGTTCCCGCCGGCCTTCAACGTGCCCTTAATTGGGAACCCGCCTTCGATCTGATACTGGTACATTGCCTGCCATAGTAGCGGAGACGCTCCTCGAGCACAACGATCACGTCCTTGCGATTCAGGGAAAACGCAGTTGAACCACCGCGGTTCTTCGACGGTGGCGACATGATGACGAGACGAGTACTCCCCCCTTCTCACCGCGCCACCACGAACTGCAGGCAAGCGCCCCCGGGCGAGTACTCGCCGCCGCGCTTCCGACAGCACTGCCCAACTGTGTTTGCCCTGCTTTTCGATTGTGCTGGTATCTTGTATAAAGAGCGCTATGAAAGTGATGAAGTTTGGGGGAAGCTCGTTGGCCGACGCACCAACAATGGAGGCGGTCGGGCGGATTGTGCAACAAGCGGCGCAGAACGAGCAGGTCGTGGTGGTCTGTTCGGCTATGAAGGGTATTACGGACAAGCTCATCCAAGCTGCTCTGGCTGCTGAAGATGCCGATTCCACGCACACGGAAGTCATTAGGTCAGTTCGAGAGAAGCACGAACGGACGGTTGGAGAACTCATGGACACCTCGGATGAGCAAGAGGAAGCCGCCGGGGAGGTTGCGAAGCTTCTGGATGAGCTAGAGAGCATTCTTCACGGCGTGGAGCTCGTCCGCGAGTGTACGCCGCGGACACACGACCTGGTTATGTCGTTTGGGGAGCTTCTCTCGAGCACGCTGCTTGCGCGGTTTCTGCGGTCTCGAGGGGTGGGTGCCAAGTTTGTCGATGCACGAAGGATGATCATCACCGATAGCAGCCATGGGAGCGCCCATGTCGATCGGGCCGAGACGTACCGGCGTATCAGCTCGATAATGGGGACGGGGGAGACCATCATGGTTGTGCCCGGCTTCATTGCAGCTGACGCCGAAGGAGTAACTACAACACTTGGCCGAAACGGGAGCGACTTCACTGCCTCGTTGGTTGGAGCTGCGGTGGCGGCGGATGAGGTTCAGATCTGGACCGATGTCGATGGGATCATGAGTGCGGATCCTCGCAGCGTGGAACAGGCTTTTGTCGTCTCTGAGCTGAGCTACGAGGAAGCGATGGAGCTCTCCTATTTCGGCGCGGAGGTGATACACCCATATACAATGCTCCCGGTCGTCGACCGGGGTATTCCCATTCGCATCAAGAATACAATGGACCCGGAGCAGCCCGGTACGTTGATCAGTGTGGAAGGCGCCCGGACCGAGCGTGACGTTACGGGCATTGCCAGCATCGACAATATTGCGATCATCAACGTGGAAGGTGGCGGGATGGTGGGTGTGCCCGGTATCGCGCATCGGATCTTCCGAGCGCTTGCGTCAGCGAATATCAATATCATCATGATATCTCAGGCTTCGAGCGAGCACACGATCTGTCTGGCGCTTCGCCGGGAAGAGGCCTCGGCGGCCGTTGCCGCACTGGAATCCGAGTTTGCCACGGAGCGGAAGGATCAGACTATCCGACAGTTTGAGCTCCAGACCGATCTGGAGATCGTAGCAGTCATTGGCGAGCGAATGCGGGGCAAGCCGGGGGTCAGCGGCCGGCTGTTCGGAGCGATGGGCCGGGCCGGTCTTAGCGTGCATGCGATCGCCCAAGGATCGTCGGAGCGGAATATCTCCTTCATTGTGGCGGCGGCGGACCGTGATGCTACGTTGAGAACCGTGCATGACGCCTTCTTTGGCGAGGGGACCTCATGAAGTTTCGGAGCACTCGGGGAAACGGCACGGAAGTGACCTTCCTGGAAGCGGTGCTGCAGGGACTCGCTCCGGACGGCGGGTTGTTCCATCCGAGTAGCGAGGTCGATCTCTCTTCAGGTCTCGCGAAGGCCGGTGAGCTTGCGAAGGTGGGCGACGGCGAACCGTTCTCTTGGAGAGCGGCGAGGTGGCTGGCGCCCGTTCTGCGGCATGACTACACGACTGATCAGGTGAAGGGGCTTTGTGAGCGAGCGTTCCCGTTTGAGCCGAGGCTGCGAACGCTGGATGAAGGGTTGCACCTCTTGGAGCTCTTTCATGGCCCCAGCTGCGCGTTCAAGGATTTCGGTGCCGGTTTCCTTTCTGCCGTTATGGAGGAATACTTGGAGCGGGTCGCCCGGCGGGCGCTCGTTCTCACAGCCACTTCAGGGGACACGGGCAGCGCGGTGGCTCAGGCGTTTGCGGGCAGGCGGCGGGTAGATGTCGTTGTCCTCTATCCGAAGGGCCGAGTGAGCCGACTCCAGGAGCAGCAGCTGACGACAGTCGGCGGAAACGTGACTGCCGTCGAAGTAGAGGGGAGTTTCGACGACTGTCAACGTCTCGTGAAGGAGAGCTTCGCTCATCGGGAGGCCGGTAACCTTCCGCTCACATCGGCCAACAGCATAAACCTGGGAAGGCTTATACCACAGGTCCTCTACTACATGGAGGCAGTTACCACGCTCCGCGTAACCGCCGGGCAAGAATGCGCGCCGGTCTTCTCGGTGCCGAGCGGCAATTTCGGGAACCTTACCGCAGGAGTACTGGCGTGGAGGTGGGGGATGCCCGCTCAACGCTTCCTGGCAGCGACAAACCGCAACGATGTCGTCCCGAAGTATCTGGAGACAGGGCGCTTCAATCCTCGGCCGAGCGTACAGACCCTCTCGAACGCTATGGACGTAGGTAATCCAAGCAACTTCGAACGCCTTGCCACCCTTTTCGGACATGACGTCGAAGCGATGCGGAAAGCTATCACCGGTATTCCTGTCTCGGAGGAGCAGACGAGCGCCCAGATTCGCTCCGCCTGGCACCGGTGGGGAACGGTGGTGTGTCCGCACACGGCCGTAGGGTTATGCGCTGCGCAGCGCTGGCGTGAGGAGCAGCGACAGAGGAGAGGCTCGAGCGCAGACGGGGAAACCGTGGTTCTGGCGACCGCTCATCCAGGGAAGTTTCCCGAGATCATACGGGAGACGCTGGAGCTCAAGGTAGAGATCCCGGAGCGACTCGCTCGACTACTCGATCTTCCGAAGGAGGCCGTGCTAATGGAGCCGGACGTGGACCGCTTCGTTGCTTGGCTGAAGGAGCGATACGGAGCGTGAACCCAACTTCGGGAGTGTTGCTTCGGGGATGTTGCTTCGGGAGTGCGGCCAGGGGAGTGCGGTCAGGGGAATACGGCTTCGGGAGTGCGGCCTCGGGGGCTCGCCTCCAGGCTCACTCGACGTACATCTTGAACCGTCTCTTGTTCTCGAGAGACTGAAACGGATTGTTGCGCGCTTTGAGGAAGGCCCGGTAGACGCGGCAAGCCCGATAGTATGCGTCCGGACCCGAGTACGTGGAGCTCAGATCACAGCGGTAAAGCTCCAGCAAGGCCGGAAAGAGTTCGTGATCCATGATCGGAGCGGTGCGGTAACGCGGGAGCGTGTGAACGGCGCCGGGAATCATGTGATTCCGTACAAGCCAGGCAACAGCGTCCACCGTTGCCGAATCGAACTCCAGGCGCGTGAGGAACCGGCGCGCATACTGAGCACCTAGCTCGGCATGTCCGTCGAAAGGGCGTTCGCGAGTACTGCGCGAAGCCGGCTTCCCGCTGTCGTGCAACAGAAGGGCGAGTGAGACCGTCTGGTCCGGCGTCTTGCGGTAGCGGAATGTCTCCAAGGTGTGGTTCCAAACGTCGCCTTCCGGATGGTGGTCCTTGCTGTGCTCGGTGCCCGCCATCGGGACGAGTTCCGGCCAGAAACGCTCCACAAAGCCTATTCGCCGCAGAAAACGGAGCCCGCGCCACGGGTATCGCCCGCCGAGAACCAGCGTCAGGAGCAGACGCTGAAGCTCCGGTGGGAGTTCCGGAACGTTGCCGAGGGTGCTGATTCGGTCAGACTTGTCGACCTCGAACCCGTAACGGGCGATAAGGAGCGTTGCCTGGACGAGAAGGGCCATGAGTGCGCTGCGGTTCCCGTTGGCTGCGCTGGGAAGCGTGATGTGCCGTTTGCGAAGAGCGGGGTATGCGCCGGCGGGATCAAGGTATCGGTCTCCGGCAGGATCGTAGCGCAGCGAGAAGGGCCGGAGAAGAGCGTCCGCGGGTACTCCGAGGGTGCCGTGCCGCTGAGAGCCGAGCTGTTCATTACAACGCACGTAGAATCGGCTTCCGTCTTCGTCGACGGCCGCATCTACGCCGTCGATGCCCGGGAAATGCAGGTCGGGCGTTAGACGTGCGAGCTGGATGAGCGACCCGGAGAATTCGAGGAATACGAGCTGCCGCTCTTGTAACCGGTAGTAGCGATCTAGGGCGGAGGTTCCTGAAAGTAGGTATTCGAAGCCCGCTGACCCGATCTCGTGCAGCAATCCCATGGCTCAGAAGGTACCGAGCTACGCCGCCGTTGTCGAGTCATCGGAAGGCTGTGCGAGCCGGCAGGACCCGAGCTCCAGGACGACAATCCTTGCCTCACGGGCGCGGGTTGGCGGCAGCCGACTCCGCTTCGATTCCCCACACCGGTCGGCTTCACGAATGGCTTGAGCAGGCCTCGGTCAATCGGGCCGGATGCAGGCAATGACCAACGACTGACGGTGCGCGGCAACGAAAGGCCCTAGAAAGCCTGCTGTGGCTTCGCCAGAAAGCTTGCTGTGACCTCGCCGCCGGCAACGGAAGCGGTGGCGCCGACACGCTCTGATGTACTGCTGCCTGTGCCTCGACCTCCGACGCCTCCGCCAACAGGCTGAAGGTAACCGTAGCCCCGTCCCGCGCACACGAGCCGCGTTGGAGGAGACTGTGGGCTACAGTTGTGTAGTGTCCGATCCTGGTCGGCTGGTCCGGGGTCGATAAGACGGTACTGTCGGTGATGCGCGCTGGGCCTTTCACGCGAGCGGCGGCGCCGATGAAGCTCTGTTCTACGGCAACGCCGTTTGCTACGACAGCATCCGATCCGGTGTACGCGCGGTTCGCGTGGACGGCGCTCCTATATGCTATGACGCGTTGTGCCCACACTCGGCGGGTTTCCTCTGTCACGTCTTCGGCGCAGAGCGGTACGAGGTCGGCGAAGCTGCACTCGGCGAAGACGGGAGGAGGACGCCCTCCGGTCTCATCACCGCAGGGGATATCGAGTGCGTTCCCGAAACGGGCGTCCCGCCCTCCCGCCACGGGCGACCAAAAGACCTCGCCCGTTCGCCGACAACGGCCCCGTTGAGAGTGCTGCCGCAATCAATTCGAGCTTCAGCGGCGACATCGGACTCGAACACCGAAGGCTCTTGGAGCCGGGCTCCTGTACCGATAGAACAGGTACCGCCGAACGCAACGTTGCGGCAGGAAGCCGGATAGAACCCTTCGGCCACGTAAACACGGGTCCATGTCTGAGCGGTGCAGCCCGAGCGTTCCAGCGCATCTTGTTCGGCAGCGGTCACCGGCCGATATTCGCGTAGAGGGGCGGCACCCGCAGGCGCAGGGCGGTGTACGTCGCCGCCCACGACGCCGCAGCCCGTGGTAAGGCTTGAAGAGCTTGAGAACTCTTGCCGATCCCCGGCGCGGAGTCGCCGAGCCTCGATGGTTGAGGGCAGTTCGTACTCTTCCGAGTCGGAACGGACATCGTACATGGCGCGCGTTGTATGGCATTGAGCGTGAACGTTCTACCGCTCAACGGTACGCCATCACTTGTGAAAGGGAAGAGTGTTTCGGTTGTAGGGCCAGAAAGGGCGCTCGAGCTTCCGGTACGATGCGGACCCGACAGCCGCGAAACCCGGAAGACAGAACAAATCGTTGAGCGGCCGGGGGGTATCTGGTATGGTACTGGTGTGGGTGAACGTGTTCTTGTCATTTACCTGAAGACAGGCGGCGGGCACATCACGGCGGCGCGTGCTCTGAGTCAGGCTCTCGAGAGGAGACCGGAGGTGGACAAGGTCGTGTTGTTCAATCCGATCGGCCCTCGACAGCGAGTGGCGCGGTGGGCGGTCGAGCAGGGTTACAACCGGATGAACGGAAGCCTCCGGTGGTTGTGGCCACTGGTCTACGAAGCGGCGATGGTCCCTTTTGTAAGGAAAGTGGGGCTTCGCTTGTTTTCGGCTCACGTGCGTCGCCGCGTAGAGGATGCGATACTGGAGCACGGGATCACGCGTGTCGTGAACGTCCACTTCCTCACGCAACAGCCCCTTGCCGATGTACGGCGGCGTCTCCGGAAACGGGGCTGGGGGACGCTGAAAGGGGTGACTGTCGTTACCGATCCTGTTACGGCACACCGGATCTGGTTTGCTCGGCCGGAGTTCCCGAAGGTCGTCTTTACCCAGCGGCTCTACGACCATGCGGTACGGAGATACCGAGTCGACCCCAAACGGATCGTTCGCCTGCCGATTGTCCTGCGTCCGGAGTTCGAGAGCGCGTTGAGTGAAGATCGCGTCCGCGCGGTCAAGACCGAGCTCGGTATCCCTGCGGACCAGGGGACCGTCCTGCTTGCCGGCGGGGGTGAAGGGTTAGCCGAAGGGCCGCGGGTCCTCAAAGAGCTTGCGGCGAGTCCGCACCAGTTCGGCATTATTGTTGTCTGTGGCCATGCGGAAGATTTCTACCGGAAGGCCCGGCAGGTCGCGGAGCGTTACCCCGAACGGGCGATTGTGCCGTTTCGATTCACCGATCGGATGTACGAGCTCATGAACGTCGCGGACGTCGTGGTCACGAAGGCTGGTCCGGCCACGATCATGGAGGCGTTGATTCTGAACAAGCCGGTGATACTGATGTGCTACATGTACGGCCAGGAGCTGGGAAATGTGGAGCTGGTGGTCGAAAACCGGCTTGGTTTCTTCCGTCGTACTCCGCGCTCTATTCGGGCCGCAGTCGAGACCATCATCGGAGATCCGGAGGCGGGGCGGGGAGTACGGGAGAATGTACGGAATATGCGGATCGAGAACGGTACGGAGCGTATCGTGGACTATGTGTTGGACCTGAAACATGCAGATACTCCGGCGGACCGGAGGAGTAACGAAAGAGGAGAACCGCATGAATGATGTGATCGAGATCCCTGCACCGGACGATTTTCACGTTCACCTCCGCGAGGAGCCGGCGCTTGCTCACTATGCCGCGGACGCGGCGCGCTTCTTTGACCGGGCGTTGGTTATGCCGAACACGGTTCCCCCGGTCGTGACACCGGAGGAGGTATCCGCCTACTCGCGAGAGATTGTGGAAGCTACCGAGCCGGTGAACCCCCATTTTCGTCCACTTCCTACGTTCAAGCTCCTCTCTCGAATCGATCCGAGCCAGGTAACACATCTGCGCGAAGCGGGCGCGGTGGCGGGAAAGCTCTATCCCGTCGGGGCAACCACGCACGCCGAGGACGGCATTCGGTCGGTAGAGGAGATCTACCCGGTGCTGGAGCAGATGCAGAACGAAGGGCTCGTACTCTGTATCCACGGCGAGGACCCCTCTGCTTTCGTTCTTGACCGGGAAGAAGCATACCTACCAATTCTCGAGCGCATCGCTTCCGATTTCCCGCGCCTGCGAATCGTCTTGGAGCACATCACGAGTGCCGCGGCGGTGGAGAAGCTCTACCGACTGCCGGAAACGGTGGCCGCCACCGTGACGCTGCACCATCTCGTTCTCACGCTGGATGATGTTGTTGGTGGACTGTTGGACCCCCATTCGTTCTGCAAACCGATTCCGAAGTTCCCGCGAGACCGCGATGCGTTGCGAGAAATAGCCTTCAGAGGCGATCCCCGCGTCTTCTTCGGCTCGGACAGCGCGCCGCATCAGGTCGGCAGCAAGGAATGTGCCGATGGGTTTCCTGGGATCTATACCGCCCCGGTGGCAATTCCTGTACTCTTGGAGATGTTCGAGGCAGAGAGCGATCTGGACGCGTTCGTGCGCTTCACCGCTCGTAATGGCGCGCGTTTCTACGGCCTCCCCCAGTCGGAACGCACGGTGCGGTACGAGCGGCGGACGTGGACCGTGCCGGAGACGGTATTCGACGTCGTGCCGTTTCGGGCGGGGCAGCCATGTCGGTTCCGCCTGGAACGTGACGATGGTTACGATGGAGACGTGCTTGGGCTCTAACGTCCAGCTCCGGACTGCAAAGGAGCGCGAGTGCGTCACCGGGGCTCGTGGAGGCGTACCTTCCGGTGATGTTGCGCAGAAGCATCCGTCGAGATAGCGATAATGGAGGTGAGTGTGAGCCGTACAACCACATTGACGATTATGCCGGCGATCGACCTGCTCGGAGGAGTATGCGTCCGCCTTAGGCAGGGCAATTACGAGCAATCGACGGTGTACAGTGACGATCCGGTCGAGCAGGCCAAGCGCTTCGTTGACGCCGGTGCAACACGTGTCCACGTCGTAGATCTCGACGCTGCTCGCGCACGGGACGGCAGTGAACGGTCTACGAACAGGAGCCGGATCGCGGAGATCCGGAGCGCGGTGTCATGCTGCATCGAGGTCGGCGGCGGCGTGCGAGAGGAACAGGATGTGCGAGAGCTCCTCGATATCGGAGTGGATCGGATTGTTGTAGGGACCGTACTGGTCCGGAGGCCGGATGCTGTTCAGGAATGGACTGCTCGGTACGGGCCCGTGATTCTCGCGGGCATCGACGCCCGAGAAGGCGAGGTGCGGATCTCAGGGTGGACCGACTCGGCGCGTATCACGGATGTGGAGCTGGCACGGCGTGCGGCATCTACCGGCGTTGTCGGAATCGTGCATACGGAGATATCGCGTGACGGCATGCGCAGCGGGCCCGCCGTCGACGCCTCCAACCGTGTCGCGGAAGCGGGCGGCGTGCCGGTGGTCGTCAGCGGGGGGCTGGGGAGTATTGACGACGTTCGCGTGTTGGCTCGGGAGCGGAACGAATATGTAGTCGGGGCGATCGCCGGAACCGCGGTCTACGAGGGCTCTCTTGATCTCAAACGGGTCTTCGAAGAGTTTCCCCAAGAGAATCCGAAGGAGATGGCGTGGTGAACAACGCGGAGGAGCTTGTTCCGATTGTAGTAACGGACGAAACCGGCGCGGTCACCGACGCGGTCATTACCAGCAGAAAGGGTCTCAACAAGAGTCGGGAACAGGGGAATCTTTGGACTCTACATCGGGAAACCGGCAGGCTCCTGCCATATCGCGGTGGCGTCCCGTTTCAGACAATCCGAGAGCATGGGGGTTGGGCGGATGTCCGGCTCGATGGCTCGGAGAGCGCAGCCGGCACCGGAGCTGCAATCGATGTGGAGGATTCGGATTCCGGTGAGCCTACGGGAGCGAGCGCGGTTGGCGCTGTCGGTGAGCCCCCGGTCGGGACAGGCTCCGCAATTGGTTCCGAGAAGGGGGACCATGCCGACACCGCTGGAGCAGGCGGGGTGGCCGGCGATGACACTGCCGGCCGCGCGGAACTCCCTTCCGGCTCCCGTTCGCAAGGTTTATCCGCTTCCCGGGTGTTCACCGAGCTCACCGAGCTGATTCGGCAGCGGCATCTGGCAATGCCGGAAGGGTCATATACCACCCACCTCTTCAGTTCCGGCGAAGAGAAGATACGCAAGAAGACCGGTGAAGAGGCCATCGAGCTCATCTTGGCGCGCTCTGATGCCGAAGTCGAGGGGGAGGCGGCGGATCTGCTCTACCATCTCCTGGTTCTGCTGGAAGCCCGAGGGATACCGTTTGACCGGATCGTTGAGAAGTTGGCCGAGCGGCGGAGTGGTTGAGGCGGATACCGGGGACCACGCCTGGAGTTGAATCCGGTTGGAGTTGTGCCCGCCGGCCTTGGGGGCCGGACCGGCGAGCGTGCCGTGCCGATTGCAGAGGGCGAGACGAGCAAGGGAGTGAAGCGGTAGGTCAGCCGCGGGTCAGTCCGTGCCGGCCGCCACCAATTCCGCTATTCGGGTTCCTATCTCTTCGGTGGAAACCGCCGACTGGCCGGGAGTCGCAATGTCCGATGTCCGCAAGCCGACTTCCAGAGCCGAGCGGGCCGCCTGCTCCACTGCGTCCGCGGCTGCGGGCTGGTTTAGGCTATATCTAAGGAGAAGGGCTGCGCTGAGAATCTGCGCAATCGGATTCGCCATGTTCCGTCCTGCAATGTCCGGTGCACTTCCGCCGGCCGGCTCATAAAGACCGAACCGGACTCTTCCGGCAGAGTCGGGCTCCGCAAGACTCGCACTTGGCAGTAGCCCGAGGCTCCCAGCAATAACGGAAGCGGCGTCACTCAGAATATCGCCGAACATGTTACCGCACAGCATGACGTCGAACTGACCGGGGTTGCGGATGAGCTGCATGGCGGCGTTATCCACGTACATGTGGTTGAGCGACACTTCCGGGTATTCGAGCGCGACCTGCGACACGACCTCGCGCCACATGACCATTGTCGTCAGTACGTTGGCCTTATCAATGCTATGGACAATACCGCGCCGCTGTCGAGCTGATTCAAAAGCAATGCGCGCGATCCGCCGGACCTCGTCTTCAGAGTACCGCATGGTATCATAGGCATAACCGTGTTCCCATCCTTTCGGGCGCCCGAAGTAGATTCCGCCGGTGAGTTCGCGAACGATGAGAATGTCGATCCCGTCTGCTACGAGGTCGTGGCGCAACGGCGATATCTCAGTCAGCGACGGGTAGATTAGTGACGGACGAAGGTTGGCAAACAGACCGAACTCCTTCCGAAGGGGCAATAGCGACGCTCGCTCCGGTTGCTGATTCGGGGGAAGGTGCTCCCATTTCGGTCCACCAACGCTACCGAAGAGAATCCCGGCTGATTGGCGACAGAGCTCCCACGTTTGCTGAGGAAGCGCCGTTCCGGTTTGATCGATAGCTGCCCCACCGACAAGACCATGCGTTCGGACCAATCGAATACCGAAGCGCTGCTCTACTGCATCCAGTACGCGCTCTGCTTCCCTCATCACTTCCGGGCCGATGCCATCGCCGGGCAGTATTGCGATCTGAGTGTTCTCCATTCGGTGCCTTCCTTTCTTCCACGCTAGCCTTCTCGATTCGTGCTCTGTAGCCGGCTGCGAGCATCTCTGATGGTGTCGCTGAGCGGCGCACTCCGCACTGCAGGAATGCTGCTCTCCAAACGGAAGGGCTGCGAAGCAGCATGCCGGTCGGACCCCGCAATTCCTCAGGCGTTCAAAAAGGTGCGTTTAGTACCTGAGCACAATTCGCCCCCCGCTGCTATCGTCCGAGTACTTGATTGCCAGCGTGTCCAAGTCATCGATGTAGTTGCGGCCACGAGCATACTCCTCGAACCTTGGATCATTACGCCAGGTCATTCCAAATAACTCCATACTCGAGAGCGCAGGGACTCCGTGAATGAGCAGATAGTGCGTACGTCCCGGCTCGTTGTCAATGGATAACTCCAGTTCAGTCTCATCGAATTGGTCGGCCGAAAGGTTCACCGCCGCCAAGACAAAAGAGCCGCGATCGAGTGCCTCTTCCAACGACACTGCCCTGGGATAGAACTCCGGATCGTAAAGAATGGGGTAGAGCTGCTCAGGTCCGACCGTGCCTTCGACTCCGACGATCGAGCTTCCATCGAGCTCCAGGCGCGCGGGAAGGACCCCGGTATCATCGGCGACATCGATGACCGACTGCACCAGGCGTCGTCCCATGTGCGTCTTGCGCTCGTCCTCAAGATCCGCCTCCGCCAGAACCATGCCGTACCGCAGACTCAGCTCCAGGTCCACTTTGCCGTCAGAGGTTTCTACGAAGAATCCGTCTTCCGTGTTGCGGAGTGAATCGATGAGGCGCCCAGTTAGGAGGTCTTCCAGTGCTTCGCCGGGTAGGTCGTCATGGTCCACTGCGCTGTGTTTCCGAGGGCGGATGTACGTTTCGAGGGGACCGATGAAGGCTTCCAGCTCGTCGGTTTCCGGGTCCAGCCCGTCGACGAACGCAATGATCTCTTCATACGCTTCGGGCATTTTGGTGCGCGCTCTCTCAATGACTCTGGGCTCAGCAAGCACTGCAGTTTCGCCGGCCCTCAGGGCGTCCTCGATTCGCCGGCTTTCCTGTTCGAGCGCCTCTACCATGTTCTCCGCTTGCTCGTTGAGATCTCCGAGGTATACGGCCGACCGATGCCCCAGCCGATCGCTGTGTCGGTCAGCGGCAGTCCGCATCTCGTAGTGGACGCGCGTGTACTCGCCACGCTCCCAAGCTTCGGCAAGGAAGGCCACCAAGATCCGTTCTTCGAATTGCGATACGCCGTCAGGAGAGTCCCAAGTGCCGTCTTGTGCGTTGAAGCGATCGGATTCCCATCCGTGGTATGCTTGGTCCCGGTATTCCTTCAGCAGGCTGTGGAACTCCTCGCCGTCCATCTCAAGGTCATCGGCAGCGAACCATTCCTCGAACGTTCCTTCAGCCGCGTCCGGGGCTGAGACGAATCGGAGCGTGGGAGTGGCCTCGCCGACCGGGAAGGCGACCTGCCGATTGACCGAGTCATAGATGCCGCGGGACGGAAGGGTCAGCTCGTAGCGTTCGGTCTCTCCCTGAATTGCCAGTAGCTCGGCGTGGTCGCCGGGCTGTACGCGGGAGGAATCCGCTGTGCGAAGTGGCAGATAGATCGTCTCCGATGACGGCGCATCCTCGGGGACGATGACGGCGATTTGGATGGTTTCCTGCTCTCCGGGCTCTTTCACGAAGTCCACGGCGTAGCCGTCTTCCAGCTCGATGGTGAACCCGGCATCGTGCGCCTGCCAGCCGACCGGGCGCAGTCTTTTTGGCGCAGCGTTGGGCTGCTTCACCTGTACACTTTCACGGCCGGAAAACCAGAAGTCCAGCCCCGGGACACGGACTGTGGCCCGGGAAACTGCGGTTTCGGCCCCGAGGGGTGGTTCTGTGGACCGGGCGTCTAGCTCGATCGCTCCTCTTTGGGCTTGAACGACTTCGGTTTCGCCAAAAGCGGCTCCAAAGAGGGTGACGATCACACCTAAGTAAACGAGCGGGATGACGCTGGTCATTCCAATCCACATTTTGCTCATATCGCTTGCATTGTAGCAATGCGAGGTGTGGCCGACAAGCCGAACTCATGCGGCTCACGGGCTTCACAATCGAATCGCCTTGGGATAGGCTGCCGCGCGGGAGAAGTCGTAGCATGCGCAGGTCCATATCTCGTCCCTCGATTGCCGCCTTTCTAGGGCTCTCACTGTCCTTTTGGGCTTTGTACGGTACGGCCTGCACTACCGCGCCGCAGCCGGATGTGGGGGAGCACGATCCGGTTGCTTCCCGTGAGCCGGAGGATGTTGCCGATCCTGACGACCTGTTTGAAGAGCTGCGGAGGTATGTACGAGCCGGAGAGACTGACGCGGCCCTGGAACTGTACGAGAGTCGGCACTCGGAGTTTCCTCAGAACTCTCGCGTAGATCTCTTAGCGGCTCATCTCTACATGGCGGCCGGACGGATCGGAGAAGCGGCGGATTTCGCCCGCTCGGCTGCCGATGTCGGCGGGGGAGCTGAAGCGTGGCGCATTCTGGCCATGGTCGCTCGCGAGCGTGGGGATGCCGAAGAGGAACGAGAAGCGCTGGAACAAGCACAGCGAAACGACTCGAAGAGTCCCGACATACTGGCAGCCCTTGGGCGGTGGGAACGCATTCACGGAGATCCGGAGGAAGCCAGGGGGTTTCTCTCGCAGGCTCTCGAAGCGGACCCTAGTTATGTGCCGGCTTTGCACCAATTGGCACATCTCATGGTAGAGCAGGATCGTGAGGAAGAGGCGGCCGACTATTTTGATTCTGCCGTGGAGCAGCAGCCGAACGATCCATATCTGCTCAGCGACCGAGCACATTTCCATATGCGGTCCGGTTACTACGGTGCGGCCGAGGAGGACTTTGCGCGGGCAATCGACTTGGATCCGGATTTCGCATGGCATTATATTGATCGTGGCCGAGCTCGCCAGGAACAGGGCTACCAGGAGGCAGCGATTGAGGACTTCACGCGGGCGCTGGAGTTGAAGGCAACGCTGTTTCTCCCCTACGTGTATCGGGGCGCCTCCTTCATGGCGGCGGAGCAACCGGAGGCCGCAGTGGAGGACTTTGAGCAGGCGTTGGCGCTACGCCCGGATTACGAACCTGTCTATCCCCAGTTTGCCACCTCTCTCTACATGAACGAACGGTACGTGGAAGCCGCAGATTTTTTTGAGCGAAGCTACCAAGAGAACCCGGGAGAATACGGCTATGCACTCATGGCCGCCGCAGCGGGGGCGAAAGGCGGCGGAGTCGAGTCGGCTAGGCGCCGGGTAACGCGAGTTCGAGGCTCAATTCCCTCTGAGGATCCCCTTGGTGAAGTGTCGGAGTGGATTGCGCGCGATGTTGATGAAGGTCGAATGGTTCGAACGGTCGAGCAAGAGCCTAAGGGGGCGTTGCGAGCACGCGCTGCGTTTCACGCCGGGGTCTGGACGCTCATGAATAATCGGCGTAATACTGCTCGTGCCCTCTTTCGACTTGCCGCTGAGGAAGGAAAGCCGGGAATGGTTGAGACCGAATTGAGCACGTGGTACCTCACTGACGGGCCGCTGAGGAGCGAAGAATGAAGGGCGTTGATGAGCTGCTCTCCTATCTCGACAGGAACCGTCCTATTGCTATTCAAGCACACGATTTTCCTGACCACGATGCTGTTGCTTCGGCGTTCGGGCTTTCTTTCCTTTTGGGATTGCGCGGGGTGGAGAGCGATATCTGCTACGGAGGCACTATTCAGAGTGACAGCCTTCGGGATGCCATCAAACTGTTCGAGGTGCCGATCCGGAACCGGCGCGATCTCGGGATGACTGAGGGGACGCAGCTGGTTCTGGTGGACGGATTTGCCGGTAATGTCAGCAGGGGGAGTGCGGCGGGCGAAGTCGTCGGAGTTATCGACCACCATACTCCGCCGGAGAAGCCTCAGTGTCCGTACCATGACATTCGGCCGGACTACGGCTCATGTAGCACGATTATATTCGAGTACATCAAAGAAGCTGACGCCCCGGTACGGAGGAACGTATCAACGATGCTTCTGATCGGGCTCATGATGGATACAGCGTTCATGACCCGGGGGGTTGCTCCGGTAGATTTGGAGGCGTTTTCCAGTCTCTTCTTTCAGGGAGATTGGGAGACGGGCAGCAGGCTGCTAAAGAACAGTCTTGGATTGAACGACTTGTCCACGTTCCGGGACGCTATCAACTCCTGTGAAGTTGCGGATGATTTCGTCTTTGTGCCGCTTCAGAAGGAGTGCACTGCAGAGGTCATGGCTCTTATCGCGGATTTCTTCTTGGGTATTCGGGAAATCCATTTCGTGGTCGTCCTCCAACCTGACCGGGAGGAATACCGTATGTCGGTGCGAAGCGAAGATGGAGCTCGTCCAGCTGATGTGATTATCCGTCGTGCCCTAAGGAATGTAGGCAGCGGCGGCGGGCACGTTCACATGGGCGGAGGGAGCATCCCGCGAGAGCTTTTCCCCGGAGAGCTGAGTTTGAGGAAGCGTTTTCTTGCCGCTATGGGCAAGGAGTAGCCCTCGGTCCGTCGCCGGAGCCGATCTTATAGAAGCAGCGGGCTGGAGGGGCGGTAGGCTGGGGGACCATAGCGGTCTACACAGAATGAGAGGATTGAGGTTTCGGGGAGCGACGGATTCCAGCTTGAGTGCGGCCATTGAACCGGGGCCGCCGGGGATGAAGAGAGCCGGCGCGCTGTCTGAGGAGCGACAATGAAGAAAGCGGAGAACCAGGATCAACAAGTTTCGAATGAGACGGGTAGCGGCGTTGCCGCGGTTGGTGGTGCTCATGCCGTGGAGCCGGGGCAACAGAGTGCGGCGCATGCCCGGAATAGCAGGGAGACAGTTACACGGCTCTGCTACGGCGACCGTGAGATCATCGTGGTGGGTACCGCCCATGTCTCTCGGTCGAGTGTCGAGGAAGTGGAGCGTGTAATCGCTGAAGAGACGCCGGACCGGGTTTGCGTGGAGATCGACCGCGGTCGCTACGAGAGTGTCACCGGCTCCTCGGGATGGAAGAACCTCGATATCTACGAGGTTCTTCGGCGCAAAAAGGGGTTTCTTCTGCTGGGAAACCTGGTGCTGGCCAGTTTCCAGAGGCGAGTAGGACAGCAGCTCGGTGTGCGCCCCGGAGAGGAGATGATCGAGGCGGTACGCGCTGCCGAGCGGGCCGGTGTGCCTGTGAGCCTCTGCGATCGGGAAGTCCAAACCACGCTCCGGCGCGCTTGGGCCAAAAGTGGGTTCTGGGGCAAGAACAAGATGCTTGCCGCTCTTCTGGGGTCGATATTCTCGCGAGAGAAGTTGAGCGACGAGGACATAGAGGAGATGAAACAGGGCACCTCGCTGGACAATATGCTGCAAGAGCTTTCGGCCTATTTGCCGAGAGCCAAGGAGGTGCTCATCGACGAGCGTGACCGGTATCTGGCAACGCGGATTTGGCAGGCGGACGGTTCCCGAATTGTCGCTGTTGTGGGAGCCGGCCATGTCTCCGGGATGCTTGCTCACCTCGAGGAGCTTGCGGCGGGTCGCGGCAATGAGGACGTAAGCGACCTCGAGGTGATCCCCGCTCGGACCCGGATATCCAAAGGTATCCCCTACATCATTCCGGCGATCATCGTCGGGCTCCTTGTCGTCGGATTCTTCAGATCCGGATGGGATGCTACCCGCGACACTCTGCTGATCTGGATTGCCGTGAACGGCGGTCTCTCGGCTATTGGAGCTCTTATTGCGCTTGCTCATCCGCTCACCGTTTTAGTGACGTTCTTGGCCGCCCCGGTCACATCAATGAATCCGTGGATTGGGGTCGGGTTTGTGAGCGGCTTCCTGGAAGCGCTGTTCAAGAAGCCGCGCGTCTCGGACTTTGAAAACCTGCAGGATGATGCGACCAGCGTACGGGGGTTCTTCCGAAATCGGATTACTCACGTGCTTCTGGTGTTCTTTTTCGCTACGTTAGGGAGCGTGGCGGGGACGTTCATAGGTCTTCCCGTTCTTACACGGCTTCTGGCGGGGTGAACGGATTCCGGCGTTCCGTGCTGGCGAATCGTCCCGCATGGGCGACTCGGTCTGCATCGGCGACTTGGCGGCCATCACTCCGTAGGTTCGAAGGTGGCGCGAACCGCTTCGCTGATCGTGCTCACGTGCTGTAACGATTTAGGTACGTCGTCGTCTCCGCTGGGGCCGGGCGCCGGGCCTATAACCCGTGGGTACCCCAGCTCCGCCGCGGCTCGCGCCCGCCGC
>Ga0207421_10003104_pt1 | contig 20029 bp, 20 predicted proteins | sample SodLakKL_010_SED_4_FD_187542 | JGI IMG/M metagenome (GOLD analysis project Ga0207421, IMG submission 187542) | Alkaline sediment microbial communities from Lake Tanatar, Kulunda Steppe, Russia - 8KL_010_SED (SPAdes) (version 2) | ecosystem: Environmental > Aquatic > Non-marine Saline and... | reverse complement strand
ACGGAATGAAACCGTGCAGGCCCGCCTTCTTCTACAAGGTGTTTTTTGCTGAAATGATGCTTGCTGCATATGTCGTCCCAGAGCTCGCGCTTACCTGAGGGGATCACGATCACGATCTTTATCCCGGGGTCATGATCCAGGAAGGCATCCAGGGTGTGAAGCAGCAAGGGGCGTCCGGCTATCTCCACAAACGGTTTCGGAAGATGTTCAGGATGCATGCGCAACCCCTGGCCACCTGCGGCGATGAGCAGCTGTTTTTGCATGGGAGTTAATTGTGAGACGGCGCTGTTCTAATCAAGGATCAGCATGGCATCGCCATAGGTGAAAAACTTGTATTTTTCTTTGATAGCTGTCTTGTAAGCTTTCATCAGCAGGTCAAAGCCTGCAAAAGCAGATACCATCATCATCAGGGTGGATTGTGGCAGGTGAAAGTTGGACACCATGCTGTTGGCCACGCTGAATTCAAAAGGCGGGTAAATAAACTTGTTGGTCCAGCCCTCGTAAGGTTTCAGCTGGCCTGATATGGAAACGGAAGATTCTATGGCCCGCATGGTGGTGGTTCCCACGGCACAAACCCGCTTTTCGTGCTCCTTGGCTTTGTTGACCCTTTTGGCGGTTTGTTCGCTAATGAAGAATTCTTCACTATCCATTTTGTGTTTGCTAAGATCTTCAACATCCACGTTGCGGAAGTTTCCAAGTCCGGCATGAAGGGTTATTTCAGCAAAATCGACACCTTTAATTTCCAGTCTTTTTACCAGCTGGCGGCTGAAGTGCATGCCTGCCGTGGGTGCAGCCACGGCGCCTTCACGTTTGGCAAAAACGGTCTGGTAGCGGTCCTTGTCCTCCTTGTCGACAGGCCGTTGTATCATTTTGGGCAGGGGTGTTTCACCCAGAGACTCAATGGTCTTTTTGAACTCATCATAGGTGCCATCGAAAAGGAAGCGCAGGGTACGGCCGCGCGAAGTGGTGTTGTCTATCACCTCGGCCACCAGGTTTTCATCTTCACCAAAATAGAGCTTGTTGCCAATGCGGATCTTTCTTGCAGGGTCAACCAGCACGTCCCAAAGGCGGGCTTCGCGGTTTAGTTCGCGCAGGAGAAAGACCTCTATCCGGGCACCGGTCTTTTCCTTTGTGCCGTATAAGCGTGCAGGAAATACCTTGGTGTTGTTTACGACCATCACGTCACCATCATCAAAATAGCCAAGAATATCCTTGAACATCTTGTGTTCAATTTTTTCAGTTTTCTTGTGAACCACCATCAGTCGCGACTCATCCCTGTTTAGCGGTGGCCGCTCGGCGATCAGATCAACAGGGAGATTAAATTTAAAATGGGATAACTTCATGTATAGCTTATTAGGAAAAGGTGTGTATGTCTTTCTCAACTCACGAAAAGGATTGCAAAGATAATACAAACAGGACCCTTTGTCAAGCACTATTTTTCGGTTCAGATGTCGCCCCGGGCGATGGCATCCGTCAGTTGATCCATTTTCCATGCTTGTTCCACTGAAAAGCCTCCTATGTGTGTTCTTCTCAGGGCGCTAAGGTATGCACCGGTGCCCAGGTGCTCCCCAAAATCGCGGGCCAGGGCACGTATGTAGGTTCCTTTGCTGCATGTGATCCGGAAAGATACTTCCGGCAGTTTTGTCTCTGTGATCGCGAAGGTTTTGATGTCTACCGGCCGGGCCTGCAGTTTGGTGTTTAACCCTTGCCGGGCATGGTGATAAGCTCTCTCCCCGGCAATTTTCTTTGCAGAAAACAGGGGTGGGACCTGCTCCTGCGGGCCGGTTAAGGCTTCGGCCACGCGTTCAAGGTCTTCTCCCGTGATGTGCTCATAGGGTCTTGTTTCAACGGGTGCTGTTTCCAGGTCAAAAGAAGGGGTCACGTGGCCAATAATAAAGGTGCCGGTATAGGTTTTGTCAAGGCCCTGGTACTGTTCAATCAGCTTGGTGGACTTTCCGGTGCAGATGATCAATAACCCGGTGGCCAGCGGATCCAGCGTGCCGGCATGGCCTATCCGGATTTTTTTAATCCCCAGGCGGTATCGCAACTGCGTTTTAATTTTGTTTACTGCATCAAAGGAAGTCCATCGATAGGGCTTGTCTACAAAGAGCAAGCGTCCTTTCTGGAAGGACTCCTGAAGTTCCTGTTTGTTTTCTGTCATGGGTATCTCTCCGGATCAGGCATTATGCCATGCTTCCTGCGATAATAGCGGTCAGGCCGATGGCCAGACAGTAGATGGCAAAGTATTCGATTTTCCCTCTTCGCACGATCTTAAGCATCCAGCGGCATGCCACCACCCCGGCCAGGAATGCTGCTATGGCTCCCACGATCATGGGGGTGGGGTCCAGGGTTCCGGCCACTGCTTCTTCAGACATGCTTACTACCTTCAGGAAGTTGGCGCCAAAAATGGGGATCAGCACCATGAGGAAGGAAAAGCGTATGGCTTTGCCACGCTCTATCCCAAAAAACAAGGCGGTGCTGATGGTGGCACCACTTCTGCTGATTCCCGGTAATATGGCAAATGTCTGTGCAATACCTATTACGAGGGCGCTCTTAAGGGTGACATCCTTGTGGTGTTTTCCTGTAAAGCGCGTAAGCCAAAGCAGTGTGGCTGTGACCAGCAACATGAAACCCACAAAGCGCACATTGCCGTCAAAAATGCTTTCGATCTGTTCCTCATAGAGCAATCCTACAATAGCAGTAGGAACGGCAGAGGCCAGCAGCAAAAGGGTGAACTTCATCTCGGGGTTCCACTGAAAACGGAAAAAGTTGATCACCAGCGCTGTAATGTCGCGCCAGAAAACAACCACCACACTCATGAATGTGGCACCATGTACTATGATGTTAAACGTGAAGTAGTCGTGCGGGTCTTCAAGACCCCATGCGCCGGCAAGCTCGAGGTGGCCGCTGCTGCTCACAGGCAAAAACTCTGTCAGTCCCTGGAGGATTCCAAGGAGCAATGCTTCTATCCAACTCATTTCTTGCGTGTATTGCCTGGCTTGCCTTTCGTTTGTGGTTGTTTCCCTTTTTGTGATGGCATCTTTTGTGATGCTCCCTTTTTAGCTGGTGCATGCGCCTTGGTGCTGACCGTTTCGGGCATGTTGGTAGTCTTTTTCATGATGGCGTAAATCTGGATGGCATAACCAGCAAGCACCAGTATGGGAGCCAGGGTCATACGCCTGAACCCGAAGATGGCGTCGCTAAACTCCCCGGGGTCATCACTGGCACCGCCAATCATCAGCAAGAACCCAACGGCAGTAACTACCAGGCCAATGATGAGCCAGGTGTACTTTTTTTTGTCAAACAGCAATACATTGCCTCGTTTTTCTGTCATGTGTTTGTTTTTCTAATAATAATACAGAAAGTCTGTTTTTATTTTAAGATATTTTCTTACCGCAAAAAACGTGGATACATAGCTAATGATGATGCCAAGCAGCAGGACCCCGGCAAAAAGGATGGCCATTTCCGTGAGATCCGGAAAAAAAGGAAGCTCCGGTATCTGTCGCTGCCCCAGGTACATGGCTCCCACTAAAAGAACAATCGTGATAAGTGCTCCGATCACACCCTGGACCACACCTGTGATGATAAAAGGTCTCCTGATGAATCCTTGTGTGGCACCCACCAGCTGCATGCTTTTTATCAGAAAGCGCTTGGAAAACACACTTAAGCGGATGGTATTGTTGATTAAAGCAAAAGCGATGATAAGCAGCAACAAGCTGAAAACAAACAGTCCAATGCTGATGCGGCGTACATTTTCATGAACCAGGTGAATCAGCGACTGCTGATAGTCTACATCTGAGATGATCTCAAACCCTTGAACCCCTGCTTCAAACACTTCAAGGCTGTCCGGGTTCGCATGAGAGGCCTTCAGGCTTACCGCAATGGAAGCAGTAAGTGGATTATAGCCCAGAAAATCCACAAAGTCTTCGCCCAGCTCTTCCATAAGGCCTTCTGCTGCTTCTTCGCTTGACACATAGTTTGTTTCATTGACCGCCTCCATCTCATCAAGGCTACGCTGAAGGCTGCGAATATCTGACTCCGAAGCTCCTTCCTCAAGAAAAAGGGATATGGAAATGCTTTCACGAAAATGGTCGGACAGATCCCTGGTGTGCAGTATCATTAGTCCAAGCAGGCCAAGTACAAATAGCACAAGGGTGACGCTTACCACTGTAGAGACGTATGACGATTTTAATCGTCGTCCTATGATCTTATCTTCCTTACGGGCCATGAGCACATGTTTGAGATTGCGAAATTACGAAAAAAGAAATAAGAATGAGGTTGAGGTTGAGGTTAAGGTTGAGAACAGGACCTGGATGTTTAGCGGGCTCCTCCTCCGCCGGAGGCTGCCCCGCCGCCACCTCCTGCTGTTCCACCGCCGCCCATGCCGCTGGCGGAGCTCATGGTGGTGCTGGTAGTGGATATCACCTGGTTGATGGTTTCTCCAAAAGATCCCAGGCTGGTATGATGCAATATAATCCATGAAAAATATGCGTTGTGGCCATGTGCCTCCACTCCCTGCATAAGACGCTTAAAGTACTTTGGCCCAAGGCCCATGGCCAACCCGTAGATGAGATAGCCATTTACCGTGTGTGCATCAAGGTTGTGTATGTCGGATTCAAAATCATAGCGTCTCAGATACCGGCGCAGATATTTCCACTGTTGGTAAGCTTTTTCGCCTTTGTATGTACGGTGCGCGATGGCAAAGGATGCAAGCGCGGCAACAAAGGCTGTTCCTGCGGGGATCAGCAGCCAGGGACCATATACTAAGACGGCAAGCACTAAAAAAGTAACAAAGAGCGTTGCGCCTGCTATGATGCCGATGTATTGGCCGCGAACGCTTTTCTTGTCAAACCATTCTTTTCGTTTTCCATGCCGCTTTACGCTTTTTGTCCATGAAGAAAAGAATTTCTGCATCCTTGTACTTTTCTTCTTCATCCGCTTAAGGCTGATTTCTCCCGGTGTTTCTGCCAGGTCGTCGAAGAGAAAGCGCAACAGCTTTTTCTCATAAGGCAGCAGGTTTTCTGCTTCCCGCTCCCGTGCGTCCTGACTCAGGACAAAATGTACATCTGGTTTGGCTTTGCCAAAGAGGGGCTTTTTGTCTTTATCCCTTTCTTCTATTTTCAGGATACCCCTGTGAGCCAGGTCAAAAAGGGTAGACACCAGGGCATTGCCATTGATGTATGCACCATTCATCAGATAGTTGATCATGGCCGGGGGCTCCTTGTCGGGAAGGCCTGAGAACGCGCCCGGCTTTTCGCGTAATATCGGCTTGTTCCGATACTTGCGAAAAACCCAGAACCATATGATCACGACGATCAGGGCTAAAGGGATGGCCAGCGTTTTGCCCGTTTCATGCCGCTCCGCCATCCTTTGTGTCTTTTCAGCCCGCTCTTCCTCCTTTCTGATCGCCTCTTCCCGCATTCTGTTTGCTTCTTCAACAAGCACGGCCACCTCTTCCAGCACCTCTTCTTCAATTTGCTCCGCTTGCTGAGGCATGCCCGGGAACAGACCTTCGGGGTATAAAGCGCGTATTTCCAGGAAGTGATTGGCTGGCAGATGATCCAGGGTAACCTCTATGATGCCGTCATGCTGAATTTCAGACACCGCATCCAGGGTGCCGTGTACCCAATGCCTGGGGTGGTCTGCAGGCAAAGGCACAGGGGGATAGATCCTGGCACGGATGTTTTCAACAGGCTGATCCCATTGCTCGGATATCAGCTGGTAATACAGCAACATCACATCCTCGTAACGTTCTGTGGCGCCGGTAACCACAAAACGTATGCTGAACAACTTTTGGGTGTCTTTTGCCTCAGTAAAGATGCGGAGCTCCTTATGGTCATCATGTTTGTCAATCATCCAGGTACCCGGCGCTTTGCTTTCTGCGCGAATGTATTCCTGCCCGTTTACCGACACATGAAACTCATTAAAACTGGCCTTCCCCTCCAGGGGAAAGGTTCTGTAAATCTCTGAAAACTCTCCGTCGAAAACGAACTCCCTGTCTTCCTGAACCAGCATGCGGCCGTCATCCTTTATTTCTGCCGTGATATCCAGCCCCGTCATGTGAAATTCACGACCATGTGTGTCGTGACTTGCCAGGATAATAAGGAGTAAAATTTTTGCTGCCAGGCAAAGGGATAAGCTGCTATTCTTCATGGTTTCATGTGTTTATAATTTGATTAAACCGGTCACATGAACCGAGCACTTGCGAGCTCGGCGAAGCCAAACCTCCATTGGATAATCATTTCCCTGTGCGTCAATTTTTTGGCATGGAGGTTTCATGTTTTTGGCGGTGGATAGAGGATAAAGATACAAAAAATCATGCTTGTTAACTTTTTAATAATGTAAGGAGCCGGGCTATTTGTTTTTATTTCGGGCTGCCTGGAACAGCGTTCCGGACAATGTCGTTAATTATCTTTATAAAATAAAAAAATTAAGATTAGAAGATTATAAATTATTTTAAACTATATTTGTATCATAAAAAACCAACACATGAACAACACCTTGCTATACCAGATTGCACTAACCCAGATCCCGGGCGTAGGTGGGGTCACCGCCAGGCGGCTGATATCCTATTGTGGTGGGGTGGAAGCTGTTTTCAGGGAGAAGGCAGGCACCTTAAAGAAAATTCCGGGCATAGGGGAACATCTTTCCGGCTTAGTCAGAAACAAAAAGGTATTTGTTCGCGCCGAGCAGGAAATACGGTTTATTGAACATCATGGCATCAGGCCCTTGTTTTACCTGGATAAAGATTATCCGTCACGCCTGAAGGAATGTGACGACAGTCCGCTTCTGGTATATGTGAAAGGAAAAACCAACCTTAACCCGCCAAGGGTGGTTGCTGTTATTGGCACGCGCAGCATGACAGGCTATGGCAAGGAAAAGTGTGATGAGTTGGTGCGTGGGATGAAGCCCCTCAACGTGATGGTTGTCAGTGGCCTGGCATATGGCGTGGATGCTTGTGCTCATCATGGTGCCTTGCAAAATGGGTTGCCTACCGTGGCGGTACTGGGTCACGGCCTTGACCGGGTCTATCCGCAATTGCATCATAAGCTGGCCCGGGACATGCTCGGAGCAGGCGGAGCCCTGCTGACAGATTTCGTTTCGGGTACAAGACCCGACAGGGAGAACTTCCCCAAAAGGAACCGGATAATTGCAGGCTTGTGCGATGCCATAATCATAGTGGAGGCTGCTGTTACGGGTGGTGCCCTGATCACGGCTAACATTGCCAACACCTACAACCGCGATGTGTTCGCATTGCCCGGAAGGGTAAACGATACCTATAGCCAGGGGTGTAACAAACTCATAAGGATCAACAAGGCGCATCTCATCGAATCGGTAGCCGATCTGCAATATATCATGAACTGGGAGCCGGGAAAAACGAACAGGAATGCCCGCCAGGCAAGTCTCTTTGTTACCCTCAGCCCGGAGGAAAAAGAGGTGGCCTCCTTTTTGAAGACACATCAGGATGCCGGCATAGACCAGGTCGTAGCAGGGGTGCCCTATAACCTCAGCAAAACCTCATCTATTCTGCTTGGCCTTGAGTTCAAGGGTGTCGTGAAACCCCTGCCAGGGAAAAAGTTTCACTTGTGTGGGGAGATATAATTCATGAGGCAAGAAAGTCATGGTCTTGCAGTGCTTTTTGCGTTCAGCGGTATAAATGCTGAGCGCCAAACCTTAAACTCCAAACCTAATATGTCTTGGTCATATTTGCCGGAACGGCGATGATGAAGTCGGCCAGACCCCGATGTTCTTCCTGAAGCTGGCCTACGGACTGTTGCTCTACCGTGCTGATTGTCATCACCTGCAGGGCCTCTTCGCTGTATTCGTGAAGATACCATACGATGCCTTCATCATTATTGGAATGGTAGGCGCCGTGGAAGTGAAGAAACATCCCGTTGTCCGGCATGTTTTGCAGGATAAAGTGGGCCATCGTTGCATCTTTTATGGCTTGTGCTTTGGGAAAATTCTCTGTGCCATGGGCGGGCATGCCTTCCATTTCGAGCATAGCCCTGTATCCGGGCAAATCCGGATCATATGGCACAGGCAGCGGGGCAATCCATGATTGTGCTTGCTTCGTGAGTTCTTCCAGGGCTTCAAAACCGCCCCGGTGCACCATGGATGCATAACGCCGGGGGATGTTGGTGGCGATAAAATAAAGCCCGTTTTCTCGCGCAAATTCTACGAGAGGCCGGTAATCGGTTTCATAGTTGTTCCATAGCCTGGCTTCCGACTCAAAATGATTTTGCATGATCAGGCCTTCAAAATATTCATCCAGAATGACCTGGTTGTCTGTTTCCAGCATTTCTGCCCCCAGCACCAAACCATCACCGGCTTGGCCGTAAAGATCTGTGGCAAGCTCCAGCTGCAGCCAATGGGCTATGGGGTTGTTGTGCAGTTCGCCGAACATCACGATGCCGGATGTGGCTGCTGTGGAAAGCATGTCTTCATAATGAACAGGCTCACCGTCTCTGTCGAATAACTGGTAAGCCGCTTTCTGATTGTCAGCGAATGCCGGAGTCAGAATTATCTGAAAAAGGAGAAGAAAGATTAGTTTTTGCATGGCCTTTGTTCATTGATTTTCCGAAGCGTTATTGTTTTTTAGTCCGTTACCTGAAAATGCCAGGGGCAGCAGGTCTTCTACTTTTTCGATGACGACTATGGATCCTTTTTCGGTGCTGAGGAGGATTTTCATGGGATGCTGTTGCGAAAGTTCGTATTCAAGCAAAACCTGCCGGCAGGCCCCACATGGAGATACCGGTTTGTCGATCTGTATGCGGTTTGATCTGGCACTGATAGCCATGATCTGCATTGGCATGCCGGGAAACATGGCAGACGCAGCAAAGGCGGCCACCCGTTCGGCACAAAGTCCGCTCGGATAGGCCCCGTTTTCCTGGTTGGAACCCTTGACAACCTCACCATTTGCAAGCAACACCGCAGCACCGACATAAAATGCTGAGTAGGGAGCATATGCCTGCCCGCACATCTCTCGGGACAGGGCCACCAACTCCTGTTCCTGCTGAGAAAGTGAACGCTCATCTTCCAGCTCATAATATTTTATGACAACATCTTTTTGTATCATATCGCACGTGTTAATCTTTTATCTGAATTCTGGCTAAAATCGCATGATCTTGTAACCTGTTTTTATAATGCTTGCGTAAAAATAATATGCTACAGGCACTTTCCCACATTCTTATACGCAAAAAGTGTTAAAAGGGTTGCCTGTTTATAGGGACATAAGGAAATATGTTGCGAAGTAACGGATTTTTCATTATATTTGTTTTTAATGCGAAAAAAAACAAGGATTTTTCGCAGAATTATTACAGTTAATCGATCGTTTAACCTTAAAAATGATGATATTATGAGTAATTCAAGTGGAAAAATAGTATTTGGTTTTGTATTTGGTGCAGCTGTGGGTGTTGCAGCGGGTCTTTTGTTTGCGCCAACCTCAGGCAAGGAAACCAGGAAAAAGGTAAGTGAGATGAGTAAGGAGTACTCCGACGACCTTGGCAAGCAGTTCAATGAAAAGTTTGATGAGCTCAAGGGCTACGTCAAAGAAAAAACAGATGAGGCCAAAGAGCGTGTGAAAAAAGCCATGCCAGAAGAGAGTAAATAATCCCAAACGTATTTTTCATGGAAGGCAAAGATCTGTTTTCGCAAATTGCCAGCACAAAAGACAACATCAAATCATATATTGAGGCTAAATCATCTTACTATGGGGTGTTGGCTTTTGAAAAAGCCGTTAAGTTTATTAGCCGCCTTTTGGCTAATATCTTCCTGATGATGGCAGGCCTCCTGGCGCTATTGTTTCTTTCGGGGGCTGCTGCCATCTATCTGGGCCAGTTGCTGGATTCCAACCTGTATGGCATGCTTATCGTAGCGGGGGTCTATCTTCTGGTGCTGTTTGTTCTTATTGCAGCCAGGAAGCGAATATTCGGCCGCATTTCCATTCGTATTGTGAGACAGTTTTTTGTATCGGATGATGATGAGCCAACCGAAACGCGCACATAATATGTGCCCCAGGGCCCTGGCGTTGAACTATGAGTCAAAGATGTTGCATTAAAAACAACCCGTTTCCCTGACCGGAAACATTAAGCGACTTACGCGTATGTTTGAAGCAATCAAAAATATCAGAACCATGGATGACATCCGGGTTGAAAAGGCGCGTGCCCGTTATGAAGCTTTGCTGGCGGAAAAAAACGTCAATGAAAGCTTTCATGCTATTGAAAGGCTCACGATCTTGTTTTCTAATGCAAAACGTGCTTTCGCCGCAATCCAGCAAGCTTCATATCTCTTTCAACGCATGAGCGCCTATGTGAGCCGGATGTTCGGAGGTTCCAAAAAGAAAAAACGGGATGCCCGGGATGAAGATCATGTTACGTATTAGCACTCCCCCATTTATTATGCCCCTCTCTTTGTGAAGCTGAGGCCATCAATTAATCTTTATCTTGCCGCTCACCAAACCGGATGTTTAGCTGCACAATCTCCGGACGGTTGCCTATGCGCACAGGCGGCCCCCAGGTGCCTACGCCGTTCGACACGTATGCATGCATGCCGTCAACCTTTCCGTAACCATGACTGATGCTATACATGGCCTGTGTGATGTAGTTAAGCGGCCAAAGCTGACCGTGGTGCGTGTGTCCCGACAGCTGTAAGTCTACGCCCAGCGCCGCCGCCTTTTCAAGGTAAAAAGGCTGATGATCAAGCAGAATGACCGGATACCTGAAGTCTACCCCTTCCAGCACATCAGCAAGCGGCTTTCGCTCCCGGCCGCTGAAACGACGCTTGTCCCTGTCGTCGCGGCCAACCACGTAAAAAGCATCATTTACCTTCACCGCATCATCACGTATCATTTGGATGCCATGTCCAACAAGGTAGGCATATGCATCCTTCGAACCCCCGATGTGTTCATGGTTTCCCATCACGCCATATACGCCCAGCGGTGCATGGAGGTCCTTTAAAGTGGTCCCGATATTCTGCCGTATAACAGGCTCCAGGTCTTCATCCAGCATGTCGCCGGCAAGAAAAATGATGTCCGGCTCCAGAGCCATCACCCGGTCTACAATCTTCCGGAACTGGCCATTCCCAATTAATGTGCCCAGATGAATATCCGAAAGCAAAACAGCATGAAGCTTGTCCATGTCCCGGGCGTCCTTGTGGCTTATGTCAATATCCAGCTCACGCAACACCGGGTGGCGTGTGTTGATATGGCCAAAGGTGAGAAGAAGTGCCACCAGCAATACAGAACCAGCAAAAAGGTACTGTCTGACCTGCACCATGTTTTCAGTTACGATCGAAGGGAAATAGGGTATGATGTGGTGAATCAGTCTTAACAAATCGAAAAAAACCACCAGCAGGAAAAAGTATAGCATGGCACCAAGCCAGAATGAGCCCGTCCACACCAGCACATCACTCATCGTGCCGAGATAGAGGTTTTCGAGGATCCTTCCGGCCACATAGGTAGCCGCGAGCAACCAAAAAACCCCCGTGAACCAGGTTCGGGTGCCGCCCCCGGCAGGCAAGGCCTGCAGCCCGCGGGTGTAAATGTAGTAGTTGACCAGGGCGTAAACGGTCAATACTATGGTAAAAAATATCAAAAAGGCCATCTTTCTCTGCATCTGTGTTTGTAATTCCTGTATTGCTTCTTTCTTCTGTATTTCAAACAATCTGGTTCCGAAAAATGTTTTTGTTTAAGAACATTAAATATAAAGCTGTTTTTGATTACACATTACGGATTTTTCCGGAAGCAGCGAAAAAAAACGTGTTATGGATTTAAAAGACAAGAACGCGATAATCACCGGTGCTACTTCAGGGATAGGCCGTATAACCGCGCTGGCGATAGCAGAAAAGGGCGCAAGGCTCGTTCTGCCCGTCAGGAATATGGCAAAAGGAGAGGAGCTGAAACAGGAAATCGGCGAAAAGACAGGCAATACGTCTGTGGAGCTCATTTCCTGCCACCTCGACTCCCTGGAGTCAATCCGGCAATTTGCTGAGGAATATAAACAGAAGCATGACACATTGCATCTGCTCGTCAACAATGCAGGCACCTGGGAGGTGAAACGCCGGGAGTCGGAAGATGGTATAGAGATGAATTTTGCTGTCAACCATCTGGCGCCATTCATGCTCACATACCTGCTGCTGGACACCATCAAAGCCAGCGCCCCGGCACGTATAGTAAATGTTTCCAGTTCTGCGCACAAACAGACCAAAATGAACTTTGATGACCTTGAAGGCAAGAAAAGGTGGTCCAGCATGCGCTCCTATGGCCAGGGTAAGCTGGCAAACATTTTATTTACCCGGAAGCTGGCAAAAGACCTCGAAGGAACGGGCGTGACTGCAAACTGCCTGCACCCCGGGGTGGTCAGCACCCGGCTGTTCGACAAAATGCCTTTGGTCTTCCGGAAAATATTCGGGCTGTTTATGATCACGCCGGAGAAAGGGGCAGAAACCTCCATCTATCTTGCTGCTTCGCCTGAGGTGGAGGGCGTTTCCGGGGGCTATTTCGTCAAGAAAAAACAGGCAAGGCCCACACGGCATGCGATGGACATGGACGTGGCGGAAAGGCTATGGGAGGTCAGTGAAGAATATTGCAGGCAAAAGGCGCATCAATAAAAAAAAGAGACCTTATGGCTAAGGAAAATCATTTAAAAGGCCAAACAAGCCCCTACCTTCTTCAACACCTGAATAATCCTGTTGACTGGCACCCGTGGGGCGAAGAGGCACTGGAAAAGGCGCGCAGGGAAAACAAACCGCTCCTGGTAAGTATCGGCTACTCTGCCTGCCACTGGTGCCACGTGATGGAGCATGAAAGCTTTGAAGACGAGGAGGTGGCGTATTTGATGAACAAGGATTTTGTATGCATCAAGGTGGACAGGGAAGAGAGGCCTGATATTGACCATCTTTATATGACGGCCGTGCAAATGGTGTCGGGACATGGAGGCTGGCCGCTAAACTGTTTTGCCCTTCCTGATGGCCGGCCATTCTGGGGCGGCACGTACTTTCCAAAAGAGCAGTGGAAAAACATTCTTTCACGTGTGGCTTCCTTGTATCACGATAACCATGATGAGGTGGTGCAGCAGGCGCAAAACCTGACAGAAGGGGTAGCTAAAAGCAATCTCGTCGTAACCGGAAAGGATAAAGCGGCCTTTTCGAAAAAGGAGTTACTCAGCATGGCCGACAACCTGATGCAATACATGGATGATGAGGAAGGCGGCACAAAAGGCGCCCCAAAGTTTCCGCTGCCTAATAATCACGAGTTTCTGATGCATGTGGCCATGCAGGAAAATAAGCCGGAAATGCTCAACCAGGTGGTGCTCAGCCTGAACAAAATGGCCATGGGGGGTATATACGATCAGATAGGTGGCGGTTTTGCCCGTTATGCCACAGATGCCAAATGGAAGGTGCCCCATTTTGAGAAAATGCTTTATGATAATGGCCAGCTGGTCTCGTTGTATGCCAAAGCCTGGAAGGTTACAGGCAATCCGCTTTACCGTGAAGTGGTATATGATACGGTCTCATTTGTTGACAGGGAGCTCACTTCTCCGGATGGTGTTTTTTATGCTGCGCTGGACGCAGACAGTGAAGGAGAAGAGGGTAAATATTATGTGTGGAAGACAAAAGAGATAGATCAGGTTTTGGGTGAAGAAGCCCCGCTGGTGAAAGAGTATTACCAGGTTGGAAAAAAGGGATTGTGGGAAGATCACAAGAACATCCTGCTCAGAGAGGAGGATGTTGAAAGTTTTGCTCACAGAAAAGAGATGGAGCCGCAAGCGGTGCGTGACAAAATGGCCCGCGCCGGACAAAAGCTCCTGGACGTTCGCAGTAAACGCGTAGCTCCCGGACTCGACAACAAGGTGCTGACTGCATGGAACGCCATGATGATCGAAGGGCTGGCAGACGCAGCAGCAGCTTTCGGTGACGACGCCTTCCTGAAAAGAGCCATAAAGGCTGCCGACTTTTTTCTTGCTCATGTTGTGGAGCCGGATGGCAAGTTGTTTCGAAAAACCGACGGCACCAGGGCACAAATAGATGGCTTTCTTGATGATTATGCCCTTTTTGCCAAAGCACTCATCCGTCTTTATGAAGTAACCGGCCATGTAAACTATCTGAAACAGGCAAAAATGATGACCGGATATGCTATCAGCCATTTCAGTTCGGAAAAGAGCATGCTTTTTGCTTATGCCTCAGATGAATCAGAGCAACTGGCAGCACCGCATTATGAATTGTTCGACAATGTGATCCCTGCATCCAACAGCATAATGGCCCGCGTGCTGTTTTACCTGGCACATTTTTTTGAACTGCCCGAATGGGGGCAGCGAAGCACCCAGATGCTTCGTGATATGCAGGATAAGCTGGATAAATACAGCAGCAGCTTTACCAACTGGGGCATCCTCCTTATGCATCACACCCGTCCGTTTCATACTGTCGTGATCACAGGCCCGGATGCCAGGGAAAAGGCCCGCGCCTTTCATCAGCGCTTTCTTCCCGATGCCCTCATCGCTGCCGCAGAATCCGAACATGGAGCTTCCGGACTGCCGCTCTTTGAAAGCCGCTTTGTTGATGGAAAAACCATGATTTACGTGTGTACCATGGGAAGCTGTAAGGCGCCCGTGGAGGACCCAGAAGAGGCCTTGCGGCAGATGAAAGGGGATGAAGGTTAAGAGCTGAGCGCTGAGTGTCAACGCTATTGAGGCATTAACCTGAGCATGGAAGGTTAACCCCAAACCCCAAACCATTTCGCCCCCCGGGAGATGTCAAAAACCTAGTTGCTTGGCAGGGAGAGGCTGGCACTTTCCACCTCAATGCCCCGGGGGTAATCAACATCGTATCGTTCTATATCGACCGGCCTGATCATTTTGGCATGCTGGTGTGCCTGCAGAAACACCTTAACCTTGTTTTTGCGCTGCAAAAAAGAAGGTTCCAGAAGGTCGATAATGTATTTTGCGCCCCTTGCGCCTGCGATGGTGCCAACCACATTCTTTTTTGCCATCACGTAATCACAGCGCCCATCGGCTCTTTTTATCCTATGATACAGATCGATTACCACAAGCTGGCCCCTGAAAAATATTTTTTGATAGTACTCGCACTTGTGTATCAGCTTTAGCTTGCTGTAAGGTGGTAAAACATAGCGGTAAAACAACTTCTTGTACAAGCATTTTTTCAAATGACCAAAAGGGCATTTTTTGCATAATGTGTCGTTAAAATATATCCTCATGTGTAAGAAAATATTAGTTTTATGGCAAATATAATTCAAATATTTAATTCTACAAGAAAAAAATAAAAAATTTTGGATTTTATAAACATATTTATTCTATAATCGTGATAATAATGGAGTTAAGTGGCGTTTTGGGTTCGGTTTTTTGATGCTGACAACCTTGTTTGCGTATTAATTTTAATCTTTTGCGTATTTTCGTAAACAAAAAGTGAAGATTGTCTTTATTCTTTGTGACACTGCCCGGGAGGAAAATGCCGGGGCAGCAGCCCGGGCTGTCAAAACGATGGGCATGGACGACCTGTGGTTTGTCCGGCCATTGTGCGATCATCTGGGCGACCGATCAAGGGCAACAGCCCACGGCTCTCTTGACATACTGGAGCAAGCACAAGTATTTGCATCCCTTGAAGAGGCAAAAGCTGAAATTTCTATGCTTATTGGGACCGCGGCTAAAAAGCGAAACATCCGCGAAGATCGTCACCATGTTGACAAGCTGCCGGAAATACTGGAGGAGAAAAGGGGCATGATCGCTGTTGCCGGTATTGCCTTCGGCGGTGAAGAGTCGGGGCTGGCAAACAGGGACCTTGATCTTTGCGACCTGCTCACAACCATTCCTATGATCAGGCCTTACCCTTCACTCAACCTGGCCCAGGCGGTGATGGTATATGCTGCCCATCTCTCTAAGATAAGCCTTAACCTGGCGGCAAAAAAAGACCTTGCACCAACCGGCGACGAGCTTCTCGTTGTCAGGGAAAAAGCCCTTCAGGTGCTCTCTGACGTGGAGATCCCCTCTGACCATATCATTCACCGGCGTATCATGGAGCGTCTCATGCTCATGGGCCATGACGACATGCACCTTTTTCATTCTTTCTGCAAGTTTTACCTGAAAAAATACCACGGCAGGGTAAAATGAAACAACTTCAATCCCACTAACCTCGCAGGATCCTCAGATAACTACAAACCTCACCCTGTTCAACCTTGTTGTTCGCTTTCTGTTGACAAAAGCTTCCGGATGAGGCTCCTGTACACGGACTTCACCCTTGTTCCAAAGAGCAGTGCGGAGGCAAGGCAAACCAGGGAGAAGGCAAATACGGTAAAGGGGACTCCGATGTATTCTGCCAGCGCGCCCACCAGCAGGCTTCCCAGGGGCGTGATGCCCATGAAGGTGAGGCTGTAGAGCGATACGACCCTTCCTCTTTTATCTTCATCAGCGATGCTTTGGATGAGGGTGTTGGTGCTGTTAAAGTGCACGATCATGCCAAACCCGGTGACTGCCAGGGCGATCATCGACAGGGCGGTGGTTGTTGAAAGCGCGAAGATGGCCAGGCCGAAGGAAAACATCAGGGCAGCCCTGAAGGTGATGACGGGGATGCTTTTGGTGTTTTTCCTCGATGCCAGGAAGAAAGCCCCGGTAAGAGCCCCTGCGCCAAGCGATCCCGTCAGGATGCCCAACATCTGGCTGTCGCCCTGCAACACCTCCGCAGCAAACAGCGGCATCTGGGCCTGGAAGGGCAGTCCGAAAAGACTGCTTAGAGCCACCAGGGTGATCAGGTATCGTATGGTACGGAAATTCCAGGCATAGTTAATGCCCTCACGGAGTTGGGTGAGGATGGAGCCCCGGCGGGGACTTTGTGTCTTTTTGGCTATGCGCATAGCCATGAGGGCAATGATCACCGCCAGGAATGATACGCCGTTGATAAAGAAACACCATCCTTCACCTACCAGGGCAATAAGCACTCCGCCAATGGGTGGCCCGATGAAGCGTGCCAGATTATATAATGAAGAGTTCAGCGCGATGGCGTTGGCCAAATCTTCCCTTCTTGTGATGATGTCGGGAACGAATGACTGCCTGAAGGGTGTGTCGAAGGCCAGCACTACCCCGTTGATCAGGGCAAGTCCGATGATCATGCCCACCGTGATCACATCGGTAAGTGTAAGAAAAGCCAGCACGAAGGCGATCAGCATGGAGAGGACTTGTGTGGCGATGATGATTTTTTTCCGGCTCCAGCGGTCGGCCAAAACACCTGCGAATGGGGTGATGAACAACGAGGGGATCTGCAGCGCAAAGGCTACTGTGCCGAGCAACAAAGCCGAACCCGTGAGGCGATAGGCCAGCCACCCCATGGCGATGTTCTGAACCCACAGGCCAATCAGCGATATGCTCTGCCCTATGTAATAGTACCGGTAGTTACGATACGACAAAGCCCGGAATATGGTCTTAAACGTGTCGAAACGTACCGGCAACCCCCTGAATGGATACATGTTTGCGCGTTATTTTATGGCAAAGATACGAATAGGTCAGGAGGTTTGGGGTTTGAGCTTGTCTTTTGCCCATCCGCTATGCTTTACAGGAATTGCCTTTTTTCGGTCTGAAAGAAACGCAATAACTGCAAGGCCAGGATGTTGCTGCTTGCTGGGATATTATTCAGCTCTCAGCGCTTCAACCGGATTGGCTTTTGCTGTGAGGTATGTCTGGAGGCTGATGATCAGAGACCCGGCTGCCATGATTAAGATGCCGGGCAGGATAAACCAGAGGGGGTTAAGGGTTACCCTGACGGCAAAGTTGTTAAGCCATTGATCCATGGCGAACCATGCCAGGGGCCAGGCGATCACAAGCGATATCGTGGTTATGATCACCGATTCGCGGTTGAATATCCATAAGAGCTGTCTGACAGAAGAGCCCAGGATAATGCGGATCCCCATTTCCTTGACCCTGCGTTCGGCAGCAAAAGCCGCCAGCCCGTATACTCCCAGCAGGGAGATGATGAATGCCAGGATGGCTCCGCCGGAAAGCAGTGTGGCGGTGCGTTGTTCCTGCTGGTAAAGCAATTCTATGGTTTCGTCCAGAAACCGGACGTTGGGAATGTAGTTTGGGTCGAACTCATTCAGGGCTTCCGTAATGTCATGTATTAAAGATTGATAATCGCCGGGGGTAACCTTAAGGTAGATATGCGGAAACCCTACCTGGGCATAGTTCATGACCAGGGGCTCAATGGTCTGGTGGAGAGATTTCATGTGAAAATCACTGACAATGCCGATCAGCGGCCCCTGGATATTGTAAATGTCGAGCTGTTTGCCTAAGGGCTCTTCAAAGCCCAGTGCGCTGACGGCGGATTCGTTGAGGATCAATGCGCTTTGCACATCCATTTCCGACCCCGGATGAAAGTTCCGCCCCTCCAGCAACTCAATGCCCATGACCTCCAGGAACCCGTGATCTACGGTGATGATATCCGCTATCACCCCTGAATCCATGCGTTCACCCATCTCGGAGACCAGGCCGATGCGGTTATCCCCGCCGTAGATGAAATTGCCGCCGCCGGCAGACATTACGCGGGGTATGGTCCCGAGCCTCGAGCTTACAGCCGGAAAGGATTGCCACAGCCGTCCCGAAAGGTTCTGCAAAATGATCACCTCTTCCTGGTCAAAGCCCAGGTCGCTGTCCTGTACATGTCGAAGCTGACGGGTCATGACCAGCAGGGAACTGATCACAAAGAGGGTGATGGTGAACTGAAATACTACTAACGCCCTTCGAAAAAACTGCCCTTTGTTGCCTTTGACCACTTCGCCCTTGAGCGTGCGTACCGGATCGAAGGAAGAGAGGTAAAAGGCCGGATAAAGGCCCGAAAGCAGGCCGGTGACACCCAGGATAAAGACCATGACCAGCAAGCCTCTTAAGCTCAGCAAGGTGTTTATGCTGAGTGTGACACCCAGGCTTTGCGCGAACCTGGCTGAAAATACTTCGGCCAGTAAAAAGGCTACAACGAATGCCAGCAAGGCGGTCAGAAAGGATTCTGTCATGATTTGACGGATCAGGTTTCCCCGGCTGGCACCGGCCACTTTCCTTACCCCTATCTCCTTTGAGCGTAGCATGCTGCGGGCCGTGGCAAGGTTTACATAGTTTATGATGGCAACAAAAAGGATGAACAGCGACAGAAGGGAGAAAACCAATACGGTGTTCCAGCTTCCGTTATCCTTCATCTCGTAGACCAGGCCCGAATGCAGGTGGATATCGCCGATGTTCATCAGTTGGTGCTCAACGTTGAACGAGACACCCTCATATATAGGATTGGTGCGCACGAACTCCATGGCGATCTCATCCAGGCTTTTTTCCAGCGCTGCTATGTCGGTGCCTGGAGTGACCTTCAGGTAGGTGAAAAAGTTCATTCCGCTAGCCTTGGCCTGGCCGGGCAGGTTGTCGTGGTGGGCCATGGCATGAAGGGCCATGTGGGTATTGTCGGGCAGGTCTTTAAAAATACCGCTGATATGATAGGTCTGACCCTGTACCCTGATCATTTGGTGCAATGCGTCCAGGGGGTCACCCGCGAGTCTGGCGGCAGTGGCCTCGCTGATGACGATGGATCCGGGCTCCTTTAAGACGTCCATGGCCTTGCCTGCCAGAAGATCAAAGCCGAACAGGGTAAAGAAATTCTCATCACCGAACATGATCCCCGACAAGGTGGTGGCCTCATCCTGGAAGACAACCTCCGGGCTGCTGTAATAGGAGGTAAAGCGCGTCATGTCTTCTACCCCCGGAGATTCTCTCAGGATGCTCTCGCCAAGGATGAACATGGCCCTGGGCAATACCTGAGGCTCTCCCTGGCCAAGGGATGCATTGCCGTGAACCCGGTAAATGCGTTCCTGATCCTGTATGAATTTATCGTAACTTAGTTCGTAAAGGACAAATATCCATATCAGCATGGTAATGCCGAGTCCGAGTGCCAGGCCCAGAATGTTAACCACGGCATTGGTTTTCTGCTTTTGCAGGCTGCGCAGCAGGGATTTTACATAATATACGATCATGGCCAGGTGAATTTAATTTGA
>Ga0207421_10003103_pt1 | contig 20029 bp, 32 predicted proteins | sample SodLakKL_010_SED_4_FD_187542 | JGI IMG/M metagenome (GOLD analysis project Ga0207421, IMG submission 187542) | Alkaline sediment microbial communities from Lake Tanatar, Kulunda Steppe, Russia - 8KL_010_SED (SPAdes) (version 2) | ecosystem: Environmental > Aquatic > Non-marine Saline and... | reverse complement strand
CGGACAGCCCCCAGGCGGACAGCCCCCCGGCGGACAGCCCCCAGGCGGACAGCCCCCCGGCGGACAGCCCCCCGGCGGACAGCCCCCAGGCGGACAGACCCCAGGCGCCCCCCAGAGCGACCAGGACCGCACCTGGGCGATCGTGGCCCACCTGTCGGGGCTGGTCCAGCTGGTGGGCATCCCCTTCGCGCTCGGTCCGCTGGTGGTGTGGCTGCTGACGCGCGACCGCGGACCCTTCGCTCGCGACCAGGCCGTCGAGGCGCTGAACTTCAGCCTCTCGTTCCTGATCTACGGGGTCGCGCTGTTCGTGCTGGGCATCGCGCTGGCGCTGCCGACCGCAGGGCTTGCCGCCATCCCCGTGGCGCTCCTCGCGCTCGCGCTGGGCATCACCTGGTTCGTGCTGGTGATCATCGCCGCGGTCCGGACCAGCAGCGACCAGTGGTACCGCTATCCCCTGACGATCCGGATGGTCAGCAACCGGTAGGCCCACGGGCCTTGACGCGCACGACGGCGCGCCAGCTCCAGCGCGCCGCGTCCCTCACCCGCGCCCCAGCTCCCGGCGCACGACCGCGGCGAGGTCCGCGGCGACCGCCTCGGCCCGCTCGGTGGTGCCAGCCTCGACCATGACGCGCACCAGCGGCTCCGTCCCGGATGCCCGCAGCAGGACGCGACCGTTGTCGCCGAGGTCGTCCTCGGCCGCGTTGACCGCGTCCCAGAGCTGGTCAGCAGCGTCCAGGCGGTCGCGGTCGACGTCGCGGACGTTGACCAGCACCTGCGGCAGCCGCTCCACCACGCCGGCGAGCTCACGCAGCGGCTTGCCCTCGTGGCCCACCGCGGCGAGCAGGCGCACCGCGGTCAGCACCCCATCGCCGGTGGTGGCGTGATCACCGATGATGATGTGACCCGACTGCTCCCCGCCCAGGGGGTGGCCGCCCTCGAGCATGGCGGCCAGGACGTGGCGGTCACCGACCTTGGTGCGGATCACGCCGATGCCGTGCGCCTCCATCGCCTGGGTGAACCCGAGGTTGGTCATGACCGTGGTGACCACAGCATCGAGCCCGCTGCGCCGGTGGCGTCGCAGGGCGAGGATTCCCAGGATCTGGTCGCCGTCGACGACCGCACCGGTGTGGTCCACCGCGATGAGCCGGTCGGCGTCACCGTCGTGGGCCAGGCCGAGATCGGCGCCGGTGCTGACCACCGCGCTCGCCACCGCCTCGGGGTGGGTGGAGCCGCAGCCGACGTTGATGCGCGAGCCGTCGACCTCGGTGTGGATGGCCTGCACCTCGCAGCCCAGGCGGGCGAGCGCCTCGGGCGCGACCGTGGTGGCCGCACCGTTGGCGCAGTCCACGACCACGCGCAGGCCGGACAGGTCGATGTCGCAGGCGGACACCAGGTGTTGGAGGTAGGCCTCGACGGCCTGCGGCTCGGGGTGGGTGGTGCCGACCTCGGTCCCCACCGGCGGCTCGGCTGCCACATCGACGAGCTGCTCGACGCGCTGCTCCTGAGCGTCATCGAGCTTGTAGCCGTCGGCGCCGAACAGCTTGATGCCGTTGTCGGGCACGGGGTTGTGGCTGGCCGACAGCATCGCACCGGCGTCCGCGCCGAGGTGCGTCACGGCATAGGCGACGCCTGGGGTCGGCAGGATGCCCAGCGGCACCACGTCACCGCCGCCCGAGCAGAAGCCGGCGGTCAGCGCCGCCTGCAGCATCGGGCTGGACGGGCGCGGGTCGCGGCCGATGACGATGAGTGGCCGGGCGATGCCGCGCTCGCGGAGCGCGCGCGCCAGGGCGCGCCCCAGCGCGAGGGCGAGCTCGGGGGTCAGCTCGGTGTTGGCGACCCCCCGGACGCCATCGGTGCCGAACAGCCGTCCCATGGCGCGCATGGGGCCGCCCCGCGTCAGCGCTTGGAGAACTGCGGCGCCTTGCGCGCCTTCTTCAGGCCGTACTTCTTGCTCTCGACCTCGCGAGCGTCGCGCGTGAGCAAGCCGGCCTTCTTCAGCGGCGCACGCCAGTCGGGCTCCTCGCCCTCGAGCGCCCGCGCGATGCCATGGGCGAGCGCACCGGCCTGGCCGGTGGTGCCGCCCCCGCTGATCCGGGCGATCACGTCGAACTGCCCGTGGGACTCGGTCACGTCGAAGGGCCGCTTGATCGCCGCCTGGGTCGACTCGACCGGGAAGTACTCCTCCATCGGCCGGCCGTTGACGATGATGCGGCCGCTGCCGCGCTGCAACCGCACGCGTGCCACCGCTGACTTGCGGCGACCGGTGCTGATGCGGTTCGGGGTGGTGGTCGTGTCACTCATCCGGGGTGGCTCCCAGTCTCCGACAGGCCGAGGCGAGGGTGGCTCACAGCTCCAGCGGCTGCGGCTGCTGCGCCTCGTGCGGGTGGTCGGGACCCGCGTAGACCTTCAGCTTCTTGATCTGCTTCCGCGCCAGCTTGTTGCTGGGCAGCATGCCCTTCACCGCTCCAGCGACGAGCTCCTCGGGCTTGGTGGCCAGCAGGTCCGCGAACGGGACCGAGCGCAGCCCGCCAGGGTAGCCCGAGTGGTAGTGGCGCTGCGACTGGCGCAGCTTGTCACCGGTGAGCACGACCTTGTCGGCGTTCACCACGATGACGAAGTCGCCGACGTCGAGGTGCGGCGCGAAGGTCGGCTTGTGCTTGCCGCGCAGCACCGTGGCGATCCGCGTGGCGAGGCGGCCGAGCACCTGGTCGGTGGCGTCGACCACGTACCAGGTGCGCGTGACGTCGGTAGGGCGGGGCTGGTAGGTGCGCATGGTCGACCTGCTCAACGGAGGTGGACGGTCAGGGTGGCTGGTGGAGCGGCCGGCGCGCAGGCTCGCAGCGCGGCGCGGCGCCACAGCGGTCAAGGGTACGTCGGCGACGCCACCTCGGCAACCACGCAGGCGCGCCAGCGGGAGCGCCACGGGTGCTGCGGGAGCGCGGCCGGCTCGGCGGTGGCCCAGCCGACTCACCGGTAGCGCACCGCTCGCAGCACCAGGCCGTGCGGCGGTGCCACGCTGCCCACCGCCTGCCGGTCGCGGGCGTCGCGGGCCTCGGCCACCCAGTCGGGCGGCCGTCGCCCCCGACCCACGGTCAGCAGGCACCCCACGATCGAGCGCACCATCTGGTGGCAGAAGGCCGGGCCCTCCACCGCGACCTCCACGATGCCGCGCGGCCGCCGGCGCACCACCAGCCGGGACACCCGTCGCACCAGGTGCTGGTCGCCGTGGCGTCGGCAGAACGAGGAGAAGTCGTGCTCCCCCACCAGGTGCGACCCGCCCAGCTCCATCGCGTCGGTGTCCAGCGAGGGCGGGCCCACGTGCCAGACCTCGTGACGACGCAGCGGGCTCACCCCGGGGGCGTCGCACAGCAGGTAGCGGTAGCGGCGCAGCGTGGCGGAGAAGCGCGCGTCGAAGGTCGCTGGCACGCGCCGCACGCGCCACACGGTGATGGCGGGCCCACAGGTGACGTCGAGGGCCCGCCGGAGCCGGTCGAGGTCGGACAGCAGCGGCAGGTCGGCGGGGAGGTCGGCGTGGACGACCTGATGCTCGGCGTGCACGCCTGCGTCGGTACGACCTGCGCCGACGGTGGTCACCGGGGTGTCGCGCGCCACCTTGGTCAGTGCCGCCTCGAGCGTCCCCTGGACCGTGGGCTGATCGACCTGACGGGCGAACCCGTGGAAGGGCCGCCCGTCGTAGGCGAGGTCGATGCGGACCCGGATGCGGTCAGCGTCCACCGGTGGCCCAGGGCGCGCCGCGGCGGCGCGTCAGCCGCGCGCCTGGTCCTCGTCGCTGTCGTCCTCGCCTGGGTCCTCGGCCTGCGCGGCCTCATCGGCCGCGCCCGCGTCCTCGGCCTGCTCGGCCTCCTCGGCAGCGGGCTCATCGGCCACCGCTGTGGCAGTGCCAGCCGACGCGGGGGCCTCGGGCTGCTCGTCGCGCTCCTGGGCGGTCTGCGAGGGGGTCGCCCCGGAGCGTCGACGCAGGCTCCACCGACGCCGCGGCTCCTCCTCCAGCGGCGCCTCGCCGCCGGTGCCGACGCCCTCGACCAGCTCGATCAGCGCCGTGGTCGCGCCGTCGCCCTTGCGCACGCCGGTGCGCAGCACGCGCGTGTACCCCCCGTCGCGCTCGACGAAGGCAGGGCCGATGTCGGCGAACAGCTTGTGGACCACGTCGCGATCGGTCACGACCTGCTGGACCTGCCGCCGAGCGTGCAGGTCGCCTCGCTTGGCGAACGTGATCATCCGCTCGGCCAGGGGCTGCACGGTCTTGGCGCGCGCCTCGGTCGTCTGGATCCGCCCGTGACGGAACAGCTCGGTGGCGAGGTTGCGCATGATCTTGTCGTGATGGGACGGCGAGCCGCCGAAGCGCGGCCCCTTCTTCGGCTTGGGCATTGCGACTCCTGGGTGTCGGTCGCTGGCGGTGCGGGCGAGGTCAGGCGCCGTAGTCGGCCAGCGCCAGGCCCATCTCGGAGAGCTTCTCCTTGACCTCCTCGATGGACTTCTGCCCGAAGTTGCGCATGTCGAGCAGCTCCTGCTCGGTCTTGGCGACCAGGTCCCCGACGGACTCGACGCCCTCGCGCTTCAGGCAGTTGTAGCTGCGCACCGACAGGTTCAGGTCCTCGATCGGCAGCAGCAGGTTCGGCGACGACGGCGCGACAGCGCCGAGGTCCGGCCCCACCGACAGTCCGCCGGGACCGCCATCGGAGACCTCGCTGAACAGGGTGAACAGGTCGCGCAGCGTGTCGCCCGCGCTGCCCAGTGCCTCGGTGGGCGAGACCGACTGATCCGTCTCCACGTCGAGCAGCAGCTTGTCATAGTTGGTCATCTGCTCGACGCGGGTGGGCTCCACCCGGTAGGTGACGCGTCGGACCGGCGAGTAGATGGAGTCCACGGGGATCACCCCGATGGCGCCGTCCTGGGGGTTGTTGCGCTCGGCCGAGACATAGCCGCGACCGCGCTGCACCGTCAGGTACATCTCCACGCGCCCCTTGCGGTTCAGCGTGGCGATGCGCAGGTCGCGGTTGAGGATCTCGACCTCGGAGGGAGCGGTGATGAAGTCCGCGGTGATCTCGCCAGGACCCTCGCCGCCGAGGAAGATCTCGACGGGCTCGTCGCTGTCGCACCGCAGGACGAGCTCCTTGAGGTTCAGGATGATGTCGGTGACATCCTCCTTGACGCCGGGGATCGTCGAGAACTCGTGCAGCACGCCTTCGATGCGCACGCTGGTGACGGCAGCCCCGGGGATGGACGACAGCAGCGTGCGACGCAGGCTGTTGCCGAGCGTGTAGCCGAACCCCGGCTCGAGCGGCTCGATGGCGAACACCGACCGCTCGCCGGGGCTCAGCGGCTCCTCGGTGATGGTGGGGCGCTGAACGGTGAGCACTGTTTCCGCCTCCTAGGCGAGCTCTCGGTAGGTCGGTGGCAGGTCGGAGAGGTTGCGGCCGGCGCGCGCTGCGACGGGAGCCGACCGATGGCGCGCGAGACTTGCGGCCGCGCGTGGCGGGCGCGCCCGTCCGCACCGGGCGGGCGCGCCGCGTCGCCTCACTTGGAGTAGAGCTCGACGATCAGCTGCTCTTGCACCGGCACGTCGATGTGGGCGCGATCCGGCAGGTCCAGCACGGTGATCTGCAGCTTGCTCTGATCGGTCGACAGCCACGGCGGGATGGTCCGCGTGCCGATGATCTCGAGCGCACCGACGACGGGCTGGGCGCTCCGGCTCTTCTCCCGGATCGCGACCACGTCGCCGGCGCGCACGCGGTAGGACGGGATGTTCACCGTCCGCCCGTTCACCGTCACGTGGCGGTGGCGCACCATCTGGCGTGCCTCGTCGCGCGAGCGCGCCAGACCGCCGCGCAGCACCACGTTGTCCAGGCGACGCTCGAGGAGCTTCAGCAGGTTCTCGCCGGTGAGACCGGACTGGCGGGTCGCCTCCTGGTAGTAGTTGCGGAACTGCCGCTCCAGGACGCCATAGATCCGCCGCGCCTTCTGCTTCTCACGGAGCTGCAGGAGGTACTCGCTCTCGCGGATGCGCCCGCGGCCGTGCTCTCCCGGCGGGTAGGGGCGCTTCTCGATGGCGCACTTGGGGCCCTCGCAGCGGGTGCCCTTCAAGTAGAGCTTCTGCCGCTCGCGGCGGCAGAGCTTGCAGTCCGGTCCGATGTAACGAGCCATGGAGTTCCTCTTCCTGCTGTGCGCGCGCGTGTGGCTCCCGCCGCGGCGCGCCGGACGTCAGACGCGGCGGCGCTTGGGGGGCCGGCAACCGTTGTGCGGGATCGGGGTGATGTCCTTGATCCCCTGCACCTCCAGGCCGTTGGCCTGCAGAGAGCGGATCGCCGTCTCGCGACCCGAGCCCGGGCCCTTCACGAAGACGTCGATCTTGCGCATGCCGAACTCGCCGGCCCGCTGGGCCGCCTGCTCGGCCGCCAGCTGCGCCGCGAACGGCGTGGACTTGCGACTCCCCTTGAACCCGGCGTTGCCCGACGAGGCCCAGGCGAGCACGTTGCCCTGCTGGTCGGTGATCGTGACGATCGTGTTGTTGAACGAGCTCTTGATGTGCGCTTGGCCGTACGCTACTTGCCGGCGATCCTTCTTCTTGCCCCGGCGTGCGGCCTGTCTGCGTTGGGCCATGGTCTGGGTCCTCGCGTGTGGTCGCTGGTGTGGCGGTCGGAACGGGCCCGCGCGCGGGCGGTGCTAGTGCTTGCGCTTCTTCTGCTTGCCGGCGCCGCCCACCGTGGGCTTCTTGCCCTTGCGGGTGCGCGCGTTGGTGTGGGTGCGCTGTCCTCGCACCGGCAGCCCGCGGCGGTGGCGGATGCCCTGGTACGAGCCGATCTCGACCTTGCGCTTGATGCTCTGGGCGACATCACGGCGCAGATCGCCCTCGACGGCGTAGCGCTCCACATGGTCGCGCAGCGCCTTGAGCTGAGCGTCGTCGAGCTGGGCGATCCGCAGGTTCGGATCGATGCCGGTGGCCTCGACGGTCTCGCGCGCTCGGCTGTGGCCGATCCCGTAGATGGCCGTCAGACCGATCGCGATCTTCTTCTCTCGAGGGAGGTCGACTCCTGCGATGCGTGCCATGTGCTGCGCTCCTGATGAGATCGACGGGGTGGTGACCTGCGCGCGCTCGCGCGGGCGCCTCCACCTGGGAGGCGGTCAGCCCTGCCGCTGCTTGTGGCGGGGGTTGCTGCAGATGACCATGATGGTCCCATCGCGGCGGATGATGCGACAGCGCTCGCAGATCCGCTTGACGGAGGGCTGCACCTTCATCTGCTGGTCCTTCTCGTCGGACCCGACGACGCGACGTCGGATCGGTCTGGTTCTGGGCGCGCGCTCCGCGCGACGCTCCTGGCATCCTGGGCGGCGGCAGCACGGAAGGCCCCACCGATGCGGGGCCGACGCGACAGGCTATCACGCCCCAGCCTGCCCGTGCACGGCTGCGCTCCGCTGACGCTCATGTCCCGGTCACCTCACGCAGCCGCTGGTGGGCGCGCGCGCTGATCTCCTCCACCGACCCGGTCCCGTCCACGTCGACGAGCAGGCCGCGCTCGGCGTAGAAGTCCTCGAGCGGCGCGGTCTGCTCGCGGTAGACCGCGAGGCGGTTGCGCAGGACCTCCTCGGTGTCGTCGGCCCGCCCCTCCTCGGCGGCGCGCGTGAGGATGCGGCGCAGCAGCTCGTCCTCGGGCACCACGAGGCGCAGCACCGCCTCGAGCGGCGCGCCGCGGCCGCTGAGCTCGCTCTGCAGCACCTCGGCCTGGGCCAGGGTGCGGGGGTAGCCGTCCAGCAGGAACCCCACGGCTGTGTCGTCGTCGCCCAGGCGCTCGGCCACCATCCCGTTGACGACGCGGTCGGGCACGAGCTCGCCCGCGTCCATGTAGGTCTGCGCCTCCACCCCGAGCGGCGTGCCGTCCTTGACGTGCCGACGGAACAGGTCCCCGGTCGAGATGTGGGGGATGGCGAGGTCGGCCGCGAGGCGGGCGGCCTGGGTGCCCTTGCCGGCACCTGGCGGTCCGAGGATGACGAGGCGCATCACGGCTCCTGGTCGCTCGTGGTCGTGGGGGTCGGTCGGCGTCCCATCACTGGCGCAGGAAGCCCTCGTAGTTGCGCTGCAGCAGCTGGCTCTCGATCTGCTGCAGGGTGTTCAGCATCACGCCCACCGCGATCAGGATCACTGCGCCGGCGAACGGGAAGGGGATGCCGAACAGGGCCGGGACGATGAACGACAGCACCGCCAGGAAGCCGAGGTATAGCGACCCGGCGGTCGTGATGCGGGTGAGCACGTAGTCGAGGTACTCCGCGGTGGGGCGTCCGGGACGGATGCCGGGCACGAACCCGCCGTGGCGCTTCATGTTGTCGGCGACGTCGCTGGGGTTGAACGTGATCGCGGTGTAGAAGAACGCGAAGAACACCACCAGAGCGAAGAAGCCGACCATGAACAGCGGGTCGTCCTGCTGGAAGTTCGCCTCGATCCACTGCTGCGCGCCGGGGCCGAGCACGCCACCGAGCAGCTGCGGCAGGAACAGCAGCGAGCTCGCGAAGATGATCGGGATGACGCCGGACTGGTTCACCTTCAGGGGGATGTAGGTCGAGCTGCCCCCGTAGGTGCGGTTGCCGACGGTGCGCTTGGCGTACTGCACCGGGATGCGGCGCTGGCCGAGCTCCACGAACACCACGCCGACCACGAGCACCAGCCCGACGGCCATCACGATCGAGAAGGCGAGCTCACCGCCCTCGCCCAGCAGCACGGCACCGAGCTGGTTGGGCAGCTCGGCCACGATCGCCGAGAAGATGATCAGCGACATGCCGTTGCCGATGCCCTTCTCGGTGATGAGCTCGCCCAGCCACATGATGAACGCCACACCCGCGGTGAGGGTGAGCACCATCAGCGCCATGATCGGCAGCGTGTCGTTGGGCATCAGGTTGGGGATCGGCTGCTGGAACAGCTGCTCGCCGCCCCCGCGGATGATCACCACGAGCCCGGTGGACTGCAGCATCGCCAGCATGATCGTCAGGTACCGCGTCCACTGGGTGATCTTGCGGCGCCCGGTCTCCCCCTCCTTGTTCCACTCGTCGAGCTTGGGGATGACCACCTTGAGCAGCTGCATGATGATGCTCGCGGTGATGTAGGGCATGATGCCCAGCGCGAACACCGACAGCTGGGTCAGCGCGCCGCCGGAGAACAGGTTCACCAGCTGGGTGACCCCGCCGGCGTCGAAGCCCTCGAGGAACGCGGTCAGGACCTGGTAGTCCACCCCCGGCAGGGGCACGTGCGCGCCGAGTCGGTAGACCGCGACGATGGCGAGCACGAAGAGGATCTTCGTGCGCAGGTCCGGGATACGGAACGCGTTCAAGAAGCCGCGGAGCATCACCGATCTCCTGGATCCGTCAGTGGCGCCGACGCCGCAGCGTCAGCGCGTCGGGCCGCGCGCCGGGGGGCGAGCGGGATCAGCGGGTGCGCTCGAGGGTCTCGACGGTGCCGCCGGCAGCGGTGATCTTCTCGCGAGCGCTGGCCGAGAACGCGTGGGCGCGCACGGTCAGCGGCGCCGAGAGGTCGCCGTCGCCGAGGACCTTCACCGGGGCCTTGCCCTTGCGGACCATGCTGCGTCCGCGCAGGGCGTCCGGGTCGACCACGTCGCCCGAGGCGAACTCCTCGGCGAGCCGGCCGACGTTGACGGTCACGTACTCGACGCGGTTGGGGTTGCGGAAGCCCGGCAGCTTCGGCAGCCGCCGCTGGAGGGGGATCTGCCCGCCCTCGAAGCCGGCGGCGACGGTGCCCCGGGCGCCCGTGCCCTTGGTGCCGCGCCCAGCGGTCTTGCCCTTGCCGGCGCGCTCGCCGCGACCCTTGCGGATGCGGCGCTGCTTCGCGCCCTCGGGTGGCTTGAGGTGGTGGACCTTCATCGCGCGTCCTCATCGGTGTCGGGTGCGTCGCTCGCGGGCGTCTCGGGCGCGGTCGAGAGCTCCTCGTCCTCGGCGGCGCGCAGCGCCTCGTCCTCGGCCTCGCGCAGCTCGACGACCTCCTCGTCGGCCACCGAGCCTCCGGCGGCCGGGTTGCCCACGCCCTTGGGCTCCTGCCCGGGCTCGACCGCCACGGCCTCATCCTGGCCGGCGTAGCGCACCTCGACCAGGTGGGCGACCTTGGCGATCATCCCGCGGATCTCGTCGCGATCGGGCTGGCGCACCGACTGGTGGCGCCGGCGCAGCCCCAGGGAGCGCACCGTCGCGCGTTGCGCGGGCTTGGCGCCCGAGAGCGAGCCGGTGAGCGTGACGGTCAGCTCGGCGCTCACGTCAGGACTCCTTCACGTTCTGGAGCATCTTGCTCGGCAGCAGCTCCTCGAGGTCGAGGTCGCGGACCTCGGCCACCCGCTGGGGGTCGTGCAGGGACTTGAGCCCGACGACCACCGCATGGACCACGTTGAGGGCGTTGTCCGAGCCGTGCGACTTGGCCAGGACATCCGCCACGCCGGCGCACTCCAGGACCGCGCGCACCGGTCCACCAGCGATGACGCCGGTGCCGGGCGCAGCCGGCCGGAGCAGGACCTCGCCGGCCCCGTGCCGCCCGACGACCTCGTGGGGGATGGTCCTCTGGATGCGCGGGACCTTGAAGAAGCCCTTCTTGGCCTCCTCGACGCCCTTCTGGATCGCCGAGGGGACCTCCTTGGCCTTCCCGTGGCCCACGCCGACGGTGCCGTCGTTGTCGCCGACGACCACCAGCGCGGTGAACGAGAAGCGTCGTCCGCCGCGCACGACCTTCGACACGCGGTTGATCGCGACGACCTTCTCCTCATAGGGGCTGCGATCCTGCTCGCGACCGCGCTGGCGGCGGTTGCGACCGCCCTGGGTTGCTGCCATGGCGCTTTCCGTCCTCGTCAGTGGGGTGCGGTGGGATGTCGGGGACCGCCCGGGGGCGGGGTCTACAGGTCGAGGCCACCCTCGCGCGCGCCGTCGGCGAGCGCGCGAACGCGGCCGTGGTAGGCGTTGCCGCCCCGGTCGAGCACCACGCGCTCGATGCCCGCCTGCTGGGCGCGCTCGGCGACGCGGCGACCGACGAGGCTCGCCTGTCCGGTCTTGCCCTCCTCGCCCGGCGAGGAGAGGTCCGCCTCCAGTGTGGACGCTGAGACCAACGTGTGCCCGCGGGTGTCGTCGATCACCTGGGCATAGATGTGGCTGTTGGAGCGGAAGACCGCCAAGCGGGGCCGCTCGGGGCTGCCGGCGATCCGACGGCGGAGCCGCTGATGGCGACGGATGCGGGCGTCGCGACGGGTGGTCCGGGTCATGCTGGGTCTCCTGATGCGTGCGGGCCGGTCACGCGCCGGCGGCCTTGCCGGCCTTGCGCCGGACGTGCTCATCGACGTAGCGGATCCCCTTGCCCTTGTAGGGCTCGGGCGGTCGGATGGCGCGGATCTTGGCGGCGGCCTGGCCGACGCGCTGCTTGTCGGCGCCCTTGACGATGACGCGCGTCGACGAGGGCACCTCGAAGGACACGCCCTCGGGCGCGGCCACGTCAACCGAGTGGCTGTAGCCGACCTGGAGGTTGATCTGGTCGCTGCCGCGGGCCGCCGCGCGGTAGCCCACGCCCACGATGTTGAGCTCGCGGGTGAACCCGTCGGTGACGCCGGTGACCATGTTGGCCAGCAGCGCGCGCGTCAGGCCGTGCAGCGCGCGGTGGTCGGGGTTGTCGCTGGGGCGCTCGACCACCACGCGGTCGTCCTCGACCGTGATGCTGATGTCGGGGTGGACGTGCTGCTCCAGCTGCCCGTTGGGTCCGGTGACCGTGACGGTGTCGCCGTCGCGGCGCACCTCCACGCCGGAGGGCAGCGCCACCGGCTCCTTGCCAATACGACTCATCGCCTGCTCCTGTTCCTCGTCGCGCCCGTCGGCGTCACCAGATGTAGGCGACGACCTCGCCGCCGATGCCACGCCGGCGCGCCTCGCGGTCGCTCATGAGGCCCTGGCTGGTCGAGATGATCGCGAGCCCGAGACCTCCGAGGACGCGCGGCACCTCGTCCTTCTTCACATAGACCCGCAGCCCCGGGCGCGACACGCGCTTGATGCCGGTCAGGGCGCCCTCGCCCCGACGGCCGGTGGGCTTCAGCGCGATGCGCAGCGTCGGGCGCGGGCGCGCGGGCTCGACCACGTAGTCGCGGATGTAGCCCTCCTGCTTGAGGATCTCCGCAACGCCCACCTTCTGCTTCGAGGACGGCATGGCGAGGTCGTCGGCGCGGGTGGTGGTGGCGTTGCGCAGCCGCGTCAGCATGTCCGCGACGGGATCGGTCATGGTCATGGCGTGCTCCTTGGGGTTGCCGGTGTGTGCGGGCGCTGCGCGCCGGCCCGGTACTTCCCGACGGGTTCGTTGCGGTCGGTGGCTAGCTGGCGCTGTCGGAGAACGGGAACCCGAGCGCTCGCAGGAGCGCGCGGCCGTGCTCGTCGCTGGTGGCTGTGGTCACGAACGTGAGGTCCATCCCACGCACCTGATCGACGTCGTCGTAGCTGATCTCGGGGAAGATCAGCTGCTCGGCGATGCCGAAGGTGTAGTTCCCGCGGCCGTCGAAGCTGGCGGGGTTGAGCCCGCGGAAGTCGCGGATGCGCGGCAAGGCGACGGCGAGCAGTCGGTCCAGGAACTCGTACATGCGGTCGCCGCGCAGGGTCACCTTGGCGCCGATCGGCATGCCCTGGCGCACGCGGAACCCGGCGATGGACTTGCGAGCCTCGCGCTGCACCGGCTTCTGCCCGGTGATGGCCGCGAGGTCGCGCATCGCCCCCTCGAGGGCGCGCGGGTCCTGAATGGCCTCGCCGACGCCCACGTTCACCACGACCTTCTCGAGGCGGGGCACCTCCATGATGTTGGAGAGCCCGAGCTGCTGCTGCAGCGCAGGGCGCAGCTCGTCGCGGTAGCGCTGCTTCAGCCGTGGGGTGTCGGATGCGGTGGCGGTGCTCATGGTCGCTCGCTCGTGTCGTGATCGGGGGGATCTGGGGTGGGGCGGGGCCTAGAAGTCCTCGCCGCACTTCTTGCAGACGCGGACCTTGTCGCCGTCGTCGTCGATGCGCACGCCCACGCGGGTGGGGGCGTCGCAGGAGGGGCAGACCGGCATCACGTTGGACAGGTGGACCGGCCGCTCGACGTTCTGGATGCCACCGGACTTGTCGCCGCGGCGGGTGCGCTGCACGGGCTCGTGCCGGGTGACGACGTTGACGCCCTCCACCAGCGCGGTCCCCTCGTCGGGGTGGACCCGCACGACACGAGCGCGCTTGCCGCGGCCCTCGTCGCCGCCGCTCGCGTCCTTGCCGCGCATGACCTGCACGGTGTCCTCGCGCTTGACCCGCTCCATCACAGCACCTCCGGCGCCAGCGAGACGATCTTCATGAAGCGCTGCTCGCGGAGCTCTCGGGCGACCGGCCCGAAGATGCGGGTGCCCCGCGGGTTGCGCTGCTTGTCGATGATGACGCAGGCGTTGTCGTCGAAGCGGATGTAGGTCCCGTCGCCGCGCCGCTTCTCCTTGCGCGTGCGCACGATGACCGCCTGGACCACGTCGCCCTTGCGGATGTTCGAGTTGGGGATGGCCTGCTTGACCGAGCCCACGACGACATCGCCCAGCGACGCGTAGCGCCGCGAGGACCCGCCCAGCACGCGGATGGTCTGCACCTGCCGCGCCCCGGTGTTGTCGGCCACCTTGAGCCGTGACTCCTGTTGGATCATCTCTGCGTCTCTCCTCGTGCGGCGGCTGCCGCCTCGTGCGCCTGCGGTGGCGTGGGCTCGTCGCTCGCAGCGACCGCGAAGGCCTCGTGGGGAGCGGGCGGCGTCGCCCCGCCCCGCGGTGGCTCGCGGGTCGGGCGAGCGCCGGCTCCTACTTGGCCCGCTCGAGCACCTCGACGACGCGCCAGCGCTTGGTCTTGCTCAGCGGCCGCGTCTCCTGGATGCGGACGCGGTCACCCACGCCGGCCTCGTTGGCCTCGTCGTGCACCTTGTAGCGCTTGGACAGCGTGATGGTCTTGGCGTAGCGGGGATGGGTGGTGCGGCGGTTGACTCGCACGACCACCGTCTTGTCCATCTTGTCGCTGACCACGTGGCCCTGGCGGGTCTTGCGCTCGCCGCGGACCTCGGTCGGCTGCTCGGGGGTGCTCATTGGTCTCCTCCACCGCTGTCGGTGGCCAGCTCGCGCTCGCGCAGCACCGTCTTGGCGCGCGCGATGTCCCGACGCACCTCGGTGAGGCGACGCGGGTTGTCGAGCTGTCCGGTCGCGTCCTGGAAGCGCAGGTTGAACAGCTCCTGCTGGAGCTCCTCAAGCTGCTCGGTCAGTGCCTCGTCGTCGAGGTCTCTCAGCTCACTCGCTTGCATCGCCCAGTCCCTCTCGCGTCACGAACTTGCACCGCACCGGCAGCTTGTTGGCAGCGCGTCGCATGGCCTCGCGCGCGATGTCCTCCTGCACGCCCGACAGCTCGAACATGACCCGGCCGGGCTTCACGACGGCGACGTAGCCCTCGGGAGAGCCCTTGCCGCCGCCCATGCGCGTCTCGGCCGGCTTCTTGGTGTAGGACTTGTCAGGGAAGATGGTGATCCACACCTTCCCGCCGCGCTTGATGTGCCGCGTCATGGCGATGCGCGCCGCCTCGATCTGGCGGTTGGTCAACCAGCCCGCGTCGATGGCCTGCAGGCCGAAGTCACCGAAGTTCACCTCGGTGCCGCCCTTGGCCATGCCCTTCATGCGGCCGCGGTGCTGCTTGCGATAGCGGATCCTGCGCGGAGACAGCATCGGTGGGTCCTCCTGGCGGGGCGACTAGCCCCGGTCGCTGCCGCGCTCGTCGGCGTCGGGGTCATCGGACGGCTCCGGTTCGCCTGCGCCTTGCTGGTCGCTCGGCGTGGAGACGTCCCAGCCCTCCAGCGCACTGCCCGGCTCGGGGGGCTCGGGCTCTGCGGGGGCTGGCGGCGGGGCCGCGGGCTCGCTGGCCTCGGGGGGCTGCTCGGTGGGCGGCTCGGATGGCTGCGCCGGAGCGGTGGGCTCGGTGGCGGGGGCCTCGGCCACCTCGTCAGCGCCCGAGGGGGCTGCCAAGCCGGTCTCCTCGGCCGGGGGAGCCAGTGCAGGGTCGGGCTCCGGCGCGGCCTGGGGCGGCTCGGCGCCTGCCTGCTCGGCCTGCACCTGCTGCTCCGCCTGCTCACGCAGCCGCTTGGCGCGCTCGGCCTCCTCCTGCTGGCGACGGCGGCGCACCTGCGCCTCGCGCCGCTCGGTGGAGGGCAGCTGCTCGCCGGTGTAGATCCACACCTTCACGCCGATGCGGCCATAGGTGGTCCGGGCCTCGTCGAGGCCGAAGTCGATCTTGGCTCGCAGCGTGTGCAGGGGCACGCGACCCTCGCGGTACCACTCGGTGCGGCTCATGTCGGCGCCGCCGAGGCGGCCCGAGCACTGCACGCGCACGCCCTCGGCGCCGGCCTTCATGGCGTTCTGGGTGGCCCGCCGCATCGCGCGGCGGAAGCTGACGCGGCCGCGCAGCTGCTCGGCGACGTTGTGGGCGGTCACCTGGGCATCGAGCTCGGGGTTCTTGAGCTCCTTGATGTTCAGCTTGACCTGCTTGCCGCCGGTCATCTTCTCGAGGCGCTGGCGGATGTTGTCGGCCTCGGCGCCGCGGCGACCGATGACGATGCCCGGGCGCGCGGTCCACACGTCGATCGTCACCCGCTCGCGGGTGCGCTCGATGTGGATCTCCGAGATGCCGGCGTGGCGGACCCGCTCGCGGATGTACTCGCGGATGCGCTCATCCTCGATCACGTAGTCCGCGTAGTCGGCATCGGCGATCCAACGGGACGTGTGCGGCTTGATCACGCCCAGCCGGAAGCCGTAGGGGTGGATCTTCTGCCCCATCGCGTTACTCCTCGCGCTCGGCCTCGGCCGGCGACTCGCCGGCGGCCTCGGCCTGGTCGGTGTGCTCGGTCTGGCTGGCGGTCTCGGTGTCGGGCTCCGAGGCCTGCGTGGGCTCGTCGGTCGCGCCGGCAGCGGCGGCGCCGCCGACGGTGGCGGCGGCGGGCACGCTCCGGGCGGCCTCGGGCTCGTCGTCCTCTGAGGGGGCGGACACCGTCACGGTGAGGTGGCTGGTGCGCTTGCGGATGCGCGTGGCCCGCCCCATCGCGCGGGGGCGGAACCGGCGCAGCACCGGTCCCTCGTCGACGAAGACGGTGGCGACCCGGAGCTCGTCGGCGTCGAGGTCGTGGTTGTTCTCGGCGTTGGCGATCGCCGACTCCAGCGTCTTGCGGATCGGCTCCGCCGCCCCCTTCGGCGACACGAGCAGCAGCTCCCGCGCCCGGTCCACGGGCAGATCACGGATCTGCCCGGCGACCTGGCGCAGCTTGTTCGGCGCGGTGCGCACGAACTTCGCTGTGGCCTTCACTTCCATCGTGATGCTCTCCTTCGCCGGCTGCCGGCGGTCAACGACGGCGCCGCGCCTTGGTCTGCTGCTTCTCGCCCGCGCCGCGCCACTTGATGGCGCGCGTCGGTGCGAACTCGCCCAGCTTGTGGCCGACCATCGCCTCGGAGACGTAGACCGGCACGTGCTTGCGGCCGTCGTGGACGGCGATCGTGTGGCCCACCATCTCCGGGCCGATCTCCGAGCGCCGCGACCAGGTGCGGATGACCCGCTTCTCGCCGCTGGCGTTCAGCCGCTCGATCTTCGCCGCGAGGTGGTGATCGACGAAGGGTCCCTTGCGCAGGCTGCGTGGCATGGCGCGTCCTCGTGTGCTGTCGGGTGTGCCTAGCGCCGACGCTTGCCGCGGCGGCGGATGATGTCGCGGTCGCTCTGCTTGCCCCGCTTGCGGGTGCGACCTTCCTTCTTGCCCTGCGGGTTGGTGGGATGGCGACCGCCGGCCTTGTGGCCCTCGCCGCCTCCCAGCGGGTGGTCGACCGGGTTCATCGACACGCCGCGCACCTTGGGGCGGCGCCCCTGCCAGCGGCTGCGTCCGGCCTTGCCCACCTCGATGAGCTCGTGCTCGACGTTGCCGACCTGTCCGACCGTGGCGCGGCACTCGGCGCGGACCTGGCGGATCTCGCCCGAGGGCAGCCGGATGGCAGCCATCCCGCCCTCCTTGGCGAGCAGCTGCACGCGCGCGCCGGCCGAGCGGCCCATCTTGGCGCCGCCGCCCGGGCGCAGCTCGATGGCGTGCACCGTGGTGCCCACCGGGATGTTGCGCAGCGGCAGGGCGTTGCCAGGGCGGATGTCCGCGCCCTCACCCGAGGTCAGCACGTCGCCGACCTGCACCTTCTCGGGCGCGAGGATGTAGCGCTTCTCGCCGTCCACGTAGTGCAGGCGCGCGATGTTGGCCGACCGGTTCGGGTCGTACTCGATCTCGGCGACCTTGGCGGGGATCCCGTCCTTGGTGCGCCGGAAGTCGATCTCGCGCAGCTTGCGCTTGTGACCGCCGCCACGTCGCCGTGCGGTGATCCGGCCCTGGGCGTTGCGCCCGGCGTGCTTGGGGTTCGGCGCGGTCAGCGACTTGAGCGGCTGATCGGTGGTGATCTCATCGAAGGTCTTGCCGCTCATGCCACGCCGCGCGGGCGTGGTCGGCTTGTACCTGCGGACTGCCATCGTGGTGCTCCGTGTGTGGTCGCGCTGGGTCGGGTCGCGCCGGCTGGCTAGTAGCCGAGCTCGAAGATGTCGATCGTGTCGCCCTCGCGCAGGCTGACGATGGCGCGCTTGCTGTCCTTGCGGCGGCCCTGCTGGAACCCGAACCGCTTGCGCTTGCCCTTGCGGTTCAGCGTGTTCACCTTGTCGACCTTCACCTCGAAGATCGTCTCGACCGCCTGCTTGATCTCGGTCTTGTTGGCGCTGGGGTGGACCTCGAAGGTGTACCGGCCCTCGTCGAGCAGCCCGTAGCTCTTCTCGCTGACCACCGGGGCGATGATGACCTTGCGCGGATCGTCCATCGCGAGCCTCCTAGGCGGTCTCGGCCGGGGCCGCGTCCGCGTCGACGTCAGCGCCGCCGGCGCTGGTCGAGGCGCGCGCACCGGTCCCGATCAGGGGCAGGGCATCGCGCTCGAACACCACGACGTCGCTCACGAGCACGTCGTAGGTGTTGAGCTGGTCGACCGGGCTGACCTGCACCCCGGGCAGGTTGCGGAAGGACTTCTCGGCGGTGTCGCGGCGGTCCGCGAGCACCACGAGGACCTTCTGGCCCGTGAGGTCGAGGCGCTCGAGGAACGCCACCGCCTCCTTGGTGCGCGGTGCGGGGAACGCGAGGTCGGCGACCACGCGGACCGCGTCACCGCGGGCCCGGTCGGTGAGGGCGCCGCGCAGGGCGGCGCGCTTCATCTTCTTGTTCACCCGCTGGGCGTGGTTCTGCTGGCCGGTCGGCCCGTGGACGCGACCGCCGCCGATCCACTGCGGCGCCCGGATGGAGCCCTGACGGGCGCGGCCGGTGCCCTTCTGGCGCCACGGCTTCGCACCACCGCCGGCGCGCTCGCCACGGGTCTTCACCTTGGCGGTGTCGCGCCGGGCGTTGGCGAGCTGGGCGGTCACGACCTGGTGCATCAGCCCGACCTTGACCTCGGCGTCGAAGATCGCCGGGTCGAGGTCGACGGTGCCGTCGGTGCCGCCGTCGCGGGTGTGGACGTCGAGGGTGAGTGCTGACATCAGGAGTCACCTCCGGCTGGCGCCGGCGCCTTGGCGGCGTCGCGCAGCGTGAGGAAGGCGCCGTTGCCGCCGGGCACGGCGCCCTTGACGAGGATGAGGTTGCGCTCCGGGTCGACCCGGACCACCTCGAGGTTCTGGACGGTGACGCGCTCGTTGCCGTGACGGCCGGGCATCTTCTTGCCGGGCATCACCCGGGAGGGCGTGGCGCATGCGCCGACGGCACCGGGCTTGCGGTGGACCTTGTGGACGCCGTGCGTCTGGCCCTGGGTGGCGAACCCGTGACGCCGGATGGTGCCGGCGAAGCCGCGCCCCTTGCTGCGCGCGGTGACGTCGATGCGCTCGCCGGGTTGGAACTGATCGACGGACACGAGCTCACCCGCGGTGTGGTCGCCATCGAGGTCGACCTCCACGAGGTGGCGCGTCGGCTCGACGCCCGCCTTCGCGAAGTGGCCGGTGAGCGGCTTGGTGGTGCGCTTGGCGCGCCCATAGCCGAGCTGCACGGCGTCGTACCCGTCGCGCTCGGCGGTGCGGACCTGCACCACGGGGCACGGGCCGGCCGTGATCACCGTCACCGGGATCACGCGGTTGTTCTCATCGAACACCTGGGTCATGCCCAGGGTCCGACCGAGAATCGCCTTCCTCGCCATGGTCTGCTTCCTCTGTCGCGTTGCAGGCTGGTTGCGGCTCGTCGGTGGCCGGATGCTGGCCTGCGCCCGAGGACTCGGGCACCTGCCGGGTCGTGGCCCGCAGGCCGTCACCGTGGTGCGGCACCGGCCGCTCCCATGTCCCTGCTAGAGCTTGATCTCGATGTCGACGCCGGCCGGGAGGTCGAGGCGCATGAGCGAGTCCACGGTCTTCTGGCTCGGCTCGTGGATGTCGATCAGGCGCTTGTGGGTGCGGAGCTCGAAGTGCTCCCGGCTGTCCTTGTACTTGTGCGGGGAACGGATCACCGTGTAGGTGTTCTTCTCGGTGGGCAGCGGCACGGGCCCGGTGATGCGGGCGCCGGTGCGCTCGACCGTGTCCACGATCTTGCGGGCCGACTGGTCGATGATCTCGTGATCATAGGCCTTGAGCCGGATGCGGATCTTCTGCTGCTCGGCCATCGCTCACTCTCTCGCATCCGGCCACCCGCGCCGCGGGTGACCGCGTCCGTCTCTTCACTTCTCAACAGCGCCCCGAGGGTCGGGGCGGTGCCCGCGTCGGGCGCGGGCGGGTCCGAGGACGCGGCGCACGCGGGCCGCGAGGGCCTCGGCTGGGATGTGGGCAACGCCGGGGCAGCGGGGCCCCGGCGGACGCCGCCGCGGCCGCAGCCGCGACGGCGACGGCCCACTCTACTCGATGATCTTGGTGACGCGACCCGCGCCGACGGTGCGACCGCCCTCACGGATGGCGAACTGCAGGCCCTCCTCCATGGCGATCGGGGCGATGAGGT
>Ga0207421_10003102_pt1 | contig 20031 bp, 14 predicted proteins | sample SodLakKL_010_SED_4_FD_187542 | JGI IMG/M metagenome (GOLD analysis project Ga0207421, IMG submission 187542) | Alkaline sediment microbial communities from Lake Tanatar, Kulunda Steppe, Russia - 8KL_010_SED (SPAdes) (version 2) | ecosystem: Environmental > Aquatic > Non-marine Saline and... | reverse complement strand
TCGCAGGGCGCCTTGAGCGATCGAGAGCCACAAGGTGGTGGCATGTCTGTCGACGTCACCACCACCCTGCTCTGGTTACTGTACCCGTTCGGATACCTTCTGACTCAGAGCGTGCGCGCATATTTCTTGTAAACACACTGGCAGAGGACCGGCAACGATATCGCCATGGGTGGCTGGTCTCTCGTGACCAGAGCGCCTCGTGGGCGTGATGACACGTCGGATTATTTTATCTTATAATTATTGCCGAATATTCATACATTCCTTTAATTAATCCTTCCATTTTTACGACTCCATGTGCGGTAGCGCACCGATACATCGTTGCTTTATGCCCAAGATGATATGTCATTCTCGCGCTTCGGGAAATGCGAGAATTGCACTCTAGGCCCACCAGGGTTTGGTAGACAGAATTAATTCTGAGGAGAATTAACGATGAAAAAGCTAACAACATTTATCCTTTCCGCGGCCTTTGTCCCGGCATTGGCGCTGAGCACTTCGGCAATCGCGGATAAGCATGACGCCATGAAGGCAGACGGCGAGCAACAGATGAGCGGCCAGGAGCAGATGACCAGCAAGCCTGCCGGAGCGTTCTATGCCGACGATATCATCGGAAAGAACATCAAGCAGCGCAATTCAGATGAGGAAATTGGCGAGATCCAGGATCTGATCATCGGCGAAGATGGCCAGGTCGTCGGCGTCGTCGTGACCACCGGCGCCTTCCTGGGGCTGGGCGGTCAGGAAGTTGGCCTTGCCTGGGATCAGGTAGAGCACACCGTGGAAGATGACGAATCCGTGTTCTACACCAACGTTGACGAGGACACGCTGCGTGAATCGCCCAAGTATGAGCGCGATTGATCCTATTCGCAGTCGGGATTGTTCCAACTCATAACTGAGATTGATCCAACCCATGGTCGGCGGGGGCACACTGTGCCCCCGCCGTCTTGCTGCCAATCCCGGAAAGGGTCGCCATTCCCGGGGTGGTACCAAGCTCTCAACTCCCCGTCACCCTGTGCGTGTCAACCGATCTCACTAACCCCCCCTTCGGTGATGACTCGACGGTAGAGGCTTCGATCAGAGGCATAGCAATCGCAGGAGGCCTCTATCAGACCCGCCCGATCCAGCACGGTAATATCTCCACGGTGATAGCTGATCAGCCGCCGCGCCTGGAGCGCCATGGCGGATAGGGTAATGCCGGCACGACGCACGCCAAGCATCATGGCCAGGAACTCATGGGTGAGATGCAGATGATCGGAGTGCGCACGATCCTGGGTCATCAGCAGCCAGCGCGCCAGGCGGGCCTCCACCTGATGGAAGTGGGTACATGCCGCCACCCGGGATAACTGGCCCATGACGACATAGAGATAGCGCTTAAGCAGTACCTGCAGCGCTGGGCTCTGCTCCAGGTGGCGGCCGAAGACGGCCGCCGGCATGCGCAGTGCAGGCCCTGCCCCCTGTACCAGGGCGAGCCAGGGTGACTCGTCGATCGCCATAATCAGCGGGTTACCCAACATCCCTTCGCTGCCGACCATCGCCACTTCCAACTGCTCCCTGTCGCTCAGGCTGGCAATCTGGGAAACGAAGCTGTCGAGTGGAAAATGAACATGAAGTATTTTCCCGCCCTGCTCTGTTATCACATCTCCAAACACCAGGTCGACGTTCTCGCAGTCGGCAAGAAAAGCTTTCCTCTCTTGATGAGGAAAGCTTTCGATAAGCTGATTGGTCACCGGGCTCGGAAGGGAATGCTTCATGTGCTTGCTCCTGGTCAGCATATCGGCAATCGATACATGGCAAGCGATCATCAGATCCCGGCATCGACGTCAGCCAGTATGTCCTCGGATAATCCCCCATGGACCTCTGAGTGAATATTGACATGCCACCCCCCCTGCCATCGGTACGCCAGGAAACATAGGCAGGATATGCCATTCTCGACCCCATACCCGGTGGCGCAAAGCACTGAGCCTTTACCCGTGCCGCTGATAGCTCAGCAGGCGGTCATACTCCTTCTTGACGACCTCATAGCATTCACAGACTCGCGCTTCCAGTCCGGGCCTGTCCAGAATATGAATATGCCCTCGATGGTAGGAGATCAGGCCGGCCCTCTGCAGCTTGCCGGCCGACTCGGTGACGCCTTCTCGACGAACGCCCAGCATGTTGGCGATCAGCTCCTGGGTCATGACCAGCTCATTGGTCGGCAAGCGATCCAGGCTCAACAATAGCCAGCGACACAGCTGCTGATCCAGGGTGTGATGCCGGTTGCAGACCGCCGTCTGGGCCATCTGGGTGATCAGTGCCTGGGTGTAACGCAGCAGCAGGCGCTGCAGGGGACCCGCGCGATAGAACTCGTCCTTGATCAGCCGCCCTTTCAGGCGATAGGCGCTGCCAGCACTCTGCACCACGGCACGGCTCGGCGTGGTTTCCCCCCCCATGAACAGTGAAATACCGACGATACCCTCGCTTCCGACGACGGCGATTTCGGTCGAATCGCCCTCCTCCATGACGCAGAGTAGCGATACGATACAATCCAGCGGGAAATAGACATGGCGCATCATCTTTCCCGACTCGACCAGTGAATCCCCGAGCTTCAGATCGACCCATTCGAGATGGGGTAACAGGCGTTGATATTCATCTGATGGAAGGGCTGCCAGCAAGTGATTCTGGCGCGGATCACGCTGCAGATCCGCTACCGAATGCTTCTGATGAGTATCATCCCGCAGTTGCATGTCTGATTCTCCTGTATCGGGCAATTTCCCATACCGAAGTGGCTAAAAAGGGACTTGTTGGTGATTGGCGCCAGGAACCGGCGTCCAGCTAGCCTTTCGGAGCTGCTCCGCCTGGCCGTCGCAGGAGACAGACGGCAGCCTCTCCCGAGATACCAAACGCCCGATAACCCTTTGAGTAGAAGTGAAAAATATGGAGCATTGTCGTTTCAATGCGCCGGCCCTGATTGCAACATGCGATTGAAAAATTGCACATGAGAATGCCTGCGCAGCAAATGAGCACCTAAGCATGGTAGCTCATGGAGGGACACCCGCTGTGTACGCTAGCGCACGGAAGCGACGCCGTCACGCCACTATTCTCGTAGGTTACCGTCGATACTCCAGACCTGGGTCAGGCCTCGCCGACCCATGAAGTCGCACCCGCAGGCGGAAAAGGAGGCCGACCTACGGCAATGCCAACGTTTCTGATGATCGAGCCCCTCGTATCACGGATGAGCTCACCGCACCGAACCACGCCGGCCCTCCCTCACCGTCCGGCATGTCGTGCATGGGCAATGCGAGTTGACGGGCCGAGCACATGAGAGATGACCCCGCGCTTCAACCTGGATTCTCCGCCTCCCCCGCGCCGAGGGTCCGATGTGGCAAGGCCCCGCCCAGCACAGGCGGACAGAACCGGACCAGCGTCAGCTATTCCATCCGTCGCAGTGTTCTTTTGATTTCTAGTCGAATGTACGCCATCGCACAGATTGAATCCCCGGAGGACTGATAGTCTGCCATCAGTGGGGCAAGGAATCGCCCAGACAGGGAGTTACGCTACGCGTCGTACGGATTGCGACGCCATCATGTCAGGAATCACCCGCGCATCCTGCAACAGCATAATGCGCCAAACAGAGGTACACTTCATGAACAATATCGTATACATCGTCGGTGCAATCGTCATCGTGCTGGTCATTCTCTCCGTCCTCGGTCTTCGTTGAGGCAGGCAAGGAAAGAGTCCCGGGGCAATCCAGCGCGATAGGACACGGCTGCTGCAGGTAAAGCATGCAGACCACCCTCCCTGGAGACGCCCCCCATGATCAACATCAAAGTCACCCTGCTCCTGATGCTACTGCTCGGATATCCGTCGCTTGCCAGCGCCAATTATGCCGAGGCCATGCGCCACTACGAACGGCAGGAGTATCGTCAGGCACTGCAGGGATTCGGCGAGTCGGCCAGAAGGGGCGATGCCGATGCGCAATACATGCTGGGCCGCCTGCACGAGACCGGGAGCGGAACCCCCCAGGACTTCGTTCAGGCTCATCTGTGGTATAACCTGGCCGCGGCCCGAGACCACCGCCATGCCGCCGAGGCGCGCGACTCACTGACCAACCGCATGACGGCCGGCCAGATCGCCGAGGCGCAGCAGGCAGCCCGAGCCTGGAAGCCGGATGAGCCCCCCTCCTCACAGCCGTCACCGTCATCAAGGCCCGACATCGAGACACTGTCGGACCGGCAGGGCGTGGCCGAGATACAGCGCGAGCTCAATCGGCTCGGCTATGATGCCGGCCCGGTGGACGGCGCCATGGGACGACGGACCCGCAACGCGATACGCGAGTTCCAGGCCGACATGGAAATGGCCCAGGACGGTCACGCCTCCGCCGCCCTGCTGAGACGCCTGCGCGAGTCGGAGAAAGAAGCGGTAACGGCCGCCTCACCGCCGCCGCCCGCGATCTCGCCTCGGGTCGTCCTGCAGGATGACTTCAGCGACGGCGACTACCGTCGCAGCCCCGCCTGGACGGTGCTCAGCGGCGACTTCGAGGTCGATGACAGCGGCTTGCGCAGCATCGTCATGACACAGCGCACGAGCGAACGCGAACCACGCCGGCTCAGCGCCGACCGCCCGGAAGAGATCGGCCTGGCCATGCTGGAGCTGATCCTCGAGCAGACGGGCGGCGTCAAGCGTGACGAGGTAGCCACCCCCGTGGAACCGGCACGCATCTTCGTCAATGCCCCGGTCGACAATGCCTTCAGGATGGAGCTCCAGCTCGCCTCCCGCCAGGGTTCGGGCAGCCTGGAACTGGGGCTCTTCCAGGGCAACCGGCCCAACGGCAGCGGCTATCGGCTGGTCTACTCTCCCGGCTCGCTCCCGGGGCTCAGCCTGGTCAGGTTGACGTCCGGAAGCGTCGAGGTGATTGCTCGATACGAAGAGAGGCTCGACCTCGAGGACGGAAGGTTCCACAGCATCGTCTGGTCCCGTGACGAGAGCGGCGAGATGCAGGTCCACGTGGATGATCGTCGCCTGCTGCGGGTGCGTGACACCGAACTGCGCGATCGCTTCCAGGGCTTCTTGATGGCCAACCAGGGGGGTGACTACACCCTGGGCCGGATACGACTCCAGGGGCGCTGAGCGCTCTTAGCAGGGCTCGGCAACGAGAGCTCTGCAACGAGAGCTCTGCAACACAGCCCGGCAAGACAAAGAAAAGCGCCGCCGCTTCCCTGGAAGCGGCGGCGCTTTTCTTTGTGACTGGTGGGTCGTGTAGGATTCGAACCTACGACCAATTGGTTAAAAGCCAACTGCTCTACCAACTGAGCTAACGACCCGGTGCTTGCCAGCAAGCATACAGGTCCGGATGGTGGGTCGTGTAGGATTCGAACCTACGACCAATTGGTTAAAAGCCAACTGCTCTACCAACTGAGCTAACGACCCCTCCGAACGGGAGCAAATATTACTGATTTGCCCCCGCGCTGACAAGGACTTTTTTGCCTTTTCCCGCAGTCGCCGGTCAGTGTCGAGTCCGGGTCTTCGGCTTGCGCATGGCCTGCACCGGCTTGCGCTTGTGCTTGTCGCGGTTCCAGCGGTTCTTCTCGTCGGGGGTCAGGTCCGGCACCTTGCGCGAGGCCAATCCGGCGAGCTCGGCCAGGTCGTCGACCTCATCCTGGGTGAGTTCCAGCCACTCGCCCGCCTTGGCCCGCTTGTCGAGAAAGATATTGCCGTAGCGCACCCGCTTGAGGCGGCTGACGGTGAGCCCCTGGGACTCCCACAGGCGACGGACCTCGCGATTGCGCCCCTCCTGGATCACCACGTGGAACCAGGTATTGATGCCCTCGCCCCCGAACTCCTGCACGTCGGTGAAGCTCGCCGGGCCGTCATCGAGCATCACGCCCTCCACCATGGCGACCACGTTCTGACGGGTTACCTGGCCCATGACGCGAACGGCATACTCGCGCTCCACCTGGGTGGAGGGGTGCATCAGCCGATTGGCCAGCTCGCCGTCGGTGGTGAACAGCAGCAGGCCACTGGTGTTGATGTCGAGGCGGCCGATGGCGATCCAGCGCTCACCCTTGAGGCGTGGCAGACGATCGAAGACGGTACGCCGGCCCTCCGGGTCCTTGCGGGTGCAGAGCTCGCCCTCGGGCTTGTTGTACATGATGACCCTGCGCGGCACCTCTTCTGCGCCGCGCAGGGTCACCGGTCGGCTATCGAAGAGCACCCTGTCGCGCATCTCGATGCGATCGCCCAGGGTGGCCACCTGGCCGTTGACCTTGACCCGGCCATCGGCGATGGCGGCCTCCATCTCGCGGCGGGAACCAAGCCCGGCGCGGGCCAGGACCTTCTGAAGTTTTTCGCTGGTAGTGCTCATGAGTCGTTCTCACTGGGTGTGGATTCCGCCCCCGGGGCAGCGTCATCGTCGACGCGGCTCCGGGCGCGTTCGGCCAGGCGAGCCTCGAGTTCGGCGAAGCTCAGTCCGGACCGCTCTGACGCCGTCCCGGCGTGGTGGTCGTCGGCCCTCCCGGCCGTCGCTTCCGGGGAGCCGGCCTCGGCCCGCTCCTCGGGGGATGTCTGGTCTTGCTCCGGGTCACCGGCCGCCTTTCTCGGTGCCTCTTCCGGCGTCTCGTCGGCCTGCGCCAGCAGGTCGAACTGGGGCGGGGGCGGGGCCTCGTCCGCGAAGGCCGGCTCCTCGAACGTCTTCAGTTCGTGCATCGGCGGCAGCTCATCGAGGGTCTTGAGGCCGAAGTCATCGAGAAAGCCCCGCGTGGTGGCATAGACCGCCGGTCGACCCGGCACGTCGCGATGGCCCACCACCCGGATCCAGCCGCGCTCCAGCAGGGTGCGCATGATCGAGCCGCTCACCGTGACCCCACGCACCTCCTCGATGTCACCGCGGGTCACCGGCTGGCGGTAGGCGATCAGCGCCAGGGTCTCCAGCAGCGCACGAGAGTAGCGCTGCGGGCGCTCGTCCCACAGCCGCGAGACCCAGGCCGAAAGCCGCGGCCGGATGCGCAGCTGATAGCCCGAGGCGGTCTCGAGCAGCTCCATGGCGCCTCGCTCGTGGCGCTCGCCCAGTCGCTCCAGCGCCTCGCGCAGCGCACGCCTGGGCGGGCGCTCGTGATCGTCGAAGAGACCCTCGAAGCGTTCCAGGGAGAGCGGTTCGCCGGCGGCCAGCAGCGCCGCCTCCAGAATCTCGTCCAGGGCTTCGGGATACGCCATGGCGGTCATGGCCGCCCTCCCTCGTCTGCGTCCGCGAAGGCGCTCTCACCCTCGCCCTCCAGATCGTCCAATTCACTCGCCTCGCCCTCCTCCACCGGCGCGCGGGCGCGCACGTGGATCGGCGATAGCGGGGCATTCTGCACGATCTCGATCATCGCCTCCTTGGCGAGCTCGAGGATCGCCATGAAGGTCACGATCACCCCGGCGCGCCCCTCTTCCAGGCTGAACAGCGCCTCGAAGGGGGTGAAGTGCCCATCGCCGAGCCGCGCCATGATCGCCAGCATGCGCTCACGGGTCGAGAGCAGCTCGCGGCTGATCTGGTGGGTCTGGGTAAGCTCGTCCCGCCTCAGGATACCCGCCAGGGCGCCCAGCAGCTCACTCAGCTCCACCTCGGGGTGGACCACCCGACTCTCCAGCGGCGGCAGCGCCGCACTGGCCGGGAACCAGTCGCGACCCAGGCGCGGCAGCTCGGCCAGCGCCTCGGCGGCATGCTTGAGCCGCTCGTACTCCTGCAGGCGCCGAATCAGCTCGGCCCGGGGGTCCGCCTCCTCGTCGTCGCCACCCTCCCTGGGAGGGCGAGGCAGCAGGGTACGCGACTTGATCTCGGCGAGCATCGCCGCCATCAGCAGGTACTCCCCGGCCAGCTCGATCTCCATGGCCTTCATCAGCTCCACGTACTCGATGTACTGGCGGGTAATGGCGGCCACGTCGATGGCCAGGATATCGAGATTCTGACGGCGAATCAGGTAGAGCAGCAGATCCAGCGGCCCCTCGAAGGCCTCGAGGAATACCCGCAGCGCCTCCGGCGGAATGTAGAGATCCTCAGGCAGCTCGGTGATCGGCTCGTTGAACAGCCGCCCGAGCACCGCGGCCTGCTGGGCCACGACGACGGCCTGCTCGGGGCTGGCGGTATCGGGAGTGTCGCTCACGCGGCGTTGCTCTCCGGGGACGCTGGGTCAACGGGCCAGTCTAGCAAGAGCGCGCCGCGGGAGACAGCGTCGCCGCCGGCGATTGACGCCGACAGATCACTCGAGGCTACTTCTACAACGGGCCCTACTCCGCCGCCTCGGCGCGGCGATAGCGCCCGGTATAGTCGAAGAGCTTCTCCCGTACCTGCCAGTGGCGGCCCACCTTGCGGCCCACCACGAAGTCGGGGTGGCGCAGGCGGTGCTGCTCGGCGATCACCTCCTCGGGGGTGGTGGGACGGAACGGCACGCCGGGGGCGCGCAGGTGAGCGCGCAGGAAAGCCGCGGCGAAGGCACCTCGCTGGGCCGGGGTCTCCAGGGCGAACCACTCGCTCAAGGAGGTGCCGTCCTCGTCGTGATAGGTCACCTTGAGTCGCGCCATGCCGCGGCCGTTGACGGTGGCCTCGAGCTGCATGCCGGCCACGCGCAGTACCCGGGCATCGCGCAGCCGCAGCGCCTCCTTGAGCTTGTCGTCGGCATCCACCAGCAGGGTCTCGCAGCCGTGGCAGCGCCGGGCGGCGATATCGTTCTCGGCGCCGCAGTCTCCACACACCTTGAAGCGAAAGCGAAATTCGCACTGGTGCTTTTTACCGGCGCCCGACGCCGCGCCGCGACGTTCAGCGCCCAGCGCCGCGTCATTGGCATGCCGATCGCCCTCCACCAGCCCCTGGCAGCGGCGGCCGAAGTGCTCGATGACCAGCTCGCCATCGCGTCGCCCCCAGAAGAGGTTGGCGTGGCCGCAGGCCGGGCATTCCACCTGCACCGGTTCGGTGTCGCCGGCCGGCTTCGGCGAGCCCACCTCCGGCGCATAGAGGTCCCAGGGGTTGCCGGCGTAGTCGAGGATCAGGCAGTCGCGTTTGCCCGGCGACAGGCGCAGGCCGCGGCCGACGATCTGCTGGTAGAGACTCACCGACTCGGTGGGTCGGAGAATGGCGATCAGGTCCACATGGGGCGCGTCGAAGCCGGTGGTGAGCACCGCCACGTTGACCAGGTACTTGAGCTCGCGGGCCTTGAAGGCGTTGATGAGCCGCTCGCGTTCGGCGGAAAGGGTCTCGCCGGTGATCAGCGCCGCCTCGCGAGCCGGCAGGTAGCCGAGGATCTCCTCGGCGTGGGCCACACTGGCTGCGAAAAGCATCACGCCCTGGCGCTCCCGGGCGTGCTCCACCACCTCGGCGATGATCCCCGGGGTGGCGCGGTGCCCCGCCACCACCCGGTTGAGCTCCTCTTCACGGAAGAGGCCGGTGGACGCCGGACCTGACGTGGAGAATAGCGCCGAGAAGTCATAGCGCAGCTCCTGTCCATCCTTGAACAGGGCCGCATCGATGCGCCGCGGCTCGGCCAGGTAGCCCTGCTTGACCATCAGCCGCAGCGGCTGCTCGAAGACGCAGTCGCGGAAGAAGGCGTCCTCATCGCCGCGCACCATGCCGTGATGGTGGCGATAGTAGATGAAACCCTGCCCCAGCCGGTAGGGCGTGGCGGTCAGTCCCAGCACCTTGAGCCGCGGATTGGCCACCCGCAGGTGGTCGATCACCTGGCGGTAGCTGGCGTCCTCCTTGGGGGAGACCCGGTGACACTCGTCGATCACCAGCAGGGTATAGGGGCCACGGGGATGGTCGGGCAAGGCGAAGCGCTCGAGATTGCGCACCACCGATTGCACCGAGCCGAACACCACCTGGCGGCCGCTCTCCTTGCGCCCCAGGCCGGCGCTGAAGATATCGGCCTCGAGGCCATAGGCCAGGTACTTGGCGTGGTTCTGCTCCACCAGCTCGCGCACATGGGCCAGCACCAGCACCCGACCCCTTGCCAGGCGCGCCAGTTCGGCGATCACCAGCGACTTGCCGCTGCCGGTGGGCAACACCACCACGGCGGGCTCGTCCGAGCCGCGGAAGTGGACCACCACCCGTCGCACCGCCTCCCGCTGATAGGGGCGAAGCGAGGGAAGTGTGTCGGCAGGCGTGGGGGTGGCGGGCATGCAGATTCCGGGACGACGAGACGGGATGCCCATCTTAGCGAGACATCGTGCCGTCGTCAGGGAATCCGGAGACTCGCGGCAGAGGACTCACCGGTTTGTCGACCAGGCAGTCAGGAAACCGACGATATTACCTACAGGCCGCGTATGAGATCGACGCCTCGCGGACTCAACTGGCAGAAACCTTGATCCGGGTCATGTCGGATGTCGCTTATCTGCTGGAGCATTCACCCTGCGCCCCCAGCAGAGGAGATCGCCATGACGACAAATCCAACAAGCGCTGCCCCCCGCCTGCTACCCGAGGAACTCCTGACCCTCGCTGGCAATCATGAACACGCCGAACTCGAGCGTTACAGGGACCTCGCCTTCCGCTTCCTGGCCTTCAGCAGCGCCGCCAGCCGGCTGATGGCCGCTCTGGGCATCGAGTGCGAGATGCGCCTGTCCGTCCTCGCCCGAGCCGCACGCCGCCTGGGCCTGGAGGAGCCCCGCACCGACGGAGCCGTGCGGATTGGCGCGCCGGTTGCCGGTGCACCGGGATTGATCACCAGCCAGGCCATGGCACGAGCCGCCCTGTCGAGGGCCATGACGGAGGCCGCTGCGTCCCAGCGGCTCTATACGCGGCTCGGCAGACTGGGGGCGGGCTCTTCCCTGGGCCAGGAGTTCACCGCCTTTGCCCGCCAGAAGCAGACGGAGCTGGCCATCCTGCGGGAGCACTGCCTCGATGGCGACACCGGGAAGCTGGCACGCCGCAGCGCCTGACCATCGAGAACCGCGGACCCTGATCGACGGAAGGCGGCCCTAGGGCCGCCTCCTTTATGGATTGTCTGTCGAGGGTGGGCGTCCCGCGCTCACCCCAGCCAGACTCGCGCGTTGCGGAAAAGCCGCAGCCAGGCACCATCCCGGGTCCACTCCGCGGGACGCCAGGAGTTGGTGACCGCGCGCACCACCCGCTCGGGGTGCGGCATCATGATGGTGGCGCGGCCATCCGGCGTGGTCAGGCCGGTGATCCCGGAGGGCGAGCCATTGGGGTTGGCCGGGTAGCGGGTGGTGGTCTGGCCATAGTTATCCAGGAAGCGCAGCGCTACCTGGCCATTGCCCTGCATGCTGCGCAGATGGGCACTGTCGCGGAACTCGGCGCGGCCCTCGCCGTGGGCCACGGCGATGGGCAGCCGTGAGCCCTCCATGCCGGCCAGCAGGATCGAGGGGCTTTTCTCCACCTGGACCATGGCGACGCGGGCCTCGAACTGCTCCGATTCGTTGCGCACGAAGCGCGGCCAGGCCTCGGCACCGGGGATCAGCTCCTTGAGCTGGGCCAGCATCTGGCAGCCGTTGCAGACCCCCAGCGAGAAGCTGTCGTCACGCTGGAAGAAGGCCCCGAACTGCTCCCGGGCACGTTCGTTGAACAGAACCGACTTGGCCCAGCCGCCACCGGCGCCCAGCACATCGCCGAAGGAGAAGCCGCCGCAGGCTACCAGACCCTTGAACTGCTCGAGGTCGATGCGCCCCTCGAGAATGTCGCTCATATGCACGTCGACGGCATCGAAGCCGGCGCGGTCGAAGGCCCAGGCCATCTCAACCTGACCGTTGACCCCCTGCTCTCGCAGCACCGCTACCGAGGGGCGCGCCAGGCTGAGGAAGGGCGCGCTGACGTCCTCGTTCACATCGAAGCCGGGAGCGGCGGAGAGGCCCGGGTCGCGATCGTCGAGCAGGCCGTCGAACTCGCTCTTGGCACAGTCGGGATTGTCGCGCAGCGCCTGCATCCGGTAGCTGGTTTCGCTCCAGGTACGCTGTGCCAGCAGGCGGGTGGTCTCCAGCAGCGGCTCCTCGAAGAGGGTCACGCGCACCTGGTCGTCGTAGCGCGGGCGGGCGATGACGCCGCAGGTCTCCAGGCCGGCGGCGGCGAACTGGGCCAGCACCGCCTCGGTATCCCGGCGGTTCACCTGGATCACCGCGCCGAGCTCCTCGGCGAACAGGGCATTCACCGCTTCGGCAGGCTCGTCGACCAGCCAGTCGAGCTTGATCTCCAGACCGGCGTGGGCGGCGAAGGCCATCTCCAGCAGGGTCACCAGCAGGCCTCCGTCGCTGCGGTCGTGGTAGGCCAGCAGCTTGCCTTCGGCATTGAGCCCCTGAATCACCGCGAAGAGAGCCCTGAGGTCCTCCGGGTCCTCCAGGTCGGGGCAGACGTCGCCCACCTGGCCATAGACCTGGGCCAGCGCCGAGCCGCCCAGACGGTTACGGCCACCGCCCAGGTCGATCAGGATCAGGTCGGACTCGTCCTGTTCCAGGTTGATCTGGGGCGTCAGGGTACGCATGGCGTCCGTGACCGGCGCGAAGCCGGTGATCACCAGCGACAGCGGCGAGGTGACACTCTTCTCCTCGAGGTCACCGCTGGCATTCTCCTCCTGCCAGGCGGTGCGCATGGACATGGAGTCCTTGCCCACCGGGATGGCGATGCCCAGCGCCGGGCAGAGCTCCATGCCCACGGCGTGCACGGCGTCATACAGCGCCTGGTTCTCGCCGGGGTGGTCGGCGGCGCTCATCCAGTTGGCGGAGAGCTTGATATCGGAGAGTTTGGCGATGGGGGCGGCGGCCAGGTTGGTGATTGCCTCGGCCACCGCCAGGCGGGCGCTGGCGGCCGGGTCGATCAGCGCCACCGGCGGACGCTCGCCCATTGCCATGGCCTCGCCGGCATGGGTGTCGAAGCTTGCCGTGGTCACCGCGACGTCGGCCACCGGCACCTGCCAGGGGCCGACCATCTGGTCGCGGGCGACCTGGCCGGTGATGGAGCGGTCGCCGATGGTGATCAGGAAACTCTTGGAGGCCACGGCAGGCAGGCGCAGCACGCGGTCCATGGCCTCGCGCAGGTCGAGGTTGTCGAGCATGATGCCGGACAGCACGCTGGGTGCCCGCTGGAACTCCCGGGTCATCTTCGGCGGCTTGCCGAACAGCACGCTCATCGGCAGGTCGACCGGCAGACTCTCGAAGTGGTCGTCACGCACGGTCAGGTGGTGCGCCTCGGTGGCCTCGCCCACCACCGCATAGGGGCAGCGCTCGCGCCGGCACAGGGCGTCGAAGGTATCGAGGTCCTCCGCGGCCACCGCCAGCACGTAGCGCTCCTGAGCCTCGTTGCACCAGATTTCCAGCGGGCTCATGCCCGGCTCGGCGTTGGGCACCGCGCGCAGATCGAACAGGCCGCCACGTTCGCCATCCTTGACCAGCTCCGGCAGGGCGTTGGAGAGCCCGCCGGCGCCCACGTCGTGGAAGAAGCGAATGGGATTGTGCTCGCCCAGCGCCCAGCAGCGATCGATCACCTCCTGGACGCGGCGCTCGATCTCGGGATTGCCGCGCTGTACCGAGGCGAAGTCCAGGTCGGCGCTGGAGGTGCCGGAGGCCATGGAGGAGGCCGCACCGCCGCCCAGCCCGATCAGCATGGCCGGGCCGCCCATCACGATCAGCTTGCCGCCCACGGGGATCTCGCCCTTCTGGACGTGGCCATCGCGGATGTTGCCGTAGCCACCTGCGAGCATGATCGGCTTGTGGAAGCCGCGGCGCTCGATGCCGTTCGCCCCCAGGGTGTCCTGCTCGTAGGTGCGGAAGACGCCGGCGAGGTTGGGCCGCCCGAATTCGTTGTTGAAGGCCGCGCCACCGATGGGCCCCTCGAGCATGATCGACAGTGCCGAGACGATGCGCTCCGGCTTGCCGTAGTCGAAGGCCTCCCAGGGCTGCACGAACTCGGGAATTCGCAGGTTGGAGACGCTGAAGCCGGTGAGGCCCGCCTTGGGCTTGCCGCCGATGCCGGTGGCGCCCTCATCGCGGATCTCGCCGCCGGCGCCGGTGGCCGCACCCGGATGGGGCGCGATGGCCGTGGGGTGGTTGTGGGTCTCCACCTTCATCAGGATCTGGATCGGCTCCAGGGCGCTGCCATAGACGGCACGCTCGTCTGCCCGTCCGGTAAGCGGCGCCGGGAAGAAGCGCGGCGCCTCGCTGCCCCGGATCACCGCGGCGTTGTCGCTGTAGGCGGAGAGGATGTCCCCGGGGGTGACCCGATGGGTGTTCTTGATCATCTTGAACAGCGAGTGGCTCTGGGCCTCGCCGTCGATCACCCAGTCGGCGTTGAAGATCTTGTGGCGGCAGTGCTCCGAGTTGGCCTGGGCGAACATCATCAGCTCGACGTCCGTGGGGTTGCGACCCAGCTCCTGGAAGGCTCCCATCAGGTAGTCGATCTCATCCTCGGCCAGCGCCAGGCCCAGGGCGACGTTGGCGGCCACCAGCGCCTCGCGGCCGCCCTCCAGAATGTCGACGCTGCCCAGCGGCGCCGGCTCGTGGTGGGCGAAGAGCTGCACGGCGTCGGAGGCATCGGCCAGCACGGTCTCGGTCATGCGGTCGTGGAGGGTGGCCCGGATTCCCTCGAAGACCTTCTCCGAGAGCATGCCCCTGAGCTTGACCCGGTAGGCGATGCCGCGCTCGAGGCGGCGCACCTGACCGAGGCCGCAGCTGTGGGCGATATCGGTGGCCTTGGAGGACCAGGGGGACTGGGTGCCGATGCGCGGCACCACCAGAAACAGCCGGCCCTCGGCGCCTCTCTCTACCGAGTTGCCTGATATCTGGGTGCCAGGCAGTTGAGAACCCTGAACGTGCGAACCGTGAACGTAAGAACCATAGTCGAGCAGCTGCTCCAGCTTGGTCAGATCGCTGTTGGACAGCTCGCCATCGTGGTCGACGAAGTGCACGTACTCCGCCTGCAGCGACTCGACGTCGGTTGCCGCCTCGCGCAGGGTGGCCAGCAGCTTGGCGTGACGGAAAGCGGAGAGGGCGGGGGCACCGCGCAGTTCGAGCATATCCTGGAGCCTCTGGAAATCATCAATACGGGGGGCCGCAGCCGGCGGCACAGGGCGCTTATGATACTGGAAAGCGCCGGTGGCGAGAAATCGTGCGGATGACAGCCACGCCGCGGCTGGTTATGGTGATGGGTCGACGTTGCCAGCCGTTCACCTCATGCCCCCGACCCTGATCGTCCAGCTCCTGCGCCGCTGGCGCCGCCGCCCTGCCCTGCCTGCCCTGGGCCTGGCTGCAGCGCTCGCCCTGAGCCTGTGGCCCGGGCACCCGGGAGCGCCGGACGACCGGAACCTGAAGGAGATTCAGGCCCGGGAATTCCTCCAGATGCACACCCGCAACACCCCTACCACCTATTACGAGGGACGCGAGGGCCCCACCGGCTTCGAGTATGAGCTGGTTCGCCGCTTCGCTGCTCACCTGGGCGTGAGCCTGACGCTCCGCGGGGATCATCACATCGCCAGCGTGCTCGACGCCGTGCGCCGGGAGGGTGACCTGGGTGCCGCCGCCCTCCCGCTGACCCCGGACCTCGACGGCGTGATCTTCAGCCGTCCGATCCTCGAGCTGCAACCGGTGGTGGTCTATCGACGAGGCATGCCGCCGGTAACCGGCCCGGATCGGCTGACGGGCCTCTCCCTGGGCACCCTGGCCGGCGCAGGCACCGATCAGGTGCTGCGGGAGCTCAAGACGGACTATCCGACGCTCACCTGGCTGGAGTCGGAGGAACTGGAGGTGGCCGAGCTGCTGCGCCTCATCGAGGACGAGCGTCTCGATGCCGCGGTGATCTTCGAGCACCAGTTCCGCCTCAACCGAATGTTCTTCCCGGGGGTGGAACGCGGCTTTCCCCTGGGCAGACCGTTGAGCATGGCCTGGGCCTTTCCCGCCGAGGGCGGCCTGGCGCTGACGGAGGCGGCCAATGGGTTCCTGCAGGCGCTGCGCGACGAGGGGGCACTCGACGCCCTGATCGCCCGCTACTTCGGCCACGACGACTACCTGGAGTACGTGGGCGCGCGCACCTTTATCCAGCACGTCCACCACCGCCTGCCGACCTACACCGAGCTCTTCCGTGAAGCCGCACGCCACACCGGCTTCGACTGGAAGCTGTTGGCGGCGGTGGGCTATCAGGAGTCCCATTGGGATCCCGAGGCCACCTCTCCCACCGGGGTGCGCGGTCTGATGATGCTGACCCTTCCCACCGCCGGCGACCTGGGGGTCAGTGACCGCCTGGACCCCGTCCAGAGCATCGACGGCGGCGCCCGCTACCTTCGCGAGCTGAAGGATCGGCTGCCCGAGTCGATAGAAGGGGAAGACCGCCTGTTCATGGCCATGGCCGCCTATAACGTGGGGCTCGGGCATCTCTACGATGCCCGCCGCATCACCGAGAGCCGCGGCGGCAATCCGGATCGCTGGGCGGACGTGCGCGAATCACTGCCGCTGCTGCAGGAACGCGAGTGGCACAGCCAGACCCGCCACGGCTATGCACGGGGCGGCGAGCCGGTGATCTATGTGCGTAATATCCGCCGCTACCACGAGATACTGAGCTACGTAGATCGCAATCAACAGCAGTTCTACCTGCTCAACGCCCGGCTACCCGACCCGGAAGAGAGTCATGACATCAACCTATCCCCCGCGGCCGACCAGTGATCGACCGGTAAGCGCCTGGGCCATCAGGGCCAGCCTGGTGTCGCTGCTGGGGGCCGTGATCGCCCTGGCCCTGGCCGCTATCGAGGTGTACGGCTCGCTTCCCACCGCCGGGCTGCTGGTCATCGCCGCGCTGGGACAGCTGGCCTGGTATCGCCTCGGGCCTGCCGCCTCCCAGGCCCTGCTGTGGCCTGCCCTGGGGCTCCTGGGCCTGTACCTCGTCAGCTATCTGATGCCGGAGCACTGGCTCCCTCATGCCAGCTGGGATCACCTTGCAAGCCGAATCGTGACCGGCAGCCTGCTGGTGGATTGGCGCCCCCCGCTGCTGCTGACGCTTTGCCTGATCGCCCTGCTGCTCAGCCTTGTGGTTCGCACCCGCGCCAGCCTTGGCGCCCCCATGCTGCTCGGGATCGCTGGCCTGCTGCTGCTGGCCCAGGCGGTCGAGGCGCACCACGCCCCGGGGCTACTCTCCCTGCAGGGGAACTGGCTCGCTCAGGCCGCCCTGCTGACCCTCCTGGCGGGCCAGGTCGTCGATGTCGCCGGCGCCTGGAAGCAGCAGGCTTCCCGGCTCGGCCGTGCACTCTGGCCGGGGCTGGGGCTGGCCCTGCTGAGCCTGCTCTTCTGGCACTATCAGAAAGCCCTGGGCGAACGCGACCTCGCGGCGCGCGTCGAGCAGCAGCATGTCCAGATGACCGAGAGCCTCTCTCGCGAAATCGATGACCACCTCGCGGCCATGCGTCGCTTTGCCAACGTCTGGCGCCTGACCCCCATGACACCGGGCGCCACCGCCTGGGCCACCCAGGCGGCTCCTTATCAGCGTGATTTCCGCTACTTCCTGAACATCGCCTACATCGACGCCACCAGCCGCATTCAACTCGTGCATCCGCCGACGGCGATCAACCTCCAGGTGCTCGGCTCCCGGCTGTTCGATGACCAACCTGCCGGGCGCGAGGCGGTCAAACAGGCGATAGAGCACGGCAGGGAGGGGCGTACCGACATCATCGAACTGCTGCAGGGCGGCCCGGGGATGATCCACTACCTGCCGATCTTCCTCGCCTCCGAATCACGCCCCACGGGCGCCGTGGCCATGGCGGTGAGCCTTCCCGCCCTGGCCGACACCCTGTTCGCCACCATCGACCCCGTGGATCAGCAGCTCAGCCTCTACCGTGGTGGCGAGCGTCTGGCCCACCAGCCCGCCGCGGCAAGGCTGGGCCCCTGGCAGCTGGAGGCCGAGCTGGACCTGTCGGGCATTCCCCTGGTGCTGCTCTCGGCGCCGACCCTAACGCGACTGTTGAGCGACCTGCCCCGCCAACCGGTGGTAAGCCTGACGGTGGGCCTGCTGCTCGCTCAGCTCCTCTATCTGGTGCTCTTCTCCCAGCAGCAGATGGCCACTCAGCACCGAGCGGTAAGGCGCTCCAACCGTGAGCTGCGCCGCGAGATACGCAAGCGCACCCGGCTGCAGCAGGAGGTGGAGTGGCTGGCCGGTCATGATGATCTGACGGGGCTGCCCAATCGCCGCACCTTCCTGAAGGCGCTGCGTGAGCACGACCCAAGCCTGCCCATCAGCCTACTGCTCTGCGATATCGACTATTTCAAGAAGGTCAACGACCGCCTCGGACACCTTGAGGGGGACCGCTACCTGAGTGAGATCGGCCGCCTCGGCAGCGAAGTGACCGCATCGGCCGGTGGGCTCTTCGCCCGGTTGGGCGGTGAGGAGTTCGTGGCCTGCCTGCCGGGACGAGATGAACGGGAGGCCATGCGGGTCGCCGAAGCCCTGCGCGAGGCCGTTGAGGACCGCGGCCTGGTCCACGCCGACGGCGCTCCGCTCACGGTGAGTATCGGTGTGGCGACCGAAGTCTCCGGCCCCCTGCAGGTCGACGACCTGCTGAACGCCGCCGATGAGGCCCTCTACAGTGCCAAGGCCGCCGGTCGAAACCGGGTAAGGCTGTCGCATTCACTCGCCGCGCCGGGCGGCGAAGAACTCCCGGAGCAGCGTTGAGGCGCGGGACGCCAGCACGCCGCCGACCACCTCGACCCGGTGGTTGTACCAGGGCTGGGCGAAGAGATTGGCCTTCGACTCCACCATGCCGGTGCGCGGTTCGGCGGCGCCATAGACCACCCGCGCCAGCCGCGCGTGAATGATCGCCCCGGTGCACATCAGGCAGGGTTCCAGGGTCACATGAAGGGTGCAGCCATCGAGGCGATAATTGCCGAGCCTCGCGCCGGCGTCGCGCAGGGCGCGAATCTCGGCATGGGCGCTGGGATCATGGCCGGATACGGGCGCATTGTAGCCGACGCCGACGATCTCGCCGCCGGCATCCACCACCACCGCCCCCACCGGCACCTCCCCGGCGGCCAGCCCGAGCCGGGCCTGATCCAGCGCCCGGTGCATGTAGAACTCATCGCTGCGCAACACCCTCGACTCCATGTAGACTGGGATAAAACACCTGTATGAGTGGCCCGGCCAGGCCAAGATTGCTCTCGGAGATTGCGCCCATGTCCAACCCCCTCGACGCCCTGGTGGGCCTGCTGGCCCTGGAGCCCCTGGAGGAGAACCTGTTCCGCGGTGCCAGCCAGGACCTGGGCCTGCCCCAGCTATTCGGCGGTCAGGTGCTGGGCCAGGCACTATCCGCAGCCAGCCAGACCGTGTCCCCCGAGCGCCGAGCCCACTCGCTGCATGGCTATTTCCTGCGCCCGGGCGACCCCCATCAGCCGGTAGTCTATCAGGTGGATGCCGTCCGCGACGGCGGCAGCTTCACTACCCGCCGAGTCACCGCCATTCAGAAGAACCGACCGATCTTCTTCTGTAGCGCCTCGTTTCACGGGGAGGAGTCGAGCATCGAGCATCAGACGGCCATGCCCGACGTAAAATCACCGGAGGCACTCGCCGACAGCGCTCGCATGGTGCGCTTCGACAGCCACCCCATCGAGTTCCTGCTGGCGGGCGAAGAGAGCCAGGACGGACAGCCGGCCCACAAGCGCGTGTGGTTTCGCCTGGCCGGAGAGCTACCCGACGACCCGGCCATGCATCGCCATCTGCTGGCCTACAGTTCCGACTTCAATCTGCTGACCACGGCCCTTGTGCCCCATGGGATCGACTATCGGGACCCCAAACTGCAGATCGCCAGCCTCGACCACGCGCTATGGTTTCACCATGATGTACGGGTCAACGACTGGCTGCTCTACGACATGGACAGCCCCCGGGCCGGCGGCGGTCGCGGCTTCACCCGCGGCAGCATCTACGACCGTCATGGGCGCCTGGTGGCCTCCTCCGCCCAGGAGGGGCTCACTCGGCTGCGAGAGACCACTCGGGACTAGCCGCGGCGGCCGCCGCGGCGCTACCATCGCCGTCAGTGCCGCAATAGCTCAGTTGGCAGAGCAGCGCATTCGTAATGCGCAGGTCAGCGGTTCGAATCCGCTTTGCGGCACCATCAACATCAA
>Ga0207421_10003100_pt1 | contig 20041 bp, 18 predicted proteins | sample SodLakKL_010_SED_4_FD_187542 | JGI IMG/M metagenome (GOLD analysis project Ga0207421, IMG submission 187542) | Alkaline sediment microbial communities from Lake Tanatar, Kulunda Steppe, Russia - 8KL_010_SED (SPAdes) (version 2) | ecosystem: Environmental > Aquatic > Non-marine Saline and... | reverse complement strand
GGGCGTCGTCGTCGCCGGGCAGGCCTCCTCGACGTTGCAGCCCATCGAGATGAGCCGCTGTGCGCCGTCGGCGAGCTCGGGGGTGAGCAGGCGACCGGGTGTCTCGGGCAGGTCGATGCCGATCTCGGCGAGCGCGGCGACGACCTCGGGGTGCGGGCGCTCGGCGGGCATCGTGCCGGCGCTCGCCGTTGCGTAGCGGTCACCGGCGGCGCGGGCGAAGAGCGCCTCGGCCATGCGGGAGCGCCCGGCGTTGTGGACGCAGACGAAGAGGACGTCAGCCATCAGTGGTGCTCCTTGGCGGCGGGGACGGCGAGCTCGTCGAGGAGGTCGCAGACGAGCAGGTCGATGTCGTCACGGATCCTACGGACCTCGTCGAGACCGCGCCCTGCGGGGTCGGCGAGCTCCCAGTCGCGGTAGCGGATCCCGGGATGGACCGGGCAGGCGTCGCCGCAGCCCATCGTCACCACGACGTCGGCGGCACGCACGACCTCGTCGGTCAACGGCTTGGGGTAGGCCTCGCCTGCGTCGATGCCGAGCTCGGCGAGGACCGTCACGACGTGGGGGTTGAGCTCGTCGGCCGGCGCCGTGCCCGCGGAGCGCACGCCCACGCGGCCTCCGCTGCGATGCTCGAGCAGCGCGGCGGCGAGCTGGCTGCGCCCTGCGTTGTGGGTGCACACGAGCAGCACCTCCGGGGCCTCCTTGGTGAGCGCCCCCTCGGCCTGGGCCCGCGCGGTGAGGCGCTCGCGGGCGAAGCGGTGGACGAGGACCGGCACGAACGCGGTGATCGGCGCGTCGCGCCAGCGCTCGAGGGTGTCGTCGACGACGCCCTCGACGGTCTCAGGGCTGTAGGTGCCCGCGAAGTGCGCGGCGAGTCCCCGCACGACGGCGTCGATGTGCCGGCGGGCCTCCTCGCCCAGCCAGCGGTGCTCCCCGAGCGGCATGCGTCCTCCTGACGCCGTGGTGGCGGCGGCGCCGCCGGTGCGGCACGCAGGATGCTGCGCCGAGCTGGCGGCGCGGTGAACGGCCGACGACGCCCGGGCCAACAGCGCATGGCGCGAGGTCGTCGGGCCGGCTGCGGCCCCTCGTTCGCCGGATCGCGGCGCGACGTTCACCTTCGGTTCACGTCGAAGGGCCATCCTCTCGGTGTGACCATGCGACCGCCTGTCCACGGAGGAGTGATGGAGCAGCCCCGCACCGCCACCGAGCCCGACGTCCCGGCCAGCGCCGAGCCGCGCGACGACGCGGCGCCCGCCGCCCAGGGCGGCATGCCCGAGGCAAGGATCGATGACGCGGTCTTCGACATCGCCGGTCTCACCGTGCGCTACGGCAGCTTCACCGCTGTGCGCGACATCAGCATGCGCGTGCCGCGCCACGACATCACCGCGCTCATCGGCCCGTCGGGCTGCGGCAAGTCGACGCTGCTGCGCAGCCTCAACCGCATGAACGACCTCATCCCGATCGCCTCGACCGAGGGCCGGGTCCTCTACAACGGCGAGGACATCTACGCCGACTGGGTCGACCCCGTCGAGGTCCGCCGCCGCATCGGCATGGTCTTCCAGAAGCCGAACCCCTTCCCGAAGTCGATCTACGACAACGTCGCCTTCGGCCCGAAGCTCAACGGCTTCAAGGGCAACATGGACGACCTCGTCGAGGAGTCGCTGCGCCGTGCCGCGCTCTGGGACGAGGTCAGCGGCAAGCTCAAGGACAGTGGGCTGTCGCTGTCGGGCGGCCAGCAGCAGCGCCTGTGCATCGCCCGGGCGATCGCCGTGAGCCCCGACGTCATCCTCATGGACGAGCCGTGCTCGGCCCTCGACCCGATCGCGACGCTGAAGATCGAGGACCTCATGCGGGACATGAAGGAGGACTACACGATCGTCATCGTCACCCACAACATGCAGCAGGCCGCCCGCGTCTCCGACTACACGGCCTTCTTCACCGTCGACGTCGACGACGAGAAGGGCGAGCGCACCGGGGACCTCGTCGAGTTCGACACGACCGAGCGGATCTTCACCCAGGCCAGCGACCAGCGCACCGAGGACTACATCACCGGCCGCTTCGGCTGACCTGCGCCGCTCCTGCCCACGACAGCGGCCCCGCCTCACTCACGAGGCGGGGCCGCTGTCGTATGGGCGGGCCCGCGGCCCGCGACGGTCAGCGGGCCTGGCTACGGCTCGCGATGAGGCGGGCGATGATCGACAGCAGCAGGACGATGACGATGAGCGTGAACCCGCCGGCCCACGCGCGCTCGATCCCGGCGTCGAAGGGCTGGGTGAAGCCGTCGACCATGAGCAGGCCGATGTCGGCCTGCGGGGCTCCCCACAGCGCCCCGACGACCTCGCGCGCGCCGAGGGCGGTGAGGATGAGCGGGGCGGTCTCCCCCGCCCCGCGGGCCACCGCGAGGATCGCCCCGGTCGTGATGCCGGGCGCGGCGGCGGGCAGCGTGACCTTGAGCGCGGTCTGCCACTTGCGGGCGCCGAGTCCGTAGCTCGCGTTCTTGAGGTCCTCGGGCACGAGGCGGAGCATCTCCTCGCTCGAGCGCACGACGATCGGCAGCATGAGGATGCCGAGCGCCGCGGCCCCGGCGAGCGTGCCGAAGCCGAGGCCCGCGCCGCCCGCGCCGCTCACGAGCAGGGCGTAGACCGCGAGGCCGACGAAGACCGACGGCGTGCCGGTCATGACGTCGGTGAAGAAGCGCACGACGTAGGCGTACTTCGACCCGCCGTACTCGGTGAGGAAGATCGCGGCGAGGACGCCGACGGGGATGACGACGACCGCGGCGACGCCGGTCATGTAGAGCGTGCCGACGATGCCGTGGAGGTAGCCGCCGCCGCGCTCGCGGTACGACAGCGGCTCGACCTGGGTGATGAAGTCGAGCGAGAGCGCGGGCAGGCCGTTGGCGAGCACCTGCCACAGCAGCAGGACGAGCGGGACGATCGCCGCGGCGACGGTGAAGCCGAGCACGACGGTCATGAGCCGCGAGGCCCCCTCGCGTCGGCGCGCGTTCGGCGCCTTCTCCGCGAGGCTCACGTGCCCGCCGGGACGGTCGGGTCGGGTGGGGGTCTCGACGCTCATAGGGCGGCATCTCCCGAGAACTGCCCGACGCGGTAGACGATGAGCCGGGCGAGGACGTTGACGATGGTGGTGATGAGGAAGAGCGTCACGCCGATGGCGAGCAGCGCCCAGATCGCCTCGGGCGCGGCGTCGGCGAAGGTGTTGACGATGACCGACGTCATCGCGTCGCCGCCGAAGAAGAGCTGCGGGGCCCAGCGCTGGCTCGCGCCGATGAGGAAGGCGATGGCGATCGTCTCGCCGAGCGCGCGCCCGAGGCCGAGCATCGTGCCCCCGACGATGCCTGAGAAGCTGCGCGGCACGATGACCTTGCGCATGACCTCCCAGCGCGTCGCGCCCATCGCGTAGGCGGCGTTGACCTCGTCGCGCGGGACCTGGGCGAAGCTCTCCCGGCAGATCGCGGTGATGATCGGCAGGATCATGATCGCGAGGATGTTCGCCGCCGACCAGTAGCTCGACAGCAGCACCGGCGGGCCGAAGAACGTGAGGTTGCCGAGGGGGCTGCTCGCGATGAACTGCCCCACCGGCTCCCAGATGTAGAGCCGGAAGAAGTAGATCCCGACGAGGGCGTAGACGACGCTCGGGACCATCGCGAGGAGCTCGACGGTCGAGGCCAGCGGCCGCTTCAGCCATGCAGGGGCGATCTCGTTGATGAACAGCGCGATGCCGATCGCCAGCGGCACCGCCGCGAGGATCGCGAAGAACGAGATCTTCAGCGTCCCGTAGATGAACGGGAACGCGCCATAGGTCCCGGTGACCTCCGAGCGCGAATGGCCGACGCTCCACTGCTGCCCGGAGATGAAGCCCCAGAAGCCCATCGCGTCGAAGACCGGCCAGGCGTCGAGCGTCGTGCGGATGATCATCGCCGCGAGGACGACGAGCACGCTCGTCGCCGCGACGAGGACGAGGCCGCGGAAGATCGGGTCGGCGCGACGCGCCCTCCCGGAGCCGCGGAGGCTCTCCTTGGTCGTGGACGTGTCGGTGGCGGACACGGGGACTCCTTGCTCGGTCGTGCCACGGCCCCGCCGCCTCGGGCGAGGCGACGGGGCGACGGTGGCGCGGGGCGTGGCTACTCCGCGGCGTTGATGCGGTTGATCTGGTCGACGACGCGCTCCTCGAAGGCCCCGGTCACCGGCGCGTAGAGGAGGTCCTCGGCGAGGTCGTCGCCCTCGGTGACCGCCCAGGTGAAGAAGTCGATCATCGACTGCGCGACGGCGTCGTCGTAGCCGCACTCCCAGGCGAGGATCCAGTGGGCCCCGACGATCGGGTAGCCCTCGCCGCCGACGCCGAGCACCGCGAAGCGCTGGTCCTCGGGGATGTCATCGATGATCTCGCTGGGGCCGGCCGAGATCGACGCAAGCGTCGGCTCGATGGGGTTGCCGTCCTCGTTGACGACCGCGGCCACGGGGATGTCGTTCTCGACGGCGTAGGCGTAGGAGAGGTAGCCGACGGCGCCGGGCTGCTGCTGGGTCTCGGCGGCCACGCCCTCGTTGCCGTTGCCACCGATCGTGCCGGCGGCCCAGTCGACCTCGGTGCCGAAGCCGAGGTCCCAGTTGCCCGCGGCGTCGTCGAGGTACTGGGTGAAGATGTTCGTCGTGCCCGAGCCGTCGGAGCGGTGCACGGCGATGAGGTTGGTGCCCGGCAGGTCGACGTCGGGGTTGAGCTCGGCGATCGCGGGGTCGTCCCACGTCGTGATGTCGGTGTTGTAGACGCCGGCGATGGCCTCGGCGTCGAGGACGAGGTTGTCCTGGCCGGCGGCCTCGAGCGCGGCGTCGAGGTCGGGGTCGTTGTAGGAGACGACGACCGAGCCGAAGGCATCCACGAAGTGGATGGGCTCACAGCCCCGGATCTCGCGGGCCTCCTCCATCGCCTCGTCGTCGAGGAAGGCCTCGCTCGAGCCGAAGTCGACGTTCTCGGAGAGGAACTGCTCGATGCCGCCGCCCGAGCCGATCGACTGGTAGTTGACGTTGATGCCGGGCTCGTTGTCGCGGATCCACTCGAGCATGAGCGGGGTGATGAACGTCGCGCCGGCGCCGAGCAGGTCGGCGCTGTCGGCCTCGACGCCGACCTGCTCGTCCTCCTCGAGCAGTGCGGCGTCGTCGTCCTCCTCGGCGGCGTCGTCGGCGTCGTCAGCGTCGTCGGTGTCGTCGGCGGCGTCGTCGGTCGCCGCGGTGGGGTCGCCCGCGTCCTCGTCGCCGGCGCAGGCCGCGGCAGCGAGCGCGAGGGCGAGGAGCAGGGCGAGCAGGATGCGCCAGTTGCGCATGGATGATCCTCCTAGGGTGATCGTCTGATCGTCGTCGTCGCTCTGTGACGATCCGCAAGGTAGGCACGGCGGGTGGCAGCCGATCGGCGCTACCGTGAACGCCGGGTGAACGTTGCGCGCCGCCGGGTGGACGACCCTGCGGCGTCGGTGTCGAGGCCCGGCGAGGAGGCGAGGAGGAACCGTGGCGGGGCAGGGAACCGAGGGCACCGCAGCGCATCGCGGGGTCCAGTCCGGCGACGACGACCCCGGCGCCGCGATCGACGACGGCCCCCCGGCAGGCCTCCTCTCGCCGATCGCCGCCCGCCGCTCGACGAGGGCCTTCGACCCCGACCGCCCCGTCGAGCCGGCCGCACTGCGCCGCGTCCTCGAGGCCGCCCGCTGGAGCCCCTCCTCGGGCAACGCCCAGCCGTGGGCCTATGTGGTCCTCGACGACGGTGCACCCGAGGCGCGCGAGCGGGCCCGCGCCCTGCTTCGGGGGGGCAACGCCTGGGCGCGCGCCGCGCCGGTGCTCCTGCTCGCCACCGCCAGCACGACCTTCCCGCCCAAGCCCGGCAAGCCCGCGCGCGCGAACCCCCACGCCTGGCACGACGTCGGCGCGGCCTCGCTCGCGCTCGCGCTGCAGGCCACCGCCGAGGGGCTCGTCAGCCACCCGATGGCGGGTTTCGACCGTGAGGGCGCCCAGGCGGCCTTCGGCCTGCCCGAGGGCGTCGACGCCGTGGCGCTCATCGCCCTCGGCCACCCCGGCGACCCCGCGGACCTGCCCCCCGACCTCGCCGCCCGCGAGGGCGCGCGCAGCCGCCGGCCGCTCGGGGCGGTCGCCCGCAGGGCGCACTGGGACGGCCCACCGCTCGGCTGAGGCCCGCCCTGGGAAGGGGCGACGGCCCGCTCCCAGCGCGCGGCGCCGGGCCCGCCGGTGCCGGCGCGGCCGTGGGCCTCAGCCCCTCAGCGCTGGGCGTCGGCGTGGTAGCGCGCGAGCTTCTCCGGGCGGTGGCGGGTGCGGATCCAGCGCACGGTGCCCGAGCGCCCCCGCATGACGATCGACTCGGTCGTCGCGCCCTGCGGGCCATAGGCCACGCCCTGGACGAGGTCGCCGGTGATGATCCCGGTGATCGAGTAGAAGGTGTTCTCACTGGAGACGAGGCGGTCCATCGTGAGGACCTCGTCGAGGTCGTAGCCGAGCTCGCGCGCCTTCGCACGCTCCTCGTCGTCGCGCGCCCACAGGCGCCCGACGATGTTGCCGCGCATCGCCCGGACCGCGCAGGCCGTGGCCACGCCCTCCGGGGTGCCGCCGATGCCGAGGACGACGTCGTAGGGGTACTCCGGCATCGCCGCGAGCAGCCCCGCCGGGCTGTCGCCGTCGGTGATGAGGCGCAGACGGGCGCCGACCTCGCGCACCTCGGCCATCATCTCGTGGTGGCGCGGGCGGTCGAGCATGATGACGCTCACGTCGTTCACCCCCTTGCCGAGGGCCTTGGCGATGCGCTGGAGGTTCTCCTTGATCGGGGCGTCGACGTCGACGACGTCCCCGGCTTCGCCGCTGACGACGTACTTCATCATGTAGACCATCGGGCCGGGGTCGAACATCGTGCCGCGCGGCGCGGCGGCGATGAGCGACGTGGCCCCCTGGCGACCCTCCGCCAGCAGCCGGGTGCCCTCGACGGGGTCGACGGCGATGTCGACCTCGGGCTGCTCGCCGGTGCCGACGTGCTCGCCGTTGAAGAGCATCGGGGCCTCGTCCTTCTCCCCCTCCCCGATGACGACGACCCCGTCCATCGTCACGTCGTGCAGCGCCTGGCGCATCGCGTCGACCGCGGCGCCGTCGCCGGACTCCTTCTCGTTGCGGCCCATCCACCGGCCCGAGGCCAGCGCGGCGACCTCGGTGGCGCGGACGAGCTCGAGGGCGAGGTCACGGGCGGGCTGGTCGTGGTCGTGTGCCATCGTCGGCCTCCTGTGGGCGGGCCGGGAGCCTACCGCGCGAAACGGTCAGGCCAAGGGGTCCCCGGTCCGCTGCCGGGGGCCGCCGATGGCGCCGCGGAGGGGCCGATGGCGGGCAGGCTCAGCGCTCGAGCGCGTGGCCACCGGCCCACGAGCCGACCCCGCCCTCGGCGGGGAGCAGGGCACGGTAGTCCCCGCCGGACTCCGCGAGGCTGCGCAGCGCGTCGGCCTCGACGCCGACCCGGTCGGACAGCCCGCTGAAGCGGTCGAAGAGGCGCTTGAGGTAGCGCACGGTGTCGGGGTCGTTGCCGGCGATCTGCCCCCCGAGGTCCCGGGCGGCGGCCAGCGCGGTGCCATCGGCGACGAGGTGCTGGACGAGCCCGATGCGGGCGGCCTCCTCGGCGGTGATCGTGCGCGCGGTGAGCACGAGGTCCTTGGCCGCGCCGAGGCCGACGAGCCCGACGAGCTTCGCCGCGCCGACCGGCTGGCCGAGCGCGGCGCCGGGGAAGCGGAACGTCGCCGTCGTGTCGGCGACGCGGACGTCGCAGGCGGCGGCGAGCTCGGCGCCCCCGCCGATGCAGGGCCCGGCGACAGCGGCCAGCGTCGGCGTGGGGCTCGTCGCCAGCGCCTCGAAGAGCGCGCCGAAGAGCTCCATGCGGCGCACCGTCGCCGGCCCGTCGAGGTCCTCGTCGACGTCGGCGCCGGCGGAGAACGTCGCCCCCACCCCGGTGAGGATGATCGCGCCGACGTCGTCATCGGCGACGGCCTCGCCGACGGCGTCGAGCAGCTCGCCGAGCAGCGCGGTGTTGAGCGCGTTGCGCTGCGCAGGGCGCTCGAGGCGGATCGTGCGGACGTGCTCGTAGGTCGTGACGGCGAGGTGCGACATCGGTGGCTCCCTCGAAGGACGGCACGCCGACGGCGTGGCGCGTCGGCGGGGGGCTCCGAGGGTAGCCGCCGGGCTCACCCGAAGCCGATGAAGCCCACTGCCGCATCGTCCTCGCTCGCGAGGACGAGGCGCTCGTCGGGCACCTCCGGGAGAACCTCGGCGAGGTAGGAGGTCACCGCCTCCTCCACGCCGACGTCGCGGCCGAGGCGCTCGGAGAGGAACCACTTGTGCTCGATGACCTCGTGGAAGAGCTCGACGGGCTCGAGCTTGGCCCACAGCGCCTCGGGCACCGCCTCGACGATCGGCTCGAAGACCTCGGTGAGCCAGCGGTGGGCGGCCACCGACTCCGGCAGGCCGCGCCCGAGCCGGCTCTCGATCGCCGCGCGGAAGTTCGAGAGGTCGTTGAGCAGGCTGCGGGCCTGGTTCTCCTGGGCCTGCAGGCCGGTGAGGGTCAGCAGCCGCCGGCGGTGGTGGCCCTGCTCGGTGACCGACGTGCGCAGCCGCAGGGCGTCGCCGCCCTCGGTGGCGAGGAGCTCGACCTCGTCGACGGCGAAGCCGAGCTCGTTGAGCCGGCGCAGCCGCGCGTCGATCTTGTAGCGCTCATCGGGACCGATGAGCTCCTCGGTCGTGAGCTCGTTCCACAGCAGCTCGTAGCGCTCGGCGAGCCGCTCGGCGGTCTCGACGGGGTCGGGGTCGGGCGGCAGGTCGAGCTCGGCCTGGAGGTCCATGAGCCCGCCGACGACGTTGGTCTGGGTGATCTCGAGGTCGGCCCGGCGCTGCCCGTCGGTGAGGCTCGTGTGGTACTCCCCGGTCTCAAGGTCCACGATGTAGGCGGCGAGCGCGCCGGCGTCGCGGCGGAAGAGCGTGTTCGACAGCGAGCAGTCGCCCCAGTAGAAGCCGAGGAGGTGGATGCGCACGAGGAGCATCGCGAGCGCGTCGAGGAGGCGGTCGTGCAGGCCCCGCAGGTCCTCCTCGGGCTCGGTCGGCGGGCGGCGGTGGGTGAAGAGCGTGCGGTAGGGCAGCGAGTAGTCGAGGTAGCGGGTGATGAGGACGTCCTCGAGCGGCCCCTCGTCGGTCCGCACCCCTGAGCGGCCCACGATGCCGACGGCGTCGACGACCGGCAGCGACTCGAGGTCCATGCGCCGCAGCATGTCGTACTCCCGCGCGCAGACGCGCGGGGGCAGCTCCTTGAGCGCGTAGAGCGCGTCGTCGTAGGCGACGAAGCGCACGATGTGGCGGTGCACCCCGCGGGCGACCTCGACGAGGCGGCCGCCCTCCCAGGTGTCGAGCGGGCGGTCCCAGTCGAGGTCGAGGAAGTCGGGGTGCCCCGCGCGCGTGCGCATCCGCAGGCCGTGTCGAGGCGTCACCATGGCCTGGCAGCGTAGCGGGCCGCCGTCGGCGGTGTGGGCCACGTCGCGCAGGACGAGGGCGGCCGCGCCGCCGTCGCCGGATGTTCACCGGGGCGCCACCGACCGTGCAGACTGGTGGCACCCGGCGCGCGACGGCCCGGCGCACACTGTCGACATGAAGCGAGTGGCATCGGTGAGCGAGCACCCCGACCCGCTGGCCTGGCTCGAGGCCGAGCGGCGCGAGCCCGGCGGCTCGCGCGTCGGCTTCCGCGAGCAGCTCGCCGACATCGACCGCCTCCTCATCGAGGCCGGCGAGCTCGTCGCCGAGACCGTCGGGCCGATCACCGCGGCGTTCCTCGAGGCCGACCATCAGACCGCGCAGGCGATGATCGCCCGGGCTCCGCGCGTCGACCGCCGCTGCAGCCAGCTCGAGGAGGCCTGCTACGTCCTCCTCGCCCGGCAGTCCCCCGTCGGCGGGGACCTGCGCCACGTCGTCGCGGTGCTGCGCTCGGTGGCCGACGTCCAGCGCTCCGGCTACCTCCTCACCCACGTCGCGGAGTCGCTCACGTGGGTGCACCCGCCATCGATGCCCGACGAGCTCCGCGACACCATCGCCGGGCTCGGCGCGGTCGCCGAGGAGGTCTTCCGCGGCGGGGTCGCCGCATGGCGCGACCACGACGCGCTGGCCTCGACCGAGCTCGAGCGCCGCGACGACGAGGCCGACCTCCTGCAGAAGGTCCTGCTCGGCACCCTCTACACCGGCGAGCAGTCGGTCGAGGAGGCCGTGAGCCTCGCGCTCATCGCGCGCTACTACGAGCGGGTCGCCGACCACGGCGTCGAGATGGCACGGCAGGTCGCCTACTTCCTGACCGGCGACCGCCCGCCGGAGTCCGGGCTCGACGACGACTGAGCGGCGCGGCTAGCCCGCGTCGTAGGGCCGCCCGTCGCCGACGAGTCCGCGCAGCAGCTCGACGCCCTCCTCGGGGCCGGTGCAGACGAGCCGGTCGCCGGCGGCGAGCACCTGCCCGCCGCGCGGTCGGTAGCGCCACACGTCGCCACGCTCGATCGCGAGGACGTACATCCCCGTCTCGGTCTCGAGCGAGAGCTCCTTGAGGCTCTGGCCCTCCGCCTCGCTGCCGGCGGCGACCTCGGCGTCGGCGACGATCTCGTCGGCCTCGGCGAGCGCGGCGGCGATGACGGGGTGTGGATCGTCGCTGCCCTCGATGACGCGCGTCATCTCCTGGGCGGCGTCGGCGATGCGCTCGGAGGCCTGCCCGAGCTGGAGCAGGCCACGCAGCTCGTCGACCTCGCCGGGGTCGAGGTCGGCGGCGGCGCGCAGCGTCCAGCGCAGCAGCTCCGCGTAGAGCTCGTCACAGCGGTCCTCCGCCCGGGAGGCCTCCCGGGCCAGGCCGAGGTCGCGCAGGAGGATCGCCGAGTAGGCGAGGCCGATCGCGACCTCCGCGGCGTTCTTGAGCTCAACGAGGAGGTCGACGGCGCGGTCGAGGTTGCTCAGGCGCCCGTGCTCGACGGGTGGGGCCAGACCGTAGGCCTCCCCGCCGGCCATCTCCCGCAGGAGGTCGATGCCCTCGAACGGGCCCTGGACGAGGAGGACGTCGCCGTCCTGGAGGACCTCGTCGCCGCTGGGGCCGTAGCGGTAGTCGACGTCGCGGCGGATCGCGATGACCCACATCCCCGTCTCGCTCGGCAGGGCGAGGTCGGCGAGGCTGCGCGTGGCCATCGTGTTGCCCTCGCGCAGCTTCACCCGCGCGGTGACCTCCTCGGCGTGGCGGAGGTCGTCACGCAGCTCCCCGGGCACGCCGAGGTCGCGCAGGACGACGCGGGCGATGTCCTCGGCGGCGTCGCCGATCTCCTCGACGGCGTTGGCGAGGCCGAGGATCGCGGCCATGCGCTCGGCGTCCTCCGGCGCCCGTGCCGCGAGCATCGAGCCGACCCGCATCTCGTGGACCGTGGCATCCATGCGGTCCTCGAGCTTGATGACCTCCCGCGCGAGGTCGGCGTCGTCGAAGAACACCGCGGCGTAGGCGAGGTCGACCATGAGCTCGGAGGCGTCCTTGGCCTCGACGAGCAACTCCTTGACGGTGCGCCGCATCGTGATCCCTCTTCCCTCCTCTAGATGACGCCGAGCATGACCATCGCCGCGACGAGGCAGAGCACCCCGAGCAGATCCATCGTCGCGGTCACGACGGGGATCCCGTGGTTGTCGGGGTCCCAGCCGAAGCGGAACGACGCCGACGCCGTGGCGTAGGCGACGAGGAAGATGAGCGCGAAGGCCAGCGCACCGCCGAGCAGCGCGACGCCGACCATGCCCGCGAGCCCCGGCGAGTCGAAGCCGAAGACGAGCGCCGAGGTATGGGCGATGAGGCCGACCCCGCCGAAGGCGAGGATCCCGAAGAGCGCGATCATCGAGCCCTCGAGGTAGGCGAGCCGCTCGGGCAGGACCTTCGGGGAGAGCATGCCGAGGTGCAGCTCCGAGCCGAGCCGTGCGGAGAGGATCCCGCCAAGCGAGCCGCAGTTGGCGATGAACGGCGGGATGAGCACGAGCAGGGCGGGGCTGGCCACGAGCGACTCGACCCGCGTCTCGAGCACGCCGCCGGCGAGGATGTCGACGACCGCGGCGTAGGTGAGCACCGCGAGGCTCTGCCGCACGATCGACCGCACGAGCGGGGCCTTCGCACGCACCCCGCGCCACACCGCGACGACGGCGGCCGCGAGCAGGAGCCCGCCGAGGACCTCGGGCAGCCACGGCACGCCGAGCAGGAGCGTCGCGGCCACGAGCGCCGGCAGGGTGACGATGTCGCCGGTCGTCGTCACGAGCGGCGCGCCGATCGCGTCCATGTCCCAGCCGCGGCGCTGCGCGGTGCGGGTCAGCGCCATGACGCCGACGAGGATGACCACGCTCGAGATCACCCCGCCGACGACGGAGACGACCATGAGCTCCCACACCGAGATCGTCTCGAGTCCGAGCGCGCCGGCGACCGCCCACGCGGCGAGGGCGGCCAGCGCCGAGGAGAAGAGCGTGAGCAGGATCGAGGCCTCGACGTTCTCGCGCCCGAAGCCCCCGCGCGCGAAGCCCTGGAGCTGCCCGGTGAGGATGCCCGTGCCGAGCCGCGCCGCGAGCGCGCCGAAGATCGCCCCGCGCATCCCGATCGCCGCGGGCACGAGCAACAGCAGGCCGGGCAGCTGCTCGAGGAGCTCCTCCATCGCGCCGAGCACGATGCCGGCGGCGAGCCCGACGACCGTCGAGATCGCGAGCGCCGTCGCGCCCTGCCGCAGGGTGCGGCGCTGGGCGACCCAGTGCGCCCACACCTCGAAGGCCAGGCGCAGGCCTGGCGGGGCGGGACGGGTCTCGGAGGCCACGACCGCGGAGTCTAGGCCTCGCGCCTGCCGTGCGGCCCGTCCGCCGAGCCACGCCGACCGCCGCGGGGTGGCTCAGCGGCGGGCCCGCAGTCGGCCGGCGAGGAGAAGGCCGAGCGCCGCGGCGGCGAGGAGCCCGCCGACCAGGCGCCGGTCCTCGAGCGGAGGGTGGTCGATCGGCGCGCCCGCGGCGACGACCTCCCCGCCGGTCGCGCGGATGATCGCGACCTCGCCGCTGCGAGGATCGGACTGGTGGTAGACGCCGACGACGGCGAGGACGTCACCACGGTGGTCGTGCGCGCCGACCGAGGCGATCTGCCCGGCGACGGCGGGCGGGAGGTGCACACCGATGCCGGCGTTGCCGCCGCGGAACTGCCGGTGGGTCGGCAACGGGCCGAGCTCGCCGGCGTAGGGGTCGTCGTTGAGCTGGACCCAGGAGCCATCGTCGCGCTCGAGCACCGCGCCGACGACCTCGCCCTCGTAGGCCACGAGGCGGCCGTCGTAGCGCCCGGGGCAGTCGAGCAGGACCCCGGAGTCGACGACGATCGGCTCCCCGGACCGGGGCTGGGGCACGTCGTCGCAGACGACCTCCTCACGCGGGTCCTCCACGGCAGCCGGCTCGGGGACCGGCTCGATCGTCCGCGGGTGGCGCAGCGCCTCGGCGAGGCCGGCGACCGCGGCGAGCACGGCGAGGAGCAGGGCCGCCGCGGCGGCCACCCGCAGCCGCCCGACCCCCCGCGCCGGTCGCGCGCTCACGTCCGCCCCCGCAGGATCGCCACGAGGTAGCCCAGCAGCGCGAAGACCGCGATGAACTCGAGCCTGCCGAGGAGCATCTGCGCGATGAAGACGACCTTGAGGGCGACCTCCATGTCGGGCCGCACGAGACCGACCGAGAGCCCGCCGGAGCTCGCGGCGGCGACGGAGTCGAAGAGCGCGGTCTCGAGGTCGTAGCCGTAGACGAGGCCGAGCAGCGCCCCGGCGGCGTAGAGCAGCACCCAGAGCAGGAGCACGGTGCCGGCGGCGGTGACCTTCCGGCCGCTGAGCACCCGCTGCGAGCCCAGGTGGTAGGTCTCGACGACGACGGCGCTGTCGGGCAGCAGCGTCGCGCGCAGGTCCTTGCGGATGCCCTTGACGATGAGGCCCACCCGCAGCGCCTTGATCCCCCCGGCGGTCGAGCCGGCCATGCCACCCAGCGCCATCGCCAGGACGATCGACGCCGGCGCGAGCACCCCCCACGCCGAGACGTAGACCGCCCCGGGCACGGTGGCCAGCCCCGTCGTCGTGTGGGCGCTGATGACGTGGAAGAGGGCGTGCCGCAGCAGCGCGGACGCGTCGGCGAAGGCCCCCGCGGCGATGAGCCCGCTCAGCATCATCGCGAGGACGAAGCCCGCGGTCACCGCGAGGACGCGGGACTCGAGGTTGGCGACGAGCTCACGGCCGCGGCCCTGCCAGAGCTGGTAGTGCAGGGCGAAGCTGAACCCTCCGGCGAGCATCACCGGCCAGAGGGCGACCTCGACGCCGACGGAGCGGTAGAACGCGACCGACGTCGACTGCACGGCGAAGCCGCCGGTGTCGAAGGCCGCCATGAACAGCGCGAAGGCGTGGTAGAGCCCGAGCCCGGGGCCGAGGCCGGCCTGCAGCAGCGCCGCCCACAGCACGGCGATGCCCACCACCGCATAGGTCAGCGCGACCTTCCAGATGAACCGGGCGGTGCTGACGACACTGGGCAGGATCTTCTCCTCCCGCCCCTCGCCGAGGTACAGCGAGCCGATCGCCCCGCCGACCGAGGAGAAGATCGTCAGGGCGATGATGATGATCCCCTGCCCGCCCATGAACTGCATGAGATGGCGCCAGAGGTTGACGCTGCGGGCCATGTGGTCGAGGTCCTGCGCGAGGGTCTGGCCGATCGTCGCGAAGCCGCTCATTGCCTCGAAGTAGGCGTCGAGGAAGCCGCCGTAGTGGCCGCTGAGCAGCAGCGGCACCGCCCCGAACCACGCGGCGAGCAGCCAGGCCGCCGCGACCGAGACGAGCCCATGGGTCGCCGTCAGCGTCGCGCGGGTCCTGCACAGCAGCACGAGGCCCTGGCCGAACAGCCCGGTCAGCGACGCACCGACAACGAAGCCCCAGGCCTCGTTGACCTCGCCGAGCGCGAAGCCGAGCACCGCCGGCGCGACCATCGCCGCGGACACGCCGAGCAGCACGCGTCCGACCGACAGCCCCACGATGCGGAAGTCGTCGGCGCCGGGTCGCAGGAGCATCGGCGACCAGTAGACGCCTCCGCGACCGGCCTCACAACCCGCCGGACGGCCGCGAGGTCACCTCAGGCGTAGAGCGCCTCGATCTCGTCGGCGAAGCGGTCCTCGACGGGGCGCCGTCGCAGCTTCTGGGTCGGGGTGAGCTCGCCGGCGCCGATCGTCAAGGGCGCGGCGATGATCCGGTAGGCGCGGATTGCCTCGCCGCGCGAGACCGCCTCGTTGGCCTCGGCGACCACGCCGTCGAGCTCGGCGCGCAGCGCCGCCTCGTCGAGGGGCGGGGTCGGGTCGATCCCCCGGCGGGCGAGCTCGTCGTGGTCGAGGAAGACGAGCGCGCCGACGAAGGCGCGGCCCTCACCGACGACGACCACGTGCTCGACGAGCGGGTGCGCGCGCACCCGCTCTGCGAGCGGTCCCGGCACGACGTTCTTGCCGCCGGCGGTGACGAGGATCTCCTTCTTGCGCCCGGTGATGGCGAGCCGTCCCTCGGGGGTGAGTCGGCCGAGGTCGCCGGTGCGCAGCCAGCCGTCCTCGAGGACCGCGGCGGTCGCCGCAGGGTCGCGCCAGTAGCCGCCGAAGACCTGTGGGCCGGCGACGAGGATCTCGCCGTCGTCGGCGAGGCGCACCGTCGTCGCGGGGAAGACCTCCCCGACGGTGTCGTAGTCGACGCCGTCGACGGGCCCCCCGGAGACGATCGGCGAGGCCTCGGTGAGGCCGTAGCCGGGCAGGACGGTCACGCCGATGCCGTCGAAGAAGCGCCCGAGGTCGGGCTCGAGCGGCGCTCCCCCGCAGATCGCGAGCTCGAGCTCGCCGCCGAAGGCCGCCCGCAGCCGCCCGAAGACGAGGCGGTCGAAGAGGCGGTGCTGTGCGCGCAGCCACCACGACGCTCCCCTGCCGCGCCTGGCCTCCGACCAGCGCCTCGCGACGTCGGCGGCGCGGTCGAAGACCCGCTGCCGGCCGGCCTCGGCGGCCTTCGCGCGCGCGGCCCCGTACACCTTCTCGAAGATCCGCGGCACGGCGACGATGAAGGTCGGGCGGAAGGCCGCGAGCTCGGCGGAGAGACGCTCGAGGCTCGTCGCAAGGCCGGTGAGCACCCCCTGCTCGAGCGAGGTCTGCAGCTGGATGCGCGCAAGCGCGTGGGCCAGCGGCAGGAAGACGAGCGTGCGCGCACCCGGTTCGAAGAGCTCGGGCACCTGCTCGGCGGTCTGACGGGCGTTGGCACAGAGGTTGGCGTGGCTGAGCTTGCAGCCCTTCGGCTCACCGGTCGTGCCCGAGGAGTACAGCAGCGCGGCGAGGTCGTCACCGGCGAGCGCAGCGACGCGCGCCTCGACCTCCTCGTGATGGCCACGGCCCTCCTCGGCGAGGCGGGTCGCGGCGCCGTCCTCGAAGGCGAGCACCTCCGGCGCGGCCGGCAGGGCCGCGGCAGGCCCGGCGAGGGCCCGGCGCTGCTCGACGGTCTCGACGAGGAGGAGCACGCAGCCGCTGTCGGCGAGGATGCGCTCGATCTGCTGGGGTGAGCTCGTGTCGTAGATCGGCACGCTCACTGCGCCCGCAGCGAGGATCGCCGAGTCGGCGTAGACCCAGTCCACGCCGGTGCGGGCGAGCAGCGCCACCCGCTCGCCGGGGGCCACACCACGGGCGATGAGCCCGGCGGCGAGGTCGCGCACGCCCTCGCGCAGGCGCGCGGCGGTGTGCTCGACGAAGGCCTCGCCGTCGTGGTGGGCGAGCAACGGGCGGGTGGGCTCGGTGACCGCCCAGTGCCAGAGCCCGGCGAGCGCGTGGGGCGTCGGGGGCTCGGCCAGGGGCGGGCCGCTGACCTCGGCGGGGATCGTCGCCTCCATGCAACCTACGGTAACGTAACTTCGGCCCGCGCGCGAGGGGCGCGCCCCCTAGAAACGGGTTGCGGCGAGCTCGGCGAGCGGCGAGCGCACGCCCTTCGACAGGGCGACGTGACCGAAGAGCTCGGTGCCCTTGAGCGTCTCGATGAGCGCGGCCATCCCCCCGTGCGGGGAGATGTAGGGGTTGTCGACCTGGCTGAGGTCGCCGCAGAAGACGACCTTCGAGCCGGCGGCCATGCGGGTGAGGATGACCTTGAGCGTCGGCAGCTCGAGGTTCTGGGCCTCGTCGACGATGACGAACTCGTCGGTGATCGAGCGGCCGCGCAGGTAGGTGATCGCCGCGGTCTCGAGCTCGCCCCGGTCGAGGAGGGCGTCGACGGTGGCCTGCACCGAGCGCTGGTCGCCGCCCCAGCCGTCGTCGTCGCGGCGGAAGAGCGCGTAGAGGTTGTCGTAGACCGCGGCCATCCACGGCTGGAGCTTCTCGTCGAGGTCGCCGGGCAGGTAGCCGACCTCCTGGCGACCGACGGCCACGAGCGGGCGGTACACCGACAGGCGGCGGTAGGTGCGCGACTCGAGGACCTGCTCGAGCCCCGCGGCCAGGGCGAGGAAGGTCTTGCCGGTGCCGGCCATGCCCATGAGCGAGACGCACGGCACGTCGGGGTCGGTGAGGAGGTCGAGGGCGAAGGTCTGGCGCACGTCGCGGGGGCTGACCCCGAAGGCGCGGGGGCTGCCGGTGATGCGCTCGACGGTCGCGGTGCCGTCAGCGCCGACGTCGACGACCCGGGCGAGCCCTGAGGCCGACGGGCCGGCCCGCAGGATGGCGCACTGGTTGCGGCACAGCGGCGCCTGCGCGGCCACCGCGTCGGGCAGGACGGCCTTGCCGGCGCTGTGGAGCGTGCCAAGGGTCGCCTCGTCGACGGCGAGGTCGGCGATGCCGGTGTAGCGCTCGTCGACCTGCACGGTGTCGGCGCGGTAGTCCTCGACGGCGACGCCGAGCTGGCTCGCCTTGATCCGTAGCGCGCCGTCCTTCGTCACGAGGGTGCCGGCGAGCGACTTCGCGACCGAGAGGATGCGGTGGTCGGGCTTGTCGGGGTCGAGGTAGCTCGGCAGCGTCGCGTCGACGCCGTTGCCCTCGACGCGGAACGTGCCCCCGCTCGGCAGCGCGACGGCCTCCCGCAGACCGCTGCGGCTCTCGAGGCGGAGCTCCTCGATGAGGCGCACCGCCTGCCGGGCGTTGCGGCCGACCTCGTCCATGCGCGCCTTCTGATGGTCGAGCTCCTCGACGACGACGAGCGGCAGGACGACCTCATGCTCGTCGAAGCGGTGAAGCGCGTTGGGGTCGGCGAGCAGCACGCAGGTGTCGAGGACGAACGTCGTCGGGACCTCGGCGGCCATCAGGGCTCCTGTCGTCGGCGGACGGGGGGCGGGGGGCGGCGCACCGCGCTTGCGGCGCGCCCGTCGGTGAAGGCGAGGGTGACGCGGCCGGCGTCGGGGCAGTGGACGTCGGCGAGGTCGAGGCCGTCGCGGCCGGCGAGCAGCGCGGTGACCGCGGCGACGACCTCAGCGGGGGCGCAGGCCACGAGCCGGACGGGCCGCCCGCTGCTGGCGACCTCGGCGAGGCGCCCCTCGAGGAAGCGCAGGGCCCGACCGCCCTCCCAGGCCGCGTCGACCCACGCGTCGCCGGCGTCAGCGGTGGGGACCTCGGTGGGCCAGCCGAGGGCATCGACGACCTCGGCCTCGAGCCCCGTGGCGACGGCGAGCGGCACGAGCGTGGCCCGGCAGCGCGGCGACGGCGCCGAGCACAGCGCGCTCACGGCCGGATCAGCGGCGGCGAGTTCGGTGGCCAGGGCGGCGGCCCGGCCGGTGCCGACCTCGTCGAGCGGGCCGATGCCGGCCTCGTCGGCGCGCGGGGGCGCCTGGGCGGCGGCGACGAGCTCGACGATCATGCTCATCGCAGCGTCGAGCGCCATCGCGGGCGGGTCATCGGCGGGTCTCGGTCATCGACGACCTCATCGTAGCGAGGGCCGACGCCCTGAGCCTCGAGGCGCGACGGGGCTCATTGGCCGAAGCGGCGCTTGCGCGAGGCATAGTCGCGCAGCGCCCGCAGGAAGTCGGTCTTGCGGAAGTCCGGCCAGTAGGCGTCGCAGAAGTGGAACTCCGAGTGCGCCGACTGCCACAGCAGGAACCCCGAGAGGCGGATCTCCCCGGAGGTGCGGATGATGAGGTCGGGGTCCGGGGTGCCCGTCGTGTAGAGATGCGCGGCGATCTCCTCGAGCGAGAGCGAGTCGATGACCTCGGGCAGGCCGTCGCCGGCGGCTTCACGCTCGGCGAGCAGTGCGCGCAGGGCGTCGACGATCTCCTCGCGTCCGCCGTAGCCGACGGCGACCTGGACGTGGAGGCCCCGGGCGTGGGCGGTGCGCTCCTCGGCGTCCTTGAGGACCCGGGCCAGCGGGTCGGGCAGGGCATCGATCGCCCCGACGGCGGTGAGCCTGACCTCGGGTCGACGGGTGGCGATGCGCTCGACGGTCTCGGCGATGATGTCGACGAGATCGGCGACCTCGCCGGCCTCACGGTGCAGGTTGTCGGTCGACAGCAGCCAGAGCGTGACGTAGGGGATGTCGAGCTCGGCGCACCACTCGAGCAGCTCGTCAATCTTGCGCGCACCCTCGCGGTGTCCCGCCGCGGCGGTGCCCAGGCCACGCTCGCGGGCGTAGCGACGGTTACCGTCGAGGATGAGCCCGACGTGCTGGGGCAGGGTCGACAGGCCGGCGGCGAGCCGGCGCTCGTAGAGGCGGTAGACGATCTGCCACATCCCGTGCTGAGTCTAGCCCCGCGGGGTGGACCGGGGACCGCCGCCCGCCCCCACGGCGCGGACCACCTGCGGCGGCTAGGACCGTCGCTCCGATGGCAGGGCGCGGCGGTTGGTCGGTGCCCCGGCGACGGGCCCTCACATCCCCTCGCGCCTGTCTCGCCCGCGCGCCTTGCCCTCGCCGTGGTCGTGGCGGGGGGCTGTTGGATGGCGTGGGTGTGCGCCCCGGGGGTCGCCGGGGCGCAGCGAGGGGGCTGGGGGTTCT
>Ga0207421_10003099_pt1 | contig 20042 bp, 13 predicted proteins | sample SodLakKL_010_SED_4_FD_187542 | JGI IMG/M metagenome (GOLD analysis project Ga0207421, IMG submission 187542) | Alkaline sediment microbial communities from Lake Tanatar, Kulunda Steppe, Russia - 8KL_010_SED (SPAdes) (version 2) | ecosystem: Environmental > Aquatic > Non-marine Saline and... | reverse complement strand
GATGTTGCTACTGAAGCGTGGGATGAGAAGGTAGATGAGTATAACGCCAAAAAGGTTTATGATTTTTATATGCTAAATCCTGGTGATGGTCGTGGATGGCATGGGGAGCCTAGAAGAAAATCCCTCGCTGCACGTGGTGTTGAGACTGTAGTTGAACCTGGTAAGCGTGTTGATGTATCTCAGTTTACTGACCAACATAGTTGGGTGCCTCCCGATGTAGGATATGCTTCTCAAAGGAGAAGGCATGGTCACTCAGCAAGAGGTGGACAGTCAGTTATACATCCGACTCAAGCACAGAAAGAACGTGGTGACGACGACTATAAACGTCTTAGATTCGATAAGTTCGTTTATGACGACGATATAGGTAAAGGTTTGGAGAGGTTTAGAGACAATCCTCGATGGTCTCAGATACAGATGAAAGTTCCCGAAGATGAGAATTTAGAGCGAGATATTGAAGAATGGGTTGATGAACATAATATTCATAGACCTGATGATGTACCGAGGATAGAAATGAGGTATATGCCAAAATTTATCGATGGTGATGATTATTGGCGTATAAGGTCGAGAGCTGATAATATCGATGATTTTGTTGATTTCATTGAAGACAAAGGTTTAGATTATTATCGGGTTAATGATGGTCGTGGATGGCATGGGGAGCCTAGAAGAAAATCCCTTGCTGCACGTGGTATTGAGACGGTTAAGAAACCAGGTAAGAGGATAGACGTATCTAAGTTTATTGATGAACCTTCATGGGAAGACCCTGATGTTGGTTATGCTCGACAAAGTCGTAGGCATGCTCACTCAGCAAGAGGCGGTCAATCAGCGATACCACCTACACAAGCTCAGAAAGAACGTGGTGATGACGATTATAAGCGGTTGAGGTTTGATAGATATGTGGATGACCCTGATGCTGGTAAAGGTTTAGAGAGGTTTAAGGGCAAAGAAAACCCACAACATGATGACTATGTTGAAGTGAAGGTTTCGTATGATGATTACGATGATTTTCAAGATGAGGTCGAGTATTACGTAGATAAATATGGCGAAGATAATGTCAAAGTTGATGCTGACGTACATCCTAGAGGCGGTGGCACTTTCCATGGGTATATATACGTTGATGAGTTGGTTGTGAAGGACGAGGACATCTATCGTGGTAATCCGAAAGGTAAAAAAAAAGTCTGCTGAATAACCCTGCTACGGGTCTTGAGATATTTTCATTGTTGGGATTTGCTGGCTGGACTGTCTCAGAGATGGCGAGGTATTTGGAAAAAGAGAGAGATGATGTGGTTGGCACGAATCCGCCTCAACCGATAAAATCGGAGGCGAAAGGCGATTATACGCACTATCGATTTGAAGAGCCTGACAAGTTCGATGTGATTAGGATACCTGATTGGGCTGAGAATGTCGCTGAGTCGATTGTCGAAGGTGCTAAAGTTAGGATGGGAAAGTTAAAAGATAGTGGTGATTGGGTACCTCAGAGTGTTTTGATACCGAAGGAAGTTGCTGGGAGGCAAGATGCTGTTGATATAGTCGGTAAGATAGCCAATAATCCACCCGATGATGTTAGAGTTCCGATAGAGGTTGAGAGAGCGGATAGCAGTAGAGTTAGCAGGGGCAGAGGGACTACGACTGATGATTATGATGATACCAATTGGAGAGAAGTCAGAAACTTGGAGAATACGGTTCCTGGTATGCAGAAACGTATACAAGAGCGATATTTGGACAGATATGGTGGGGGCAACGTAGATTTGGTGAATGATAAGTTATTTGTACGTGATAATCCTCCAGAAGAGGATGAATTGGTGGGATTGTTAGTTAACAGGGGCATTTCTTCACGGTTAGCGGAGAAGTTTGCTTCAGAATATGATGCTCCTTTTTCGCCTTTGAAACTTATAGGTATGGCTGCTGAGGGTAAATCATTTGCTTTGGATTATCTTAATGAGTTTATGACAGAGGATGAGGTCGATGCGTTGATAGAGCAGTATAGACCTAAATCCAATCCACGTGAGAATTTGCCCCAAGAGTGGGTGAAGTTGGATACGGCGAGATTGAAGTTAAACAAAATAAAAGATGAGTACGATAGCAGGGAAGAAGCACACAAGTCCCGTTTATGGGGAGAGATGATGAATATATTGAAGAGTTTGTCTGATGGTGATGAGTTCGTGAACAAAATTATCAGAAAAGTCAATCGTGGTCAGTTCGAGTCCGCTCACAGTGATATGTTGGGCGAGTTGAGTCGGAGAAGGGAGAGATACGATAACGAGGCACTTCGTGAGTAAGATTTAATATGGATGTTGGTATATGGTATAGGTGGATGCGATATGGTAAAGATACAACGGGATATTTACGATTTGGAGTTTAAAGAGGATGATGGTCACTTCTACTATGAGGATGCGGACGGTAGTTTGCGATATATCCCAGATGAGATGTTATTTGAAGCTATTTGTAGTGAGTTGATAAAGATGGCTAATGAAGATGTTAGGGAGCTGGCTGATAAGTTGGACAGAGGCGACGTTCCTTTGGATAAGTACTTGGATTTTGTGTTGGATAATATGGACAAGGATACTGACGTGGAGAGGGTTGATGATTGGGGTGCTGTGGGTAAAGGGCTTTATGTGATATTTGGTTATAGTGTCAGTAAATGGCACGAGCTCTTTTCTGAGAGGAGTGAAGATGTGGCTAGGAAGTACTTGATAAAATTCACTATAGATGTGTTCAATCGACCTTTCGCTAGGTGGGCGAGAGATAATGATGTATTCCAGCCCAATCTTTTCTTGGATGAGGTGTTCAAATTTATGAAAGAGAAGATGTCTAGTGAGATACCGAGAGTGGTTAATAAGATTCGTAATTTTAGGAATGAAAAGGTCACATGGTTGAGGTTCCTCGAAGAGGTTAGAGATATATTGATGGATATTAATTCTGATTTGGAGGAATTTGTTGAGTTATTTGTTGAACGCAAATACGAATATAAATTCAACGAGTGGAGAGGTGGTTGATATTGGATGAGAATCCGCCTTTACCGAGGGGTTTGTCTCTTGATATTGAAGAGACTCCTGATGGTGAAAGATATTTTGAGTTAGATGTCCCAGAGAAATTTGAATCTGATTATTATCGGACTAATCTTTCATCCCACATAGCCATCAACAAGACGCACTTGATGATGTTCAGGTTAGCTATTGACTTGAATGAAAATATACTTGATGAAGTGGGGAGGTTTATGGGTTCATCCGATTTAAGTTTCAGAGATACCCGACTGTTATCTGTTGGGCAGGTTTCAGATAACACTAAGAAGAATATATGCCATATTGTTCTTTCTAATTTAGTGCACGAGTTCAAGTTGGAGTGTGAGAGTGGTTTACACCCAGTTTGGGTTTATTTTAGGGTCAACTACGAGAAGGTTTTGGATGCTTATCTTTCAAGTTTTCACCCAGATAAAGATATAGATTATGAGGAGTTTTTAGATAGATTTGATGATTGGTGGAGCGATGCGATGGCGGATGCTATTGACGATATGAAGACTCTTGACGAGGGTGTTATGGAGCGTAAGGTTCCTTTGCTTCACTTTAAGTTGGTCAATCTTTCTCGTGTTAATGAGGATGAAATTGCCGATGTGATGGGAAGTTATTTTACGAGATTACGTGATTTTGATTACGGTAAGGACTCTTGGACGGACGTTTTGAACTTCACCCATAGATGGATTCAGAATAATGTAGATGAGGTCTTTGAGTTGTTTCAGTATTCTATGAGAGATAGGTTGATTGATGAGATGGACGAGTTCTATGAGAATGAATGGGGTACCTTTGCTTCTAATCCTGACGGTGAGCATGTTGAAGAGGTCGATGATGAGTTTGATGATGAGATATTGAGTGAAGTTAGAGATGGGATAGAGGAGTTGAAGGAGAGCGAAAGGTCTCGTACTAACATAATGCGGACTATCGGTGGTAGGATTTCTGCACTTCTTAGTAGAATATCAAGTGCTGAGAGTGATGATGATAAGATTCGAGTGAAATCATTAAAGAAAGGTCGAGATATGTATAGGAGTTTTTTGGAGGAAGTTAGAGCGGAAGCTAGGGATAATCCTCAGGATGAGCGAAGGGATATCCCTGAGAGTATGTATTACTGCGATGAGTGTGAGCATAAGCATTATCAAGATAGTAAGCCAGGTTATGAACATCGGGAATATGCTGAAGGCATCTCTCCTTCGTATTATAAGATGGAAGGTGATACGTGGGCTTGGGCGATACCCGCTATGTCGGAACGCGCTGCCAAAAAGACCGCTGAGGTCGCTGTGGGTGAGGAACCTGACGAGATAGAGGAAGTTGATGTGACAGATGATGTTCTACAAAAGAGTATCAAGAAGATTAGCCCCAAGACGAGGGAGAAGGTGGCGGAGAAGGCGGGTGTTTCTACATCTGATTTCTTCATATTTAATCCACCTATCGATTATCCGACCATGGATACGCCTTTGATATATATGGGTGGTACGATTTCAGTTACCGCTGAGAACAAAGATTTGAATTTGGATGATGACGAGTATATGATGGCTCATGTTAACAACGAGACCATATGGATTGTACCTTTCGAGAGGATAGGGGAAGAGAAGAGTAAAAAGATGGAAGAGATGGTTCCTGACGAAGCTATCGATGATTATGAGTTGTTCAATAATGAAGAGTACGATTCAGTGAGTGAAGTTGAGATTTCTTTACCTTCCTCAGATAGCCTTTGGAATGACTTGGGTGAAGTTACGTCAGAGGTCTATACGTCAGATAAGGAGGGTTTGGGGGAAGACCAAAAATATATTCATCATCATGACGAAGATAATAAGCCTAGGCTTTATCAGTTAGATGATATATACGTAATTGCTGGTGGGAAAGTGAGTATATCTGACTGGGTTTATGATTGAGTGGTGGAATTATATAACTCAAGATTTAAATATCAGTAAATACTAATTTAAGTTAAGAGTGGTATTAATGGCTGAGTTAGATAAGGATGTATTGATGGAAGTAGATGGGATTGGAGAGTCATATGCGGAAAGTGTACTCGATGTGTATGAGACCGAAGATGAACTTTTGGATGATGGCGTAGATACTGTTGAGGATAAGACGGGCATACGCACGGGAGCAGTAGAGTCTCTGTTCCAGTCGATTAGTGAAGAGGAAGAAGAGGAAGCAGAGACAGATGAAGAGTCCGATAAGTCAATTGAATACATCGAACGGGGATTTGCTTATAACATCATACACTATGAGGATGGTACTACAGAAAGGAACGATGACGGCGGAATTATGCGAAGATAGTTACGGAAAATTTATTAACTCTCGTTTACCTTCTTTATTTAGTCTCTATGAGGTGTTTATGTGACCAACGATAAAATAAACTTGAAGGAATCGTTACTGATAGAAGATGGTGAAGATATACACGTGTTCCATAATGGTGATTACAAGGGAATTTTGGATATGAGCCTGTATAATCAGGCTCTGGAAGATGTTAGGAAGACGATTAGGTTGCCGACTGAGCCGCAACTGAATATTTTTCTCTTTTCTGATGAGGAATTTGACGAGTTGCCGCCTGAGTTGGAGTACTATGACGAGAACATACAGAGTATACATTATAAGGGTGATGAGGGACTCGAAGAAGTTTTTCGGAATAGCCCTCTGAGTGATAGTCGGAACCCGCCGATTTCGATTTTGATTGTCAAAGGTGCTGCTGTACTGACAGGCTTGGTTCTCTCAGAGGGGATAAAGAATAAAATGAAAAATCGAGGTATGTTACCTCGCGCTATCAATCAATCCCAACCGTCAGAGATAGAGGATGAGTTGGCGGCTGATTATGCGAAGGAAGGTAAAAGAGATGAAGGTGATTTGGAAGAGAATCCGCCGAAGCCTCCAAGCGACCCGCCTAGTGGTTCTATAGAGGACGATTTTAAATATACTAAGGAGCACGCTCCGAGAGTTTGGGAAGCTATAACTGATGAACCTTGGACTTTTGAGGAAGGTATGAAAGGTCTTGAGGACGATATGTTAGAGGGGGATGACTTCACTCAGAATATGATAGATTCTCTCGAGGAGATTGTCGATGTGGGTTTGAGTCAAGCGTCCGTTGCTGAGTCTGCTGCCAAGAAGATATGGGATTTCTTGTATGCCGCTAATCTTCTTATCTGGTCGAGACCTAGACACGACCCAGGTTCTCTTGTAGGGCCTATTGAGCCAGGCGAGACCGCTGATTATTGGTTGAAGGAGGGGATAGGTGTTGAAGGACAGAGAACGAGAGTTAGTAAGAGTGAGTGGCAGGGTGATATACCGTATAGAAATATAATTCCTCCTGGGACTCCAGTTGCTTTGAGGAATTATACTGTTAGGATGCTAGCTCCTGATGGTCACCCTTCGGCTTCGGCTGTGGAAGATTATATGGATGGCGAGAGGTTAGACCCGAATAAATTGGAGATTGCTGCTGTTGTTGATATACTTGATTTTGGTGGGTTTTTCTTCCCTTCTTTGATTGCTTCTCAGTATGCTCTGACGGACAGTTCGCCTAGTTCGGTCTTTGTGGCTAAAGGTGGTACTGCTACTAGTGAATTGAACAGTGACTTTGAGCGACCACAATCTTGGTATGGTTATGTTTATAAGTCTAAGGATGAAATTCATCATTATCATCATTATATGAAGCGGAGCGAGAGGAATAAGGACAACAGAGAGTTTGAGCAGTCTTATCCCGATGATTACTGGGTGAGGTATGTGACTAATGAGTTCTCGGAGACTACAAGCAGTTTGGTGAACAAACCTCCTTTGAAGTTGGAGGAGCGTTATGCGTCTGGAGATACTGGATATAGAGGGTTTACCAACACGGAGTACTGCGTGATTCGTATAGATTTTGACGAGATGGAGGACTTATTTGGCTTTGCTGTATTTGATAACGATGATTTTGAAGGTAAATTCGCTTTTGTTCTGCCCAGGAGTATAGTTCATCTGGATGATTCTGCTATGTATCCGTATATGGACATAGAGACCACGCAGTCGTTGAAGGATTTTATGTTCACTGGTGTTTACCCGTGGGATAAGTCAGTCGAGGCGTATGATGAGGATGTAGAGGGTTGGACTGATGAATATGCTGATGGTACTCATTCTAGAGATTTCATCACGTGGTTCTATCTCAAGTATGGTATGGTTGCTACTCATAGAGATAGCGATGCTGGTATTGGTAATCCAGCGGTTCCGCATGCGATGATAGAAGTGTCTTTTGATGTCGATGATGTTGAGGGTTACGCTGAAACTATGATGAGGGTTGCCTTGGAGAGAAGCGGTAGGGAAGTTTATATCAGGGGCGCAGACCAACCGTGGACTGACGATGATAGTGATATATACGGACTTTATTTTGATATGCTCGATGCTCAAAATTCTATGCACTTTGATAACCGAGAGTTATTCTTCAAGCCAGAGAACGATGAGAGAGGTTGGGACGACTACCCAGGCCCCGAAGTGGGTCACTATGAAGCCAGGCATAACAGAAGTCGTATGGTGAATCTATTGAACGAGATTAGCAGTATGACTGCTCCTACTCCCGCTGGTGTGGATGTGGACACTCAAACTGATAAACACCCTGAACCGCCGACTGCAGAGCCAGAGGAGGAAGAAGAAGTCGAAGAAGAGGAAGAACCCGAAGAAGCTCCAAGTGATGTGACGGAAGATATAGATGCTGAGATTGAAGGTTTAGCGCCTGGCGAAGAAGAAGTTGAGGCTGTACCTGTTGGTGAAGCTCCTCAACCCAATTTGACTTATATGGAGACATCAGATAATGGTGGAATTGCTTCTGGTTTGTATCCATTTCCGTTCGTTGATGTGGAAGATATTCACGCTTCTCTCGTTTCGGATGTGTGGGTGTTCTCCAGTTGGGATGAAGAAGATATAAGTGATAATAAACCTGATACGGGTTATTTGGACAGCATGTTTAATAATGAAGGTGTGGAGTATCTTTTCTTGGTCAATCTTGGTACAGAAGATATAAGTTATCAGAGGCACGATAGGGAGTACGATGATATAGATGATGACGAGTGGATATCTAAATTCAAAGATTTTCTCGATTTTGACGAAGACAGATACATCTTGTTAGCGTATACTTCTAAAAGTCCCAAAGAAGGTATGTACAGTCTTGGTGGAACTTATTTCCCGCCTTCTTCTCCTACTCATGTTTTGGTTGAGGATGATGCAAGGTCGAATGAGGATATTTTTGCTTGGAAATTGGTGCCCATACAAGATGCTGATAGTTTGTACCTGTTCAATAGAGACGACCCGCCTGAGAGAAAATTATACAAGGATGTGAAGGCGGTTCATACGGAAGGTTCTGCTACCTTTGATGAGAGTATTACGAGGGAGAAGTTTGAGGGTATAGCTGCTGTTGGTGAGGGTTCTGAGGAGTATGTTAAGTTGTTCGGTGGTACTGCTTTTATGAGTAAGTGGAAGAATTGGAAGGAAGCTCTTATGGAAAAACTGGATATTCCGAGTGATATGTCCAACAGGCCATGTATTATGGTCAGGGTTGCCCCAGAGCGGGATGAATGGTACGAATCTCCTGATATGCCAGAAGATGATTTGATGGATAAGTTCTTTGAGGAGTTACGTAGAAATCCGCCGATTGATACGAGTGACGATTATTCGATGGAAGTTGAAAAGGAACCTGATTTGTTGGAGAAGATTGAGAAGGTTACGGAACTGCCGAGAGATGAGATACCGTATAATCCGAAGGAAGATAAGATACCCAGGATACCGAAAGACACTTTGACCGATAGACCCGTATTTCATCATCCTGAGGTACCCGTTAAGGTCAAGGGCGAAGGCGGTGGTGATGAACCTGGTGGGAGCGAGCGAGTTGAAGAATCAGGTGAGGCGGAAAGAGAAAGGCATATTGGTATGGGAGGAGAGAGCGTTGGTACGTTTGAAGGTTTACAGTACGGCCCTCCTTTAAGTAATCCTGATGATAAGTCGAAGATACTTTCTAGGATTAAACGTGATGTTGATGCTATTGAGCGGAAGGGCGAAGAAGTCTCGGATAGGGTTGAAGTGTTCCAAAGACCTTTCGAGCCCAGCCTTGAACCTGATGCTCACTTTGAGAAAGTCGCCTCTATAGACGGAGTGCTCAATAATATATTTGCTTTTCCAGATGAGATAACACGTGCTATGGTGATGTGTTCTGCGTTGAACGAAGATTGGGTCACGCTTCTTAAAGGGATTCCTGGTTGTGTGACAGGTGATTGTAATTACATAACTGGTGATGGTCGTATAGTTCCATTCGATGAATATTCACATTTAGAACCAGATATATATGATATGGAAGAAGAAGTCTTGCCTGGGCCTTCTGATGTCAGAAAATTGCATATTTATGATGTCGATGATACTTATGTGATTAAGACCAAGATGGGAAGGAGATATAGACTTACTCCGAATCATCCTTTGATGACAGATGAGGGTTGGAGAGATGCAGAAGATATGGAAGTCGGTGATAAATTAGAATTGTTCTGGGATATACCAGAGCCGAGTGATGATGTGGAGACGGGCTTTGATGAAATAAACTTTGATGATACAGGTAAAAGTAAGGATATAGATGTGCCTGAAGTCTGGAACGAAAATCTTGGGTTTATATTTGGTGCTTTCGTTGCTGAAGGTTCTTTGTCCAAGAACAGAGTTGAGTTTGTACTTGGTGGTGATGAGTTAGAGTTCTCTAATAAGATAGAGCAGTTGGTGAAGGAAGAGTTCTCTGTTGAACCTACTATACGTTCGCAGAATGGCAAGGATGTTAGGATTTTGAGGTATTACTCGAAGAATCTCCAAAAAGTGTTCAGTGAAGTTGTAGATTGTGATAAATTCAGAGTGCCGACTGACATTCTTTCTTCGGATAATGATGTGGCATCTTCTTTCTTGAGAGGCTTGTTTGAAGGTGATGGGAGTGTTGGTAGTTCACATCATAGACAGCGAGAGATAAATGGTAATGAGTACGAGAGGGAGCAGTTAAATAGAAGGGTTAGGTTAAAAGCGGGTGGAGGTCGTAGGAATCTTCTACAGGAAGTACAGACACTTCTTATGAGGTTTGGTATATCTTCGAGAGTGAGGAGTGATGATTATTACGATGGTAGATACGATAAAGATTACACTCACAATCAGTTGATGATAGGCGCGGAGATAAATCTTAAGAATTATAGAGATGAAATTGGATTTGTATCTGATTTCAAGTCAGGAAGGTTAGACAAGATTTGTGATTACAAGAGAGCAGGTAAACGGGAGTTGCCTGAATATGATGAAGTGGTGAGTGTTGAAAGGATAGAAGATGAAAGTGTTAAGGTCTATGATGTAGAAGTTCCAGAGACCGAGACTTTCATCGCTAACGGTATAGTGTCGCATAATACGGGGAAGACAGTATTGGCTCACCTCATGATGATGTCATTTATGAATGATATAGATTTCCAGACAGATGAAGTTAACGTTAATAAGCTCTATACTGATGATGTTGTGTCGAATTATTTGCAGAAAGTGGATGTGTGGGGTGTGACCAAGCATAACCAAGACAAACAGCCTGACGATGTGTTCTATGAGACAGAGATTAGGATGACGGAGTCCAGGGCGCCTGAGGAAGCTTTGATGGCTGATGTTGACAGGTATGAGGCAGTTGTTGATTATATTGCTGAGATAGAAGATATACCGAATTGGAAAGACAAGTTGAAGGATGAAGGTTATGATGACGATGATATCGAGAATATAGATGTCATACGTGACAAGTTGGATGAGTGGGAAGATTTGCCCGAGGGTGAATTGGACTACATAAGGGATTCATACGAGTGGTTGGAGACGAGATTCCAAGAGTCTGTAGATGATGCTACGCCGATAGGTGAATTGGTCGTTAAAGGTGAGGGCGGCGGTGTTGTGGAGGATTTAAGGGAGAACATACCTAAGGACATAGAGAGACAGTTAGAGCGTGTGCGTGGAAGGACTACGCTGCAGGGTGTTAGGGACTACGTATTCGACCCGAAGAGGAAGCCGATTGTTGAGTCACTAGTCAAATATCATAATGAAGCGAACAGAGCCAATCCGAACGTTGCTGATACGATGTTAGGTTTGATAGCGGAGAAGCAGGTTGAGTATCTTGGTAAGCCTCTATCATCTCCCGTTTATGGACAGAAATTCCCGTGCTTGCACTATTTGGATTATAATCCTCATCTTGATATGAGGGAAGACCAAGAGTTAGACCGAGCGCTGTTGGACAGGGCGAATATGGGTATCTACTTGAGACAGGCCGATTTCCGAGGGCGAGAGAAAATCCTCGAAGGTAAATACGGCATAGATTGGGATGCGGGCGGAGATGCTTCATCCAAATCTGTGGAAGAACAGTTGATAGATGCGGCGGTACGTGGTATTGATGCTGATGATGGTTTCGAGCCCCTGTCATACTTGGAGTTGCAGGAAGTGTGGAATGTGGTTGACCAGATACCTCTCACTGACCAGCAGATAATGTTGATAAATATAATAACTCAACATTTTTCGATGCTCTACAAGAAATATGATACTAAGGCGTACGATGTACTCGATGTCAACGAAGATTTGGTTAGCGAGGATTTCATCAAAGAACTGGATAAGAAACGGGAAAGGTTCTTTTCCAAGCGTGACGCTGATTTGATTGATGAGGAAAATGATGAATGGCGTGCTGATTTTGTGGACACTTCGACTATCGCTTACATAGATGCCAAACAACAGGCGGGTGAAGATGTAGGTGGAGGTACTGGCGCTACCGCTTTCAATAAGGCTGGTTTAATCAACCAGGTGGACAGGGAGTTAGGTCTGCGTAGTGCTGAGTCTCTTGTAGGATTGATGAAAGCTTATGCCTACTACAAAGCCGCTAGAGAATCGGTTAGCGATGATAGTTTCGAGATAAATGATATGACCGACTTTCAAGATGTTATCAAGGACGAGTGGATTCCGTTGCTCCTCTCTTATGTGATTGAACATAGGATTAACATAGGTGTGCTGGATACGTTGCAGACGAGGTACTTCAACTTTGGTGACTTTGTTGATGGTTGGTATTTGCCACAAGTACTCGTGGGGAAGGGTGATGAAGAAGGGCCGCCTTTGTGGGTCAAGTGGAAGATATGGACTCAGTGTGCTCATCCTGACGTGAGTGGAAACCAGAGTGAGTTGATGGACAACGTGCTTGAGGTTGTAGAGCAGATGAAGGATGACATAGATAGTAATCGTCCTCTGCATAGTAAACTTGATGCTTATAGCACTAAAGAGGCGCTTTTCAGAGATATTGATGGAGGAGAGAATACAACTGCTGAACCTACTATACAGGCGATATTTAATTCCGTAGCTCGAAATAGATAAGGTGATTTAATTGGTAGATGAGGAGGAGAAGCTTAGCATAGCCAACGATGCTCTCAAGGTTGCTTCTATCGCTCAGAAAGTTAGTTTGAAAAGGGTGATAGAGTCTGAGGATGCGATAGATGAGATGTTCTTTGATATACCTGGTGCGGGCCCAGCGGGTGGCGGTGGACAGAGTCCAGCTTTTACTGTACCTGGTCAGAGTCGTATATTTGTTATCAAAGATAGGTTGTTCAGGAGTGGACGGAGAGAATATCCTGAGGAAGCGATTTATGCTCTTCTGTCACATGAAGCTGGACATTTGAGTTTGACTCCTATCTATTGGAAGGGGGAAGTTCTTGAGATACTCGCTATAGTTTATCAACCTGGTAGAGATGTGAGATTCCCGTTGCCCGCCATGACGCAGATTGCTACGGATGGTAATTTCAGAAATTTTTACGAGGATGCTCTGATAAATTTTAAGATAGTCAACAATTCTTACATAAATGATAGACCTGAAATACGGAGGAAGATGGCTGAGGGTTTGATTTACGTCTACGATGATATGTTTGGTGATATTGATAACAACCAGAATCCGCCACTGGCGAGTAATATGTGGGAAGAGATAAGTTATCAGGCTGCTCGTAGAGTTCTTCACGATATGGGTGTGTCTCCTTATGATTCAGAAGGTTACAGAAAGGAAGAATGGCTTGAGAAGTTAGATGATTTGGACTTCAAGTTTGGTGAGACGGACAGACCGAAGCACAACAAAAAGCTTGCTGAGTTTATGTGGTATCTAAGGTTTGATGCTAAGGCTGATGAGTTGGTGAGGCGGTTAAGTGATTCTAATATCAAAAAGTGGGTCAAGTCTGAGTCCAAGATGAGACCTTTGAAGTTCCGAGCGACCATAGAGCGTCAGTATGCTAAGAGTATTTTGATGAACCAGGCACGACCAATTCCTGAACGTATGATAGGTGATGATGAGGTGAACAAGGTTCGCTCTCAGGCGAGGGAAAAGTGGAATAAAGATTATGATAATTTATATCCTGGCTTTATGGATGAGTTTTCTAGGAAGATAGGGTTGAGGAGATGGGAGGATGTGAAAGACCAAGTGATTGGAGCGGGGGCGCCGATACCATGACGGGTGTGAAGTTTGGTGCTTTCGATTACACGCCCGATTATCTTGAGGATTTTCCGATAGAATATGCTGATGCTATCGAGCTTTTACGGATGACTTTGGCTTACTCTGACCCGAGCGTTTTGATGGATGCTAGTCGTGCTATGTCCGCTGATGTTTTGGAAGAAATAACTCAACCGATAGATGAGTCTGCGGACAAACCAGGGCGTGAGTCGGGTAGGGTCGTGAGTCAACGAGGTATAAGCGTCAGTGATGATAAACCACGATATCAGAGGTCTATCGCCGCTTTCGGGGGTTTATTCTTTGAGACACCTTTTGGATTTCATCGCATATTTAAACCTGGCGACCAGCCTGGGCCTTTCGGACAGAAAAGGCGTGCTTTTTTACTGTGGGATATTTCGGGTAGTAACTGTAATACTCTGAGTAGATATAGACGGTCAAAGCCGAGTATACACGGTGGTGAGAATTTAGGTTCTAATGATAGTTATGAGAGGTTTAATGCGGGACAGCTTGCGATGTTGATGCTTCTTAGTGACGCTATACAGCACGATGTTTTGGTCAGCACGTATATATTTCCTTCACAAAGTGCGAGGAATACTTTTCAGCGTATGAATTTGAAGTCTGATGAGGTTGAATATCCTTCACCGAAGAATCCTAGTGAGACAAAAACTAAAGATGCTGTTAGAGGTGCTAATTGGAAGACTAGAGGTTATGCTCCTTCCGCTCACTGGGTGGATGAAGACCCTGAAAAAGTCTTGAACGAGGTGGGTGGTATGAGGCATTTGTCGACTTTTCCTGGTAATAAAGGAGTTATGGAGGAGGCTGGTTCTGCATATCTTAAATTGTATGATGATTTAACTTCGTCGTCTAAACGTGGTGATGAAGCCGCTATTATGATTACGGATGCTGATACTGTTGGTGTGTTTAGTAGACAATATAGTTACGGTGAGTGGGCGTGGTTGACGTATTTTATCAATCAGAGAGCTGATTTTTATGTGGTGAATTTGACCAGTACACCTGGCGTATCTCACTGTTGGTATGCTGTTTATCCAGGCGAGATGCACGATAATTTTGGTATGCTTGGCAAGACATCTCCTTCGTGTAGAGAAGAAGCCAGGGAGTGGTTGACGAGAGAGAGGGGGATTTCTAACGTTACTGAGGGTGTGATAGATGGTTCTATGAACGAATATTTACATAGTAAAGTGTTGGAAAGGGCTCGTCAACTCGCTTGGGATAATGGTGTTGGCTCGAAGATGGATGATGTAGATGGGCCTGATGATTTGGTTAAAGAGGATTTGACCAGTCGGTTAATCAAAAAGGAAGTGGATATGAGCGAGGAAGCTTTTGGTAGTAGTAGTCGTCTACGGAGAATGAGTACGATGAAAGTGTTTCGACATCCGTACTGTATAGCTGCTGAAGAAGTTCTTTTCGATTATATGCACGACCATCTGGCGGTTGAGAAAAAGATTGAAGAGATTCTCAGGGATAAGTATGATTTGCCTGGAGATATGGAACCTTGGGCTATCCGTGATACTTTATCCGACGAGTGGGAAGAGTTGTTGCATGATTATGATGCTCACGAAGATTGGGATTTGGATTTGATAAAGGATTCGATTGGTAAACATCAAGTCAATCATAACATACGTGTAAGGTATAAGGAATTGTATATCAATTATTTTAGGGTGGATGATACCAACGCCAGCGCCGTTTTGAAAGGTTTGAGGGATTTGAAGCCAACTCAAGAGATGAACACCAGTTTAACGGAAGATTTGAGGCGACATACTTTGACAGACCAGGAGAGAAAAGAGTGGGAGAACTGGCTGGCTCAGGAAGCGAAAAAATAGTAACCTTAGATTAGTTAGTGTTACTTTTTCTTCTTGGCGTAAACCTTTCCATACTTCTCGACGAAATCTTGCACTATTTCGTTGTGAGAAATGTGTCGGTTGTTCTTTTTCTTGAGATAATCTTGTAATTTATCTAACTTCTTTTTCGTTTCGTGATGCAGGTGTATCGTTGGCATTATTTCAAGTAAAGGTGAAACCTTATTTAGTGTTTTTTGTAAAAAACTTATAAAATTTTCTATTTTTGTCAAACAATCTTTATAAAGGCGTGTGAACAATTGCATAGTAACTCATTATGGGAGTCAAAAGGAGCCTAGTAGATAGGTGTGTAGAATGACAGAAGATGAAAAAGATGTTCCGATGGTCTCTTCGTGGGAAAAGCGAGAGGCTGTCGAAGTAGACGAGAAGGAAAATCCCGCTATGATGGGAGTCGATGACTTCCGAAGGGAATTTGACCTCGCTACAGCTGGCATAGCTACCAGTGGTATCGCAGCGACCACATTTATACCACATTATGTGGACAAGAGGTTCGCTCTGAACTGGTGGCAAGACCTTTTGGTCTCAGCTGGTGTAGCAGTCGGTGGTACGATAGCAGTAGACAGTTTCATGACCAGGCACTACAGTAGAGTGTTCTTCTGGGCTGCAACTGGCACAGTGATTGTGAAAGGGCTCAGAAAGCTCTTGGAGAAACAGGGCCTTTACGGGTTTGGCTCTGGATACCAATCGGGCGAGTATGAGAGGGAGCAGTATGGTTTTTCAGACGTAGGACAAGACGAGTTTGATTTCGGCCTGGAAGAGTTTGACGAAGGGATGTTCGAGGGAATTTCCCAAGGGCAAACTGGAAGAAGTGTTCCACAACCGAATGAAGATACTATAAGACCAACCACGATGGGCGATGCTTCAACCGTTGAGTTCGGGGTCTAGATAAGAGGTGATGATTCATGGCTAACGACAGACCAAAGGTTCGCTCGCCAAAAGCGTCACCCGTGATGAGTAAGAACCTGGTAGAAGAGAAAATCATCAGGTATACTGCTCCTGAGAGTGAATTAGGAGCAGGTCAGTCAACGGAAGCTTATCATTTTGAAGGGTCAGCTGGTGACCTCTATGAAGTCAGAAGTGGAGAGGCTGTTGAACTCATCGCTCTTGGTGTTAAGGCTCAGGATAACCTAGAGTCGATAACTATCAAGGATGACAACAACACCGAGTGGAATACTTTCTTCACTGGTGGAGAATATCAACAGAACTCGCTACCGTTCTATCAGAGCGTGGATTTCGAGGAGAGACTGTTGGACTGGGGTTACAATTCATTCGACTCCAAGCACGTCAGGAACATAGTGCAGGGAGTGATGAAAGGCGATAGACCTAGAGAAGATTTGAAGGCTGCTAATATAGCGCCGACACTGAAACTTGGTGAAGGAGACTCTCTGAAAGTCTTCGCTCAGGCAAAATCTGACAATGCTGTAAGTACTGATGTCCCGATATACGCTAAGATTAGACGGTACAAGAACGGGTATCCTGTTGATTACAGCAACTTCCACGAGTACGATGGTGGTCTTGAGTCCAACAAGCAGTATTACGAAGATTTCGGACAGATAGACAGCACCGAGACAGGTAAATGGACTCCTGTATACAGAAAACAAGTGCTGAAGAACGAAGCGTTCAAGTTCTATAGCGCAGGTGTTTGGGCTACTCCGAACTTGATGCAGGCTAAGATAAACATCGATGACGGTAGAGTGGAGAAGGATAGGTACTTCACCAATCCTGACTACAATATGCTTCCGTTCGTAGACCAATATGAGATGGAAGATACCAACGACGACGTGACAGACCTGACTGTCAACAGGCTGCCGATACACTCGATGCACAGATTCAGACCCACAATTGACATAGTGAAAGACAACAACGAAGATATCACGTTATCTGTCAAAGATGACGGAACTTCCGCTGATGACGTAGTGGCGAGAGTCTTAGGAATCAGACATAGACTCGCTTAGAGCGGGTAAAAACCCTTTCTTTTATTTAATTTGAAGCAGAAGGTGGCTTAAATATGCGAATAGCAGATGCAGAAGAAGAAGAGGAAGAAGAGCGTAATGATGTTGATACCAATGGTAATGGTGAATTTGAACGTGAGAAGCAACCGAGAGGACGTGAAAATGGAGAACCGAAGATGATAAGAAGGCCTCAACCTAAGTTTTGGCGTGATGTTTTGGTAAGTGATAGTGAAGAACTTGAAGATTCTAACACTACACATGAAGTGTCTAAGGTTGAGTTCTTAAAAGTTTTCGGGCCTCCGTTTATGGAAGTAAGTGTTACGAGGACTGTAGGTGGAGACAGACAAACTGTTGTTGAACAAGCTCCTTTGTGGAGATTTGACAAGAACAGAATAGACTTGCAGGAGAGAGGTAGTCCACTTGTTATTGGAGAAAATCAATCTTTGATAGTAACACTTGTTAATCCGAGGAGAGATACAGGTAACTTATACGCTTCAGTTCACGTAGAAAAAGACCAACTCAGACCTTCAAGTAGTAGAGAGCCTAGAAGGAGGTATTGATTATGAGTAGAATAATTGAAAAAGTTTTGAGTAGAGGAGCAGAGCCGTTTGAGTTTACACTGGAGTCTAGTGGTACTGATGAAGAAGAGTTCAATCTTGATGATGGTGTATATCGTGGAGAAGAAGGATACTTTGATAATAAGACTTTATACATAACGGGGCTTGTCATAGAACCTAAGGATAGTGCCACTATAGAACATTTGAATATTGATGGTAGAACTGTTGTACACCAGGACTCTTGGGAAGGCGGACTTGATACTGATGATGCAGTAGAGATAAATGGTCAAGATGATAACCCTGATATGGAGTCAGCTTTCATGGGGCCTATTCCAGTTCGTATGAATATAGGTCTTAAAGCTTCCGCTGGTGATGGTGCTGACCTCTATATTCGTGGATGGATGCTTGAGCAAGACTCAGAGATTGCTGAGGCTGAGTAAAAACATTTCTTCTTTATTTCTACGCTCTTCAAACGCAAACAAACGTGGTGTTCAAATTGCATGAGAATTTAGCACGTCACATAAAATGTGATATAGGTAAGGATAGTTGGACGAAAGGCGCTACAATCGATTTTAATAAGAGAAACTATGTTTTGAAGTTTATTACTATTCAATTTGATGCTGGTGCCGTAGGTGATGTAGATGTTAGAATTGAGAATGAAAAAGGGAGACTTTTGCCATTTACGGCAGGTGGTGGTGATGGATATATCAGAGCTGTAAGTTCAGAGCCTATGAAGTTTTACGTTGGCGTGGGTTTAGGTGAAAGTGATACGTTTGATATTTATTACAAAAATAGAGCTAGTGACAATCATCATCATATCAACGTTTTTATGGAATTTGTTAGGAAAGGTAATGGAGGTAGGAGATAATGGCTCATGACGAAGATGAACAGAATTATATGCCTTTTGGTAAACCGATAGATAGAAAGACTGGTGAATCTTTACCAGTTCGACAGACAGAAAATGTTCCAGTTGAAAATGCGATAATAGAGCCAGGTGCGATTAATACTAATCCTGCTGAGACTGATTCTGATTATACTGTGGTGAAAGATGGGGGCGAAATAGCTCAAGCATTTGAGTTAAGGTCTAAGATTGATATGACATCGTTTGATTGGTCGTTTGTGGGCATACGATTTAAACTTCCTGATGGTGCTGTAGTTGATTCAAATGGAAGTCCTGGTGGTTTACTTGGCACAGAAGAAGATGGCATTGTGATGGAGATTTATGATGTTGATGAGGATGGTTTGCCTGATACTCCTGTTGGATTAAAAGCGGTTATTCCGCCTGGTGAAATAAATCGTGATGATAGTTTATCTGATTCAAATAAAGGGTGGAAGTGGACTTATGCTGAGTTAGAGAGTGAGTTTAGTCCAGTTCTTGAGAGTTATGAAACTCATGCTGTTGTAATCAAAAATAATACTGGACATAAGATGAGGATATCTAAACCTGATGAGAAGTTCTTATATGGTTATAAGATAACGAAGAGTGGTGGTACGTATGTTGCTCAGGAAGATGAAGATATATCTGTTCACTTAAGATGGTCAGAAAATAAACCTCTTGAGGTCACTGGTGATTTAGGTGATATAGAAGGAGATATTCAGGGTGATGTTTCTATATCCATTTCTGGTATTGATGATGCTAATATAGTAGATGGAAAACAGATAGAGGCATTGCATAATGATTATTTTGAGGCGGACACTGATACTGCTGCTATATCTGCTGATGAATCCAGTAGTGTTTATGCACATCTTATCGATAGGCATGAAACGACATTGTTAAAATGTGATGCTGATGAAGATGGGCCTTCTGAATTTGTTTTAGATGTTTATCAGTATCTTGGTGAAGAATTGGATATGGAAGAGCATAATGTTCTTAGGTTTAGTATAAATCCGTATAATGATGATTTTATTGCTGAAAATCCAGCGTATACGGTCAAGATTGAGGATACTGATGGTAATTTTTATACGTGGAACATACTCAAGAGGAACGTTAAGAAAGATTATTTGATGCTGCCTTTGACTAAGAAGCCGACTGTTGCTTCTGGTGATTTAAATTGGAATGAAGTCGTTGAAATAACATTGGGTGTACATCATTCAGAAGATTTCAAAGAGAAAGAAGGCGTACAAACGATAGCGTACTTAGAAATGATTGCGTCGTTAGAACTTGGAGGTTTGGGTGAAGGCGG
>Ga0207421_10003097_pt1 | contig 20059 bp, 23 predicted proteins | sample SodLakKL_010_SED_4_FD_187542 | JGI IMG/M metagenome (GOLD analysis project Ga0207421, IMG submission 187542) | Alkaline sediment microbial communities from Lake Tanatar, Kulunda Steppe, Russia - 8KL_010_SED (SPAdes) (version 2) | ecosystem: Environmental > Aquatic > Non-marine Saline and... | reverse complement strand
GGGCTCTCCGGGCATGGCTCACTCCGGATTAGCGCATGGGTTTCGGCCCGTGCCGGTCTATTTGCCGCCGCCGTGGTGCCGGCGTGAGGATCATAGACATCGCTCCTCCTGCAGATTGCTCATTCGCGGAACAAGCACAAAGGATATCATACGTTGGTCCCGGGTGCAGCAATTCGTGCGTACCTGGGGGCGGAGGCTTACGAGCAGCTTGGGAGGAGTCCGGTTTCGCCGAGAATAGAAGCAGGGCTCGGGCGGAGGTAGGCTGGTCGATCGAAGAAAGCCCGCCGGGAAGCCCGGGCAAGATGCCCGAGCCACGTGTGATTCGCGGAATCTTTTTCCTACAGAGCTGCGAATCAGCGCAGACGTGGCGGCGTCGTTCCGGATGACCGCAGAGGAGACACGGAAGTTCCAAGAGAAGCCGCTCGCCCGGCTGATCGGCAAGCTTCCGTTCCTGGCGGGCTGCGACGACGCTGAACGGACTGCCGTTGCCCACCTGGGGATCTACCTCATGTCTTGCCGCGACACGAAACCGTACTTCCATCCGCACGAGGGGGATAACGGGCACATTCTGGACCGCCTCCGGCTTATTATGAGTTTCCGCGGCGGCGACCGCGCAATCATCGATCGCGGGATGGCCTTGATCGGCCTCCAGATGCTGCACGACTACAAGCGCGATGTCGAGATCGACGCAGCTATCGGGAAGTACAACCCGCTCGCGGAGGGTGCTTTCGACTTCGAGACCACCCGCGACGAGCTCCTTGCCACCATCCGGGCCACGGAGAGTGAGGAGATGGACGAGGATTATGACGATGAGATTGCGCCGTTGAGCTATTGGAGTTCGCCTTAGTCCGTGAAAGGCACTCTTCATCGCAGGGCACCTGCTCGGGGCCCTGCGATGTCGGAAGCAAGACAAGATCGTTATCAAGCCATGAACGAAAGCAACGCCCGAACCGACATCTCGCTCCGACTCCGGAGGCGGGTAACGGCCGCTATTGCGGCGTTTGCGGCGGCCATCGCCGTGACGAATGCGCTCTCCTTGGTGTTTGCCCTGGGAGAGACGGTGCGGAGCACCGTTCTCCAGCCCGTCGTATGGCACATGGCCGGTATCGCCCTCCTGTTGGCGCTGTTGTCCTTACGACCGCCTCGGTGGACCGGCGCCGTTCTGGTCACGGTGATCGTTGCGGTTGCGATCTATGCCGGCGTCGACGCAAGACCGGGAGATCTTACAAGCGTCGCTCTTCTTTTCGTAGGACTGACGTTGGCCGACGAGCTCGGGCTCACGCAGGCGAGCGGCCGGCACCTGGTGCCCGCGACAATCGCGCTTTTTCTGATTTCGCTCATCGGGTCGTACATCGTCGAGGGGATGTCTCCCTTGAGATATGCCGGCAGCGTCCTGGGAGCAGTCTGCCTCAGCTACTTGTTGTGGGTGCTCTTGAGCGCCCGCGCTGAACGGCACCGGATGCGGGAAGTGGAGCTCGAGGAGAGGGTGAAGGAGCGGACGGCGGATCTCCGGCGGCAGATGGAGGAGACGAAGGCGCTCGAGGAAGAGCGAAAGGTGTTGCTGCGGGAAGTCCACCACCGGACGCGGAACAACATGCAGGTCATCACGAGCTTGCTCAACGTGGAGGAGGACCGGAAGGGCTCGCCGGAAGCGCACGCGGCAGTCTCCAATACGCGCAACCGCATTGCCGTTCTCGGGTTCGCGCACGACCAGCTGTTTCGCTCAGAGAGCGTGGTACGGGTGCGCTTGCGGACTACGTCAAAGCCGTTGCGGAGTACGTGTGGGCCCGGACAGGGGTGCCGGAAGTGGAGCTCGAGGTTTCCACGCCGGCGGGCGCTTCGTCGGGAATCGACACGGCGGTCCCTCTGGCGCTCGTGGTGTACGAGATGCTCAGCGCCGTGGCGGAGATGGCATCGTCCTTGGCGGACCCGGCCACGGTCGGCCTTCGGCTGGAGGCTCGCGGTGACTGGTGGCGGCTTACGATCACGACGAGCCCGACGACCGCCGGAGGGCGAGGTGAGTCACCGGACAGCACGGAGGGAGGGATGGATCCGAACCTGAGCCGCGAGCTGATCGAGGCGTTGGCATCGCAGATGAACGGCGAGGCGGCGCTGGAGGAGGTGGGGGAACGGCTGCACCTGGAGTTCGCGTTTCCGGTACCCGGTGGGACGGCGACATCGGGTTGACTGGCGCTGCCGTGAGACGGGAAGCGGCTGAGCGCGATTTCGACGCAATCGTGGAACACATCGTGCGCACCTCTTGTCAGCTGCACGTGTAGCAATGGGGCTCCTCGTTGGATGAGCGCACGTTCAGCGAGATTTCCGATATCGACATCGCTGTGGAAGGTTCGGCCGGAGTGGAAGAGTATTTCGCCGCCCTTGCGGAGGCGATGTTCATGACGAGCTTTCCGCCGGACATCGTTGGGCTCGACAAGCTGGACCGGGAGCGGGATGGAGCCTGCGGCCTGCTATCTGGTCTGTGGTGGACGGGAGTCGGCGTGGCGTCCGGAGGCGCACGTCCTCATCGTGGCGCGCGGTTTCGGAGCTTCCGGGTTAGACCTGGGCAGAACGATCGTGGCTTCTGCAAGAGCGCGCATCCCTCGGAATCGTGGACAGAGCAGTTCTCTCCACCAAGAGCTCACTCGCGGTCGTCGTCGCGGTCGCTGTCGCGGTCGCTGTCGCCGTCGCGGTCACCGTCAGCATCACCACTGAGGCGAATCAGCTCCTTGAGCTCGCCGGTGCTGAGCTTGGTAAGCCACTGTTCGCCTTGCGCCACGGTCAGGTCCGCAAGCTCCTTCTTTGCCTCGATCATCTCGTTGATGCGCTCTTCAAAGGTGCCGCGCGTTATGAACCGGTAGACCGTGACGTTCTTGTGCTGGCCGATGCGAAACGCGCGGTCGGTGGCCTGGTTCTCCACCGCCGGATTCCACCACAGGTCGTAATGGATCACGTGGTTCGCGGCGGTGAGGTTGAGCCCCACTCCCCCGGCCTTGATCGAGAGCAGCATATAGCGGTGTTCCTCGCTGTTCTGAAACAGATCGATCATGCGGTCGCGTTCCTTGCGGCTGGTCCCGCCGTACAGAAAGAGACACGGTGCGTCGAAGCGGGCCTCGATCATCTCTTTGAGAATTCCGCCCATCTCCGCGAACTGCGTGAAGACCAACGCCTTCTCCCCTTTGGCAGCGATCGTCTCCAGCAGATCCAGCAGCATTGAAGCCTTCCCGGAGACGCTCGGTCCGCGGTCGCCGCGGTTGACGTAGAGGTGCGGATGGCAGCATATCTGCTTGAGCCCGGTCATGAGCTTGAACACCATCCCGGCGCGGTCTATGCCGTCCGCCTCGGCCAGCCACGAATCGGTGTGCTCCACAAGCTCCTGATACAGCACGCTCTGCTCCTTGGTGAGCAGCGGAAAGCGATCGGTGACGATCTTCTCCGGCAGGTCGGCGATGATGCTGCGGTCGGTCTTCAGCCGCCGCATGATTAGCGGTGCGGTAATGGTACGGAAACGCGCGAGCGCGCCGCGGTCGCGGTAACGCTCGATCGGGACCGCGTACGCCTCTTTGAAGGCGTTGCGGGAGCCGAGATAGCCCTTCATGACGAAATCGATGATGCTCCAGTAATCGAGCAGCCGGTTCTCCACCGGCGTTCCGGTCATCGCCACCGAGTAACCGGCCTTGATGCTCTTCACCGCCTGCGCCTGCGCCGCGGCCGAGTTCTTGATGTTCTGCGCCTCATCTATGATCGAGACCGACCATGACGCCTTCTTGAACGCCGCCGTGTCACGCCGAGCGAGCGCGTAGGTAGTTATCACCAGGTCTGCCCCTTCCGGCATACGGCGCTCCGAGCCGTGATAGACTGCCGGGGTCAGCTCAGGCGCAAACTTATGCACCTCACGCTCCCAGTTGGTCATGAGGCTTGCCGGCACAATTGCGAGCGCCGGAGCCCGCGGCGAGACGACACCTTCGTTGCGCAACTGTTGGAGGAACGCGATCACCTGCGCCGTCTTGCCGAGACCCATGTCGTCGGCCACCACCGCCCCAAGCCCGATGCGATAGTTGTGATAGAGCCATCGGTAGCCGCGCAACTGATACGGCCGAAGCTCGACCTGGAGGTTCTCCGGAGGGTCGACCTCCGGTGGGGAGAGGAGCGACTCGAACAACGAGGCAGCACCCTCGTCCATCTCTACCGGTACCCCGTTGAGCGTAGCGGTCAGCCCCGTCTTCAGGAGCTCCATCGGTGACGGCGTGGGGTCCTTCTCCAGGCGCCGAGCGATGGAATCAAGGTGCTTTTCGTCGAGCTCGATATAGCGATCCTTGTAGCGCACAAAACGGCGATACTTGCCCGAAAGCTCAAAGAGCTCCTGAGGAGTGATGAAGGTGTCGCCGGCGGCGATGCTCCAGTCGAACTGCAGCATCTCGCGCAGGCTTGTGTAGGAGACAACCTTGTCTCCGGTTGCGCCGGCGGACTGCACCCGGAGCGAAAGGTGCGGCGCAAACGCGTCCTGCAGCACCTTCGGCACAACGGTGCGCACGCCGAGCGTCCGCAGGGCCGGAAGTGCCGCGAACCAGCGGTCCACGAACTCGTCGGCCTCTACGACGACGGTGCGCTGATGACGGAGAACGTCGTTCACCGTCTCCAGATAGGTCGCGAGCAGGCTGAGGTCGCGCAGAAGCGGAAGCGTGACCGACTCGGGTTCGCGCAGGAAATCCCGGAGCGGCACCGGCAGCTCGTCGCTGCTGCGGCGGTCGGCGACCTTGATCTCGAACGCGAATCGATCGGGCTCAACCTCGTCGATATGGATGACCGGGTAATGGTGGATCGGACGGACGAAAAAGCGCCCCAGCCACAGGTGAATGGTGTTCGCGTTCTGCCGCTCCTCGAATCTGGTCGGCGTGTACTCCGCCCCGCGGAAGAACAGCGCGGTCACGGGGTCGTCCTCTGCGTTCGGAAGCGGCTGGAATACGCCGAGATAGTGGCGCAGGAAGAACGAAATCAGAAACAGTACCTGCTCGCGCTGTTCGAGCGGCGTGTCGCCGTAGCGGACCACCTCGCGCGGCAGGGCCTCGACGAGCGCGTCGAACACCGCTCTGGTCTCCTGGTTGAACAGCGCAGGAATCCAGCGCTGGATGTACACGCCTTTGCGGATTGCCATGATCTCCGGCACGAGCGCATGCTGTTCCATCATCCGCAGCGCGAAACTGTGCACCATAATGAGGTAGGCGACGATCGGCGGGTACGCGCCGAGGTCGCCTGCCGACAGGTAGTGCAGGTATTCCACCAGCGGATCGAGCTGTTCCGAGTCGAAGCGGATCTCGGACTTGCCCTTCTTGAGGCGGCCGCTGAAGCGGTTCTTGCCCTTGTGGATGCTGATGTTGCAGGAGGTGAACAACGTCTCCGGCGGCTCTTCCTGGAGCTTGAGGTTCTTCACGTAGCGGCGCACCTCGCGCGAGAGTCGCTTGTAGGCGCGTAGCAGAATCTCCTTGAAGTCTTTCTTCAGGTAGAAGAGCGGGAATTCGGTCAGGAGCCGCGAAACCGCGGGGTACAGGTCCGGGATGGTAGCGAAGTCGATGTGCTCGAGGTTCTCCCGATAGTAGTTGTACTCCTCCGGCTTGTGCGCCAGGAGCGACTCGATATCGACGATCGGCTCGGCATCCTCTTCAAACGACGCGCCGCGCACCGCCTTCGGCAGATCCAGCCCGTGCATCTGAAACACGAGAAACGGGTTCTTGTCGATCTCGTTGGCGATGATGTAGACGACCGCCGCAAGGTGCTTGCACGGCACGGCCCAGTCGGGGCAGCTACAGCGCATGCCGAGCTCTTCCCAGTTCTTGGGGAACAGCTTGATCCCCGCGTCGGCCGCCTCCTGCTCCAGCTCCGGCGGCAGCGTGTGTGCCTCGAGCTGCGAGAGGTAGTAGGGGTTGTTCCTGACGAGCGAAACGAGCTTCTCCGATTCGCCCGGCTCGAATCGCCACAGCGTGAGCGTGACGTTGTAGGGCTTGGGGCGGCGCCCCGAAACCTTGGCGGCTACGTTGTGCTCGTCGGCGGTAATGGAAACGACCGACCCGTTCCGCGCGTAGCGCTTGCCGCGTGGGAGGCGGTTCTCAAAGTCGATGTTGCTGAGCGCGCGAAGCCACCGCTTCCCCCACCAGGTGTGTCCAAACTCTATGCGTGCCATCGTGCTCCCATGGAATCCGGCTCCCGCCGGATTCCGCAGAGCGCCACTGTACAACGCCCCATTCGGTCCCCGCAAGCTGACCGAGCTCGAGATCGAACTTGCCCGGGTTTTCGCCGCCAACGAGTGAACGTCCGGTGTGCGTGGCCTGATTTGACTTGCCGGACTTAGTCGAGCAAACTAACTCCATGAAGACGGTGAATACTCACGAGGCTAAGACCCACCTATCGCGCATCCTGGAAGAGGTTGAAGGTGGGGAAGTCTACATCATCAACCGGAACGGTGTCCCGGTTGCGGAGCTGCGGGGCCGTAAGCCGCTCTCCCGCAGCGACACGAACCCGGTTCTCTCCCGGATAACCATGCACTTTGATCCAACCGAAGCGTTAACCGCCGAGGAATGGGGCGAAATCGAGTGATTGTTCTGGATACTTGCGCACTGCTGTGGCTGGCAGCCGGCTCGGACCGGCTGAGCAACGACGCTCGTGAACGCCTCGACGCAGAAACCGTCGTCGCCGTCTCCGCGATTAGCTCGTTCGAAGTTGCGCTCAAGTATAGAAGCCGCAAATTGGAGCTCCCGCTTCCGCCTCGGGAGTGGTGGACACGCGTTGTGGAACACCATCGAATCGATGTCCTGGGGCTGAGCCCGGAGATTCTCTTCACCGCAGCGACGCTGCCGCCGGTACATCGAGATCCTGCCGACCGTTTTATCATTGCCACCGCCGCGATCCGGAACGCGCCGGTTGTGACCGCCGATTCCCGATTGGCGGAGTACGGAATCACAACTTTTGTGTGATTCTTCCATTTCGTTCCCCCTTCCAACCGAACCCAATGACGGAGACGTCATTGCGGTGCCGGTGGACCCTCAGATTGCCCTCTCCGTGCTCCTCCGGAATTCCCGAGCGCAACGACACTATACACAACAGGAGGTGGCGGAAAAGCTCGGAATGAAGAACCTGTATAGCTACCAGCGACTTGAGCGGCGTTCAAACCCGAATCTCGCCACGCTTCGAAAACTCAAGCGTGTCTTTCCCGATCTCTCGGTGGACTATGTGCTCCAGGAATGACCGCAACACGCTTCGAAACTGTACATCGAAGTAACCGAATACCGCCTGCCCATGGCGGCTTCCAGGCCTGGAGCACCTCCGGGCGGAGTGACCCGGTCCGGCCGGGTCCAGGTTGTGTCCGCTGATCGAGTTGACCCACACCACCGCAGAGCGTTCTCCGGTATCGGGTTAGTGAGTCCACCCGCTACGGGAGCCGTTCAGTGACGTGACCGGGCTTGCCACCGGTTGCGAGGGCTAACGGCACACGAGCGGCTCTCCCGGTTCGAGTGTGTAGCGCGTGCCGCGCACCGTGACCTCGAGCGGTTGTCCGCCGGTATGCGTGAGGGTGACGCTCTGATGCGTAATGTCGACCTCCAGGTGGGTCTCGTGGAAGCGTAGCGGGAAGCGCAGCCGCTCCCAGTGCCGGGGTAGTCGGGGATCGAAGGAGAGCTCGCCTTCGAAGTCCCGCATGCCGGCGAAACCGTAGGTGAGGCCCATCCAGACGCCGCCGGTGGAGGCGACGTGCGCGCCGTCGACGACGTTACCGGCTACGTCGGCGAGGTCCATAAGCAGCGCGTAGGTGTCACGTACGCAGCGGTCGAGCGTACGGTTGCACCGGTCGACGAGCTCGATTGGTGGGACCAAGCGCGAGGTGTGGTAGGTGGCGTATGCCGGACGGACGGAGTTGCACAACCCCGGGAGGCGCCGGCCGGGATCGCATACACCGCCGGCGGTCCCTGATAGGCCGGCACGGGGTGAGTCCTGGTGCGTACGCTTACGGACTTGGCCCCTCCGGCTCGTCACTGCGTCATCTGTGACTTGAACTACGTCACTCGTGGCCGGACTCTCCCCATCACGCAAACCCCAGCACGTGCACTGGTACGCGCCGGATACCGGACGAGCCGGAACCCGACGGCTCCCCGTCATGGACGATCACCTTGCCGTCGTACTCGACCTCCTTGAACTGCGAGCGCCCTTTCCCCCGTCCGCCGACCTCGATCACGATCGGGCTCCCATCGACCTCGATCAGATAGTCGGGAGTCTTGGCGCCGCGAGTGGATTTCGCATAACGGAGCGAGACGCCATGCTGTTCGAGCGCTAGAGCCGTGAACTCTTCACGCAGCGCACCGACCGCCTCCTCGTAGGGGCGATACAGCAACCGATAGGGGAGTTGAAGCAGCACCTTGGGCTCTTTCAGAACGCGGGCGCCGGCCGGGAAAACCCGGCGGACGATGAAGCTGCGCTCCAGGTACTCGAGATACTTTTCCGCCTTGTACTTGGTCACGCCGACGTGCCGGGAGACCGTGGAGTAGTTGACACTGTCGACCGCCGAACGACCGATAAAGCGTACCGTCTTCCGCAGCCCTTCAATATCAGCGTGCGTGAGCTCCGGGTCGAAGCCGGGAATGTCGCTTGTCACTACCTTCTCCAGCACATGTTCGAAAAGCTCATGCTGAACGCCGGACTCGAGCACAAAGGGGTGCAAACCACCTTCCATATACGAACTGAACCGGCCCCGGAGCCGAAGGTACTCCGGCGGAATCGTGCCGCCCATACACTCCCCGAGACCCAGCCGGGGAACAATCGTTCCCTCGGTAAAGCGCAGGTATTCACGATAGGTAAAGGGCAAAAGGGTCATGCTCGCCACACGCCGCGAAAGATCCCATCCGCTTGCGGTAAGCGAAAGCGCAACCGAGCTCGTGAACCACACATGAACCGGAAGAAGGTCGTAGATGCGTTTGAGCTGCTCCGCATACCCGGACACGAAGTGGATCTCGTCAATGCAGAGATTCTGGATACCGTAATCCCGATGCAATCGCAAAGCCAGATCGAACAGATCCGCGCCGTCTCCGAGCGAATCCGCCGACATATAGAACGAGTTCGGGAGCGCCCCCGCAATTGGCGCAACAGCACCGTCTTCCCCGCCCCGCGCGGTCCGAACAGCGCGAGAAAGGGCCTTCCGTGCGTGTTCGCCAGCTCATCCCAGGCGAAGCGCCGCAAACGAATCCCTGACACCGAATCAACGGCCAAAGCATCCAGCTCGAACAGTGACGAGAGGTCAACCATGTCACCATAGTGCTCTGAATAATGACATTTCGTCAAATGAGTCGACATATTGCTATACATTTCGTCAAATGATTGGACGAAACAGCAGTTTCTCCATTGTGGAAGATCGTCGGTACGCGCAACCTGAAACGCCAGGCGACCCCGGCAAGCCCACCACGGCACTGAGCCGGACCGCCGCAGGTCGGCAAGACCGGCTTGGTGAAGCGGCTGATGAGCGAAGCAGGCCCGCCGTTACGTTCCGGGGGCCTCCGGAGCACGTGCTATGCACCGAACAACCAGGCCAGATCCTCCGCCGTCAGCGCTGAGAGGCCGGCGGCGTCGGAGCGGATGAGCGAGTCCGCAAGGCTCAGCTTCTACTCCCGCAGACGGAGCATCTTCTCTTCGATCGTGCCGGCGGTGATGAGCCGGTATGCGATGACGGTGCCGGTCCGCCCGCGCCGCTTTACCAATCCCCGGTCTCGTCACATACTGAACGGAGAGCCGGGAGGGCCGTGCCGGGCGGTGCGGGCACGCCGCCAGTGCCGGAACCCGGCGGTGGGGGCAATCCGGCGGCGCGGGCACGTGGGCGGTGCGGGCCGGGGCCCGAGCCACCCGCGGAGGGGGTGCGCGCCGGGAGGGAGGAGAGCGTATGGAGTTGTCCCAGGAACACGAGCGCTACAGTTGGGCTGAGTATCTCCGGTGGCCCGAGGGCGAGCGGTACGAGCTCGTCGGCGGGGTGCCCTACGCGATGTCGCCGGCTCCCGGACGGCGGCATCAGGAGATAAGCGGGGAGCTGTTCCGGCAGGCGGCGAATCAGCTCGGCGGGAGGCCGTGCCGGGTGTTTCACGCCCCCTTCGACGTCAAGCTCAGCGCCGACGAGCACGACGACGCTCCGACGGTGCTTCAGCCGGATATCACGGTTACCTGCGATCCGGCCAAGCTCACCGAGCAAGGGATGAGCGGCGCGCCGGAGCTCGTCGTGGAGATCGTCTCGCCGGAGAGCGGCCTGGCCGACCGGCGGCGCAAGTTCGATCTGTACCAGGAGTACGGCGTGGCGGAGTACTGGATCGTCGACCAGGAGGAGTCGCTGGTGGAGGTGTACCGGCTGGGCGCCGACGGCCGCTATCTGCGCGCCGGGGTCTACGGGAAGGACGAGCGCCTCCGGTCAGCCGCGGTCGGCGAGCTCGAGATCGAGCTTGGCCCGGTTTTCGCTTCCGGCGAGTGAGTGTCCGGTGTGCGTGCGCCGACGGTAGATGAGCTCGGGGTTCTTGTAAGAACCAGGATCCCATTCAACTGTGTCAAACGTTGTCTTCAAGCAGTAGAAGCCGTTTGCGGAAACTTAGGAGTTGTTCCTTGCCAAAGCCCCGGAAAAGCGGAAAAAAGCCTGTCAGTCCGCGGAATGTCTACCTGACGGGCTGCCCGTGCAATCCGAAGCCGACCCCGGATGGGAACATCACCCACCGCCTCGCGTCATAAACCGTTAACACTTACGAATAACTGTATGCACTTTGTGACATGACTGCTTGGACCGAGCAGGAGCGTCTCGTCGAACGATTCGAGTCCTCTGCGGTTCTCAAAGCCGGCACGATTGTGAACCATGGTATCGATTGCAAGACGATCCAACGCATGGTACGGAATGGCGAGATTTAGCGGATCGGCCGCGACCTCTATAGCCTTGCCGACTACGAAGTTGACAGCTACCACTCGTACGTTGAGGCTCAGATACTCATCGAATCCGGCGTTGTCTGCCTTCTCTCGGCGCTGCCCTTTCACGAGATAGGAACGCAGACTCCGCGCTACGTGTGGCTTGCCGTGCCCCGTCCGTCGCATCATGGTGCCGTATCTCAAGAGCGTCGTGCAATTGGGACGGTATGAGCTCGAAGCCTGATACAACGGCACAAAAGTGCTAGTTCAATTAGTACTTATGCGTAGTTGCGTCAAAAGCGGCTGCTTGTCATTTGACACATCCGCGAGCAAGTGCTAACGGTATTAGTACTATCGTGAGTAATTATCAAGTTGGTCGGTCCGTTAATGTGTCGTCCTTCCTCGCTACGCACGCCGTCTTCACCGTTGGCGATCTCAAGCAATATATGGCTCAGCGGGGATCGAACAATGAGAATACCAGGAAGGCTCTCCTAACATACTACCGGTCGAGAGGACGAATCATCTCTATACGCCGAGGCTTGTATGCGACGATTCCGCCGGGTCATAACCCGGAAACTTATCCCGTCGATCCCCTTCTCATCACAGCGAAAATGGCAGAAGATTCAGTGCTCTCCTATCACACGGCATTGGAATATCATGGCAAGGCCTACTCGTCGTATAGCCGGTTGATGTATGCCTCGGAGCGGCGATCACAACCCATACGATTCCGGGGCCATGACTACGTTCGAGTGCCGGTGCCGCACGCGCTGCGACGTGCCGACAAGCCTATGTGCGGAGTCGATTTCGACCGTCGAGATGGGGTGGAACTTCGGGTCACCGGGTACGAGCGAACCTTCGTCGACGTTCTTGACCGACCGGAACTGTCCGGCACATGGGAGGAAATTTGGCGTTCCCTCGAGTCCATCGAGTTCTTCGACCTCGAGCGTGTTATCCACTATGTCGAGCTATTGGGCAACTCGACTACGGCGGCGAAGGTTGGCTTCTTCCTCGATCAGCATCGTGAGGCTTTGATGGTGGAAGACAACACGCTCCGGTCTCTAAAGAGGCTAATACCAACGCAGCCACACTATCTGACCCGTAGTTACCGAACGCAAAGCAAGCTGGTTTCGGATTGGAACCTGCTGGTACCCGAAGAGATCCTGAATCGCTCGTGGGCTGAGGTGTCATGACTGTTTCTCGATCAGAAATCCTTGAGATCGCCTCGAACACCGGCTTTGACCCGTTGATGCTTGAGAAGGTTGTTCGGCTGGTGAATCTCCTCAATCTGCTCAAGGTCCACCCGTACCTGAAAGGCCGGTGGGTGCTAAAAGGTGGAACAGCCTTGAATCTGTTCCTCGTCAACATGCCGAGACTGTCGGTAGATATTGACCTGAACTACATCGGCGCACTGGACCGGGAAGCCATGCTGCAAGAGCGTCCGAAGGTGGAGCAGGCGTTTCAGGCCGTGTTCTCACGGGATGGATTTGATGTACGACGTATGCCCACAGACCATGCCGGAGGGAAATGGACTCTAGGCTATCAGAGCTTCACGGGACAGCCGGGCAATCTGGAAATCGATCTGAACTTCATGTTCCGCCAACCGTTGTGGGATCCGGCGAGTGCAGATTCGGCCACCCTTGGGCGTTACCAGGCATGCGGGATACCCGTTCTCAATGAGCATGAATTGGCGGCGGGGAAATTGGCCGCCCTCTTGGCTCGAACTCAGGCTCGAGACCTCTTTGATTGCCGGAGCATCTCCCAATCACTTGAGCTCGATCAGAAGCTCCTGCGAATCGCGTTTGTCACCTACGGAGGAATGAACCGCAAGGACTGGCGGAACGTCTCCATCACGGACATCGGATTCGATGCGGAGGCCCTTTCAGCAAAACTGATACCGACTCTTCATGGGTCTGCCTTCCCAGCGGACGTGACAGCTTCCGTCTATGCACAAAACCTCGTTGACGAATGCACGGCATACCTTGGATCGCTGCTCCCGCTCCAGGAAGTGGAGCTCGCCTTCCTGGATGCCCTGCTTGACGAGGGTTGCATTGACGCTTCGCTCCTCACGAATGACCCGGAACTCTCCCGGCGGATTGAGGCACATCCGTGGCTTCAGTGGAAAGCGCTCAATGTCCGCAGGCACAAGGGACTCAGCAGGTAGCGGCTTTGTGTGACTCACGTTGACACGGGAAACATGGGCGATACGCACCCAAAGGACGGAAGACTGACACGAAGCGTTTCGCCGAGGGCCGCCGCTTTACCAATCCCCGGTCTCGTCACATGCTGAACGGAGCGCGGGACCGCCCGTGCCGGGCGGTGCGGGAACCCGCCGGCGAGTGAAGGTCCGGTGTGCGTGTGCCCGGCCTTGAACCGCGGACGGGGATCACCTATGTTGAATACATGGACGAGGATTTCGGCATCGACGTAGAGAGCGTGCGGGAGTTCCTTGCCCGGAAGGAGAGTGGGCGCCGCGAGCATCTGCACCGGCGATGGGAAGCGGCTCACCGCGATTTCGACAAGATTGTGGAACACATTGTGCGCACGTTTCGCCCTCAGCGGGTGTACCAATGGGGATCACTGCTGGATGAGCGCACGTTCAGTGAGATTTCCGATATCAACATCGCTGTGGAAGGCTTAGCCGGACCGGAAGAGTATTTCGCCGTCCTTGGCGAGGCGATGTTCATGACGAGCTTCCCGCTGGACATCGTCGAGCTGGACAAGCTGGACCGAGAGACGGCGGAGCATATCAGAGCCAAGGGGAAGCTCATCTATGAGCGAACGAGCAGCTGATCTGCAGGGTATCATCACAAAGAGAACGTCCAAGCTGGAGCAGATCCATGCTTCACTGGGTGGCGTGTATGAGGAGGAGCTTCCACTTGTGGGCAAATCGAGCCGCTCGGCGCTGATGGTTGCGGGCTTGCTCGAGAACTACTGCACGTGTCTGGAAACGATCCTCCTCAGGATATCCCAATTTTTCGAGAACGACCTCACTCCGGAGCGTTGGCACAGCGATCTGCTGGAACGAATGACGATCCGCATCGAAGGGGTGCGTATCCCCGCGGTTTCGGATGTGAACTATCCCAGGTTGCTTGAGCTGTTGAAGTTTCGCCACTTTCGCCGGTACTACTTCGAGCTCGAGTACGACTGGGATAGCCTTGAGTTCCTCACCAAGAAGCTCAACGAGGCTCATCCGGTGGTTCTGGCGGATCTTGGGCGTTTCGATCGATTTTTGGCGAGTCTATAGGCAAAGACTTGCCCCACGCCTCTCAAAACGAGTCAATAGCAAACGGTTCCCGGAAGTATGAGGTCAATGGACGGAGGAATGTCCTTTTGTCCGGAAGCGGTGCCGTGTGTTTCGTGGCGCTTCTTCCCGGGGCATCGATCGGGAGACACCTTCCCGCCGCTTTGCTTCCTCATTGCCGCTTCTCGCGGCGCGAGGGTATGCGATCCACGCTCCCAGGACGTCATCAATCGTCGGGCACAGGAAGATGTCGTGCTCGATATCGGCCGGGACGAGAGAATCGTCGGCATTGAGATTATGAACGCTTCCCGCAAACTGGACTTGCAGCAGATCTTACCAGTGCGTTTCGAACCGACCGGTTGAACGTCACCGTGCGGCATTTCCCGCCCAGTGCCGGCAAGTGGAATAAGATCGGGCACCGGCTCTTTAACCTCACCTCATGCGAAGCCGGCGCTAATTCAGCTGCGACGTCACGATCCCGGCGAGTGATTGCTCCGCTCGACAAGTTGCCCCGTGAGGTATTTGTGAAGCACGCTCTTAACGAGCGTTTGGTATGGGAGACCTTCACGGTCCGCGCGCTCCTTGAGCCGCTGAAGCTCACCGGCATCGATGCGAATGTTCATCTTGGACTCCCGTTTGCGAAGGGTGTCATGGGCCGCCTGGCGAAGCTGCGCTTGCTGCTTCTCACTCGGTTTCTTCAGCTCAGAGATGTCCATCTGTTCTATGTCTTGGGCCATTTGCCGTTCATCCTCATCGAGAAAGCCGGCGTCGTGGGGATCACTCATTATCGCTTCCCTCCTCAATCAAGTGCTTGAACTTCCGACTGGGGAAGACAGTCTTGAGAAACACCGTCTCGCCACTACGTACCTATGGTACCGCAGTAGGCATATCCGGCGAGCTCGACTACATAGACCCTCTGACCAGGGTAGCGGTGCTGATTTGGATGCTCGAAATCCAACAGCACTCCCCGGTGCTTGATCGCCTCCACAACGTCAACGAACGATATGCCACGCTCGTTGCGTAGCAGCTCTTCCTTATCGTCGCTGAACTCAAAGCGCATGGTCAAAAGTACTCGGCACGTGCGCACATCGTCAATACGGTACCCGCAGAGCTTGCCGATCCTTTGTCTGTTGCGGCTTCTGCTACCGATTTCCGTTCAACGCCTCACTGTGACACGAATCTCGTCCGTCTCTCGGCCAATAGTCACATGAGAAGATCGATACAAGTAGCGGTTCTTCTATTATTCACCGTGTCGGTTACTCCGGTGCATGCGGTTACGGTCGCAGCAGAGTGGGAAGTCGACACATGCGCCGGCGCGACGGTCCGGACGCTCACGCAGGACGAACTGAGTTCGATTCGCGGAGGGAAGAATGGCGGAGGAGGCGGCGGTACGGAGCCGGAGGAGCGTTACGTCAAGCCCGACGTGCCGGACGTGTATCAGCGGAAGCCTAACACTGGGCGGGAAGGGTCCTATTGTGCGTTTGCCGTAGCGCTGAACCTGCAGTACTGGGTCGACGGGGGTAAGCCTTCATCTTTCCAGGTGGAGCAGGATCTCGAGGAGCTGGACGAAAAGGCTCAGCGCGGTGAGTTCGGTGGCGTAGAGATCGACGTATGCGCGAACGGAGGCTTCATGTATCACGGTGCGAGCTCGGACTGGCAAAACTGGTGGCGCTCGAGAGACGCGGCGGAGGATCTCTTTGAGACGACCGATGACTTCGGGAGGACCGTGCATGAACCAAATCCGCACATCGACAACCCGGAATGGGAGCTGGACGATGTATGGGACGATATCCACGGGTACAGTGATTTCAATGACACGGACAGGATGCCGGAGATTATCGTAACCGGGAACGCCACGTTACACTATAGTTTAGTGGTCGGCACGAGGGATGAGAGTCCGAGGGAATTCATCATAAACGATCCTGAGTGGAGAGGAGAGCAACGTTATAGGCCACGGCGCGATTTGGAGGCGGCCATGTCGATCGAATCAGGGGAGTTCGACTGGGTCGGCCGAGTGTGTGCCGGCGACGGCATCTATGGAGGGCTGGAAGAAGAGCGGCCCGGGTGGCGATCGATGGTGTACCAGTGAGATTGGAGGTGTGAAATGAGAATACAGAGAAGCACAGTAATTCTTGTTGCGGCATTGCTTGCCGGCTGCCCGCAGGCGGGAACTTCCGTGGAGGAAGCAACCGATATGGAAGAACAGGACTTCCTGGAACGCTTGGAACCCCACCTGGCCGAAGGAGTCAGTCCGGTGGACATCTCGACCGAGCCGCCGGAACCGGGCTATCTGTCGGCGCTGGAAGCGCTCAAGTGGGTTGCCGAAGATAAGGCGGAAAGCGGCAAGCTCGACTATGAATACACCGTGATACGCAACGGCGAGCGGGTGACCTACGACCAGTCGTGGCTCCGCGATGCTCAGGTCCATGAGCCTATCCTCGTGCATAATCTTGCCTTTAGAACCGCTGACGAGCCTGAGGGCTTCGACTACTACTACTACATACACGCAAGCCATCCCGATATGGGAATGGTTCTCGGCGGGACTTTCTACTACAACGAGAACACCGGGATCGATTGGGGCTTGACGGACAAAATGGGACCCGGAGTAAGTCGGCGCGCAAGCGAGAATCATGAAACCTGGTCGGCGTCCGAGCAAGTCACTACTCATGTGGTGACTCAGAGCGAAGCGAGGGAGTTCTTTTCCCGCACGGTCGGAGAGCCGTTGCGCGAGGAGCCGATCGCCGTTCTGTACCCGAACGACGTCCACACCGATGTACATGCGTTTAAGTGGTACTTTGAGACCGAGCCGGGTTCAGACGGAGAGGTGCATGCCTACTTGATGGACTCTCGGGTAATCGTCCAGTCCGACCGGGACCTGCGTAATCCGCTGGGCTACATGGAACGGATCAACGCGAGCTACGCGACCTCGGACGCCGATGCCTCGGTTACACCGCTGCCGACGCTCATCAGTAAGGTGCCCCGGCTGGGGATCTACGACGCTCTGGAAGAGCAGGAGGAACAGTTTCAGCGGCTCAGCCGAATAACCGAGGACGTAACCAGGGACGCCCCGGAGGTTCTGACGCGAGAAGACTTCGAGCCGGTACGGTGAGCGGGCCGGTTCCGCGGAAGCCCACGACGAGCGCGGTGCTCGTCGTGGGCGTGCTTCTGCTTGGGTATGGGTGGTACGGGGTTTCGGTGTCGGGAGAAGCCCCGGCGGCTGAGGAGGCGTTGCTGGTTCCGGAGGAGCGACTGCAGTCGGCACCGGAATCGTGCGGATTCGCGGCGCTGGCGTTCTATCTGTCGGCTCAAGGGATCCCAACTACGGAGCGCGAGATTAGCGAACACTTTGGGCGTGAAGAGTGGATGACGTTCGCCGAGATGGTTGAGTACCTGGAGCTGCGTGGCCTGGAGGGCCGCGGTATCGAGGTGACACCCGATTTCTTCGTGGAGGATCCGATGTACAGCGTGGTCCATCTGCGAGAGGAGCACTTTGTGGTTTACGTGGCCGCCCTCCGGGGAAACCACGCTGTGGTATTCGATCCGACGAGCGGCTACGTTCGCATGAGTGACGACGAGCTGGCCCGGCGGATGAGCGGCTATGTGCTGTATGGCGAACGTTGATTCCGCCGCGCGGCGCCGTGCGCTTGTGTTCTGCGTGTTCTGGGTGCCGATGGCGTGGGTTGTGGCGCTGCCGCCGGCGGGGATATGGCCGGTGGGACTTATAGCGTACGTGCCGCTTCTGTGGGTCTGTAGTGAGCGGCGCTACATGCTCCCGCAGTGGCTTTCGGCGGGAGCGGTTTCCGGGTTGGTGCTGGGGCTTACGGTCTTCTGGTCCTTGATAGTGAATCCGTTCGAATCCTTCCTCGGGAAGGCAGTGCTTCTGGCCTTTTTTGCACTGTTCGTCTCGGTACATTATCTGTTTGTATTCGTTGCAGCTCGCGCGCAAGGACGGCTCCGGAGGCTTGCGGCGTTTCCGGTGGGGATAATCGGGGTCGAATATGCGCTCAGCGAGAGCGGTTTCGGGCTTCCGCTTTTCAGCGGCCTGATGGCGATCGACGCGCCGTTTGCGGCATTGGCGGTTCGCGGATTGGGGCATTTGGCCCCGAGCGTGGTCGTGGTTGTGGTGAATGTGTGCGTGTGGCGTATGCTGTGTGTGCGGGCGAAGACGGCCGGTTTGCTCGCACTTGGGGTGGCGGGGATGTTGTCGCTGTCTCCACTGTACCCGGTACGTCCGTACGAAGAGCGCGGGGTGCGCGTGGGGTACGTCCAGCAGGCGGTACCGCAGTCGGCCATCCATGCGGCAGAGCGTTTTTCGCCGCTGTATTGGGACATCGCCGAAGCGTATATTCGCGAGCTGCAATTGTTCGATCCCGCCCCCGACATCGCCGTCATTCCGGAAAACGCGTTTCTGTTGCATTACCCTGAGCACGAGGACGTTTTCAGCCGCATTATGGAAATCGCGGAGAGAGAAGGGATGGAGCTTATCGTGCCTGCGCTGTTGAGCGGCGAGGAGGGGGAGGGGGCGTACAACAGCGTTCTGCATGTCGGCAAGGAGGGGACGGTGCGGGATTCCTACCGGAAGACCAGTCTCGTTCCCGGCCACGAGTCGGACGCATTCGCGGCCGGGACGGAATACTCGGTGTTTTCGACGGCGCTGCGCATCGGTCCGATGATCTGTTACGACTCGGTGTTTCCTTCGCAGTACGCGTGGTACCGGGACGCGGAGGCCGAGCTGATCGTGGTTGCGGCCGAAGCGGGCTTTGTGCGCGGCTCCAACGTACCGTGGATGCATTTGGCTTTTGCACGCCTGTATTCGATGGCATACGAGATACCCGTGCTCCACGTTTCGCAATCCGGACCGAGCGCGCTCTACACCCCCGACGGACGCCGGAAGGGATACACCGGCAAGGGACAACAGGCCGCGGTCGTGGTAGAACTATAGGCGGGAGGCGTGGGTATGAGGATGAATGCGCTGGTCCACGCGAGCGCCGTCATCGCGCTTGTCTTTGCTGTAGCGGCGTGCCAAAGCGTGGATCAAGGAGAACGGGAGCGTCTCCGCTCAACTTAGCGATCGTGAGTTTCTATCAATGCTCGAACCCCACCTGGCCGAAGGAGTCAGCCCGGCGGACATCTCGACCGAGCCGCCGGAGCCGGGCTATCTGTCGCAGCTGGAAGCGCTCAAGCGGGTTGCCGAGGATAAGGCGGAAAGCGGCAAGCTGGACTATGAATACACCGTGATACGCAACGGCGAACGGGTCACCTACGACCAGTCGTGGCTCCGCGATGCTCAGGTCCATGAGCCTATCCTCGTGCATAATCTTGCCTTTAGAACCGCCGACGAACCCGACGGCTACGACTACTACTACTACGTGCACGCGAGCCATCCCGATATGGGAAAGGTTCTCGGCGGGGCTTTCTTCTCCAACGAAAACACGGGGAACGATTGGGGGGTGGCGGACAAAATGGGACCGGCGGTAAGTCGAAGCGCGCACGAGCATCACGAAACCTGGTCGGCGTCCGAGCAAGTCACCAGTCATGTGGTTACTCGCAGCGAAGCGAAGGAGTTCCTTTCCCGCACGGACGGAGAGCCGTTGCGCGAGGAGCCGAGCGCCGTTCTGTACCCGAACGACGTCCACACCGATGTACATGCGTTTAAGTGGTACTTTGAAACCGAGCGGGGTTCAGACGGAGAGGGGGATGCCTACTTGATGGACTCCCAGGTAAGCGTTAATTCCGACCGGGACCTGCGCAATCCGCTGGGCTACATGGAACGGATCAACGCAAGCTACGCTAGCTCGGACGTGCCTCTCTCGATTACGCCGCTACCGACGCTCATCAGTAAGGTGCCGCAGCTGGGAATCTACGACGCTCTGGAAGAGCAGGAGGTACGGTTCCGGCGGCTCGGCGAGATAG
>Ga0207421_10003096_pt1 | contig 20065 bp, 14 predicted proteins | sample SodLakKL_010_SED_4_FD_187542 | JGI IMG/M metagenome (GOLD analysis project Ga0207421, IMG submission 187542) | Alkaline sediment microbial communities from Lake Tanatar, Kulunda Steppe, Russia - 8KL_010_SED (SPAdes) (version 2) | ecosystem: Environmental > Aquatic > Non-marine Saline and... | reverse complement strand
TGCAAGACAAATTCTGGATTCCAGAGGGAATCCGACGATAGAGGTTGAAGTGATCACTGAAAATGGCTTTATGGGCCGTGCAGCAGTTCCTTCAGGAGCCTCTACCGGGGTTCATGAGGCAGTGGAGCTTCGTGACGGAGACAAATCCGTTTTCCTCGGGAAAGGTGTTACCAAGGCGGTTAACAATGTCAATACCACCCTGAACAACGAGCTCAAAGGCTTTTTTGTTACCGACCAGGGGCTGATTGATAAAACCATGCTGCAAATCGACGGCACACCCAATAAAGGGAATCTTGGTGCAAATGCCATCCTTGGTGTGTCACTGGCGGTGGCCAATGCTGCAGCCCAGGAAACCAGCCAGCCATTGTTCCGCTATATTGGCGGTGTGAGTGCCAACACCCTTCCCATGCCCATGATGAACATTCTCAATGGAGGTTCACATGCCGATAACTCAGTAGACTTTCAGGAGTTTATGGTGATGCCGGTTGGTGCTTCCTCCTTCAGCCAGGCCATTCGGATGGGCGCTGAGATTTTCCACCAGTTGAAAGGCGTGCTGAAAAAGAAAAACTACTCCACCAACGTGGGTGATGAAGGCGGCTTTGCCCCTAACCTGAAGTCCAATGAAGAGGCCGTACAACTCATTTTGCAGGCAATTGAGGGTGCCGGTTACCGTCCCGGTGAGGATGTGTTCCTGACCCTGGATCCTGCTGCCAGTGAATTTTTCCTGAAGGATGAAAAGGTATACCACTTGCATAAATCCACAGGCGACAAGCTTACTCCCGCACAAATGGTGGATTACTGGGCAGAATGGGTCAATAAGTACCCCATTATTTCCATTGAAGACGGTATGGACGAAGATGACTGGGAAGGCTGGGCCCTGATGACCAAACAAATGGGCTCAAAAATTCAACTGGTTGGCGATGACCTTTTTGTTACGAACGTGAATCGTCTGCAGAAAGGAATTGACAGCGATGTGGCCAACTCCATCCTGGTAAAAGTTAACCAGATCGGATCACTCACCGAAACCATCGATGCCGTTAACCTGGCGTATAGAAATGATTATACGGCCGTAATAAGCCATCGTTCAGGTGAAACCGAAGACACCACCATTGCGGACCTGGCGGTAGCTCTTGGTACCGGTCAGATCAAAACAGGCTCTGCCTGCCGCTCTGAAAGAATTGCCAAGTACAATCAGTTGCTTCGCATCGAAGAAATGCTTGGTGATACCGCAAGGTATCCCGGAAAAGACTTCCGTTTTGTGAAGTAATTGGATTACTTGTAGGATATAAAGGGTGCATCACCAGGTGGTGCACCCTTTTTTTTGTCCGGTTACCGACAGGGGGTAAAAAAAGACAGTATTTTTTGTCATATTTTCTTCACATCAGCGAAAAAATTCCCATCTTTGCTGCCCGTATTAACCCGGATCATTTTTTTGATAACAAAAGACCAACCATATGAGTTTTGGTTTTTTTGATTTTCTCACTTTGTTCGGATCCCTCTGTTTGTTCCTGTTTGGGATGAAAACAATGAGTGAAGGGATTCAGCGATTTGCGGGTGATCGCATGCGGTCCATCCTGAAGGCAATGACCTCCAACCGCTTCATCGGGGTGTTTACCGGCTTTTTACTGACCACCCTTGTACAATCATCTTCAGCATCTACCGTAATGGTCGTCAGCTTTGTAAATGCAGGGCTGATGAACCTGACGCAGTCAATCGGGGTGATCATGGGGGCCAACATCGGTACCACCACCACCGCCTGGCTGATCTCGCTTTTGGGGTTACAACTGAAAATATCCGTTCTCTCCCTGCCCCTTATCGGGATCAGTTTTCCGCTACTGCTAAGCTCGCGGGAACGCCTAAACTCAATGGGGCAAATCTTTCTTGGGTTTGCACTGCTGTTTCTCGGACTGGACTTTCTCCAGGAATCAGTACCGAATCTGCATGCCAACCCCCAGATGTTTCAGTTTATCCAGGACCTGACCGATTACGGCGTGTACAGTACCTTCCTGTTCCTGGGGCTGGGAACGCTGCTTACTATTGCACTCCAGTCGTCCAGTGCCACCATGGCGCTGACCCTGGTGATGACAAATTTTGGATGGATCGGTTATGAACACGGTGCAGCAATTGTACTTGGGGAGAATATCGGTACAACCATAACCGCCAACCTCGCGGCCCTGGTTGGGAACGTGTACGCCAAACGGACGGCCCTTGCCCATACGGTATTCAACATTATCGGGATCATCTGGATGCTCTTGATCTTCCGGTTTTTCCTCAACCAGATTGATCACTTCATGGTGCATTTTGGTCTTGGCTCGCCCATGGACAATCCTACCATGATTCCAATCGGGCTCTCCATTTTCCATACAGTCTTTAATATTACCAATTCTTTGTTGCTGATCGGATTCATTAAGTATCTGGTCAGGTTTGTGGAATATATGCTGCCTTCCCGGGGCAAGAAGTTCGAGCGGCCCCAGCTTGAATATTTCAGCAGTGGATTCCTGCATATGGCTGAGCTTTCTGTTTTCCAGGCAAAAAAAGAGGTGCGCAGGTTCTGTGAGCTGGCCCATAGGATGTTTAACTTTATCCCCGCCCTGATCATTGAAACTGACAAGAAAGAATACAAAAACTTGCTGGAAAAGGTCAGCAAGTACGAGGAAATTACTGACAGGGTAGAGGTGGAGATCACCTCATTCCTGATCAAAATTTCCCGTAAACAACTCAGTATGCAAGCCTCAGAAGAACTCAGACGAATGCGGCTTGTGAGCAGCGAGATTGAAAAGATTGGAGATGTGTGTTTTAAGATGTCCTCCATCCTTGCAGACAAGAAAAAAGATAAGATCTATTTTACCCCATCCCAGCGAAGCGACTTATTCGAGATGTTCAAGCTGGTCAATAACGGGTTTGAGTTGATGATGGAGAACCTGCAGAGCAGTACCCTGGAGGCACGTGAGAAACTCCCCCGGGCCATGGACCTTGAGAAAGAGATCAATGCTTTCCGTGATAAAGTAAGGGAGTCAGTGATTGTCGATATTGAAAAAGATTCCTCGCATGTAAAAGGCGCTTTCTATTTCAATAAGATGATCACTTCCTGTGAAAAGATCGGCGATGCCATACTGAATATCAATGAAGCCGTGGCCGGTGTAAATATTGAATAAAGCCGGGGTATAATGACTGATCAATGCAAAAAGCAGGCCCTGCCCGTCCGAAAAAACGCGCAGGGCTTTGTTATGGTACCGTAAGGGTATGGTTGCTCCGAAGAACCTTCTTTAATTATAAGCACTGAGCCATTGAGGAAGCACCTCTTCTTTCCATTCTTCTTTTTCCCGGTTGATCCTGTCCATGTCAAGTCCGATAAACTCCTGTGCTTTTTCCTTTGTAGAAAGGTCAGGCATCTCGATGGGGTATTCCACTCCGTATCTGTTAAAAATGGAGGTAAGCTTCAGGCTGGCTTCCTGGGCTTTCTGGATAGAGGTGGCCAGCACTCTGAGGGCTTCAGATGGAGAATGAAACCCCATGGAGTTGGCGGCAGCCACCCAGTCCCAACGCCACTGTGAATGCCTGATCAGCTGCAGCACCGGATCCATTTCCTCTTCGTTGGCCCCGGCATCCCAGGCATGTTTTGCCTCTATATGTACCCTGGCTAGATTTCTCTCTGCGATGCGACGCAATTCACTGACCCTGTCCTGTTGTTCGTATACCCTTGAAATGAGGGCTTCTTCATCCTCACGGTGGCAAACCATACAGGAGGTGTCTACCTTGTCGAGCGGGCTCATCAGGTGATGATCCGTGAATTTGATCCCGCCTTCGCGCATGTAAGGCATGTGGCAGTCTGCGCATGAGACATCTCGCTGGGCATGAATCCCTGTCTTATACAGTTCGTAATCCGGGTGCTGTGCTTTTAGCATAGGAGCGCGGCTCAACGCATGAACCCAGTCTACATGGTCTATGTTATCTTTATAATATTCCATCTCATCAGCAGAAAACCCCTCGTCCCATGGAAAAGTCAGGTAGTTGTCCTCTGCGAAATAATACTCAACATGGCATTGAGCACATACCAGTGACCGCATTTCCTGGCGGGTGGCGTTGTTAATGTCCCTTCCGCGGCGTTCGAAGGCTTCTGCCAGCGCCGGGCGGGTAATCCGGAGGTTCATTGTTTCCGGGTCGTGACAATCCTGGCAGCCAATCGGGTGCTGGATGTTCGGGCCCATTTCGGACCAGCTTTGTGCATAGAACTCACTGACGCCGATCTCATTCATCATCCGTGGAACATCTGTGCTCTTGCATGTCCAGCAGGTGGCGGGTTGTTCCACTCCGGTACGAAGCGTATTTTGTATATCGGTAACTGAATAATAATGCCCTCTTCCCTGGTTGTAATCACGTGAAAAAGCATATCCGGCCCACATGACGACCATTTCGGGATATTTCTCAAGGTAGTCGATCATTGCTGATCCGTAATACCGGCTTTCGAACGTGGTATCAAGGGTCATCAGATATCTTTCGTACTGCCTGGGAAAATTCTCCCCCCAGACTTCATTGTCGGGCTCCCATTCGGAGATGGGGCTTACCATCTGAAAATAGAGCTGGGCTTCACTGCGTCGTTCCACAATAGAGGCCGCAAACAACCCGATGACAAAAACGATCACAATGGTGGCGAAAAAAAGTACCCAATTAATCCAGGGTTTTTCTTTGGAAATTTCTCTGATACTCTTCATGTGTCTATTATTATTTATTTTGGATATTCCACAACTTTTACACCTCGTGTATCTTCTTTTCCTGCAATTTTTTCCACCCACGAGGGGAGTGCTGAGGGAAGTCTTTCCACCAGGGCATGAGGGGCTGCTGACAAACTCCTTACGCTGCTGTGCGGTACCTCACGATGGCAGTCCCAGCACAATTTGCCTTCCCCCTCTTCTGCACTGTCTCTTGTGACCTCCACGAGCTGCACCATGTCAACCAGATCAATGTGACAGTTGATGCAGTTCTCCTGTACAACAGCGGTACCTCTTCTTTTTATCTGCATTACCTGTGGCTCCCACCGAAAGGTGAAATAGGTGGCATGTTTCAGTCCGTCTGTTCCTTTTACATAATATTTCCTGAAGAAACTATCCTGTGGAACATGGCATTCCACGCAAGTGGCTTCGCGGCCGTGACTGCTTTTATCCCAGGATGCATAATAGGGATACATTACATGGCAGTTGATACAGGTCTCAGGTTCATCTGACAGATATGAAACGGCGTTGGATACGTGCACAACCAGAACAAGTATGCCCGTGAATATTCCCGCCAGTATTACAACAGTTGTTCTCCACTGCGGCGGAGGAAGCAGGAAAAAATAGAGACGTTTTATCCGGTTCATGATGTGATGAATTTGTCGATTAAAAGACAAATAGTACTTAAATGTACAAATTATATGCAAAGAGTGCAAAGCTTTTCACGTGAACCCTGAAAATTGTTCTTTAGACTTAATTAAAACAACGCAATAAATTGATTTTTTAAAAGTTGTAATCCAGATTGCTTCCCGAATCTATTGTAAAAACCCGGTGGCTGCGACTTATTCATGTTAATTTAACGTATATTTATGAAAAACCATATTTTGTTCTTTTTTTTTTGTTATTTATCCTCGAAATAACCTATTTTTGTATGATGATTCTGCGGCTTGGAGTATTGTATATGTGAAATTTGGATATGTTTAACCGGGTTACTTTCATAATGCACTGATGATTAGGGTTGTTGTATTTTTTTTGTTATTGATTTATTTTTCAGGCGGTACACCCCTCCATGCTTCAGTTGACACTGATTCAACAGATAAGCATGAGGATCTGGTCGATAGCCTGAGAGAACTTGTAGCGCAGCCTGAGCTGGAGGATTCTTTGCGAATGGATGCTCTACTGGAGTTGGCATGGTCTATCCGGTCATCCAATCCCGCAAGCGCGATGGAGTATGCCCGTGAAGGACTTGCCATGGCTGAGGAGATGAATTTCCCGCGTGTTGTGGGGCGGGCGCTGACCGATATCGGCCTTATCTACTGGCGGATGGGTAATTTTAGTATGGCCTATGATTTTTTCCTGGAAGCCAGGCAAATACAGGAACGCGAGGGAGACCGTTTTGGTTATGCAAGAACCCTGGCCAGCATGGGCATTGTGTTCTCCGGGCAGGGGTATTATGACAATGCCCTTGAACATTACTTCCGCGCTCTCAGGCATTATGAGGATATCGATTCCATTGCCCGCACCGCCTCGGTCCTGAACAATATCGGTACGGCTTACCAGCGTCAGGGGAATTATGAGCTTGCAGAGGAGTATCACATCCGGTCCCTGGCCATCAAGGAAGAATACGGTGATGAAAAAGGGAAAGCTTTTTCCCTGAATAACCTCGGGCGGGTCAACCAGCAACGGGGACACTATTCAAGAGCCCTTGAGTATTTTATGAAATCCCTGGAAATCCGCGAAAGGTACCAGGATACAAGGGAAATGGCCGCTACACTCAGGAATATAGGCACCCTTTATCATCAGAAGGAGTTTTATGAAGAAGCCATCGGGAATCTGACCCGTTCACGGAATTTGTACAGTGAAGTAGATGACCAGCGGGGTCTGACCAGGGTTTACCATCATCTTGGGGAGGTATATGTTTCAATGGGGCGGTTGTACACGGCGCGGGATTATTTTCGCGAAAGCCTCAATATGGCAAGGGAGCTGAACCTCCCCTCCCTGAAATCAGACAATTATGCCCGATTGAGCGAAGTGATGGCAGACCTGGGCAGTTACCAGACAGCTTACCGGTACCAGGAGGATTATCTGGCCATACAAGACAGTATTTATGACCATGAAAGTCAGCGACGGGTCATTGAGATGCAGATGATGTACGACCGTGAACGCAAGGAGAGCGAGATCGAATTGCTGAGAAAAACCAATGAGATCAACGCCCTGAACCTTGAAAAGCAAAGACAATTCAGAAATTTTCTCTTGTTGTTTACAGGCCTGATCTTGATTTTGATGTTGCTTGCTTACAGTCGTTTTCGAATGACCACCCGGGCCAATAAAATGCTGGAGGCGCAAAAAGCCGAGATCAGTCGTAACAACTACCAGCTCAAGGAGTTGAATGCGATACTGGTGGAGCAGAAGAAGAAAATGGAGGAGCTTAACCAGAAGCTTCAGGAATCTGAGAAACATCTGATAGAAACCAATAAGACCAAAGACAAGTTCTTTTCCATCATTTCTCATGATTTGCGCAATCCCTTTGCATCCATTGTGAGTTTCTCCAGGATACTTAAAAGAGACATTCAGGATCTGGATAAAGATGAACTGCAAGAGCTCGCCCTGGAGCTTGACAAGTCTGTAGTAAAGATCAGTAACCTGCTTGAGAACCTGCTGCAGTGGTCCCGTTCGCAAACCGGAAAAATTCAATATAGCCCCGAATTTTTTGAGTTGAAGGATATCATTCGTGACAATATCAACCTGTTTTCTGCCAATGCCAGGGAAAAAGGCATCGAGATCAATGACAAAGTGAATGAGCAGCTTGTGGTATGGGGAGATGTCAACATGACCAACACCATTATCCGGAATCTTTTGTCAAATGCCATTAAATATACCGAGTCAGGGGGGTACGTGGAACTTCTGTCGGATGAGAAAAACGGTGTGGTTGAGATTTCTTTGGCCGATAACGGAACCGGGATTTCCGGTGAGGATCAGAAAAAGCTTTTCCGGGTAGATGCCGTTTACACTACCTATGGCACCCGGGATGAGAAGGGAAGCGGGCTTGGCTTGTTGCTATGCAAAGAATTTGTTGAAAAACAAGGTGGTACCATCCGGCTCTCCAGCCAGGAGGGTGAAGGCTCAGTGTTCACTTTTTCCATCCCAAAGAAGACTGCTTCTGCCTCAGACAGCGCTTAAGTTTTTGGCCCTCATGCATGTCAGATGCATAAAAAGTCGTATATTTGCACTCCAATTTTTAGGAACGCGGATGTGGCGTAATTGGTAGCCGCGCCAGACTTAGGATCTGGTGCCGAGAGGCGTGGGGGTTCGAGTCCCTTCATCCGCACAATAACAGGATTGTTGAACCCCGTAATAGACATGATGTTCCTGGTCTGGCGGGGTTGTTTTTATTTTTGAAAAGCTGAAGCAGACAGCCTGGCTGCTGCTTCAAAAACCGATTGAACGATATGAATATTGTACAGGAAAACACCGCCCCCCTGGAAGCAGTGCTGAAAGTAACACTCAACGAGGAAGATTATCGCGACCAGGTTGATAAAGAGCTGCGTAACCTGCAGAAGAAAGCGCAGATGCCCGGCTTCAGGCCCGGAAAAGTGCCCGCGGGCATTGTGAAAAAGATGTATGGTAAAAGTGTGCTGGCTGAGGAGGTCAATAAGATCCTGGCAGACGCCGTTTACAATTACATCAAAGAGAACGAGTTAAATGTGCTTGGGAACCCGTTGCCGGACAATGAAAAAGCCAATGCCATTGACTGGGACAATCAGACTGAATTTGAGTTTCACTATGAGATCGGCCTGGCCCCTGAAATCGATCTGGAGTTATCAGAAGAGATAGAGGTTGAATATCACAAAATCAAGGTAGAAAATGATATTGTGGACAATTACCTGAAAGATATCCGCAAACGATATGGCAAGATGACCAATCCGGGTATTGCTGAAGCCGAGGATGTGCTTTTTGGTGAGTTCACCGAAATGGAGTCGTCGGATAACCCAAAGGATGAAGGCCATACCCACAAAGCAAATGTGTATATCCAGTATCTGAAAGACGAGGAACTGAAAAAACAGTTAGAGGGTGCCAAACCGGGTACTTCTGTAGAGATGGATATTGTTAAGGCGGTCGATTCAGAAACGGAAGCGGCAGCCATGGTGGGCGTGAAAAAGGAGGAGCTTGACCAATACAGCCCGCTTTTTCGTTTTGTGGTAGAAAGCATCAGCCGTGTGGAACCTGCTGAACTCAATGAGGAGCTTTTCAAAAAAGTAGCACCGGAGGAGGATATTCAAACGGAAGAGGCATTTCGTGAGCACCTGGCCGGACAGATCGGTCAGCAATATCAGGCAGATGCGGACAAGCATTTTAAAAATGTGGTGATGGAAAAGCTGGTAAAAGAGACAGATTTGTCATTGCCGGAATCCTTCCTGAAAAAATGGCTGCTTGACACCAATAAAGACAATGAGGAGCTCACCGAAGAGAAGATAAACGACGAGTTTGACCAGTTTGCTGATACTTTCAGATGGCAGCTTTTGGAGAATCACCTGATCAAAAAATATGAGATCAAGGTGGAGCCCGAGGAAGTGAACGCCCAGATTGAGAAATTTATTCGTGCACAGCTTAAACAATACGGCCAGGAAAATGTTGAGCAGGAGATGCTTGATCAGTATGTAAAACAGATCGCTGCCAACAAAGATGAGGTCAAAAAGGTATATGATCAGCTCTTTGATGAAAAACTCATGGGCCTCTTTAAAGAAAAATTAAAGTTGAAGGAAACGGAGACTGGTTTCGATGATTTTGTTAAATTAGTTACAGAGAAATATAAACAAAATAAGGGCCAGGATGCTTCCGGGTCAGAAACAGAAAACCAATAAGTCATGAGTCAACAGGACGATTTTTTCAAATATGCGACCCGTCACCGGGGAATCAGCAGCCAGACGATGCAAAATTATACATCGGCCTATGGCAATTATATCAGCCCGACCATTATTGAGGAAAGGCAATTGAATGTGGCCACCATGGATGTGTTCAGCCGGCTGATGATGGACCGGATCATCTTTCTGGGTGTCCCTGTTAACGATTATGTAGCCAATATCATCCAGGCCCAGCTGCTTTACCTGGAGTCTGTCGACCCCAAGAAGGAGGTTCAGATTTATTTGAATACACCGGGTGGATCGGTTTACGCCGGCCTGGGAATTTATGATACCATGCAGTATATTGCCCCTGATGTGTCAACTATTTGTACAGGGATGGCCGCTTCAATGGGTGCGGTACTGCTGGCAGCCGGAACCAAAGGGAAGCGTACCGCCCTGAAGCACAGCCGTATTCTGATTCATCAGCCCATGGGTGGAGCCGAAGGACAGGCCTCTGATATAGAAATCACGGCAAGGGAAATTCAGAAGATCAAGAAGGAATTGTATGAGATCATCGCCCTTCATAGCGGCCAGGATTACAAGAAGATCTGGAAGGATTCAGACAGGGATTTCTGGATGACTTCGGAGGAAGCGAAAGCGTACGGGATGATTGATGAGGTACTGGTGGCCAATAAACGCCATGAATAATCATCAGATCTGACCAACGAAAAATATCATTGAAATGACCAAAGAAACCAGGAAATGTTCCTTTTGCGGCAAAGGGGGGAAAGACGTTGATATGCTGATCTCCGGGGTAGATGCCCAAATCTGTGAACGTTGTGTGGAGCAGGCCAACACGATTGTGGCAGAAGAGAAAACCCAGAAGGAGAAGCAAAAAATTCCCTCTTTCAGGTTGTTCAAACCGGCTGAGATCAAGAAACACCTCGATCATTATGTGATTGGGCAGGAAGATGCCAAAAAGGTTCTTTCTGTGGCAGTATATAACCATTATAAGCGGATCAATTATCCGGCCCCGAAACCGGAGGATGATGAAGGTGTGGAGCTGGAAAAGTCCAATATTGTGATGGTTGGTGAAACAGGTACCGGCAAAACCCTCATGGCACGGACCATTGCAAAGAAAATGCAGGTTCCTTTCTGCATAGCCGATGCTACGGTATTGACCGAGGCGGGTTACGTGGGGGAAGATGTGGAAAGCATCCTGGCCAGATTGCTCCAGGTGGCTGACTACGACGTGACAGCTGCCGAAAGGGGAATTGTTTTTATTGATGAGGTGGATAAGATCGCACGAAAAAGCGACAATCCGTCCATTACCCGTGATGTTTCCGGTGAAGGTGTCCAGCAGGCTTTGCTGAAGCTCCTCGAGGGTGCGGTGGTTAATGTGCCGCCACAGGGCGGACGCAAGCATCCCGAACAGAAGATGATCCAGGTGAATACCCAGAATATCCTGTTTGTATGTGGCGGTGCTTTTGACGGGATCGAGAAAAAGATCATGTCGCGTATGCAGGCCAATGCCATCGGTTACGGGACAAGACGCAGTGGCCGGATAGACCGCGAGAATATGCTTCAGTATATTGCACCGCAGGATCTGAAGAGTTTCGGGCTGATTCCCGAACTGGTAGGGCGGATGCCGGTTTTAACCCATTTCAACCCCCTTGACCGGGGTGCATTGCGCCAGATCCTTTCAGAGCCCAGAAATTCATTGATCAAACAATACAAGAAGTTGTTTGAAATGGACAATGTGGAGCTGATTATCGAGGATGAGGTGCTTGATTACCTGGTGGATAAAGCAGTGGAGTTTAAGCTGGGTGCAAGAGGACTCCGGTCCATCTGTGAAATCGTGATGCTCGATGCCATGTATGACATCCCCTCAAAGGCAAGCAATGATACCGATAAGTTGGAGGCTTTCCATCTGACATTGGATTATACCCGGAAAAGGCTGGATGAAAACCAGCTCAGCCAGCTTAGGGCGGCTTCCTGAGTTACGGGGCCACTTGGCCATCCCTGAAATTTTTTGTAAATTAAAGCGTTCAAGTTTAAAGGGACGCTTTTTTTTGAGGGAAATTTATGCAATTGCTGCTGGTCATATTGTTTGTGTTCGTTAACGGCTATCCTCCCGATACCCTTGATGTTAAGCCAGATGATCCGCTTCGGCGGGCCAATACCGTGGCTGCCCGGGTGGTGAACGGTGACACCATTCCTGTAATTGAGCTTCGCCCTGTAAGTGTAACTGCGGAACGGATATTCGGAAGTCGGTGGGAGGCCTACCGCTATAACCGGACTGTAAGAAATGTAAAAGTGGCCTATCCGTATGCGAAGCTTGCCGGACATATGTTCCGGGAGTACAGCAGGGAACTTATGGAACTGGAAACGGAACGGGAGCGAAGACAATTTATCAGTGAGGCCGAAGATGAGATCCGGGAAAACTTTGAAGATGACCTGAAACGGCTGACTTTTTCCCAGGGCCTGATACTGATTAAGCTGATAGACAGGGAAACGGATCAGACTTCCTATCATATACTTAAAGAGTTCCGCGGTACTTTTTCAGCGGTTTTCTGGCAGTCGCTCGGACGGATTTTCGGATATGACCTGCGCGAAGAATATGATCCGTACGGGGAAGACAGGCAAATTGAGCAAATCGTTCAATTAATCGAAGAGGGCTTTATCTGATCTGAGCCGGGCTATATCTGATGTTTTATTTTCCGCGGCCCTGCAGGATGATCAGTACAGTGTAGATCAGTATCTTGAAATCCACAGCCAGCGACATGTTCTCAAGGTATAGCAGGTCGTATTTCAGGCGCTCGATCATTTCATCCACATTCTCTGCGTATCCGTACTTTACCTGACCCCAGCTGGTAACCCCGGGTTTGATCTTCTGCAGCAATTTATAGTGCGGTGCTTTTTTCACGATCTGATCAATATAATACTGTCGTTCCGGCCGGGGGCCGACAAGTGACATATAGCCACGCAGTACATTATAAAACTGGGGAATTTCATCCAGGCGCACTTTGCGCATAAAACGACCGAAAGGGGTGACACGTGGATCGTTTTCGCAGGATAGCTGGGGCCCGTTTTTTTCCGCATCTACATACATTGACCGGAACTTATGCATCATAAATGGTTTTCCATGCAGGCCAATGCGTGCATGTTTATAAAATACCGGACCCCGGGAGGATAATTTAACACCAATGGCCGTGAACATGAAAACGGGGGAAAGAATGACCAGACTCAACGCTGAAATAACCACATCTATCAAGCGCTTGATTGATTGCTGCCAGGCCGGCATCAGTCCGGGACGAATTTGAATAAGCGGGGTGCCGAAGATGGCGGTCATTTTGACTGCACCCAGTAAAATGTCATGCATCTCCGGAATAACCTTAACCTCCACATCGGTGGTGTTGAGGTCAGCCAGGATCTGACTGATTTTCTTGTGCTCCCTGGACTCCAGTGCAATGATGGCTTCTTCCACGCCATATTGTTTAATGACCTCTCTTACCTGGCCAATATGGCCCAGCAACGGGAGGTGTCCGGCAGCCATATAGGATTCCTGCTTACTGACACTGACAAAACCGATCAGCCTTTGACCTGAAGACTTTTTCCGGGATTCCAGTTCCTGAATAATATCTGCAGCTTTTTTCTGACTGCCAATAATGATGGTGTTAAACCCGATCTCCCTGTTGTTGATCCTGCGTATGACATTGGTAGACAGAATGAATCGGAAACTGGCGGTGAAAAAGATATGAACCAGCAGCAATACCAGCAATGACTGATAATGACCTTTGATCAGGTTAGCCTCCTGGTTCAGGAGTATTACAAAGTATATGACCAGTACGCCGATAAGGGATGTCAGCAGGGTATGGCCGAACTGCCCGAGGCGTGACTGCCTGAAAATGGAGTTGTAAGCTCCGCTGAGGTAATACAGGGCCAGCCAGAATCCGGGGATGATGAGCAGGCCGAACAACAGTGTACCTCCTTTCCGCAATTCTTCGGTCAGCACATGAACATAGAACCCGTTGTTGATAACCAGATAGCCGAGGTAAAACACCCACGCCAGGACTGCTGCAAGGTAGTCAAAAAGCACATTTTTAGCCAGCTGGATCCTTTGTAAGCGTTTGTCCATTTTTTACTGCATTGGTTCTGTCAATTGCCCTGTTGTTGAGAAAAAAACGCGACCAAACCCTGCCGGAGAGCCTGCTGCAAGAAGATAACGGGGAGGTGTGGTACATATTGCCTGTTTTTGCACCAATTTATTAACATGGGAAGTGGAAAACTCAATTCAGGTATTTCGCACTTTGCTCGATTTTTTCCATAATTCTGTAAGCCAGTTCCAGGGATGCGTATCCATCATGAATGCTTACCACCGGATCGGTATTGTACTCAATGGCCTCAAAAAAAGTTTCAAGCTCTGTCTGGATGGCGTTGATCGGTTTGATCTCCGGTTTTTCCACCCATATCTGCTTTTTGTTTTTTTCAGGGCCCATATCTATAACCATGGCCACTGGATCCGGGCTGGCCACCACATCCTTCAGCCTGATAATCTGTGTTTCCTTGGAGAGGAAATCAACAGCAATGTATCCTTCGTGTTGGAAAAACCTGGTTTTGCGCATATTTTTCATTGAAAGCCTGCTGGCAGTAAGGTTTGCCACACATCCGCTGGTAAATTCAATTCTTGCGCTGGCAATATCCGGGGTTTCTGAAACAATGGACACACCGCTGGCTGATATGCTCTTCACTTTAGCTTTGACCACATTCAGGATAATGTCGATATCGTGAATCATCAGGTCAAGTACGACAGGTACATCTGTTCCGCGGGGATTAAACTGCCCCAGCCTGTGAGCTTCGATGAACATGGGGTTTTTCAGGTAGGGTTTTGCCGCAATGAAGGCCGGATTAAAGCGTTCCACATGGCCCACCTGTACCTTTACACTGGCCTCCCTGGCCAGTTCCATCAGTTTTCGGGCCTCTTCAAGGGTAGTTGTCAGGGGTTTCTCAATGAATACATGTTTTCCATGCTTAAGGGCTTTGGATGCACAATCAAAGTGCGACACGGTAGGGGTAACAATGTCGACAATATCTGCCGCACTGATCAGTTCGTCATCTGAGTAAAATCGCTTAATCCCGAATGTTTCGGCCACATATTCAGCTGTTTCTTCATCAGGATCATAAAACCCTGCGAGTTCCAGCTTTTCAGACGCCAGAATACATTTGACATGAATTTTGCCAAGATGACCTGCGCCCAGCACACCTATTTTTTTAACCATATGAAAAGCAGTTAATTGTTTAAAATGGTTGTTGTTTTTACAAAAGTAAAGTTTTTTATGGTCTGTGAAATGCTTAATTTCGTAGACCGACAATCAACCATCATGGAAGTTTAGTATAATGAATGATTCATACCGGCATAAGGGCCTACGTAAAAAGCTTGTAGAGCAGGTGCGTGCGAAAGGCATCAGGAATGAGGAAATTCTCAATGCGTTACAGGCAGTGCCCAGGCATTTCTTCCTTGACTCTTCTTTTGTAGAGATCGCCTACCAGGATAAACCTTTCCCGATCGGAGCAGGACAAACCATCAGCCAGCCATATACGGTGGCCTTTCAGACCGAGCTGCTCCAGGTTGAAAAAGGGAACAAAGTACTGGAGGTCGGAACCGGCAGTGGTTACCAGGCATGTGTGCTGGCTGAAATGGGAGCCCGTGTGTTCACCATTGAACGTCACCATTCTTTGTACCGAAAAACAAAGCAGCTGCTGAATGAAATGAAATATTCCATCAAGCTTTTCTATGGTGATGGCTATGAGGGCTTACCTGCGTTTGCTCCTTTTGATCGTATTCTCGTAACCGCAGCAGCACCCCAGGTTCCCCGGAAGCTGCTGGATCAGCTGAAAATTGGCGGAATGATGGTGGTTCCCCTCGGGAAAGGGGATACACAGATCATGACCCGGGTGGTGAAGCATGGTGATGATGAACTTGAAAAACAAGAATTTGGAAATTTCAGGTTTGTACCCATGCTTGGAGACAAGGAAAGATAATTTTTCAATCCCTGGCACTTCTGTCGAGTGCTTCACGCAATCCGTTTCCGAGCAGCATAAATGAAAGGACCATCAGCATGATGGCCAGCCCGGGCAGGAAGGCAAGATAGCCTTTATCCAGAATGATGTATCCATAATGCTCCCTGATCATGGTTCCCCAGGAAGGCACCGGGGGCTGGACGCCAATGCCGAGAAAACTCAGGCCGGCCTCAATGAGTATGGCAGAGGCAAAATTTGCAGCGGAGATTACGATTACGGGACCTGTGATAACCGGCAAAATGTGACGGCGAATGATGCGTATGCTCCCCAGACCCAGTGCCCGTGCCGATTCAACGAACTCTTTTTCTCTTGTGCTGATCACCTGGCCGCGCACCACCCTGGCCACCTCCACCCACATGGTCAGCCCCACAGCCACAAAAACCTGCCAGAACCCTTTGCCCAGCGCAAAGGTGATGGCTATGGCCAGCAACAGGGTAGGTATCGACCATACCACATTGATCAGCCAGACAATCAGATGGTCTGTCCTTCCCCGGAAATAACCGGCGAGGCTACCGAGGGTAACTCCGATAAGCAGAGAAATAAAAACCGCAATGAAGCCCACAGACAATGAAACCCGTGTGCCAATCACAAGCTGGCTCAAAAGATCCCGCCCGAAACGATCGGTTCCCAGCAGAAAGAGTTTTTCGCGAATTTGTTTTTCTGCCACTTCATCCTGCATTTGCCGGATGCTCCTGTGATGTGCATTTCCCCACGCATCACGAAAGAAAAGGGTGTCATCTGCCACCTGCCTTACCGGAGTGCCGGTATCCAGGTGATACAGTACATCCGGCAGCAGGTAAAAACCCTCAAGCCCCGGGTAGCCTGGCTGCCCCGGGTAGGTCTCATAATGCAGGGTGTCTGCTGCAAACCAATATGACTGTATGGGGATGGTGGTGTGGGGGTTTGGCTTGCCATGCAATAATTTCCCCATGAAAGAAGGGGGTGTGTGCGCTTCATTTCTGGCTATATGGAGAATGGCCTGCCTGGTCCCGGGTTTATGCGCAGCCAGTTCCAGCTGCTGGTGATTGGCGTGGGGGCTTTTGTCAGGGATAACCAGGTACCCTGTTGTGGCAAGCAGCGCTGCAATAACGATCCAGCCAAGGCCTGCCATTCCCGTGGGAATCCGCCGGAAGCGTCTCCAGGTAATTTTCCCGGGGGAGACATTCGTTGATATTTTTGGCTTGTTGAATAACACAGCGGCAAAGATGGACAAATTTAGCAAACAATCTGAATTTTCTGGTGTTAGGTTTTACGGGTAATGATCAAACAAACCTGTCTTTGTAAAACACAAACGATAATTCGGAACGCGATGCAACAACTGAAAAACATATTTTTTGCCCTGATGCTTATCTCAGTCTTTGGCCGGGTGGCCGGGGCTTCAGAGGCGGAAAACGGGGAGGTGAACTGGTTGAGTATGGAAGAAGCTGTAGAAAAGGCCGCAGAAGAACCCCGTATGATATTTGTGGAAGTATACACCGACTGGTGCGGATTCTGCCGCCGTATGGACGCGGAAACCTTTTCCCACCCGGTAATCGCCTCTTATCTGAACGATAATTTTTACCCGGTAAAACTAAATGCCGAACAGAAGGATCCCATAGAATTCAGGGGGACGGTTTACGAGAACAATAACCTGGGGGAACGCCGTCCGACACATGATTTTGCCATTGCCCTTTTGCAGGGGCGTATGAGCTATCCTACCGTGGTATTTCTTGATGAGAACGTTGAGCTCCTCACGGCCATTCCGGGATTCCGGCCTCCGGCCAACATGGAGGCGGTACTGACCTTTTTTAACGAGGGTGTGTACAAAGAGACCGATGACCTGGAGGCGTTTATTCAGACTTTCGAGGGGCAGGCCGGGGAATAATCTGATTTTTGATGCGATCTGCATACCAATGGGCAATGATCGCGTTGAAGCTGTTCAGCTGATCCGGCACCGGCGTGCCGGCCTGCTCCATTGACTTCTTCATGGGCAAAGTAAAACGTTCGTAACACAGGTAATCGCGTTCAGCCATCCGTTTTTGCCGGATATACCCGGGTATCAGCGGTTGCAGAATGTCCTTAATCCGCTGTAATTTAAGGCGTTTTGGTGTTTCGCTTATTTCTTCCCTGCTATAATACACCTTCAGGGGGATGAAGTAATTTTCTTCAAGCACCTCATTATATAATTTTTTGTGGGAACGCAGTGCAAAGGGGACCTTCCTGAAAAAATCACGGAATTGTTTATCCCAAAGCGGTAAACGGAAGTCGTAACCGAAAAATGGAAACACCCCGGCTGAGTTGAATACAAAGGAGGAAAATTTTTCCTTCAGGTCCCAGTCTTCGGTGAAAACATCATATTGTTCATCAGTTGCCCCGGCCGGGGGGTGATATGCCCCGAACCATTCCTCTATCCTTTTAATAATGATTTCTTTTTGTTTCTTTTTAAGGGGAAAGAACCGGAAGTAGCCATTGGTCAGCCTATGAGCCCTTTGGGTTTTACGTTGCCTGATGCGGATGGTTTTCTCGGTATAACTTCCTGCGATATAGTCACCCGTATGACCCGGCAGAAAAACACTGCCTTCAGGAATCAGGTTTTTTTCTTTCAGGCTTTTTACGGCAAAATACTCCTGCAGGTAGGGCATGGATGAGAGGTTGCCGGAATAGCTTGTCCAGTCCAGAAACAAGGGGTCATTCGTAAGCCCCTCAGCGGGGATGTCGGTGTAGTTTACAAACTCCCACCGATACCCTAGTTGTTCTGCAACCCGCCGGCTGATCCGGGATTCCTTGTTTGGCCTGCCGTAAGTTATGCAGATTACCTTTTTATATCCCTGCATTTTAAGCATGCAGGCAATCAGTCTGGAGTCATATCCCCCGCTGAGCGGAACAATGGCAGTCCGTCCCCCGAGTGATTCAATCATACGCCGGGATAAGCTCTGTAGCAAATGATGCAGTTCTTCCTTCAGGGCAGGTGCTCCCTTGTTGCTGAAGTCTTCAGGCAGGTAATAGGAATAAGTACGGCAGTGTGGTTTTTCAGAGTCGCTGAATAAGAGTACCTCAGCGGCATTGGTTTTATGGATACCCGTTACCAGGGTATCTTTCCCCATGACGAATCCCGCCGATAAAAATTCAGGAAGGACTTCTTTGTGTAATTCAGGAGATGCTGCTCTCTTCAACAGGGCTTCCGCCGAGTCAGATATGTGCCACTGCCTGCCCTCCCGTGTGTAAAAAAGGGGGAACATCCGCATGGGGTCTACACCAGCGAGCAGTCCGTCCGCTGTACGGATAATCACAGAGAAAGCCCCGTCAATACATCTCAGGAGCGCGGCAAGCTCTTTTATGGATCCCACATCCTCAAATGTTCCGGCAGCGGCCTTACCGGTCATGAACCTGCCCCCGGAATCCAGGAAATACCCTTTGAAGGAAACCCTGCCAGCCTGTATCCACTGAAATCCGTTGTTGTATGTCAGCATGGTATGAACCATAGATCCTTTTTAGGTAAGTGGTTTAGTACGACGCCGGGCCGTATTTTGTATCCGCCAGGTTTTGCGGTTTGATGGTGTTACCTCCCGTTACCTGTTCGTAGAGTGCTGCATATTGACCGGCCACCACCTCAGGGCTGAATCTTGTTGTGGCATATTGCCTGATTTGTGTCTGGCTGTAGTCCACAACCCCGTCAATCATTTTTTCCATGGCTTTTGCCAGTGCGGATGCATCGCCCCGGTCAACAAGAATGCCTGTTTCATCACTGACGATATATTCCGGTCCGCCTGAGCGGGTGCCAATCACAGGGAGGCCGCATGCCATTGCCTCAATCAGTACCACCCCGAACGCCTCGAAGTGGCTGGATAGCACGAATGCATGGGAGTGCAGCAACCAATCCCTGACTTCGCCCTTTGAAAGATTTCCGGTAAAACGGACAATGCGGTCAAGCGATGCATCACGAACGGCCTGTTCCAGCGATGCACGCTCGCTGCCGTCACCTCCGATAATCAGCCGAAAATCCGTTTTGTAATCCTTCAGTATTGTTGCTGCTTCGATCAGCGTATCCATCCCCTTTTCCGGTACCAGGTGGGCAAGGGAAAAAAAGGTGAATGTCCCGGGTGAATCCGTAACTGGGTTCCCCTGAAAGAAACTGGTGTCTGTCAGGTTGGGGATGGCAATGATATCAGCTTCCTGCACAGTTGAAATATTGGCAATCTTTTCGTTCAGGGCATTGCTCACCGTAACAATTTTGTCGGCGTGCCCGAAGGCTTTCCTGATCAGCGGGTAGTGCCAGTCTCTGAACAGGGCCCCGGCCCGCGGGTTGTTATTTACAAAGCGGCCCCTGTGCTCAGTAACCACATAGGGGATCCCCGTGAGCTTTTTGATGGCAGCCGCAGCCACACCTGCCCAAATGCTGCTGTGCGCCTGAATGATGCCAGGCCTCCCATGTTCCTCAATGTGTTCCATGCCCAG
>Ga0207421_10003095_pt1 | contig 20071 bp, 20 predicted proteins | sample SodLakKL_010_SED_4_FD_187542 | JGI IMG/M metagenome (GOLD analysis project Ga0207421, IMG submission 187542) | Alkaline sediment microbial communities from Lake Tanatar, Kulunda Steppe, Russia - 8KL_010_SED (SPAdes) (version 2) | ecosystem: Environmental > Aquatic > Non-marine Saline and... | reverse complement strand
TTTCTAACTCCTTGAGTATCCTGAAAAGCTCGTCTTCAGGTCTCTCTTTTACTTCTTCATCGTGATAAAACAATCTCCCCTCTCCTTCACAGACCTCCCCGATCACTTTGCCTTCATCACAATCGACTCCCTCTGGAACAGTAGCCAATAAACATCCAGAAGAGATCAGATAGAGTGGATCTATATCTAGGATCTCACATATCTCCTTGGTTTCCTTTTTTAATTCTATTTCAGCATCGATGTAGAAATCATTGCCTGAACAATGGGACATCTCGTAGAGTCCTTGTAATATCCCACCTTCAGTAGGATCATGGAGAGACGTGGCTTTATCCATCATCTTCAAAGCGTGTTGAACTACACTGATATCTTTACTCCAACCCATGACTTCTTCTACAGTTTTTTCCCGTACACCCATCTCGAGTAGTTTTTCTTTGTAGTCATTGACTAAAATCCAACATCCTTCGATAGCCGCGGGCTTTATCTGTACTATCTTATCTCCACCTTTTGAGCCGGATGTGAAGATGGGTTCTTCGGTTATCCCCATCATGGTTGTGGATAGCAAAGGTCGATCTATCCTAGAAACTGTTTCTGTATGCCCGCCTATGATGGTTACATTTAATTCCCGGGCCGCATCTATCAAATCTTCTGAGATCTTTTTTATATCTTCCTTACCCATCTCTTCGGGTATCTGGATGGAACAAAGAGCCCATCGGGGTTCAGCTCCAGTTACAGCGATATCATTTGCAGCTATATTGATGGCTAGCCAACCGATATTTTCAAGGGCCCCAGAGATCGGATCGGTATGGATCACTAAATTAACACCGTCTATTTCTATCACCGCTGCGTCTTCTCCAAACTTGGGACCCATGACTACAGAAGGGTCTTCTATATCCATCCTAAAAAAAAGTTCTTCCATTAGATCATGGGATAACTTCGACATGTTCTCACATGGAAAGGGGTACGGTCTTCATCTCTCGTTTTATCTTCTGTGCCATCTCGGCAGCTCCGCTAGATGTTATAGACAACAGAGCCTTTCTGTAGTTGTCAGCGATGCCCTGTTGGTTCCCTTTCCTCTCCTGAAGTTTAGCCATGGAGAAATAGGCTAACCCCAGTGAATAAGAGGAACCGAGTTTTTGATATATCGAAATAGCCCTGCTGATGTGATCTTCCGCTTTATCCTCCTCGTTCATCTTTAGATAGATCTGTCCGAAAAGAGCATGTACGTATCCCTGCTCATCTTCCTTACCAAGAGATGTGAATATATCTTTAGCCTCTTTAGCGGTTTCTATAGCCTCTTCATGTTCTCCCTCTTCGAGGTAACACTCACTCAATGTCAACAGTGCTTGAGCTTTGAGATGCCTATAACCGAATTTTTCACAAGTTTCTATGGTCTCTTTCAGGAACTTTACAGCGTTACTCAACTCCCGGATAACTTTATAGAACGAACCTATATCATGTAATCTTCCCACCCTTTGATAGCTCTCGTTTATCTTCTTCCATGAATCGACTCCTTTCTTAAAATGTTCAAGAGCTTCTTCCCACTTCCCTCTGCTTTTTTCTATCCTCGCCAACAGGAAATAAGAAGATGTCAATAAGGAATATACCCTTTGGTCTTCAAGTATCTCTATGGATCTCCTCAAATATTCTTTAGTTTCGGTGTAATTTCCCTTTTCGTTGAATAACTGGGCAATTTTAAAATATATTCGACCGAGATGAGATTCATCACCGTCTTCTCCCTTCTCAAGGATAGACCCTGCTTTATCGTATTCTCTTACAGCTTCTTTGTAATCTCCCAGGTCAGCTTTGATATCACCCATTCCCTCATGCGCTTTTGATTTCATATCCATATCTTCAGTCCTTTTGAGCAGGGCTTTGAATCTTTCCTCTGAACTTTCAAGATCCCCTTCTATCCTATAACATTCTGCAAAAAAATAACCGATTATAGATCCATACCTTTCAGGAGAATCTGCTATATCAAGACCTATTAGTATCTGGATCAATGAACCAGAATATCCGGAGGATAGTATCTTATCTCCGTTCAATTCTAGTTCATCGGCGGCCTTGTTAAGTTTCCGAGATTGAACAGCGTGATACACACATTCAAGGGATTCAACTGCATTTCTAACAGGTATATTATGGTAATATTTGAATGCCCTTCCGTGTAAGAAAAGCCGATCCTTATAAACCATAGTCTCAAGTAACTTCTGTCTGGGTATCTTATGAACTATCAATCTTCCATCTACCGTTGAGGTAAATAAAGGAGTTTGGAGAAGGTTTTTTAAGGTATATTCATTCACGTGTTCCAGATCTACGACTTCGTTTTTCTCAACGGATTCTCTGAATACTGATATGTAAGATAACGCAAGGATTTCTTCAGATGTTAGCCTTGTGTTCAACACACTATCTATCACCGATGTATCAGTTTCCGATATCTCAAAGAATTCTTCCAACCTTTCATCATAGGTCGATCCGTCTTCGGGTTCCATTTTAAATCTTTCAAAGGTCCCTTTCGGAATATACATCGATAGATCATCGGAAGGAGTGGATATTATCATCTTCAGAGATGATCGCTTTTCCAGTATCTTCAATATATTGATAATCATATCTTTAGCTAGAGAACCTTCTATTACATCCTCTATGACTATCAGTGACGATGAAAAAGATTCTAGATCGATCTCTAAGTTGCTAAGAACTTCTTTCGTATCGAGTCGATTAGAGGCTTCGAGATAAGAGGATAATTTATGTTCTCCCGCTTTAGTTAAATATTTGGAGAGATGGTCTAAAAATCTTCTAGGTGTATGCCACTCCTCGAGCTTAAAATAAAATAAGTTCGTTTTCCCTTCTATGTCTTTGATAAAACGGGTCAACAAAGATGTCTTTCCGATACCCTCTTCTCCCTCAACAAGCATCAAAGTGCTATCATCTCCTTCCCACCATCTCTTGAGTTCCTTAGTTCCTGCCATATCGGATTCAGGTGGTTTAGGCATCTGTACAAGATGTTTGATCATATCTTTTTCAGTTTTATCTACTGAAAGTTCTAAACCCCCGTTCTCTACTCTGTTAAGTATCTCTATGTAGGACAGATTCAAATTTAGGTATTTGTTCACATCTTTAACAAAAACCTCTTTTTCCTCTCCATCGACATTCAATTTTACCCTTTCATTCGCCATCTCTTTTCTTTTTTTTCTAGCTTTTTCTACACCCTGATCTGTCAGGAAATATCCTTTTCTTCTTTGTCTCTTTCCAACGACCCTGGTGGTCCTCTCGTTTAGGACACCTTCTTTTACCAGAGTCCTAACCGCATAGGAGACTGTATTCTGTTTAGATTCTATACATTCGGCGATCCCCTCTTGAGTTACCTCAGCAGGCTGGGGATATTTATTTTTCTTTTCATAATATTCCAAAAGATGAACTACGACTTTGTCTTTTGCGGTGAAATTTTTAACCATGATTACCTCATTTAAAACATAGGTTGTATATGAACATTATTGATATATCAGCGCTTAGTTTATAAACCCATATTATACAGGGCAAGTTTTATTTCTATAGTCACGTTACACCATTGGATAACTTGAAGGAAAAAGCCAAAGAGATTGCGGATAAACTTAAAGACTCAAAAAAGGTACACATAGTTTCACACATCGACGCCGATGGACTTTCATCTGCTAGTATCGCCTATGAATCATTATCTAGATATGGCACCGATGTTGATTACGAGTTCATCAAACAGCTTGAGAAAGAGAAATTGAAGGAGATCAAAGATAGAGATCATGGACTGGTATGGTTCACCGATCTAGGGAGTGGACAACTTGATGACCTGAAGGGTATGAACTGTGTTATAACCGATCACCATGAGCCTCAGGGAAAACCCACTCAAGTCAGGCTTAAAGACAGGGGAAATCTGATGAACTATACTAGTTCAAATATATCAGAACTCAATCCCCATAGGTATGGTATCGATGGAGCTTCAGAACTCAGCGGTTCAGGAACGACATACTTGGTCGCTAGAGAACTAGGTAAAAACGCGGATCTTTCTAAACTAGCCGTTGTTGGAGCCGTGGGCGATCTTCAGGCAACTAAAGAGGGAAGACTCATCGGCAAGAATAGAGAGATATTAAAAGAGGGATTATCTAAGGGACACGTTGAAAAACGTATCGATGCTAGATTTTATGGGCTGGAAAGTCGGCCCTTATTCAAAGTTCTACAGTATGCCAACGATCCAGTATTACCCGGTCTCACCGGTGATGAAGAAGCATGTATAAATTTTCTGGTCAGTATGGATATAGAACTAAAGGTCGGGGACGAATGGCGAAGGTGGTATCACCTTGATAAAACCGAAAAAAGAAAGATTTTATCCGAACTCGGTAAGAGGCTGTTGAAGAGAGGCTATCCTGCACGATACGTTGACGCCATGATAGGAGAAGTCTATACGTTCCCTGGTGAAGAGTTGGGAACGATGCTGCATGAGGCAAAGGAGTTTTCAACATTATTGAACTCCTGTGGCAGATATGGTAAAGGTAAGATAGGTCTTCAAGTTTGTCTTGGTGATAGGGATGAGTATCTAAAAAAAGCACAGCAGCTCCTGAAAGGTCATCAGAAAGTACTAGTAGAATGCATGAACTATGTTAAATCCACTGGAGGGGTAAAGGAGAAAGAGGTTGTCCAGTACTTCCACGGGGGAGATGAGATACCAGACACGGTCTTGGGTACAGTTGCCGGTATGATATTAGGTTCAGGTGATGTAGATAGAGATCTCGTGATGATAGCATTCGCTGAGTCGAGTGAAAGAGATGGATTGAAAGTATCTTCTAGAGGAACCAAGAGACTTGTGGATAATGGATTGGATCTCTCCGTGGTCATGTCCAAAGTATCTAAGAGTTTAGGTGGGGAGGGAGGAGGTCATGACATAGCCGCTGGTGCATACATACCATCGGGATGTGAAAAGGAATTCCTAGATAAAGCCGAAGATATGATAAAAACCCAACTAGGAATATCTTAGACTTCTATATCTATATCTAATTGTTTGACCAGATCCTTGTATCTATTTCTCACAGTGACTTCTGTGACATCGGCTATCTCGGCGATCTCCCTTTGGGTCCTTCGCTCACCACCCTTTACAGAGGCGATGTAGATAGCTGCAGCGGCTAGACCTGAAGGTCCTTTGCCTGAAATCAAATCTTTTTCTTCCGCATCTTCAAGTATATTCTCAGCCATCTTCCTGATATTACCGCTTAAATTGAGTTCATTGCAGTATCTTTGAAGGTACAATTGAGGTTTGGTCGGTTTTAACTGGAGTCCAAGTTCCCTGCTCAAAAATCTGTAAGTTCTACCGATCTCGGTCCTTTTGAATTCTGTAGCATCGGCGAACTCGTCTAAAGTCCTAGGTAGGTCCATCATCCTTGAAGCTGCGTAAAGCGATGATATAACAACACTGCTTATGCTTCTGCCTCTAATGAGATTTCTCTCTACAGCTTCACGGTATATCCTAGCTGCGCTTTCCATGATATTCCTAGGCAGTCCCATGGTCGAAGCTATTCGGTTTATCTCTTTCAATGCCGAGACCAATGATCTCTCCTTGGCACTAGAGACTCTGATCCTCCTCTGCCATTTCCTCAATCTGTATATCTGTGCTCGGTTCTTACTCGGGATGGATTTTCCATATGAATCTCTATCTGAAACACTTATATTGGTGGAAAGACCTTTATCGTGCATCATCTCAGACATGGGGGGACCGGCTCTAGATTTATCACTTTCCTCCTTCATATCGAAAGAGCGCCAATCCGGACCTTGATCGATATAGGTTTCATCGATAACAAGACCACACTCATCACATATCAATTCCCCCCTATCATAGTCCTGAGAAAGCCTTCGGCTCCCACACTCTGGACACTCCGTTATACGCTCCACGGATGGGTGGCCCTTATTTTTATACTCTACATCTGTTTTCATATATTTCACCTACGTTTAGGTATCATCTATCATAATTTCTTTTATCTTGATCTTGACAAAAGGTTTTGTTTCTTTATCCCATTAACCCCTTTACTATTACTTGTATTCCATAGTATATAAAACTTTCCCTAATCTTTAAATAAATATGGATATAACTACGTTATTCGATCTCTATATGTAATCCACCGTCTCCCCTTAAAACCAATTTTCGACTTCCCCTTACATTTAGGTTCAAAAATATACCCTCGTTAACATACTCGTAATATACGTCTATTATATTATCCACATCGATAACTACTCTGTTAGAAGGCAGAGGACTTCCATCGATCCTATTGAGGCTCTTCTCGAAAAGGTCTTCAAGCTCTTTAGCATCGAGTCTTTTATCTTTATCTCCAGGATCCCCTTTTCTAGATATACCGCAAAGCCAGTATTCATCATCCTCTAAAACTACACCTGCTTTACCCTCTAGTAATACACAGAAGCCTTCTTTTTCCAGATCATCCATAAATCCTTCGAATAGCTTACTTACCTGTTCTTGGGTCATATGTGTACCTAAGTTTCTGAACTCTAGCGAATTTTCTCGTTTCCAATGTTTGTACGTCCAGGGCATATCTTCAATAGCACTGTCGAGTTCTTCTTCTATCTCTTTGATCTCCATAGGTTTGTCCTCCGATGGATTTTAAAATCTTTGGACGGCTTTAAGAATCTTTCTATACTATCTGAACATCTCACAAATTTAATATATCCTTTTCAGGATATGAGGATGGTTGACAATTTGCAGCGTTTGATTGAGATGGTCATCCCTGTCAGAAAATGGGATGAAGCAAAGGAAGTCATGGAAAACGATGAAAAAGTCCTTGAATTCTGGCATGGAGAAACCTTCGACGAAAGGATGGAAGTTAAGATACTCGTTCATGCAGATAAAAGTCAGACTGTGATAGATAAATTAAGGGACCTTTTTGAGCACCATGAAGATTTCAGACTCCTACTCTTTCGGGTCGAAGCATCTGTACCTGTAGATGAAGAAGAGGACGATAGTAAGGAGAAGAAAAAAGATGAGGATGAGGGTAAAGAGACCAAAGGGGTAAGCCGAGAGGAACTATATACAGAGGTCAAAGACCAGAGCGAGATGAATCAGGTTTACGTTTTGCTCACCATCCTTGCAGCGGTCGTTGCATCTATAGGTGTCTTAAGGGCTGATGTGGCAGTTATAGTGGGTGCAATGGTCATAGCTCCCATGCTCGGACCTAACGTAGGTCTTTCTCTGGCCACGACTTTAGCAGATTCAAAACTGGCTAAACTGGCAGTAAAAACCCTGGTAGTCGGGATCGTATTAACCTTCGCAGTTTCGATAAGCCTTGGTTTTCTATTGACTGTGGATCCAAGTATCTCCGAGATAGCGGCCAGGACAGATGTAGGACTTCTGCACGTTGTATTAGCCCTTTCGGCAGGGAGTGCCGGTACACTTGCATACACTAAAGGTCTATCATCTGCGGTCATAGGTGTTATGGTGGCCATCGCTCTAGTACCTGCTATCGCTGCATCCGGTCTACTTATAGGGGATGGACACTTTATCATGGGGCTACAAGCTCTTATTCTGTTCTTGGTCAACCTTATATGTATCAACCTTTCCGGAGTGTTGACATTTGTAGTCCAGGGTTTCGAACCGAGTACATGGTGGGAAGCTGATAAGGCTAGAAAAGCGACCAAAAAGGCTCTTATAGCCTGGATAACATTGCTGCTCATACTTATAGCGGGGGTCGTCTATATCCAGTACCTCTAGGCCGATGATGATGGATCAGATGTCTATATGGATAGAATCTCCCGGCCTTTCATAGTAAAATATAGTTGTATTTGAAGGCAGGTCCTCCTTCAGAAGATCTTCGATCCATATCTCGTTACCGAAGGTGTGCATAGGAACGAAATACTTGGGTTCAACTGTTTCGATGAACTGAACAGGTCCCGCCCAACTGGACAACCTCTTATCCATGTTTGAGAAGGCCAGATCTATCTCGAGGTCTTTGAGCATAGTCAAGGTTTCATCGAACACCTTTGTATGTTCTTTTCTTTTTTCTTCGCTCCATTCTGGCCAATCCCATCTAGCCAGATCGCCTCCAAAATATATATATTTATTTCTATATCTTATCAGGAAGGCTACTCCAGCATCGTTACTCTTGAAGGTCTTGATTTCCACACCGTCGATATCTATCTTATCATCAGGACAAACATACATCAGATCTAAGGTGTGTTCTTTCTCTCTTACGCGTATATCATCTGAAAGGACAAAATATGTCTCGGAGGTGATCTTATCGAATTCGAATATCTCGGTAGAGAAATGATCCCCATGGGAATGAGATGCGAAGACGAACGCTTTTTTATCTTTCAACCTTGATCTCACAAGGTTTTTTATGGTCGGGCTAGAAAATCTCGGTCCAGGATAATCAAATAAGAATATGGTATCATCGGATCCCATGGTGAAGCAGCTGTGGATCATGTAGGTGATGATGAACTTCATAGTATATCTTTATGGAATAAAAATGGTTTAATCTTTTCCCTATGCGTCAAAACAGAGTCTTTTGTTCGAAATCTAATTCTCTATAATGATATGGTTCCAATACTTCCGGTACGTTATCGTTCAGTTCCTTTTGAGTTATCAACCTTCTGATAGGGTAAGCTTCCATCTTTTCTTCATCATAAGGTTTCAACATCTCATCGATGTCTTCCCGTCCGATATCTTTTTCTAACCATCTTTTCTCGTCGTTGAGTATGACAGGCATCCTCTTTTTCTTGTTATGTATCTTCGCTAAAAGAGGATTTGCTTCCGTGGTGATTATAGAGAATGAACGATAATCTGGGTCCATATCCCATCTATCCCATATACCTGCGAATGCAAAAGCCTCATCGTTCTTCAACTTGATATAATAGGGATAATTTTTTCCACCTATCTCTCTCCACTCAAAGAAACCATCGGCCACTACGAGGCACCTTTTATTTTCAATAGGTTCTCTGTATGATGGTTTTTCAAAGAGGGTCTCAGCTCTTGCGTTCACCGTCTTTAGCCGTATGTCTTCCGCCTGTTCCTTATCTTTGACCCAGTGAGGGACCAACCCCCATCTAAAGAATTGAAACCTTTCAGGGTTATCAGCAGTTAAAACAGGGAGTGATGGCGAATCTAAAGCAGACACGTGGTAAACTTTCTGAAAATCTATTCCTTTATCGAAGGATGCATCGAAGCGCTCTTCCAGCTCCTCAGGTTCTTTATTTATGGATATGTTGAAACACAACTTTATCACCTATCCCGTTACTTGTTGTATCCACTTCAAATAACTATCGCTGCCGTCCTGGATATCGATGGCTATTATCTCAGGGTTCTCATATGGATGGATCTCTGATATCGTGTTCTCAAGCTCTTCGTAAAGCTCCTTTTTTGTTTTGATGATACAGAGATACTCCTGGGAAGTCTCTATAACTCCTTGCCACATATAAACACTCTCCATAGGTCCGATAATCTGTACACAAGCTCCTAGTCCGTCATCCACTATGGTATTAGCTACTTTTTTTGCTGTTTTTTTATCTTCGAAGGTCGTTAGAACCATCACATACATCAATATCCCCTCTTAACGATGGATAATGCTATCACTGCTAGACCGAAGACCACTATCCCAGAACCTAACCAAAAGTATGGTCTTTCTTCATCGGCTGTGTCCTCCGTTTCATCTTGGTTTTGCAGACCTTCATCTTCCTCTAGATCATCGACTACTTCTTGGGTAATAGACATCAATAAGACTCCGCCGATGATAACGACAAAACCGATAATTAGTCCAACAGCTTTGATGTCCATATAATAATTTATATTAAAGGGGGTTTTAATAATTTCGTGTTTTTATCACGACCGTTTCATGAGGATATCCATGAAATTTACGAGATGTCGAGCTAAGGAGGGATTGTTGGTATAACCACACGCCTCGAACCTTGGTGATGCAAGTAATGCTCTTTTACCGTCACTTATTATATCCGTGGCTATCAGCCTATCTCTACGTTCGACTTCAGCTCCCTTCAATACTCTTTCACCGGGTGAAGTGATTATAGTGATCTCCACGTCTCTTTTCAGGACTGAAGTCAGCTCGTACTCCAGTCTATCTAATATATCTGAGAAAGAAGGAGTCGATATTATGATATCCTCTTCGGTTTTATTCAATATCTCTCCGATCTTATCCAGGACTTTATCCTTGCCATTTATGGTATAGATCAACTGCGGTTCACCTTTCTCAGACAGGACCTCGTATATCGTGTTCAACCTTCCAAAGACATCGTCGAGTTCCCTCAACAATCTGCTCTTGACCTCCAGCGGTTCTGCAGGTCTGTAAACTTTTGGCCTACCTTCAGTCACCACAACATACCCCATATCGTGAAGGTCGTCCAACGCTTTATAGACCGAGGTCCTAGGGAGTTCAGATGTCGAAGCTATGGTTTCTGCATCGGCTACACCATGTGAAACCAGTGCTGTGTAGGCCCTGGCCTGATAATCGGTCAAACCGAAATTTTGCAGTCCCTTGGATATGTACTCGTATTCTTCCCTCAATTCCGCAGGGTCGGAAACCTCTTCGGACATTATTAGCGATTATCGCTACAAAATATTTAATACTTTGCACTTATAATTTGTTCCGATAATCATGGTGATTCAGGAGTCCCGTTTAGAAAAGGGCCTTCCAAAAAGAACACGATCTTTGTGTCCAGAATGTAAGGAAAAGATAGATGCGAAGATAGTCGAAAAGGATGGAAGTGCGGTGATGTATAAGAAATGTCCCAAACATGGGATGTTCGAAAGTGTGCTATGGTCAGACGTTGATATGTACCTGGATGCTGAGAAATGGGCTTATGATGGAGTCGGTGTAGAGGATCCCGCCATAAAGAACGCTGAATCATGCCCGGAAAACTGTGGGCTATGTAACCTACATCTGAGTCATACATGTCTGGCGAATCTAGACCTCACCAATAGATGCAACATGAACTGCCCTATTTGTTTCGCGAATGCAAACAAAGCTGGATATGTGTATGAACCTAGTTTCGAAGAAGTCGTATACATGCTGAAAGTTCTTCGAGAAGAAAAACCCGTACCTACTACGGCTGTACAGTTTTCAGGTGGTGAACCCACCGTATATCCACGGTTTTTTGACGCTATAAATAAGGCCTCTGAAATGGGATTCAAACAGATCCAGATCGCTACAAATGGGATCAAATTAGCACAAGATGAAAATTTTGCTCAGAAATGTATAGATACCGGACTACATACCGTATATCTGCAGTTCGACGGTTTGAAGGAAGAAAATTACATCCAAGCAAGAGGTCGAGAGCTTTTAGAAGTCAAGAAAAAAGCTATAGAAAACTGCAGGAAGACTAGACCTAGACCACTCGCTACGGTACTAGTACCCACCATAGTCAAAGGCATAAACAACGATCAGGTCGGAGATATTCTAAAATTCGCCATAGATAATCGAGATGTGATCAGAGGTGTCAATTTCCAACCTGTGGCTTTCACCGGTCGTATAGAAAAAGAAGAACGGAAAAAACAAAGATATACACTGTCAGATCTGGCTATCGATCTCGAAAAGCAGACTGGATCCCTATCCCGTGATGACTTTTATCCAGTACCTTTTGTAACTCCTATATCACAGCTCGTTTCCGTGATCAAGGATGAACCTCAGATCGCATTCACATCTCACCCTCACTGCGGTTTAGCTAGTTATCTGGTCATAGGTGATGACGGGGAGATAATACCTATCACTGAATTCGTAGATGTTGAGGGTTTGATGACCGAGATGGCGAACAAAGCTGATGAATGGGATACTTTCTTGAAGAAGACCGCTATCAAGATAGGCAGTAAATTGAAAAATGAAGAGAAAAAGAAAAAGAGCATGGTTGAGAACTTTAACAAGTATTTCGGAGATTATCTTACAGAAAAAGAACTACCCGGTGGACTCACACTTGGGGAGTTGATGAAGGAACTGATGCAGAAGGGAGATAAAAAAAGCGTCAGTGAGTTCTCGTGGAGGACCCTCTTCGTTGGAGGTATGCATTTTCAGGATGATTACAACTACGATATCGAAAGAGTAAAAAGGTGTACCATACATTATGCTGTACCCGATGGACGTATCATCCCATTCTGTGCTTACAATGGAGGACCGACATATCGTGATGAGATCGAAGATAAATTTTCTGTACCACTAGATGAATGGAGGAAAAGAAATGAAGCCTGAATTAGATGATGACAAATGCATGCGATGTGGGGCATGCGTTGGGAGTTGTCCCGTAAATGCAATATTTTTGAAGGAATTCACTCTAGACATAAATGACGATTGCACGGAATGCGGTATGTGCGTCAAAATCTGTCCTATACACGCTCTAGATATCGGAGGGGATCAAAATGGACGTCGATGAAGGAGACGTATTGAAATATGATGTCGTGGTCATCGGCGGTGGTCCCGCAGGTAGTGTTGCTGCACGATTCGCCGCTAAGGGTGGTGCCGATGTTTTAGTTCTAGAAAAGAGACAAGAGATCGGTTCACCTATCAGATGTGCTGAAGGGGTTTCACTTTCGTGGTTGGAAGAATTGGAACTCGAAGATATCGATAGTTCTACAAGCAGAGTCATGAAAGGAGCCATCCTTTATTCGCCTGCTGGACACGAATTAAAGATCACTGAGAAACTTGCTGGGGACGAAGTTGGAGTGGTATTAGAAAGGGACCACTTTGACAAAGATATGGCAAGATTAGCCGTTAAAGAAGGAGCAGACTATATGGTAAAAACCTCGGCAGTCGGCCTCATAAAAGAAGATGGTATCGTTAAGGGCGTAGAGGCCAAAAATTTTGGTAAAAGATTCGAGGTTAGAGCGGAACTGGTTATAGGAGCCGACGGCTACGAATCTCAAGTCGGAAGATGGGCAGGCATCTACGAATCGTTAAAGCCCAAAGACGTCATGACCTGTTTCCAGTATCGTTTGACAGGCATCGATATGGATCCAGATTACACCCATTTTTATATGGGATCAGACGCCCCTGGTGGCTACGTTTGGGTTTTCCCAAAGAATGAAGATACAGCTAACGTCGGTTTGGGTATCCAGTTCAGTAGGTTGAACGGTAGTAAAACTCCGAAAGATTATTTAGACGAGTTCATAGAAAGTCATGAAGATTACAAAGATGGTGAACCCGTAGATATGGTTGCTGGAGCCGTAGCTGTGTCACATCCACCTGAAAAAGTTACCGCACCTGGAATATTATTGGTAGGAGATGCATCTAGAATCGTAGATCCGATGACTGGAGGTGGTATAGTGAATGGGTTAAAACAGGGTAAGATAGCCGGTGAATTCGCTGTCGAGGCTTTGAATGAGGGTAGGTTTGATGAGGAGATCATGCAGAGATACGAAGAAAGATGGAGAGATAAACTAGCTGACAAATTATGGCGGAATTACATGGCTAAGGAAACTGCCATGCAGCTGGATGATGAAACCTTTGACAAGATAATAGACGCATTATCTGAAATAGATCTAGAAACCGTGACTATCGGAGCTATATTAGAAGGAGTGAAAAAGAAGTATCCCGAACTCGTCGAAGAGTTCGAGGATATGATATGAAAGTCCTCTGGGATATCATCGGTGTATCCTCAAATCTCCAGGGCTAGTTTTACAGAAAATATTATTACACCTGCTTACATATTAAAAGAGCGATGAGCATCATCGAGATACGTGGATTGCATAAGCGGTTCAACGGTGTCGAAGCTGTTTCCGGTTTGGATCTAGATGTGGAAGAAGGTGAAATATATGGATTCTTAGGACCCAACGGCGCCGGTAAAACCACCACTATCAGGATCATGATCGGACTCATCGATCCAGATCAGGGAACCGTGGAGATAAGCGGGAGGAACGTTAGAGAACATGGATCTTCCGTCAGGAGGGAGATAGGTTATCTGCCAGAGAAAGTCTCTTTCTACGGTAATTTGAGTGTAGAGGAAAATATGGAGTTCCTGTGCGAGATGAAGAGATGTCCAAAAGATATGATAGATGGATTGCTGCACGAATTTGAACTGGAGGAACATCGCCGTAAAAAATCGAAACATCTCTCTAAGGGTATGACCCAACGTCTCGGTATAGCACAGACCTTGATCGGTGATCCAGACATCCTCATCCTTGACGAACCGACTGCCGGACTCGATCCAAATATCAGGAGATGGGTTAAAAAGAAGATAAACTCGCTCAAGGACCAGGGTAAAACGATCTTTTTATCTAGTCATGTACTTTCTGAAGTCCAAGAACTGTGTGAAAGAGTCGGGGTTTTGAACGAAGGGAAGATGTTGGCCGAGGACATGGTTGATTCCCTTGGTGAGAAGTTCGCCTTGAAAGACAGATTGGAATTCAAGGTCGAGCCCATAGGTGAGGCCTTTGACATGTTGGAAAAACTCGATTATGTTGAACGTCCGAGGTTATTCAAGGGTAACCTGGTTCTATACTGCAAAGGAGAAAGGAAAGTTGACGTCATCCGCGAACTCATAGACGGTGGATTCGACATACATGACTTCCACGTCAAAGAACCAGATCTCGAAGAGGTGTTCGTCAGGTTAACTGATGGTGGTAGAGGATGAAGTACTTAGAGAGTCTAAAACTGTTCTATTCTAGTGATATGTGGAAACGGATCTTCTCCGTCGCTAAGAAGGAGATCCGGTACAATTTTAGGAACCGATGGGTGATATTCATGACCATGCTTTTCCTAGGTCTCTCCATATTGGTTTCTTACTATGGAACTGCCATGGAAGGGGTTGAGGGATGGATGGGGCTCCAGGAAACGGTCGTGTACATGGCAACATATATCGAATACATGGTACCAATACTAGCAGTTATACTCGGGTATTCGACCATAGTACGGGAATGTGAGGACGGATCTATGGAATTACTTCTTTCTTACCCTGTGGAAAGGGGTGAAGTGCTGGCTGGGAAATTCCTTGGCCTATGGATAGTACTATCGATATCCGTGGTAGTTGGTCTAGGAGCAGGAGGTTTTGTGATAAGCTCTATGGTAGAAGACGTGGTTTTGGCAGAATATTATCTATTCATACTTTCAGCCGTGATACTCGGAGGAGTCTATATCTCTATAAGCATGATGCTTTCGGTGATATTCACTAACAGCACTTCCGCCATGTCCGCTTCTATATTCGTCCTTTTCCTCTTCACCTTTATTTGGTTATTCAGTATGTATGCGATCGCTGAGATCACTTTTGGTTGGGAGATGGTGGAAGCTGGCCGACCACCGCAATGGTACTTCTTGATCCAATTGTTGAATCCCGTTATGCTTTGGTACACATTACTAGCCCTAAACATCGTTCCTTTGAGGGATTGGGCATTGGAATTTGGTGGTAAAGAACCTGAGATACATCCATACGATACTTGGGTGATGATCGCCTTACTCATAATCTGGATCGCTGTACCTTTACTTATTTCAGAGAGATTGTTCGATAAAAAACAGATAGATTGAAAAGAGTTATTATGTTGTTGTGATATTAGGCATTCATGGTCAAGGGAATCAATCACAAGATAAGGGAGACACTGCAAAAAGAACTTGGTGATCTCGGAGAAAGCATATTCGAGGAACAGTGTAAAAAGATCGGGACCATCCCCTCAGAACTTACTGTTGAAGATCTTGATGAATTGGCAGAGAAGGTTTTCGATAGTGTGCGATTCTTCACAGGGATGGAAAAGGCGGAGGCTATAAAAGGTTCTATCAGGAAGTATAAATTAGTCGATAGATTGAATAGACTAGAAGATGTCGGTAAGTCACCTATCAGACTTAAAAAAGAATATGAACTTCTGATGGATCTAGGCTCAGTTTCAGAGGTACGTGGCGAGATGGAAGAAGCCGTTGACTATTATAAAAGAGCCAAGAAAGTCGCCGAGGAGATAGGGAATAATAAACTATTGGTAGATTCCATGAACGACTTGGTCCGGGCTCTTACTCAGGAAGGTAAAATCAGTGATGCTAGGAGTGAAAGCGAAAGATGTGAAAAGTTGGCTAAAAAGCTCGGATATGAACTAGGGAAAGCTGAATGTCTGAGAGAGTCCGCTATAATAGACTGGAGAAAGGGCGAATTCCAGGAAGGAGCTAAAAAACTTAAAAGAGCACTGAAGATATTCGAAAGAAACGATGAGAAAGAAAAGGTAGCTAAGGTCTATAAAAATCTAGGAGACGTCTATGGTGAGAAGGAAGATTATGAATCCAGCCTAGATTATTACGGTAAAAGTATCGAACTTTATCAGGGGGATGGATACGAATACGAGAGAACGAATATATTCATGAACATAGGCGTGATATACTCCCTCAAGAAAGAGTGGGATAAGGCTGCGGAATTTTATGAAAAGACCCAACGTACTGCCGAAGAGAACCAGTTCTTCAACACCCAAGCCTGGGCACTTTTCAACCTTGGGGAATCTTATACGTACCTGGAAGAATTTAGTGCCGCTGAAAAAGCCCTGAAAGATTCTCTAGACCTATTAAAAGAGCAGCATGATCCTGTCGGTGAGGCAGGGGTTGAGATGAAATACGGTCAGCTGCTGAAGAAGAAAAAAGAATTTCCTGAATCCGAAGCACACCTAGAGAAGGCCGTGGAGTATTTAAGGGAACTGGACATACAACGTTATCTCGCCGACGCTATCGCTGAGTTGGGTAACGTCAAATCTGAGATGGGTAAATACCAGGAGGCCGAAGAACTCTTAGAAGAATCGGTGAGTATCTATGACACTCTTGGATTGGCTGATCGTAAGCAGAGAGTAGAGGAAGACCTGAAAGAAGTGACCAAATCATTAAAATAGTTTAAGCTTATGCATCCTATGGTAATATGGCTAAACCTTCAAATTTATTGAATGCGTCCCTTGGTGATGAAGTCGAGATACTCTTGAAAGATTCGAGGGAGTTAACTGGGATATTGATCGGATTCGACGATCATATGAATCTTGTCCTAGAGGATACTGAAGAAGTGACTAAAGAAAGAAAAAGAAGGATCGGAACGATAGTCTTGAGGGGCAATAACGTCGTAACTTTGAACCCGAAGTGAGTTCAATCTGAGTTCTCTTCTACCTGATCTTCTGAGGGCTGCTTTTCGTATTTTTTCAGATACTCAGCAGGTATCTCTTTAGCTATATATACGGCATCGCCGGCTTTCATTATGGTTTCGCCGTCTTCCAAAGCTTTTTTTGCGTTGACTTCAAGTATGACAGGATCGTCAGACCTTACCGAGCCTGCTTCTACAGCGGATCCGTAAGTTCCACTAAGATGGACGTATGTCCTATCCGACGGTTTAACTCCTCCTTCCAGCAGAAGTTCGGCTTCTTTAGAGGTCGTTGGTAAGAAAAGTGTATCCGGTATACCCTCCGTTGGAAGATCAAGATCGATATCTATAGAGTGACCGTAGGTGGCCCTGATATGATCTCTTTCTATCTGGTAACGTCCTTTTGGATCTGTAGCCGCTAAAGCTCTGATATGATATTCCCTGAGCCAGTGAAACCTCTTCTGTCTGTTCCTTAATGATTTTACGTAATGTTCCACATCCACCCAGCCCCGTTTATCCATATCTAAACCGTACTTATCGGGGAAATGACGAAGTATACCTGCGGTAGTTTTACCCAGATTTTCTATCTCTTCATCACTCATTATGAACTTTCCTCTCTCTCCACACTCTGCACATTCCTCTCCTTTGTAATACCCGTGTTCTTCGCATTCCCTAATCATCCGTACCACAAGACCGCATAAACAGGCTTAGAATAAATGTTTTGCTATTGTTGGTTGTATCCTAAGCTAAATATACAACTTTAAACTCTTGAGGTATAGTGTTCAAGATGTCGATAGAAAATTCAAGATTGAGCGGATTTCATAAGAAAGAACCTGAAGAAAGACTAGAGATAGTTGCCGAACTCAGCGGATTGTCGGAAAGGGAGATGAGGGTGCTCAGCGAACAAGGGTTGAGTTCCGAGGATTCCGACAGGATGATAGAGAACGTCATCGGAACCTTCGAACTGCCCGTTGGCGTCGCCACCAATTTCAAGATCAACGGTGAAGACTACCTTATACCTATGGTCATCGAAGAGTCATCTGTGGTAGCGGCTGCATCCTACGCCGCTAAGCTGGCCCGTGAGAAAGGTGGTTTTACAACATCTACTACGGAACCGGTGATGATAAGCCAGATCCAGGTCACCGATATATCGGATCCGTACAGTGCCAGGTTGAAAGTTCTGGAGAGAAAAGAAGAGATAATGGAGATGGCTAACGAGCAGGACCCGGTGCTGATCGAGCACGGTGGTGGATGTAGAGACGTGAAGTGTAGAGTGCTTGACAGCAGGTATGGACCCTATCTGATCGTACATCTACTAGTTGACTGCCGGGACGCCATGGGAGCCAATGCTGTAAATACTATGGCTGAGGCCGTTGCTCCTTTCATAGAGGAATTGACCGGTGGACGGGTCTATCTGCGTATATTGTCAAATCTTGCCAAGTACAGATTGGCAAGGGCTAGAGTGGTTTACGGTAAAGATGAGATAGGTGAAGAAGTAGTCGAAGGTGTGTTGCAGGCCTATGAATTCGCTAGAGTAGATCCGTTTAGGTGTTCTACACACAATAAGGGTGTGATGAACGGTGTGACCGGTGTTGTAGCCGCTACGGGTAACGATACTAGAGCTGTGGAGGCTGGGGCCCATTCTTATGCTGCTGTTGGGGGTTATTCACCGCTGACGAACTGGGAAAAGAACCAGGATGGTGACCTGGTCGGTAGTATAGAGATCCCGGTTCCGGTAGGGCTCATAGGTGGTGCAACTTCATCCCACGATGTAGCAGGTGTGAACCTAAAGATACTCGGCGTGGAGAGTTCGCAGGAACTTGGTGAAGTCTTGGCATGTGTCGGGTTGGCTCAGAACTTTGGTGCCCTTAGAGCCCTTGCAACCGAAGGGATACAGAAGGGGCACATGAAACTCCATGCTGAGAACGTAGCAATAGCTGCAGGAGCGGACAGAGAGATCGTGGATAAAGTGGCTTCTCGTATGGTGGAAGAAGGAAAAGTGAGAGCCGATAGGGCTAGGGAGATAATAGAAGAGATAAAGAAAAAAGAATAGGGTTTGGTTCACTCTATCCTGCATCTCATAGTACCGTTGTAGCCTTCTATACGAACGATCACTTCGTAATGACGGATACCCTCACCCTCTACATTGTTCCATGAATTGTGGATCAACAGTTCTAATCTACTCCTAGTTCTTACTCTGTTTTGACTGTCTCTATTACTCCATTGTACAGATGGGTGTCCAGTCCAATAGACTTCATCCAGTACGGTATCTCCATTTTGGTTCTTCACTGTGATAAACACGTCTTGAGCTCTAACACTGCTGGGTCTATCCATTGTGATATCAAAATATGCAAAGGCCTGTCCACCTTCATTGAAAGTGATCTCTGAGATATCCGCCTTGAACTCCAAACTTCCATCGAGTTCGTTCCTCTTCGAAAGCACAGTGTAACCCGCTACGGATATCAATATTATAGCGATAAGAACTACGACTGCGATAGTTATAGGCGAACCTAGTTTTCTTTTAGTAGTATTTTTATTCATCATGACACCTCCATTTAAGTAAGATGGTGAATAGACACGGTCATATTTAAACTAGTATTTTTATTGATGTACAGGGTCAATTTATTAAGTTCAAGATTTTTCTTTTAATTCAAAGGCTCATCAATTCGTCTTTTACATCATCTGGGGTCTTCTCCAAAGCATATCTGAAGATGACTCTAGGTAGATCATCTACATCATCTTTCAAGTAGTGATAGATCGTATTTGGATAACTCAAGTAAGCATATTTGAGCAGCCATCCGACTGCTTTCTGAACGTGAATATCTTCATCATGTTTCAATTTCTCAACAACTTTGAGAACTCTTTCTGAGCTTTGATCAACTTTGAAACTTCCAGTTGATTGCAGTAAACTAACCGCTGCCGCTCTTCTTACATATGTTTTCGAAGATCCCGTCCACTTGATCACATTATCAAAAAGTTTTGGATGCTTTTCTACCATGGGATTTAGGACTCGATAACAGTACACGTCACATTT
>Ga0207421_10003094_pt1 | contig 20082 bp, 9 predicted proteins | sample SodLakKL_010_SED_4_FD_187542 | JGI IMG/M metagenome (GOLD analysis project Ga0207421, IMG submission 187542) | Alkaline sediment microbial communities from Lake Tanatar, Kulunda Steppe, Russia - 8KL_010_SED (SPAdes) (version 2) | ecosystem: Environmental > Aquatic > Non-marine Saline and... | reverse complement strand
GAAAAGAATATTTCCATATACAATTTATGCAAAGGAAGAAGACGTGCCATAAACAACAATTTTATCTATAAGCCCCGAGCGTTTAAAGATGCTGTCAGAAAGATCTTTAGAGAGTTGCAGATCATTGTATACCCTGGGTTTAAATACATTTTTTGTGAAATAAACCTCCAGGTATGCCTTTTCAGCTTTCCGGCAGATGATCTTCGTGTTACAAAAGCTGAATTCCATCTCGTTGCTGTCTGAAAAATCAGCATCCTGCAGTAATAGTGGCAGGAACACAATTCTGCCGTGTTCTACAATCAGTCCCAGCTCATTGAAGCGGCTGAGCACATCTTCCTTTACCTGACCGGTGAGTCCGGGCTGCTGTGCACCCATATGCATGGGCGTGTGTGAGTACGGGTCTGTAGGGAAAGCACCATAATCAGCAGGGTTCTTGTGGCTTCCGATGCCGGCTTTTATCCGGTAATAATATTCCTTCAACGGCAGGATATGATCCCTGTGGCGCTTATCATGTGCAAAATCTAACATGTGCTTGCCCAGGGCCAGCAAAAGCTTTGAAACCATATGCCAGTATATGGAGCCAAGCCCTTCATACTTATAAAATGAGCCTGAACGACCGGTAAAAGCATCGTGACTGAACACCTTCTCATATAATTCGAGCACATGGGCTGATTCATTATTGACAAGGTCTTCATCAATACCTTTCCCTATCAGTTTATCAAGGGCATGTCTCAGGTCTTTGGCATTTCTTAAATCTGCATGGAAATGAAACCCTCCCTGTTCATCCTGTTTTATAACATCTGTGTTCCCAACATACAAAAGCTCTTTTAAAAGTTTTGATCCGGCAATGTACTCCCTGGGAATGATGTTTTTTTCAAAAAATGAAGGCAAGGTAACAAAGGGGTACAGCATGAAGCTTTGCCGCCTGGGACAGTACAAGTCGCTTTCAAAAAGGGATTTCATCAGATGCAGACACTGTTCGGGATCGAGCAGACCACTGTCAATAATGGCGGCCTGGCCTTCAAGCATTTTCTGCAGGGGTTTTATTTTAATTTCTTTGGAAGAGAACTCAAGTAAGTTGTATGCATGATAAAGTCCATCCGGCCTTTGACCGCCGGAAACGCTATGATTTAAATACTTAAGCACATTATTAAGGAAATCCGTCAGCTGATGGTTGTCAATCCACTTCCTTTTGCCCTGAAATCCACTATAAACCCTGTTTCTGTATGTTTCACCGGCTACACCCAGGCCGTCAGTTATTCCCCTGCGCTGTTCATCAGAAAAACCTGAAACTACCAGATGGCTGTAATCCGTTAATGTCTTTTCAATGTTTACATAGAATTCAAACACTTCTTCCGAAAGGGAAAACCTGTCAATCCCGCTTTGTGTCACGATACGTAACAAAAAGTCAACATACCGTCTCAGGTGATAAAGCGTAACCATGGATGCACCATTACCAACCAGTGCATTGTTGGCATCATTCCATTCGGGTCGCTGGGTATTCAGCCAGATACCGGCTTCAGGCACAAAGTTGCTCATTTTGGTCAGCATGCTTACCAGTAATTTTTCAACAAAAGATGCCTTGACCAGGTTACCATCGGATTGCAGGAGTTTGCCGTCGGAGCCCATCTCACTGCTTCTTTGCAGGAGACTCGCATGCAGATGATGATCAAAAATGATGGTATCGTAAGGGTTGTTTACTATTTGTTCATGGTTGCGTATACGGTAGGGAACATGCGCAAAAACGAATATAGCCTGCTCAAAGTCAGCGAGAAGCATGCCCGGGAAAAACTTTTCATGCATCTCAAGGAGTTTGAGCAGGTATACTATCTGGTGATCGCCCCAGTAGCCGATGTAAGCCCAGGGATTATCCGGCTCAAGCTCTTCCCACTCAAATCCATCTCTTGTCAGGCGATAAGGGTTATAGCCATCAGCGGTAGAGGTATTCAGAAAACGGCATATCATACCAGGCAAAAAGCCGGGAAAAGAAAAAGCAAGCGCTTCCCAGTTCTGAAAAATATCGCGCCAGTTGCCCTGGTAGTTCAGTGACTGCGTGCCATCATCCTTTTTCACACGGATATCAAAGAAGTTCCACGGACGGCTTGGATCGCCATGCCTGCGACTGAAGCTTAAAGGCAGGTACTCCAGCCCAAGCCTTATCAGGTCTGTGTTTTTGGTTTTACGGACTATATGCAACAATTCTTCCAGCCTGATAAAGGGCTCCACCTCCTCAAAAATGCTTTTATTATCCTCGTACAGCCCTTTATGTGAAGCGCGCAGGTATGCAATGAAGTCTTGTACATCAATATCGTAGGAGTTTTCAAATACCCCCCCGCGCATGATGTTAAACAGCACATTGGAAAAATGCCTGTTATCGTTTAGTTTGTCGCCGGTATGCTGGATGCCGTCTGCAAGGCTTACAAGATGCCAAAGTTTTTGTGAGCCTTGCTCCACACTTTTTTCTATATGGTCTGCAATATCCTGCTGGCTGCTTATTTTTTGATGCAAAGCCATGATGTCGGCGGCGTCTTTACCCACATCGGCACACATATACCAGCTTGTTTGCTCTTTCTTCTCCAACACCAGGTTATCATAAACGAAAAACGAGGTTGGCTGGCCGAATATTTCTTTTTCCTGTTCCGGGTTACCTGATTTCCAGAGTTTTTGTATTTGGTTCTCACTCAGAAGAACCCTGGGGTTTTTTAGCCCGGAACACCATACGATGTTGGCACGCAGGGCCTCACTCGGTTCCGGCCTGTCAACAGGGATGGAAGACATTCTGTATAGGGCCACCTGGTATTCCTCATGCCATTCAGCGACTTTGTAGGCATTCATTAGCGTGCTCATCATGCTTTGACTCTCCCGGAGGATACCCCATGGAAGCACATTCTGCAGTCCATCTGTAACATCCACATCCTGCTGATGATCAGATAAATTTTCCAGTGAGCACTGTCGGATCCATCCCAGGGAATCGCTGCTCATCCAGCTATAACTGAATTGCAGTTGCAGATCATGATTTACTTCCTTGAAAATGATCTTGTTGCCTGCCTTGTTTTTCAGCAACGCCCTTTTAATATGATACGCTCCCTGGTAAGTGTCAGCAAAAGGCTCCCAAACCAGCAGCCTGTCCTGTTTTTTTATTCTGATAATGGTTTTCGGTCCCGTAAGATGTCCGGAAAGGTGGATTTTATCATCTGTCTCGTAAGGGAAGAGCACATTGTTGTAATTTTTGCGTCCGGCGGTAAGGCTTCCATTGCTGGAGAGATACATCCACAAGTCGGTGCTGCTGACGATGCTCATCAGGAAAGGAGGCATCTGGTCATAATCCTCGATGCAAAAATAGCTCTCGCCGGAAATATCGATGAGATAACCTTTTGCTGTCTCATTCTTTACCTTTACAGAGAGATTGGCCACGTGGGACGGTAATACAGACATATGAAGAATAATTTGAAGATTTTCTATTTATACAAATAGAAGCTTTCTATGAGCAAGTTTTCAGGCTTTCCGCCTATCATGACCTGAAACTCTCCTCTTTCTGCCACCCACCGGTTGTCGATGTCAACGAATTTCAGATCATCATATTCAACAGTAAAAGTAAGCGTTTTACTTTGTGCCGGTTCCAGAAATACCTTATCAAATGCGATGAGCTTTCTGTCATCAGGTGTGATGCTTGCGATCATATCGCGCAAATAGAGTTGCACCACTTCTTTGCCTGCATGGTCTCCTGTGTTTGTCAGCCTGACGGAGAGGGTCAGCGTTTCGTTGCTGCCGATTGTATCATCCGACAGCACCAGGTCATCATAATGAAAGCTGGTATAGCTCAGGCCGTATCCAAACTCCCACTGGGGGTTAAATCCATCCATTTCAAATGTTTGGCCCAGTCTTTCGCTGCCTTTATGCTGGTATGTATAGAGTGAGCCGGAATAACGTGGCCATGTATAGGGTAATTTACTTGATGGGTTCGATTTCCCGCTGATGAGGCTGGCCAGTGCTTCTCCTCCTTCGTGGCCGGGCCAGTAGGCCATCAGAATGGCTTCTGCCAGGGGTTCAATCTCTCTTATGACACGGGGTCGGCCCTGCAGTAACACCAGCACAATAGGCTTTCCGCTTTCATGCAGGCGTCTCACCAATTCTGTCTGGTTTTCCGGAAGGTTCAATTCAAGAATATCGGAGGGCTTTTCTGTGGCGGGTCTTTCGCCAAGGGCCAGAAAGATCACATCCGCCTGGCTGGCCTTTTGCAGCAGGTGTTCTTTGTCTTCCACGTCTCCTTCATAATCCGTGCCCGGGGTATACGTCACGCGGTGTTGGCCATATGCCGACTGCATGGCCTGCAGAAAGGTCTTTTTCCCGGGGTCGTCATAGGTGGGGTCATCGCCTGCCCAGGTTCGGCTCCATGGTCCATTAAGAGCTGTCAGTGCATCAGCGGCAGGTCCGCTTATCAGGATGTTTGCTCCATGTTCCAGTGGTAATATGTCATCCTTGTTTTTCAGTAATGTAATGCTCTCGAGGGCCGCCTCGTAGCTGCGTTGTGCAAACTCTTCTGAACCAAACATATCATAACCGGCAGGATCATGGTAAGAGGCATCGAACAGCCCCATTTTAAACTTCACATAAAGTATCCTGCGGACAGCGTCGTCGATACGGCTCATCGGGATCTCACCACTATTGACAAGGTCCACCACATCGTTCGCAAAGCTGGCATCGTAAGGCACCATGCTCATATCCAGGCCTGCCATCACAGCAATCTTAGCTGCCTCCCTGGCGTCTTTAGCCACCCGGTGCACGGTAACCAGACGTCCGACATCTTCCCAGTCGGAAAGCACGAAGCCCTTCAGGCCCAACTCTCCTTTAAGCACATCCGTGATGAGGTATTCGTCGGCATGGCCCGGGATACCGTTCACCGAACCGGAGTTCAGCATCACGGTCAGCGCGCCGGCATCAATAGCGTGCCGAAAGGGTTCAATATAATACTGCCTGAGATAATGCTCCGGGATATACGCAGGCGTCCGGTCCTTGCCGCTGAAGGGCGTACCATAGCCCACAAAATGCTTTAAACAGGCAGCTACACTTGTGGTGTCGCTGACAGAAGCACCTTGCATACCTTCAACAAAAGCTTTCCCCATCACATTATGCATATGGGTATCTTCACCAAAGGTTTCAAAGATACGTCCCCATAACGGTTGCATACTCACATCCAGCACAGGCGCGTAGTTCCAGCTTAGTGAGGAAGCACGCATTTCATAGGCGGTAATTTTGCCCGTGGTCCTTACCAGGTCGGGGTTCCAGCTTGCGGCCAGCCCGATCTGATGGGGAAAGAGCGTGGATCCGGCGGTATAATTTGCTCCATGCACGGCATCCATGCCAAAAATAACGGGAATATTATGTTTTGCTTTTGATGCCACAAAGTCCTGGATCTGTTTTACCAAACGGTGCCACTCTTCTTTGGAGGGCGGATATATTCCTTTGTTCTGTATGGATCCCACATGGTTATCCAGCAAGAAATGCCGTAATTTGGCAGTATCCAGGACAAGCGTATCATAATCGTTCCAGAAAGGGCCTTCAGTGAGGGCGGTGAGCCCAATATTGGTCATCTGGCCGGCTTTCTCTTCCAGGGAAAGTAGTTGCAATAAACTGTCGGCCTGCCGCAAGTGTGGATCCTGGTACACTTGATCAGCAGGCGGACGACAGTTTACAACCAAAAACAACACAACTACTATGAAGAAAAAACGAAAATATCTCATCATTCCTTGTTACTTTACATAAAAAGGGATATTTGCCGTGCCGGCATTATTGTTCTCGTCGGTTACATAAACCAGTATTCTGTACTCCCCTGTTTGCGCGGGGGCCCTGAAAACAATCTCCGAGGTGTTCGTTGAGACGATCAGGCCCTCTATGCTGTCAGGGCGTGGTTCGTAATCCCCGCCATCGCTCAGCTGCTGAGGTTCAGGCATGATCTCCGCCCGCACACTGAGGCGGCTATTATCGGGGTGTTCTACGTTTATCAATGCGGTATATTCACCATCCCTGTCGAGCCTTACATTATCATACCGGCCTCCCATGCCCTGTATGGTAATATCATGCATTTTAGGTGCCATCTGGTCCGGATATTCTCCCGTCCACAGATACTCCATCACATTGATGGCTTCGGTTTTTTCTCCATCTTCGGTAAACAAGCCATACCATGACGGGGTACGTTCCTGTTTTTGCCCCCATAAAAACACATAGGAGCCCATGCAGTTGGCATCGTCCTCCAGGATCACATTTTTGTAGCGATACGCAATAGCCTCTGCTTTTTCTGTGCTTGTTTGTTCAATGGGCCTTCCCCATTCGGTTTCTGGCATCTCCCAATGGCCTGTGGCGCCCCATTCTGTTACCAGGTATGGACCGTCATAGCCTGATTCATCCAGGTACTGTTGGAGGTTAACGATTTCACCATAAAACTGAACGGAGAGAAAGTCGATATCCGGGCAGTTTTCAGTGATATATTCGACCTCACGGGGGCCTATGCCAGCGAGCATTGTTGTGGTAACGTGGTTGCCATCCACTTCTTTGATCATCCGGGCTATGTCATTCACCGCATCCCACACGCTGAGGTTCGTATACCGCAGGTTGAGCTCATTGCCGATGCCCCATCCCAGCAGTGCGGGGTGGTCTTTTAATTCCATTACTTCCTGGCGGAAGCGTTCCAGCTGTGCGGCTACAGCCTCTTCATCATCATAATCAAAGCCATGACGTTCCCTTTCCACATCGAGACCCATCATGACCATTAGGCCGTGCTCATAGGCTTCGTCAAGTATTTCAAGGGCAGGTCGCTGACTATTATCTGTTCGCCAGGTGCGGAAAGAATTGCCGCCATGGGCTGCTACCTGGTAGCAGGGGCCAAACTCACACCCTGCACCTTTTACATAAAATTCTTCGCCATTGACAAAAAGCCGGTATCTGCCGTCCACCTCACGCATTTCCACATGCGAGGGACCTTCGGACAAGTATTTACTGCCGGGATCCTCAGCTGAATTACAGGCAAATAAAAGGATCGCGCCAACTGCCACGATGATGATGTGAATACTTTTCATGATATGTTTTGTTGTTTGATTTCAAATTATTTATTGGAGTAATGTACATATGTTATGACCTCGTCGTTTTTCATTCTTTAATTAATTGTTCCTCGAGCTCTTCCAGTGATTTGCCTTTTGTTTCCGGCACGAATCGCCATACAAACAGCAGGGTAAGGAAGCCGAAAATGGCATAGATCAAATAGGTATTGCTTGATCCCAGGTATTCCAGTTGTGCCGGGAAAACCGTAGCCACAGAAAAGCTGACTATGGAGTTCCAGAAACCCATAATGGATATGGCCAGGCCACGCAATTTGTTGGGAAATATCTCCGAAAGCAGAGCCCACATCACTGGTCCGAGAGATATGGCAAAAGAGGCTACAAACATCAACAGACCAATTAATACCCATACTGCGTTGATGGTAATGGAATGCTTCAGGATAATTTCCTTATAGATGTCATAGGTTTCCTGTCCTACTTTTTCCTTTACCTGGCTGAAAAAGGCCACTTCATTTTTAAATACCACCTCTTGCAATTCAGACAAGGAGTACAAATTGCTCAGGTGAACCGGTTCTGCCCCCATTTCCTCCACTTCAAACATGAGTTCTTTCATGGAGTGGTCATCAATAACATATCTGGCGTTCACGAAAGAAAAGCTGACGATGAGCATAGAAATACAGATCCCTGCGGCACCGATATAGAGCAATGGTTTCCGGCCAAATTTGTCGATCAGCAGCATGGCTGCTACGGTCATGACCACATTGGTAACCCCCAGGATCGCTGCCTGCAGAAAAGCGGCATCCTTACCCCCGCCGGCCATTTCAAATATCATGGGAGCATAATAGAATATGGCATTGATCCCTGTTATCTGCTGAAAAAAGGCAATTCCAAATCCGATAATCAATACGGTCTTCATCTTTTTGGAGAACACATCGGACCACCTGGCCTTGTCCTTATTGATCTCTTCATTGAGGCTGTCGTCTATTTCTTTAAAGATAACAGGTGCCTTTTCTTCACCGTTTACTTTTGTCAGCACCAGCAAGGCCTCATCTTTCCTGTCTTTTTGCATGAGCCAGCGGGGGCTGCGCGGAACCAGGAAAAGCAGCCCCAGATAAATTATGGCCGGTATAGCTTCCACGCCAAGCATGATTCGCCATTTGAGATCGGCGTCAGCAATGGTTTGCTGGAAGTAATAATTGGAAAAATACGCTATGGATATCCCCACCACGATGTTAAGCTGGTTGATGGTAACCAGACGGCCACGCAATTTCTTGGGGGCTATCTCCGCGATATACATGGGGGCAATAAGGATTGCCATACCCACGCCGAGGCCACCCAGAATACGGGCAAAAAGAAAAATAACGATGTTAAAGGCCAGGGCTGTGATGATAGCGCTGAGTGCAAAGAGTACCGCAGTAAGCATAAGTATGTTCCGGCGACCATATCTGTCGGCCAGGCGACCGGCGATGATATTCCCAATAATGGCGCCCAGGATGAGTGAGCTAACGGAAAATCCTATGAGCATGGAGCCCTGGCTCAGTCCGAACGTTTCACGGTAGAAAGGGGTTGCCCCGGATATCACAGCACTGTCGAAGCCCATCAGAAACCCGCCCAGAGCTACGATGAGACTAATAAATATAGTATACAGCTTTCTATTCATCATAATTGAAGTTTATTAAATAGTCACAGGCTCAGCTTCACGCAGCCATCAGAAAGGCTTCTAAAAAGGCGGGCATTCGGGGAATGCCCGCCTCTGCACAAACAATCAACCCTAACTATTCATCATGAAGCCTATTCATAAAAAGAGGGTGTGTATTAATAGCCGCTATTTTGATTAAACATGCCAGCAGAAAGGTCAATTTCAGTTTGCGGGATCGGCAGAAACCCATTTGTTGCAGGATTGAAATTAACATTAAAGATATGCTGTTCACCCTCGTAGTTTGGTCCGTAGATGCCAGAGTGCGTAAGTTCCTGGTCGGCATAACTGATTCCTTGTCTCAAAAGATCAAAGTACCGTATCCCTTCCAGCGACAGTTCCAGCCTTCTCTCAATCATAATGTTTTCATGCGTTGCAGGCACGGACTCCAGGCCCACTCTTTCCCTAACCCTGTCGAGATACTCTTGTTTGTTGGGGCTGTCCAGTTCTGCAGCCATCAGCAGCACATCTGAGAAGCGGATCACGCGAAAGTTGGCGGTGCGGTTAAGTTCAAACTGTCCGCTGGCACCCCAGTGTTCTGCATCCGAGGTATATTTTCTTGAAAAATACCCCGTGTGCTGGTGCCCTTTATTAAGGGACCCGTCCAGCTCTTCCTCCAGGAGGATGGTGTGTTCAAAGCGTGGGTCATCCTCCATAAAAAGGGCCAGTTTATGGTTCACTGTGCCAAAGCTCCATCCCCTGTCCCAGTTATCTGAGCCTGTTACCCGGGGTCCCTGCATCTGTGCAGCCAGGTTGCCATGCCCGCCACGCGGATAGTTCCAGTCCCACCATGGCGGTGTGTCGCCGTGAGTTATCTCAAAAACCGACTCCATGCCAAGTTCTCCTTCAAGACTGAAATTCATCGAATAGTCTTCAAAAAGATCATGTCCGCTATTAGCGATGAGGTCCTCCAGCTCTGCAAGAACAAAAGTACGATCTACTGTTGTGCCGTTGGCTTCCAGCTCAGCCCCGTAAACACCGTTATAAAAAAGGTAAACCCTTGCCAGCAGTCCCTGGGCGGCCCACTTTGTGATCCGGCCTGCTTCATCAGCGGGCACTGTTTCAGGAAGATCTGCAATGGCTTCCACCAGATCCAGGGCTATTTGGTCGTATACCTCTTTGGGGGTATTTTGTTCCTGGCTATACTCCGATGGCCCCGATAAGGTGTTAGTTAGCAAGGGGATATTCTCAAAAAACCGTACCTGTTCAAAATAAAAGTAGGCCCGCATGAACTTAACCTCGGCAATTGTGCGCTGCTTAAAGTCATCTGATGCTTCAATGTCATCGATCACTTCAAGAAAAAGGTTTGCGCGGTATACGCCTATGTAATTTTTAATCCATGTGGCATGAACGACCGGGTTGGTAGCCGGGATTTCATGAAGGTTCAACTGGTTAAAATCTAAACCGTCGTTTGCATCAGAGCCACCGCCAAAAGCATCATCAGACAGCACGTCGGCCACAGTAACAAAAGGCGCCCAACTTACGCCAGGGGTAGATTGATATGTAAGCACATCATAAACAGATATTAATGCCCTGTATGCATCCTCCTCTGTGCGATAAAAATTGGTGCTTACCACCTGGTCCAAAGGTTTCAGATCAAGAAAATCATCTCCACAGGCAGTTAACAGGAAAATAAGCAGAAATGCTTTTGCCGTTTTTGTTATATTATTTTTCATTTTTCCTGGTTTTTTATGTTAGAAAGAAATGCTTGTACCCAGACGGAAAGTTCTGGCCTGGGGATAGACACCCCTGTCAATTCCAATATCAAATGAGCTCAAGGCGCCGATTTCCGGGTCAGCGCCAGTATATTGGGTGAGTGTAAAAAGATTTTCAGCTGATATATAAATCCTCCAGTTCCTGGCATTGATCCTGTTCAGCAAATTCCCCGGCAGCGTATATCCTATCTGAATATTTTTGAGTCTGATAAACGAGGCATCCTCGATATATAAATCTGATATTCTGTTATTAAGGTTTGTATCATTAAAGGTGAAGCGTGGAATGGTGTTGGACGTGCCCTCCCCGGTCCATCGATCCAACATGTCAACGGACAGGTTTGTAGAATTCAGGTCACGTCTTCTTATGCCGTTAAATACGTCGTTACCATAAGTTCCTACAATGAGAAAACCAAGGTCAAATTGTTTATATTCGAAACTGGCATTCATTCCAAAGGTCCATGCAGGCGTTGGATTTCCTATCATAGTCCGGTCATCTGCCGTGATCCTTCCGTCGCCGTTGACATCCACAAAGCGCACATCGCCGGGTCTGGCGTTGGGTTGCAGCAACTGTCCTTCGGCATTGATATGTTGATACACCTCATCCCAGTTCTGAAAAATTCCATCTGTTTTATATCCCCAGAAATAACCAATAGGCATACCCAGTTCGGCACGTGTGACCATACCTGCCACCGCCCATGTTGCACCAGGTAACACACCTTCTTCATTACCTATTTTGGTCATCTCATTTTTATTGTACGCAGCATTTGCCCCTATTGAATATCTTAAATCTCCAGTAAAGTGTCTCCAGTCCAATGACATTTCAACACCTCTGTTCTCAACGCTTCCCACATTGGCAAAAGGAGGATCATTGCCCACATGCCCCGGGATAGGAATAACTTCCAGCAAGCCTTTTGTGGTTTTAATATAGTAATCGACGGTACCTGTCAGTCTGTTATCAAATGCGCCAAAATCAACAGCAATGTCAATTTGTTCAGATTCTTCCCACATAATATCCCGATTGGCCATAAACGAGGGTGAAGCTCCCCAGGCTCTGCCGCCACCAAAAATATAACCTCTGCTCCTGTCAATGGTAGAGATGAACTGGTAGTCTCCAATTTCCTGGTTGCCGTTGATGCCCCATGAAGCCCTGAGCTTTACCACTTCAAATAAAGTTTCCGGGAAGAAGTTTTCCTCGCTGATCATCCATGTCACACCAAAAGAAGGAAAGGTACCAAAGCGGTTGTTCGGACCAAACTTAGAGGAGCCATCCCTTCTAACTGTTGCATCAAAGGCGTACCTGCTCTGATAGTCATAAGAAACACGGCCAAAAACTGAAAGAAGTGCTGCATGGGAAGCTCCTCCGAACGCATTCCAGACAGTATCTGTTGCCATGTTCAGGTATACGTGGTTGGGATCACTCACATCTACATCAGCATTAAAGCCAAAAAGATCTTCCAGGTTCGTCTTGCTGGCGGTGGTTCCCACCAGGGCAGAAATGCTGTGATCATCAATTTGGGTTGAATAGGATAAGGTATTTTCAAATTGCCACGTATAATACCGGTCAACGGCTTTCTGTACAGATGTCTTGTCGGTATTATTTTGTGCGCCATTAAGGTAAAACAGAGGCAAGTGAGAATCAAACAAAACATAGCCGAGGTCAATTCCAAGCGAAGAACGGAAAGTTAAATTATCGATGGGTTCAATTTCACCAAATACATTTCCCACGATTTTATCCACACGGGTTTCACCTGTTTGAGTCTCCAGCAATGCCAGTGGATTTACTATCTCGGCACCTACATTTTCTGATATTCCATATACTCTGCCCTCATCATCTGTAACAACAGGCTGATTAGAAAAGGGCGGCTGCGACAGGTTTGCTTCATCGTCCTCATAAACGGGCGTTAAAGGATCGATATTAAGCGCACTGCTGTATGCTGCATTGAAGGCAGCATTGCTGGCAATGCCCCGTTGTTCGATATGCGTATAGGCCAGGTTGCTTCCAAACCGGATATTACTATTCACTTCATGGCGGGTATTCAGTCTTGCCGTGATGCGGTCAAACTGTGATTTGTCACCTCCAATGATTCCTTCCTGAGAGAAGTATGACAAGGAGGAAGCGTATGTTGAGCGTTCTGTGCCGCCACTGACTGACAATTCATGATTAGCTATGGGTGCGTTGGTCTCAAAGAGTTCGTTCTGCCAGTCGGTATCAAACTGAGGTATTTCGTTGGGGTCGAAAGGTTCCGTGCTGCCTGCATTTCTGGCGCCTTCGTTCATCATCATCATATATTGCTCAGCATTGAGTACATCAACTGTATGGGCTACATTTTGTATGCCCTGGTAAAATGAGTAATTAAGGGTCAGATCGCCTTCTGTACCACTTTTGGTGGTAATGAGTACCACACCATTTGCTGCCCTTGCACCGTAAATTGCGGCGGAGGCAGCGTCTTTAAGCACATCTATTGATTCAATGTCACCGGGGTTAAGATAGTCAATACCACTAACGACCATGCCATCCACGACATAAAGGGGATCGGCATTACCTGTTGTTCCGGCGCCTCTGATGCGCACGGTGGGGGGCTCACCGGGCTGTCCCGAGAGATTGGTCACTTGCACTCCGGCAGCTCTTCCCTGCATAGCTTGTTCAACACGCAATGCTGGTGTAGATGTGATCTCCTCACTTCCTACGCTGGAGATAGCTCCTGTTACCACCTTTTTTTGTTGTGTGCCATACCCGACGACCACGAATTCTTCAAACGTAGCGACATCAGGTTCCAGTTCCACATTCAGATTTTTTGTTTCACCAGAAGAAATAGTTATTTCAATATCCTGTGAAACATACCCCACATAGCTAAAAGAGACAACATGGGTTCCCTCATCCATGCTGAGGCGATAATCGCCATCTATGCCGGTAACTGTTCCCCGTGTAGTTCCCTGAACCAGCAGGGTGGCACCCGGGAGTGATTCGCCTGTAATCTTGTCTGTCACAAAGCCCTCCAGGGTCTGTGCATGAAGTAATCCGGCATACATCAAACCCGGGATCAGCAATAAATAAACCAATATTCTCTTCATGTTTTTGTGTTTTTATTTTGTAATGCCTGATATATTTGGTACGCTTATATCTGTTGAAAAACCCGAACGTAGTCTACACGCATTTGCTGCGGAAATACGGTGGTTTCATCAGGGTTTCCCGGCCAGTTTCCGCCCACTGCGACATTAAAAATGAAGAAAAACTCCTGGTGAAACTCCGTCATATGATCAGGTGTGATGTCAATCTGGTAAAACTGCATGTCATTAACAAACCAGGTGATCGTATCCTCATCCCAGATAATGGTAAAAACATGATATTCATCGCCAAAAGTACCTGATGAAAGCGTGTACGACCCTCCTGCCTGCACATGCCCGTTGAGATCCCAGTGCAAGGTGCCATGCACAGTGTTTTCGCGGCCATTACCTCCTATCATCTCCATAATGTCTATTTCACCGCATTTCGGCCAGCCTACCGAGGTAATGTCGTTACCCAGCATCCATAATGCAGGCCAGACTCCCTGACCGGCAGGAAGCAAAGCCCTTATGTCAATTCTGCCATATTGAAATGATTGTTTGCCCTGTGTTTTCATCCGGGAAGACGTATATTGCCGGTTGTCGAAACTCTCTTTTCTTGCTTCGATGGTGAGGATGCCATCTTCTACCCATGCATTTTCTTCACGGTAGTACTGGAGCTCATTGTTGCCCCAGCCGCACAGATCCGGGCATCCATCGCCGATCTCAAAGACCCAGTTGTCAGGGTCCACAGAATTACCATCAAACTCATCGTGCCATACGAGCTCCCAGCCATCATAATGCAATGGAGTGACATAGCCCTGGTCAGGTGTTACATCGTCGCCACCCAGATCTATTGTTACCGGGATCACCTGCCTGAGATACCTGCCGGATGAACCATAAGCACGCACATCCAGGTCATAGGTACCCGGCTGAATAAATTCATATTCAAACGTTCCGGTAATATTGCTTTCTACGGGGTCGTCATCAGCCCCAATACGCAATTGATACTCCACAGCATTATCTGCGTGAGCCTGAATAAAAACCATGCCGCTGCCATCATCAGCAACTTCCACATCAACGACCAGGTTTGCCGGGTCATCCGGATTCAGAACTTCATCATCCTCGCAGGATAAAAATAATGGCGAAAAGAAAAGAAATATAATGTAGCGATATGGAAGATGCAGGGGCATTGCCAGGGTTTTAATACAGACAATGGCCAGTTTGCTGGCCATTGTCTGTTCGTGTTTATTAAGTATTATTCAAAAACGAAATTGCGGATATAGAAGGTTCCTTCAACAGAGTGTGCGGCCCCACCGATGGATATGGCAAAGAAGTTAAGATCGTCACGATCATTCGGGGTACCATCAGGTATTCCCGGACCACTGGTTGGCTCATCTAACTGGAAGGTAAAAGTTTGCCACTCATCAAGTACAACTTCATCAGCATCCACATCATACTGCAGGTGATGGTTCCACCACTCCGCGTTATCATGCGAATTCGCAATGATGATGGCAATGTCTTTTGTCAGGTCACCTGAAAAATCATTATCACTTGGAAGATAGACATCAAGAGAAACAGTTGTAAAGTTGTCAAACTGAATGTAATATTCAGTTGCAAACTGTAGTTCCTGATAAAGTTCAGCAACTCTGTGATACTCTCCAACCTTTGTTCCGTCAGGATCAGCAGGGTCATCAACCCCAACTGTCAATTCAACTGTTGATTCGGTGGGATGGAGGATTTGAACATCCTCTTCACTTGTAGAAGCAAAAGTGTTAAACATCTCTGTGGGGGTTAGTTCATCCAGCGGATCTGTCTCCTCCTCTTCTTCCACCACCTCTGGCTCCAGTGATGGATCGTGATAATGTGCATAGGAAAATGACCATACCAAATCAGCATATTCAAACAAGACATGCATATAATCATACCCGTCGCGCTCTTCAATTTCAACCTTAAAAGAAACAGAAGACTGTGGAACTGAGACTTCACCATCCGTACCTGTTTTTACGAGACCGATCCAGGCACCTAATCCCTCAAGGGTCACCATATTGGTTGACGAGTCGAACTCATAGGAATGTGTTCCACCAAGCCATGGGCTAAGATCTTCGCCATCAGGTCCAACCATGTTGGCAGGGATAGCTTCAAAACATTCATTCTCAAAATCTTCGTGAAAGACGCCGCCTTCACCCCACATATAGCCTTTGTCATCAAACACATAGTCACCATTCCTGTGGAAAGTAAACTCATTGTAATAGTCACAAGGCCTCGAACCATCATTATAGAGTGCCCACCAGTCTCTGGGATTATCGACGTCAGGGCCAACACCCATACTGCTTTCTACACGATACAGCTTCCAGGTTTTAGACTCTTCACCTGCCAGCAAGGCAAGTGCTTCAAAAGGATCCTGTAATTCGATGGTTTCGGAAAAGCTTCGGCTTACTCCGTCAGCATTGGTTGCCGTGAGTTCTACCTCGTAAATTCCAAATTCTTCATAGGTGTACGTTGGGTTTTCCTCGGTTGACGTGTTGCCATCGTCAAAATCCCACAAATAGGATTCTGCATTTTGGGAAAAATTTGTGAAGATCACGGTAAGCGGATCATCATCACTGATTTCAAACTGAAAGCTGGCAACAGGATCATCAGCAGGTTCAGGGTCATCATCTGTGCTACAAGATGAAAGGGCAAAAAAAGCAAAAGTCCCAACAAGCAAGAATACCTGCATAAAACGTTTCTGCAACATAATTTTTTCCATGATTGTTTGTTTTTGGTTGTACAAAAAAATATTTAGAACAGATTTGATGGAACAAACATACACAGGAAGGACGCACAAAAAAAATAATCATATACAGCAATACTTCATCCAGACAGGATAAACACTACATCAAAAATACATCATTACGACTTATATTACTGACAGTCAGTGTATATTATTAAATAATACAAAAATTAAGACTTTCTCTTTTAGGGTTTATTAATAGAGTAGCTTATGCCATTTAAAATGACATAAGAAAATCCGCCAGGTTTTCATAGTGGTTCAATCTGAGTTTTTTTCGAAGTCGATACCGGCTTATTTCTACCCCGCGGATGGAGATATTCATTAACGGAGCAATTTCTTTTGTGGAAAGGTTCATACGCAAGTAAGCACAAAGACGCAATTCTTTTGGTGTAAGGTCGCCATATTGTGCTTTTAACCTGTTCATAAAATCCTGATGTACTTCGTCAAAATAACTGTTGAACAGCTCCCAGTTTTGCTCATTACGAAGATCCCTGTTAATGACCTTGCGTAATTTCATAATACTGTGTTTTTCGGGATTATCCGATGGCATTGACTGAAGCACCTTACTTAGTTCTTCTTTAAGCTTTGTGAGTATTTTATTTTTCTGTATCAGGTGAAGGGTTGCATTAGCCAGTTCCTGGTTTTTGTGGCGCATTTCACTTTGCAGGCTTTCATTCCGCAGATTCATGATCTCTTTCTCGCTGAGCGCACTTTTTTCCTGAAATATTTGTTCGCGACGTGCAAGTCTCTTCTCATGCCGCAATTTTTCACGGATACGAATGCGCAAAATCCGTTTTCTGATATAATAAAAGTTAACGGCAATAATCAGCAAAATAAGCGAGGAATAGATGACATACGCCAGTATTGAGCGAAAAAACGGCGGGGCAACAGCAAAATGAAATGATTTAACTTCGCTTTCCACGCCAAACGCGTTCCTTGCTTTGATTTCAAATATATAATCGCCCTCTCTGAGATTGGTATATTCTTTTATGTTGAGGGTATTCCATTCTGACCAATTTTCTTCCAGGCCTTTTAGCCGGTATGAAAAACTAAGCTTCTGCGGATCTTCAAAAGCAGGGAAGGTGTATCTGAACAATACAGAATTGAGCCCAAACGGCATACGCAACTCATTTTCAGGTGAATCCGTTAGTTGATCGTGGAAGTAACGAAAAGAAACTGGCTCCCTTTTGCCATAGAATAAAACTTCCTGGAAAATCAACTCTTCTGTGGAGTTATAATCTTTTATCACATTGGGGTCGTAATGCACAAGACCGTTTTGCGAGCCAATAAAAATATGTTGCCTGTCATGGATCAGGATATTGTTAAATGCGGGAATAAAATAATCTGTAAGGCCGAAAAAGGGTGCAACAATATCCCGGTAAGATCCATCTTCAAGTAAACGCATAACGCCCAGATATTCATCAGTAAAATACCACAGGTTGCCGTTATTATCCTGCTGTATCTTTTCAACCATGGTTTTCTCACCAAAAAGATCGCTTAACCGATTTTGGTCTGAAAAGGCACCGGTGGAGTAATCGTAGATATATATTCCATCCACCGTACTAATATACATATTGTTGTCAATGGACTGAATATTGTAGGGTAAGGCATCAGGCAGGCCCATTTCACCGTAAAAAAAACGAATCCGTTCGATTTCTCCAAAATCAGCATCGGGCTGCAATTTGTAGAGGCCGCGATATCCATGGGCTGTCCATAAGTTATTATCTGAATCCATATACAAGCCCCGGGCTGATTCTTCAAAACCCTCAACCACTTTATCAAACAACCAGTTGTCCTCCTTTTTCACAAATCGCACAAGACCTGTATATGTGCCGGCTATGAGGGTGTCTCCAACCCCGGGTGGCTGCAGGAATGACCAATAACCACGGATATCTGATATTTTATTTGCCTGCATACCCTCTATCTGAAAAGCACCAAAGTTGTGCCCGCACAAGAGCTTGTCGTCAATAATTTCCAGATTCCACACTTGCCCCTCGGTGCCCTCTACGAGAGTAAATATTTCACCGATATGCAGAGGATTTCTCAACTCGTCTATCCTGCCTGCATATAAACCCTGGTTTGTGCCAACGTACAATACATCGTTGTGGAGGATACTGGTATAGGTGCTTTCAATATTATAGTTATAATTCAAAAATGTCAGCGGAGAGCTGGCTTCGATATAATCGATTCCATTATCAAGTCCCAGCCACAGGTTGTTGCGTCTGTCTTCAAAAAGACTGAGTACCGTGTTGTTCTGCAACCCCCTGAAACGGTTCATATGCTGAAGTATCCCGCCATTTTCGTCGGCCAGATACAAACCATCGCGAATGGTACCAAATACATAATCGCCATGTGACAACCTGATTCCGGAATAAAGATTATCCTCAGTCAGCAATGTATTCACAGGAGTATTCCAGGGCTCCATATTTTGTCCGTTCCATAAAAATACACCTTCGTTAGAAGTTCCAATCAACAGTCCGTTGTTTGTATAAGGTATCACAAAGCGCACCTCATTCCGGAAAAAAACAGGATGGTCGCTCAGCAAGCGAAAGGTGTCATCTTCAAAAATCAAAAAACCATGATCGCTATCGGCAACATACAGCCTGTCTCCCGCATCGTACATGATGCTCAGAGCGCTTGGCGGCTCGATCACACTGATCTCATTATCTTCATAGATAAATACATAATCAAACGACTGAAACAAGATGCTTTCACCGATGGAAAAGATATGCCAGATATCGGCAAACCGCGAATATTTTTCGGGAACAAGATGTGTAAGGGAGTGCCAGGCAAGTGAGCCGGTGTCATCAGGAGCCAGATAGCCAAAATCTTCGAATGCGCCGGCATATATTTTGTCCCCCACAGCATGAACGGATCTGACAACAGATGCATTAGACACAGGATAAATATTCCAGCTGGTGCCATCGTACTCCAGGATGCCATCGTTATTGCCGAAATAAATGAAGCCTGTCCGGCTTTGGGTAATATCCCAGTTTTGGGTTCCCGAACTGCTTGAAATGCGCGAATAATTCACGACGGAAGGGATGCCAATATCCTTAATTTGCCCTAAGCTTACCCATGGCTGCAGGCAGAGAAAAAGCAACAACCCTATTTTTTTTACACATTTCATGCAAACAAATATACACTTAATTCAAAAGTTTACTTTGAGAGGATGATTAAATTGTTTATTATTTGTAAGCCTGAAAATTTAAAAAAGTTACATATGTACTCAAATGTACGTTCTGTATAAAAGAAAACATGCGTAGGGTCGTCTTTATAATGCCATGTTCGAAAATCGATTTTTGGCTTAAAAACTGAAGTCATGCAATACAGCTTTCCATTGTTTGCCAATAAGTTGTAGAGTAAGGAGAACTCTTTATCCGGTTTATGGAAATGCTCAATAACTTCGCAACAGGCTATGTAATGATAACTGCGGTGGAGCAAACCGGGAAAATGATGAAAAAGCGGGTCGTATTGTTCAATTTTGTATTCTTTATCATGTAATAATTTAGAAATAACGGGCCCGGTACCTGCTCCAAAATCAAGACCCGTGTGCTGGGGGGTGTAATCTTTCAGAATACAATTAACGATAGGCTTTACAAAATTTTGATATCGCACATCGCTCACATCGTTGTTGTGTTCCAGGTATCTGTTTTTTTCCTGCTCTACGTCGGGCAAATGCTTTTGGTCTGCAAATATTCCACTACAATTGGAACATTCATAATAGTCTTTTCCCTTAATTGCAGTAAAAAGGCTTGCTTTATGGTGACAAAGCGGACAGTTTTGCAAACACATGTTGCT
>Ga0207421_10003093_pt1 | contig 20089 bp, 18 predicted proteins | sample SodLakKL_010_SED_4_FD_187542 | JGI IMG/M metagenome (GOLD analysis project Ga0207421, IMG submission 187542) | Alkaline sediment microbial communities from Lake Tanatar, Kulunda Steppe, Russia - 8KL_010_SED (SPAdes) (version 2) | ecosystem: Environmental > Aquatic > Non-marine Saline and... | reverse complement strand
TCGATGCAAGTTTTTGTTTCTTGACGAACTCGATGGCGCGTTTGATGAGGTCTTCCGTATCGGTACCCAGATGGAACACTACGGCCTTTATGCCGTGGTTAAGGGCCAATGAACGCGCTTTCGCCGCCGTTGGAACTAATGCGAGCACCATCGTGTCCGGGCGGTTTTTCGATAGCAGACGAGCGGTCGTCCCGCTGACGCTCGGGGCAATGACGATGTCGGCGTTGCCTTGCAAAACGGCGTGCGTGGCGCTCAGTGCGATATTCGATGGAATGTCGCGCCGCATTGAACGATTGGCGCGATTGGTCCATTCAAGACGTTTGATCTCTTTTTCCATGCGTTTGGCGATGTTGCGCATCACTTCAACACTTTCGACAGGGTATTTCCCGATTGCGCTTTCGCCACTCAGCATCGTAGCGTCCGCACCGTCAAGAATCGCATTGGCCACATCACTGACCTCCGCGCGCGTCGGCTTGGGGTTTTCCTGCATGCTTTCAAGCATTTGCGTGGCAGTGATGGAAATCTTGCCAGCCATATGACAACGTTCGATGATATCCTTTTGAATGACCGGAACTTCCTCAGGCGGGACCTCGACACCGAGGTCGCCCCGTGCGATCATGATGCCGTCCGAGACTTCAATGATTTCATCGATGTTGTTGACGCCTTCCTGGTTTTCGATTTTCGCGATGATCTGCACTTCGCGTTCAGGGCAGTTTGACTTGACAATCTCTTTAAGTGCAAGGACATCTTCCTTGCGCCTTACAAACGAAGCTGCGATAAAGTCGATGCCATTGTCGCATCCCCATTTGATGTCCGCCCTGTCTTTCTCGCTGATGAATTCAAGACTCAAACGCATGCCCGGAACATTGATGCCGCGTTTGTTTTTGATGGTATGGGTGTTGAATGATTCCGTCGTAATGACTTTTCTGTCTTCATCAATACCTGTGATTTTCAAGCTGAGGTAGCCATCATCAACGACGATCATACCGCCCACTTTGACATCTTTGTAAAGGATCGGATAGTTCACACTGAATCGTGTGGAGTCGCCAAGAATTTCTTCCATGTGAATCTCGACTGTCGAGCCGACCTCGATGGTCGCTTTTCCGTCCTTGAAGTTTTGGGTCCTTATTTCAGGTCCTTTCGTGTCCAATAATGCCGCAACGTTTGTGTCGAGTTCTTCATTGAGTTCATTGAGCGTGTCGAGCCTTTTTCTGTGCTCCTCATAATAGGAGTGAGAAAAATTCAAGCGCATCGTATCCATTCCCGCCATAATGAGTTTTCGCATCATGGCTTTTGTTTCAGTGGCCGGACCGATGGTACAAACGATTTTCGTCTGATTAAATGGTATCATGTGAACCTCCTTAGTTTTTGAGCCTGCCTACAAGTCCGTATCGTTTTTGAGGCATTTCCTTTTTCAACGTCAGGGCGTCCGGCATTGCCATATCCGATATTTCCTTGCCCTTGAGAACAATCACCTTGCTTGATTGTCGCTCTTTGAGAAGATAGACTGCGTGCTCCGCCATCTCGGTCGCAAGCACACGGTCGAATGCTTGCGGTGTGCCGCCGCGTTGAACGTGGCCGAGCACGGTGGCTCTCGTTTCATGCGATGTGGCCGCTTCGATGTCTTTGGCAAGTTGGGTCACATCGGTCATCTTTTCGGTGAGCACCACAATCGCATGACGTTTTTGGCGATCAAAGGATTCCTTGACATGGTTGATCGTTTTGCGCTTGTCGAATCCCGTTTCTGGTGTGATGATGAACTCGCTGCCCACAGCGATCCCCGCATAAAGCGCAAGGTCGCCGCAATGTCTTCCCATGACCTCAACCACACTGCATCGTTGATGAGAAAACGAAGTATCGCGGAGTTTGTCAATCGACTCCACCGCTGTGTCCAAAGCGGTGAAGAAACCGATTGTATAGTCGCTTGCGGCGATGTCGTTATCGATTGTGGCCGGAATGCCCATTGTGAAAATACCTTGTTCACTTAGGGCTAAAGCGCCTTTGAACGATCCGTCACCACCGATGACGATCAATCCGTCGATCTCTTTGGATTTCAGGTTTTTAGCGGCTCTTTTTTGATACGCCAGTTCCTTGAACTGATCATATCTGGCGCTGCCGAGAATAGTCCCGCCTCGGTTGATGATCCTCGAGACCTCTTTACGGCTTAAAGGATAGATGTTGTTTTCACAGAGACCTTTGAAGCCGTCATAGACTCCGTAAGGTTCAATCTCATAATGAAGACAACTGCGTACAACGGCTCGTATGGCCGCATTCATTCCCGGTGCGTCCCCACCGGATGTAAGCACTGCGATTTTTTTCATAAACGACTCCTAACCAGTTTTCATTACACAATGATTATATCATTTGAGGGGCAATTATTAAACCGCTACTTTCGCAATCCGTTCCACGATAAACTGACGTTTTCCCTCCTTGAGTCCAACCTTTCCATCGAAACGATAGACCGCACCGGTCGATAAGTCGATGTCGATGTTCTTAAAAGCGTTGGGGAAAACGACCGAATCAATTTCATTGGACTTGTCCTCGATTCCGAGAAAAGCCATCTTGTCGCCTTTTTTGGTTTTGATTTCTTTGACCCGGGTGAGCACGCCTACCATGCTAAGAGCAACATTCAATCGAACATTCTCAATATCAGACGGAATGTTCCACCGTTTTTTTCGTGCCAAACCAAGATAAGGCGACAACACATCGTGCTTGATGTTAAACCCGAGGGCATCGCGTTCCATAGTCTCGAGCGTTTTCTCGTCATATTCATCGTAAGTGTTGAAGATGAATTCATCCAAAGGCAATGCCTGGTCGTAGTCGATGAAATTGAGCAGAGGTTTGAGGTTTTCCATCAATGTACGTTTGTTGTATCCGAAGAAATCGAGCGCACCGGCGGCGATCAGATATTCAAAGTTACGACTGGTGAAAACTTTTCTGGTTTCTTTGACAAAACGCACAAAAGAGTTAAAAAAGTGTGTTTTTCTGATTCCCATATAAGCCATTACTGTGCGATTTCCCAGTGTTTTAATCCCGTTCAAAGGGAAAATAAGCGTGCGGTTGTCCATTACAAACTTTTCCGTGCTTATTCGGGCATCCGGACCGTTGAGCTCAAGATTGTGATCATGAACTTCCTGCATGTAGGCACGCATCTGCGCTTCGTTGTTCAAAGCGTTCTGCATCAGAACAGCGATGAAGTATTGCGGATAGTTCGCTTTAAGATAGGCCATCCAATACGCCACGAGCCCATAAGCCACTGAATGTGATTTGTTGAAGCCATAGTTCGCGAATTTGACAATATAATCATAAACCTTGTTGGCTACATCTTCCGATTTGCCGTTTTTATGGGCTTTTCGGACAAAGTTCTTGCGTTCACCCTCCAAAACATCGGCATCTTTTTTCGAAACGGCTCTCCTTAAAATATCTGCCTCATTTAGTGAATAACCAGCAAAATCCGTTGCAATTTTCATGATTTGTTCCTGGTATAGAAGAATGCCCTGTGTGTCTTTGAGAATCGGATCAATTTCTTCAGCGATGCTTTCAATGGGCGCTTTTCCGAATCTCCGCTTGAGAAATGTCGGAATACTTTCCATCGGACCCGGCCGATATAGCGCCAGCACCACCGCAATGTCGTCAAACGATCGAATCTGCATTCGTTTGATCAGGGTGCGCATCCCTGCAGACTCAAGCTGAAACAGCCCGGTAGTCGACTTTTCACGCAGCATCCGGAACGTCCTTGCATCATCCAAGGGGACTTTGTGAAGATTGATGCGCTTACCCTTGTCCCGTTCAACAAGCTCAATGACGGATTCAATCATGCTGAGGTTCTTTAAACCGAGAAAGTCGATCTTCAAAAGTCCCATGGCTTCCAGATCGCTTTGTTCATACTGCGTCTGATAAAGCGTGTTCAGTCCGGATTGTAACGCTGTGTAGTCAATCAACGGGCGCTCCGAAACCATGACGCCGGCCGCATGGGTTGATACGTGTCGTGGCAAACCCTCTAGCTTTTTCGCTATATTTAGCCATTTCCCAATGTTTTCATATGTAGTGATGCGATTTTCGGTATCGGCATCGTTCTCCATCATATGCTTGATGGAATCATACTCGGAAACACGTTTTGCCATTTCATCGATGAATTTGGGCTCGATCCCGAGCACTCGACCACTGTCTCTGAGCGCACTCTTGGAAAGAAACGTACCAAACGTACAAATGAGTGCCACATATTGAGGACCGTACTTGTCTTTCACATATCGGACCACATCATCTCGCTTGTCATCCGGGAAATCAATATCGATATCCGGCATCGTCTCACGGGCTTTGTTCAAAAAGCGTTCAAAAAGAAGGCCGTGTTCTAACGGATCGATGCTTGTTATTCCAAGGGCGTAAGAAACGAGTGAACCCGGTGCACTTCCACGGCCCGGACCAACAAGAATGTCAGAGCTTTTCGCAAAACGGATAACATCCCAAATGATCAAAAAGTAATCATCATAGCCGAGATCATGGATTGTCTGAAGTTCTTTTTCCAGACGACTGTAATAAGCACCCTTTTCCCCTTTCGCCTTAGACAAGCGTTTTTCCAGTCCTTTATGAGCAAGCGCACGAAGGAATCGTTCACTGCTTACCTCCTCTTTTGACGGAAACTTCGGCAGGGATGCGATGATGTTGGATAATGTCAGGCCATGTTGTTCAATGAAACTTTTATAGTTTCTTTCTGTAGGCGCCTTGAAACCCTCAAGTGAAACGTTCCCTTCGGATGGTGTCAATTTTTTATGAAGAATGTGTGACAGGACATCATGCACATCCTTGTCCGATTTGTTTAAATATCTTACATGCTCGATGGGCACCGATGGGATTCCGGGAACAGTATCCGGCCGATCGATAAAGAGGTCCTTGACCAACTCTTTCATCTTCTCTATCAGTGAACGCATCGCGTTTTCCTCGGTGGATAATTCGTTGAGCTCGCCCGATCTGCTGATCAGCATAACACTGGTCGAATCCGAGTGCGCTTTGAGCGCATCGTAACGAATAACGCCGTGAACACTTTGGAGCGAAGAAAGTTTCAGAAGATTCTTATAGCCCTGCTCGTTTTGGGCATAAAAGACAGCATGGAGCGGGCGGTCGGTAAAATGCGGCTCAATATGCGCCTTCAAACCGAGGATTGGTTTAAGTGAACGCGATCTGGCTCTTTGATAAAACTTATATGCCGCATGCATCGTCCAATCCGTCAGCGCTACGTGTTTCATATCATTTTTTTCCGCATACGCAAAAAGGGCATCCAATGTTATATTGGAGCCATTGAAACTGTATGCGGTCTCTAAAGAGAGTGGAGGAAGCACGCTATCACCTCGCGTTTCTAATCAAATTATAACACAACAAGAGAAAAAATAACTCATGCCGAAGCATGAGTTATCGTTTCTTATACACCGCTACAATGGCGACCACACCGACAAAAAGTGAAGCCAGGACAATACCGAATTCCATTCTCAGAAAACGATTGGTATCTTCAGCAATCTCTACTTCAAACGCAATGCGTTCGTAATATCCCCCAACGCCCTCGATTTCAAGGACGTGGGCTCCGTTCTCACCGACCACTACACCCGAGGCGACCCTTGTGCCATTCAATGTCCCTTCCCCGTCAAAGGTTACGGTGCGGGCTTCCGTGTAGAACCCCCCATCACTGACACCGGTAATATCCGGTGCGATGGTGAAAGGCAGTTCCTTCACATAGTCATTCACCCCTTCAACCCTTAGCCTATAGTTGCCGGGTGTCTCAATGAGTGCATCGTTGAGGTAAAGCGCATCGTTTAAAAAGGCGTGTCCATGGGAAACCGCTATTTTAAGCGGTTCATAATGTACGTCGTTTTCAGATGTTCCTTCAATGACAGGATCCAGTGTGAACAGCGTCTCAGTGCCATCCTGACTCACCACATAGTGGCCCGGATAGGTAAGATTCACATGGTTCTCGTATGTCTCTCCGTTGACTTTGAAAAGTCCCACCCCGTGAACGTCAACGCTTCCCTGATAGGTTTCACGGTGTTCCACTCCGTGGATGTCTCCGAACTGCAAATACTGGTTGTGTCCTGCAACGATTTCCTGGTAGTCCCCTTGCGGGTCAGTGGAGAAATAGAATAACCCGTTGATGATTTCATGCTGGATGATGCGATGTGGGTAAGTTGTCTCTTGTTTCAAGCCATCGGGTTCAATGAAATAAAACACGTTCGTCGAGAATTCGAATGGTCCGTGATCGCCTATCTCGACTTCCTGCCAGATAAAGAGGGATTCATCCATGAGAGCGATCGCTCTGATGGTATCATAGTCCGTCGAGCCGAAAAATTCTGTGACCACCGGCTCGCCGTCATTGTCGAAAACCGCCACATATCCGTCGTAGTTCTGCTTTCCGTCCTTTGTAAGGATGACAGAACCGTATACACCGAAATGCTCCTCACAGACAAAATAGCGGATGTCACTGAATGACGTGATGCCTTCGCCTTCACCGAACTCGAAAGTGAAATCTTTGCGAGGGTAACTGATGGAAAGCACGGTCTCATCATCACCCTTCACGTTTTTTGCATGCAGTTCACCACTGGCGGCGGATAAGCTTCCGGCCAGCATCATTGACAAAAACAAAGAAAAAACAATTTTTAGCATAATCATACCTCCTCAACCGTATGATACGCACCAAATTGTTTTTTTCTTTAAGCATATGAGATATTTTACTTTTCGTTCATGAGACGTTGTGTATCTCGAGCGATCATGACTTCTTCGTTCGTCGGAACAACCAGCAGTTTCACTTTCGAATCCGGAGTCGAGATGATTTTCTCTTCGCCACGCACTTCATTGGCTTCCTTGTCAAGTTTAGCGCCAAGAGCTTCGAGACGCTCGACAATAAGCTCCCGGGTGTTCGGTGCGTTTTCACCGACGCCCGCCGTAAACACAATGGCGTCGACGCCTTGCATCTGGATGAAATATGCGCCAATATAATCGGCGATCATCTTCGCTTGTTTGCGGATGGCGAGCATTGCCTTTTCATCACCTTTATACGCCGCTTCCCAGAGGTCGCGGGAATCGGAAGAAACACGTGAGACACCCAGATATCCCGAGCCTTTGTTCAAATCGTTCATGACTTCTTGTATCGTCTTCGACTCTTTAGTGGATATGAACTCGATGATGGCCGGATCGATGTCGCCGCTACGCGTACCCATCGAAATGCCGGCAAGCGGGGTGAACCCCATTGAGGTATCGACACTTTTGCCCCTGTCTACAGCGCATAATGAAGCGCCGTTACCGATGTGTAAAACAATCGTCTTGAGGTCTTTTACGTCTTGGCCGAGAATGTCTGCGGTGCGTTGTGAGACAAATTTGTGGCTGGTTCCGTGAAATCCGTATTTTCTCACACCGTATTTCTCGTACCAGTCATATGGGGTCGAATACATGTAGGCGTCTTCTTCCATCGTCTGATGGAAAGCCGTGTCGAATACCGCAACCATCGGCTTGTCCGGTAGCGCCTTCTGAAACGCTCTGATTCCAGTCAGGTTCGCCGGGTTATGAAGAGGAGCCAGGTCGCTGACTTCCTCGATGGCTTTGATGACCGTATCGTCGATCAGGACGGAGTCACTGAATTTCTCGCCGCCATGAACGACCCGGTGACCGACTCCGGCAATGTCCTCGTAGGACTCCACGATATTCTTGTCGACTAAGGTTTTAAGCAGCATTTCAACCGCTACCGTATGATCGGGGATATCCTCGGTAAGTGAATCCTTGTCGCCGTTTTGTTTAATGGTGAAAACGCCATCGGGAAGTCCGATGCGTTCGATGACGCCGCTGGCAATCACCGTTTCTTCGGGCATGGAAAGCAGTTGGAATTTGAGGGACGAGCTCCCCGCATTGACCGCTATGATTTTCATATGAATCAACCTTTCTGTTTATTGAACCAGTTTTCTATTTTGGATAGTGCCGTATTGAACTTCTCCTGATCGGTGAACTGAGGAAGATCGGCAAGCAGAAAATCGTCGATGGTTTCATCCTCACGGTGTTTCCTTTGCATAATCAAAAGGCTTTGGGGATGATTCTTGAAAAGCCCTTCGTCAAACTTGATCAGACCATAAAGGTGCATGGTGCGCATCAGTTTCTCCTTAAATTCAGCCGCTTCGGCCTGCTCGAAAAAATCGTTCTCGATGACGGCCAGGAAAAACTTCCCTTTCTTCACGTTCTGCATATGATGAAGAATGACTTGATAGGGGAAATACGTCTCTTTTCTGTCCTTACTTTCAACGGGAAAGTCTGTGACGATCAAGTCGAAGGGGCCTTTCTTGAATGTCAGTGCATCTTGATGATAAATTTGGTTTTTAACGTCGAGTGCATCGAGAAAGTTCCGGGAAAGCGCTGAAAGAAGCGGATCCGCTTCTGTTCCTTCGAATGTGATGTTTTCTGAAAAGTGATTATTCAGCGTTGCGAGAAGGTTGCCTGTGCCCACCAACGGATCATACACGTTCAAAGAAGCGTTTTTTCCATAAAGCTTGCTCAGAATGTAGCCCATGAACATTCCTATGGAGTCCGGTGTCATCATGGAATTGGTGATGTTCATTTCCTTGAAACCGTTCAAGAGCGCGAGTTGAACCGCCTTACGAACCGTTTCTTTGTCGAAATTGGAATCCACCACATCCCGCTTATAGGTTTCGAGGTCCTGTCTCACAATATCCACAAGGGTTTTGGGAATATCATCATCCAGCAAAAAATCCAATGCATAGGAAAGCCCTTCGAGATAAGGCGTGCCATCCATGTCGTGAAGCCGTTTGGATACATTGTCGAGATACTCGTAGATGACCTCGATGTTTTGAGTGTTTTCCATTCTAATCACCAAAGGTATTTTATCAAAGCGCTACCGCTTTGTCCATTCATAAAGAAGGAATCTCACCATAGAATGACAAACTGAACGAGTATTCAGTTTTATGCAGTATCATTATACATAACCATCGCAAAAATCGCAAACCTTCTTCAAAAAAAGGTGAAAACATTGTTTATTCCAAGCCCCTTTGATATCATTAATTCGGGATGTGATTCCGATGAAAAGAGTTATGATCTGGCTGATTCGAAAATATCAAAGCCTCTCCAAAAACACACGACCGACATGCCGGTACAAACCGACATGCTCGAATTATGCGATTGAAGCGTATAAAAAACGGAATTTTTTTTACGCTTCGCTCCTGACGATATGGAGAATTCTTCGGTGCAACCCGTTTTCCAAAGGCGGCTACGATCCCGTCCCAGAAAAAAAGAAAAAGGAGAATGACGATGAGTCATCTAAATGAAGCATTGATTGCCAATGACGGCAATCGCTATAGCTTGAATGATTTCAAAGGGCAACCGCTCATTTTGTATTTCTATCCCAAGAACAACACGCCCGGATGCACCATGGAGGCTCGTGATTTTACCGCATTGGCAGCAGACTTCGCCGACAAAGGCTATACGGTTGTCGGCGTCAGCAAAGACACGCCGAAAAGTCATCAGAATTTCAAGGAAAAACATGACCTCGGCATTATCACATTGTCCGATCCCGATGAAGTCCTGATCAAAGCGTTTGATGTCCTCAAAGAGAAAACCATGTATGGCAAGACATTCGTGGGTGTCGAACGATCAACTTTCATTCTTGATGAGAATCTCGAAGTAGTCAACGCCTTGCGTGGCGTCAAGGCAAAAGGACACGCCGAGGAAGTTTTGAGATTACTATAATTCTTGATTTTTTGCAAGCGAAAGTCTATCCTAGTAGTAATGTTTAAACCCAAAGGTGATATGTTATGAACAAAAGGCGAAGATTATTCACATCGGAGTCGGTGACCGAAGGACACCCCGACAAAATATGCGATCAGATTTCCGATGCGATATTGGATGAAATACTCAAAAGCGACCCCGAAGCGAAAGTCGCGTGCGAAACCGCCGTCACAACCGGTTTCATTCTTGTCATGGGTGAAATTACGACCACAACCTACGTAGACATCCAGAAGCTGGTCCGAAAGACCGTCAAGACAATCGGCTATGACCGCGGGAAATATGGGTTTGATGCGGAAACCATGGGTGTGCTCGTCGCCATCGACGAACAGTCCCCTGACATCGCGATGGGCGTCAACCGCTCCGACAATGAAGTCGGCGCCGGCGACCAGGGCCTGATGTTCGGGTACGCCACCAATGAAACCGATGCGTATATGCCCATCACAGCCCTTTTGGCGCAAAACCTTGCGAGAAAGCTTGCGACCGTTCGCCAAAACGGCACACTGAGCTATCTGAGACCGGATGGAAAAACACAAATCACAATGGAATACGACGAAGAAGGCCAACCCAAACGTATTGATGCCGTCGTGCTTTCCACCCAGCACGCTCCGAATGTCAAACAGGAACGACTCCGTGAAGATGTGATGACCCATGTCATTCGCACCACCCTTCCTGCGGACATGATTGATGCCGACACGAAATTCTACATCAATCCGACCGGGAAATTCGTCATCGGCGGACCGCATGGTGATGCCGGAGTCACCGGACGGAAAATCATTGTCGATACTTACGGCGGAATGGCTCGCCATGGGGGCGGAGCATTCAGCGGAAAAGATCCGTCAAAAGTCGACAGAAGCGCCGCTTACGCCGCTCGTTGGGTCGCGAAAAACATCGTTGCCGCCGGACTCGCAGACAAACTCGAACTTCAGCTTTCCTATGCGATTGGCGTTACTGAACCCATCAGCATGTCGGTCGATACCTTCGGCACCAACAAGATCAGCGAAGATGCGATCGTCGACATCATCAATCAGGTCTTCGATTTAAGACCCGCAGCCATCATCCGTGATCTCGACCTTAAACGACCGATCTATAAACAGACCGCTGCCTACGGACATTTCGGCCGCACGGACCTCGACCTCCCCTGGGAGCGTCTCGACCGTGTCGACACCATCAAAAAACTGACTCCCAAAAAATAAATCCAAACCCGGCCGGGTTTGGATTTTTACTGGTTTCGGTATCTTTCCATCGGCACATACCAAGCGGGCACACGTCTGTTGAAGTGGTCATAGTCTCTGAGAATGCGTTTCAAGCGGTTGATTTCGATTTCCATGGACTCTGCCTTCCCGTGATCTTGAGCCCACTTCAACCCATAAAGCGCCGCATGGGCTGTGTAAACACTGTGTGAATCCCAAAAAGACCGGGGAGGATCGCCGTCAAAATAACCGTGAATCTGGCCCAGACAGTAGGCAATGCTTTGTCTGATCACGAACAGCTCAAGTTTATAGAACTCTTCATACGCATCGCCCTGATGCGACCCATTGAAATCAATGATGGCAAGATCCATGCCGGGCTTCAAGATGAGATTTCCCGGATGATAGTCACTGTGCTCGATGACTGACGGACCGTTGTCAATCACGTGGATATTGTCCCTGATGAAATCGATGATGGTCGAGTCGCCACTGATTCGGAGTCCTGATTCGAGATAACCGTTCAGTTCACGCATCTTCTTGTCTTTGAGACTCCGGTGCGAAAACGCGTTGATGTCAAGTTTCGTGTTATGCAGTCTCAGCAACTGCCTGCCCGCTTTAAGGCCGATTTCATATTGTTCACGCTCACTCATGCCAGGGAGCGCTGTTTCGAGCGTCACACCTTCGAGCCAATGGAGTAAAAGATAGCATTTGTCCTCTTCCTCGCACAAATCGACGGTTTCGACTTTTGCCACAGGAAGCCCTTTTTCACCCAAAGCGGTAATGAGTCGCGCTTCTTCCTGTAAATCCTGGAAGCGGTCACGTGTCGCTTTACGCAGAAAGAATGCGTGACCGGAATCATCGCATACTTTGTACTTCTCATCATCCGTCCAACCGCTTCTGATCGGATACACTTTGTGCCAGTACTCAAGGTTTCCCTTGTCCGTTATTGTAGTCTGCATGAAAACCTCCAAGATTGTCTCGCATCATGAACATTATACCGCAATCCGTCCAGCAAATAAAGCGACTCGAAGGATCACAGTATAAAAGGCCGCCTCGTGAAAGAAGCGGCCAAAATTATTCATTCACAATGTAAATGATACCGATGGTGCCTTTTCCACAGTGAGAGGATATGACACAGCCCGCTTCGGTTTTAATGATGTTATCAACATCGAAATCCTCAAGTTCGCGTTTGATCAGATCCGCATGTTCGTGAGACATCGAATGCGTGACCAGCAAAAAATCGGAGTCGATGTTGTTCTTGTCTTTATACACATCACGAAGCATGTATTTAACACCGTTGCTGAGTTTTCCGCGGGGTTTCTTCCCGATGGTCATCTCACCGTCGACAACCTTGATGATCGGATGCAATTTAAGAACCGAACCGACAAAGGCGCTGATGGCTTTCAGTCTGCCGCCTTTGTGAAGATATTCGAGGGTATCGATCACAAACTGGGTCCGCACGTTGCCACGAAGCGTTTCAATACGATTTACGATTTCCTCGGCGGACATGCCCTCATCGATGAACTTGGCCGCTTTGAGAAGGAGAATGCCGGAACCGCTTGAAAGGTTTTGTGAATCAATCAAGTGGACTTTCTCAGGAGTATCCAGCATGTTGCGTGCGATATTAGCATTCTGAAACGTTGCTGAAAACTTGGATCCGATGCCAAGATATAGGACTTCCCGGTCCATATCGAGATATTTTTTGAAGACTGTCTCGAATTCGCCCGGCGACGTCGCGGCGGTTTTGGGGACCATGTTCTTTTCACTGACAAGTTTATACATTTCTTCAGTGACAAGCTCTTCGCCGTCCTTGTATGAATCCTCACCAAAGTTCACATAAAGCGGTATAACCGCAATGTCATGCTGATCGATGAGCTCTTGTGAAAGGTCGCACGTTGAATCGGTTAACAGTTGTAATTTTCCCATATGCATCGAATCCTCCTTAAACGTATAAAATGATTATAGCAATTTAACGCCTGTAACGCAATATAAAAGGGGCCGTTCAAAGACCCCTTTTTAGTGTTGAAATCATTGCACTTCCCGAGAGAACTCTTGGGCCGTTCGCACAATGTCGAATAATGCTTCGGAGGTGGCAGTCGCACCAGAATAGACATCGAGCGTATCGAGATCGTCCTGGTTTTCAATGATGTCATCGATGAAGCTTTGGTCCTCGATGGCATCTTGACCCCATCCGTCCGTTTCATTATGATCGGTGATATCCATCGAGACTACGTTGTGATCCTGATCAACGACCACTGTGGCTCTGATGGTGTCCTCATATCCTCCAACTTGAATAATGGTTGAAATCATCGCCCCTTCATCGCTTGCTTCGGTTACCGTACCCGTCTCATATTCGACCGGAAATTCCATTTCCTCGATCGGTGATGTGTCGGGCCCACAGGCTACGATAAGCAACAAAAGCGCAAAAGTCAAAGGCATCCACAATTTCTTCATAAACATCCTCCTCTCTCTACACCCATTTTAACTCGGAAAGCCGTTTCGTGCAACAGATAGGAAATCCGTCCTTTTCACACCATTGAAGGCGAAACATCAGTCATGGTATGCTATCATAGGATTAGAAGCCAAAAGAGGTGATACAATGCGACGTTACGTACACACAACCATAAAAATGACCATCGCATTGGTGATAACGACACTCATCGCACAAAGTCTGAATCTGGATTACGCAATCACTGCAGGGATCCTTGCGGTTCTTTTCATGCAGCTCACACGCAAAGATTCCTATGTCAACGCCGCAAAACGGATCCTTGACGGACTGCTCGCTATCGGCCTTTCAACCGTTTTCTTTCTGATAACGGGCTACAACACCGCAACATTCTTCTACTTCACAATCTTTTTCATCGCCCTTTCCTTCGCACTGAAAATCTCTGTGGGCATCGTTCCCTCGCTCGTTTTGGTATCGCACTTGCTGATTGAAGGCTCCTTCTCTTGGGCGATGATTCTCAATGCGGTCCTTTTGATCGGAATTTCCGCTTCGGTAGCCATGATGCTCAATGTGCTTTATCCGCTCAACACGTATAAATACCTGAGCGGTTACATCAACGCCATCGACGAACTTCTCATCCGGGATATCATCAACCTCTCCGTAGCACTCACCGCACCCGACAAAAAACAGAAACACCTTGATTTTCATCAGGATAACAGGGACAACCTGAAAAAAATACTCCACAAGGCCGAACTGGCCGACAAGGATATCATGTTCGACAAAGACCACCGGCATATCGCCTATTTGAGAATGCGGCACGCTCAGATGAACCGGATCGACCGACTGTTCGACCTCTATGAAAAATTGAAGCGCCATCATCCCCACGCAGACATTCTCTCCGAGTACGTCTATGAGCTTTCCGGCGACATCGGCAAGCCCGATAAGGCCACGCCACAGCTCGACAAACTGAAGGAGCTGAGGGAAGATTTTCGCACCAAGCCGCTCCCCGAAACTCGGGAAGCGTTTGAAACACGTGCCATTCTCTTCCAGATGATGTTTGAAATCGAGAGTCTTTTACACGAAAAGGTGCGTTTCCATACGGAGCATCCGGCATTTCAATAAAAAAGACGTTAGCGAGAACGTCTTATTCATATTCACCAAAAATCATCGAAGCGACATTTTTGCTCAAATGATGGAAGGTGTCGTCTTTCTTTATTTTTACAATGCCACCGAATGAATCTTTTTCAACAATCTTCACGAGATCATTCAAAGACAAAGACAGCTGGTTCAGATACTTTAGAAGCGGTTTGTGGTCCATGACGCGAAGAATCCTGAACTGTTTGGATGCTTCCGCATCATGCAAGGCCACGAGCGCTTCTTTTTTCATGTTTCCATCGGCATCCGGAATCGGATTTCCGTGATTGCAATACTCAGGGTGTCCCAGATACTCATACAACCGTTGCAGAACCAAAGGGCTTGTTGCATGTTCAAGCTTCTCAGCCTCATCATGCAACGCCTCCCATGATAAACCAAGTTTCTCCGAAAGAAACACTTCCCATATCCGGTGGGCTCGGATCATCCTGAGTGCTTCAGCCTCGCCTTTTTCTGTGAGCCGGACCCCTTTATAGGGCTGGAATTTTAATAGCCCTTTGCGATCCATGCGCTTGATCATCTCATTAACGCTTTGAATCGTATATCCGAACTTCTCAGCAAGGTCAGAACTTTTGATGAATGGTTCATCAAATTCACCGTGCAACTCATATATCAGCTTAAGATAATCTTCTTCTGCCTGGTTCATTCCAAAACACCTCTCTTAACAAAGCTTAATCGCCGGTAATACGATTCCCCTTTTTCAGTCAAACCCACTATACCGGAGTCTATTTTCAAATAGCCGTTTTTCCGACCTTTTTCCAATAATTTATCGAGATACTCTTTACGCCATTGCATATGGGCGTGCATGGTTTCACGGTCAAGTTCGACATGAGCGGTCTCGGTGTCTTCGTGGTTCTTGATGTGAACAAGAATTGTCGCAAAGGCAATGGCTTCTTTTTGTTTGCGAAGATGAACGAAGCGTCCGATGAGTCCCTTCTTCCTGGCGAAGACCATCACAATAACAAACGTCAAGAGTGTCACACTCGCGATCATCCCCGATATCGTCACATCCATCATTCTGGATAGCTGATAGCCGATGACACTGTTGAAAACGGCGATGCCCATGGTCAAAAGGATGGTTTTGAACAAGGTTTTGGTCAAAAACAAGGCCGTAATCGGCGGACCGATCATCAGTGCGATGACCAAAATCGCACCAACGGCATTGAACGCAGCCACCGCCGTCAGGGAGACCAGCGTCATCATGACATAATGGATGATCAAAGGCGAAAAGCCGAGTGTGCCGGCGAGCGCATAATCGAAGCTCACCAGTTTCATCTCTTTATAAAACAATCCTAGCAGTGTGATATTCAATACGAACACCAATCCCATGATGAACAAGGAGGTCGGAACATCAATGAACAGCCATTGGAATCGGTCAAAGATGACAAACTCCAGATTCCCGAGCAATACCATGTTGATGTCGAGATGGACATGCCTGAAGCGTGTGCTTATGATGATGACCGAAATGCTGAAAAGGAAAGTGAATACCACACCGATCGACGCATCTTCCTTGACCCTTCTGGTCTTGATCAGCATTTCGATGAGATACACGGTCACGACCCCCATCACAGTCGCGCCGATGACCAAGAAAGGACTCGTCATGTCACCGACGACCATAAACGCGATGACAATACCCAAAAGAACCGTGTGTGAAATCGCATCCGTCAACATGGAAAGTCGTCGCAACACAAGAAAGACGCCGACCAATGATGTGGACATTGCCGTCAGCAACGCGACCATCAGAATTTCAACATTCATATCAGTCCACCGCCTTTATGCTGCGGATACGTTTCATGCCCTTGGACGTGACCCGTAAGGCCCCGTCTTCTACTTTGACATAATCATGATTGATAAAATAGGTGTATTCCTTAGAATCGAGATTGACTTCACCGGGGTTTTCATATAGATGGATAAGTTTACGGTAGCGTTTGATGCGACTTCTGAAGATCCTGATTTGAACATAGCGTTTGACAATGCCGTTTCTTGGTGAAGCAAGGAGTGCAAGCAGTACCACACCGCCCAAAACAAGCGCAATAACGGGGCCGGTCGGAAGATTGGCCCTGGTCGCGCTCAGATAGGTTCCGGTCATGCCGCTCACGGCACCGATGAAGCCCGCAATGCCGACATTGAGATAAAAGCGGTTGGACAGTTGTCTGGCCGCAACCGGAGGCGCAATGATCAAAGCACTCATGAGGATGACACCGACCAGCCGGATGCCAATGACAATGATAAAGGTAACCATCATTGTCAAAAGACCGCTGATGAAGCGTTCGCTCAAACCGGATGCCTTATAAAAATTCTCATCGAAAATATAGAGTTTCAACTCTTTCCAAAACACAATAAGGAGCAGCAAAACCACCAGGGCTACAATCACTATGAAATAGACGTCTCGGCGCAGCATCGTTGCGGCCTGACCAAGGATGAAACGGGAAAGACCGGCCTGTGAAGCCCCACCCGTCTTTTGAATTTGAGATAGAAATACCTGGCCCACACCGAAAAACCCTGACAAAATCAACGCCATCGAAGCGTCGAACTTGATGGTGGTGTATTTTTTGATCGTGTTTAACGCGAACATGGCAACCAGTGCGCTGATAAACGCACCCAAAAGAAGCACTTGAAGACTCCGTACACCGGTAAGCATGTAAGCGATCATGATCCCGGGCAGTGTCGCATGGGATAACGCGTCGCCGATCAACGCCTGATTGCGAAGTACGACAAAGGTGCCCAGAATTCCGCTTATCGCACCAAGAAACACCGTTCCAAGGATGACGATTTGAAGCGTGTAGCCAAGATCAAACATTGATCTCACGTTCCATCGACATCAATGTATCGGCCTGATAGGTTCTGCGAACGTTTTCCTTCGTATAGACTTCGTCGACAGGACCGTGCGCGATCACTTTGATGTTAAGCAAAGTAAGCCAGTCAAAATAGTCCTTGACGGTATTCAAATCATGGTGAACGACAATGACGGTCTTGTCGTTTGCTTTGAGTTCTTTGAGCAAACCCACAATCGCACGTTCCGTCTTGACGTCTACACCGGCAAACGGTTCATCCATGAAATAGATGTCCGCGTCCTGAACCAATGCACGGGCCAAAAAGACACGTTGTTGCTGACCGCCGGACAATTCTGATATCTGGCGATTGCGATATTCAAACATGCCGACTTTCTCAAGTGCGTCACGTGTTGCTTGCCTGTCCTTTTTGCCGACTCTTCGCAACCACCCGATATGACCGTAACGCCCCATCAAGACCACATCAAAAACCGTTGTGGGGAAATCCCAGTCCACACTGCCTTTTTGTGGCACATAACCGATTTTCTTATACACTTTCGAGTACGGTTCGCCCATAAAACGGACATCACCACTCAATGGTTTGACTAAGCCAAGCGCGGTCTTGACCAACGTCGACTTGCCGGCACCGTTCGGCCCCACAATGCCAAGTAAAATGCCAGAAGGGATATCCAGATCGATATCCCAAAGTACCGGCTGGCGGTCGTAGGCGACACTCAAATCTTCAACTTTGAAAACATGGTTCATAAGTCATCACTCCGTCAATGCGTCAATTATGATGTCTATGTTCGCCCTGTATGTTCTGATATATGTTTCGTGCCCTGAAGCGTATCCCCCTGTTGAATCGGAGTAAAGTTCCCCCCCGACAGAAACATCGTGATTGAGTGCCTGGGCCGCCTCTACCAAAGCGTCAACGGTCGATTGGGGAACGGAAGTTTCCCAGAAAACTCGATTGACATCTTTATCGACAAGCAGTTGTGCGAGATTCTCGATGTCGGCTATACTTGCTTCAGATTCGGTTGAGATGCCCTGCACAGCGTGCACTTCGAAACCATATGCGTTTCCGAAGTAGGCAAATGCGTCGTGAGCGGTCACAAGAATGCGGGCTTCCTCTGGCAGTTCTTCAACTCTGTTTCTGATGTAAACATCAAGCATATCCAAATCTTTGATGTATTCATTCGCGCGGGTTTCATAAAACGTTGCGTTGTCCGGATCGATATCGCCCAATCTGTCGGCCAATACAGAAACCAGTGATTTCCAGATATCAATATCGAACCAGATATGCGGATCAATCACGCCATCTTCTTCATAGAGTAGATTCTCTTCAGCCACATGATCGCCCAGGACAAGAATTCTTTCCGAAGCGACTTGCTGCAGCACATCCACCATCTTCTCTTCCAGATTGAGACCGTTCACAACGATGAAATCGGCATCATTGATGCGGTCCGTATCGCTTTGTCTGGGTTGATAATCATGGGGATCGACCCCCGGTTCCATCAATGTCTCGACATGCACTCTGTTTCCGCCAACCTGGCGAACCATGTCGCCGATATATGTCGTTGTTGTGACCACAGTGAATTTATCATTGCTTTGTCCCGTGCCACATGCGGCGAGCGTAAGCAAGGCCGCAAAGGAAAGGACAACCAAAGTAATTTTATTCATTTTAATAGACTCCTTTATAATATGTTATGGTATGCCTTAATTCTATCTTATTGTATCACTGTTTGTACCAATTGTCAAAAGTATTAACAATGAAAAAAAGCACCTCGATATTGACGTGAACCGCCAATAACGGGGTGCGATGCATTGCATGGATCTATTCTGGTTTCAACTGGCTCAACGCTTCCATATCTACGGGTTCATCATAATCAATTTCCTCAAACCCGAAGCCGTTCATCTCATAGAATTCATTGAAAAACATCTTGGTTCCAGAAAGTTCAAGCAGTGCTTCTTCAGATATTCCTTCCATCAGTCGAGATGTTTCTTTTTGGATTTGCGGACGCATTTCATTATGGTCGATGCGAATACGCGCGGCATCATCAACAATGCGCTCATTTCCATATACCATATCCTTGAAAAGTCGATATTTATGCTCAAGGATGGTTTCATGCACCGCATGTTCAACCATGGTGTCAAACAAGCAAGAAACGTACACCGGCATTTGCGGAATGAAAACGCTGGCTTTTGTCACGACCCCTTTCGACGAGGAAATCACTGCTTCGCCTTCATAATCGGCCCTGAGCTTCTCGTTCATTAGACGCGCCTTCTCTTCAAGGTCTTCCTTGGCTTTACCGAGGGTGCCACCGCGATAGATTTTCTTGGTCGTCTCACCGCCGACATACGTATAGGATATCGTCTTGATGCCTTGTGCGAGCACACCGTCTGAATCCAGTCTTTCAATCCAGTCTTTCCAGTCAGAACCACCCATGACGAAGACGGTATCACGGATTTCGGCGTCGCTCGCCGGTTCCACCGTCAAGTCTTTGACCTTGCGCTTGGCGATGTCGATGGTTTTTCCTGTGGCCGGTTCGCCGATGGTCTTGATGGCTGACCGGACGAGTTCTCCTGTTTTCGGATCCGGGCGGCCGCCTGCCGCAAGTGAATAGACAAGCAAATCGACGGTCCCCAGATGATTCTTGATGTATTCACTGACCTGTGCTTTCATTGCGTCGGAAAACGCATCCCCTACAAAGTCCTTATGGATGTTGCCCGTATCCTTGGCATGCTTTTGGAAGAAAATGTTATTC
>Ga0207421_10003092_pt1 | contig 20089 bp, 15 predicted proteins | sample SodLakKL_010_SED_4_FD_187542 | JGI IMG/M metagenome (GOLD analysis project Ga0207421, IMG submission 187542) | Alkaline sediment microbial communities from Lake Tanatar, Kulunda Steppe, Russia - 8KL_010_SED (SPAdes) (version 2) | ecosystem: Environmental > Aquatic > Non-marine Saline and... | reverse complement strand
GTTGGTGCTTAACGCCGTCTGCAGGTCGGGCAGCAGCAGGCGCAGGCCGGTGACCTTCACGAAGGCGACGGCGAGGTCGATGTCATCGGCATGGGCGATCGCGTCGCAGAGCTGCGGCAGGAACGGGTGCTCCGGGCCCCCGGTCACGAGCTTCGCGCCCGGGGCGGGGCTCCGGTGCACGAGGACGAAGCACGCGGCGTTCCGGTTGTAATAGTCGACCGTGTCGGTCATCCAGCGCGGTGCTCCGTTACCCTGGTGGTGCTTCCTTGGCTCGAAGGGGAGTATAGGCTAGTGGCAGGGGGAGGCTTTGCCCAGTCCAGGCGGCCGCACCCCCACCCTGTCATTCCGGCCGCAGCGCTATTCCGGAGCGGGTGTATGCCATAGCTGGCAAATCGTCCGCGGACGCTCAGCGAACGTTCATGCGGAGGTGAACCCGCTGGGTGCGGTGGTTCTCGCCTGCCGTTTCGGGTTGTGGCACCCTGTGTTCGTGGTGCTGGACCCGGAAAGGATTATCGCCATGTCGCTACCGATCGAAGTCCTCGAAGCTGAAGTTCTGCGTCTGCCGACGGTTGAACGCGCACGCCTGCTGGACCGGATCGTCGCCAGCCTGGGGGCTGACAAGGCTCGCGACGAGGCCTGGGATCAGCTCGCGGCGAAGCGAGACGCAGAAATCGAAAGCGGCGCCGCAACCCCCGTCTCGGGGCCCGATGCGATCGCGAGGTTGCGCGCCGAACTGCTGTGACCTTTACGCTACACCCAGATGCCGAGCGTGACCTTGGTGAGGCCGCTCGCTTCTACAGGAAAGAAGCCGGGCGTGGCGTGGCAGAGCGGTTTCTGGAGGAGTTCGAGCGCGTCGCGGCTCTCCTTGTGGCGAACCCCGGCCTTGGCATCCCTACCGGAGGCGACCGTCGTTGGTTTCCGCTTCACGGTTTCCCTTATTCGATCATCTATCGTCTCGTGAACACGGATATTCGTATTTTGGTCGTTCGGCATCAGCATCGCGACCCAGAGCATGGTGGCCACCGCCGCTGAAGCCCCCGGGCAATGGCCGGACTGGGTTCCTTTTACGCCGCGGCGATGGATGATCTGGTGATCGAGCGGCGAAGGCAGCGAGGCAATGAAGTGCGCCGAATCGCACCCGCCTGAAAAGGACCCAGAAGGCAGCCGCCGAGTTGTTCGGTCGAAGCGTGAATGCCTTCAGCCGGCATGAGTGGGGGGAGTGGATCCGCTCCGAGCGGCGGTAAAGTTTCTGCGGGTGCTGGATCGTCATTCGGAATTGCTGGACGAAGCGAGGCGGTCCTGAAGCCGTGATTTGTAATGTTGCATCCTTCTGATCGGTCACGTCACTGACCTTCGGCACTGGCAAACCCGCGCAGCCATGGGTCGAGGTGGGCGGGATTGGAGAGACGGCCATGACGCTCAACGACAAGCAGTCGACGGTGTGCGATACCAACACCACGGATTTCAGCGATCTGAAGGCGGTTTTCGTCAACTGCACCCTGAAACCCCCCGACCAGTCGTCGCATACGGCGTTGCTGATGGGCACCTCCGCCGAAATGATGCGCAAGAGCGGCGTGTCGGTCGACGAGATTCGCGCCACCGCTCATCGCATCGCCTTCGGCGTCCAGCCCGACATGACCGAACACGGATGGGAACACGACGACTGGCCGGACCTATGGCAACGGATCAATGCGGCGGACATCCTGGTGCTCGGCACGCCGATCTGGCTGGGCGAGGAATCGTCGGTCTGCCGACTGGTGATCGAGCGGCTTTACGCGATGTCGAGCCTGCTGAACGACAAGGGTCAGTCGGTCTTCTACGGCAAGACGGGCGGTGTGGTCGTCACCGGCAACGAGGACGGCGCCAAGCATGTGGCGATGACCGTGCTCTATGCGCTGGCACACCTGGGCTATGTGATCCCGCCGCAGGCCGATTGCGGCTGGATCGGCGAGGCCGGCCCCGGCCCGAGCTACGGCGATGACGGGGCGGGGTTCGACAACGAGTTCACCCAACGCAATACCACGATCATGACGTGGAACCTGATGCACATGGCCCGCATGCTCAGGGATGCCGGCGGTCTGCCCAACCACGGCAACGACCGCAACGCCTGGTCGGCCGGCTGCCGGTTCGATCATGAGAACCCGGAACACCGAAGCTGATCCGGTTCGGTTCGTGCAGGGCGGGCTGCCGCGCCCGCCCCCTGGACGCTCCGATGATCAACCGCCGGCCGCTGCCTGCGCGCCATAGTAGCTCAGGGCCAGAAGCGCGGCGTTGTAGGTGCCGTGGATGACCGCCGGCACCGCGATGTTGCCGCTGCGCTCGTAGGCGAGGCCGAAGACCAGGCTCGGCAGCACCAGGACGATGACGGTGGTGAGGCGTGCGGCGAGCGGGCCGCTCAGCGCCACGAAGTGAATGGCCGCAAACAACACGGCAGCGAGACCGATGGCGGCGCCGGCACCGAAGGCCTGGCGAAGACGGCCCTGCACCACGCCGCGGAACAGCAGTTCCTCGGCGGGTCCGATGAGCAGGAACGAGAGGGGGATCAGCAGGATGAAGACTTCCGGATGGTCTGCGCCCAGTTCCTGAATCTGGTGTTCCCCGACGTCAAGCCCGAGCAGCGACACCACCAGCCCACCGACGATCAGCGCGGCGAACGCGAGCGCCACACCCTGGATCATCCAGTGCAGGTCGTTGGCGGTCGGCCACCGCAGCGGCACCCGGACCTGGCCGCGCCAGAGCGTGAGGTACAGCAGCGCCACGCCGCCGAAGCCCACGCCCTGGGTGAGCAGGATCGAGAGCGCGATCACGGTCGACGGCGTGAACGCCACACCCGCCTCCGCCAACGGGCCGATCACCGCCAGCGGCAGCAGAAGCGCCAACGCCGCCGCAATCAGAACGATCGCGAGCGCCCCGCCCAGCGCCTTCGCCCTGGTGACTCGATCCTGCATTCGATCAGAGTCCTCGCGTGCCGTCATTCGCAGCTCCCGTCCGGATGCCGGCGGTGTTCGACCACCGCTCGAGCCATGACCCCACCGTTCACCTTGGTCGGCCGTGGCGGGTCAGGTCGTCAGTGCGGGGTCTGGCGGTGCGCCCTCCGCCGGCGTGCGGCCAAGGCGCTCACGCATGGACTGGACAACGACATAGAGCATCGGCGTCATCAGCGTCACCAGAACCATGGCGGCGATCATTCCCGACATCACGGTAACCCCCAGACTGACCCGGCTGGCCGCCCCGGCACCGGTTGCGGTGACCAGTGGGACGACACCGAGAATGAAGGCCATGCTGGTCATGATCACCGCGCGAAAACGCAGTCCGGCCGCTTCTCGGGCCGCCTCGACGATGCTCCGACCCTGTTTGCGCAATTGCATCGCGAACTCGACGATCAGGATGGCGGTCTTGGTGGCCATCGCGACCAGCAGCACCAGGCCGATCTGGGCGTAGATGTCCATCGGCAGGCCGGTCAGGCGCAAGGCGAGGAAAGCACCGAGAAACGCCAGCGGCACCGACAGCAGCACCGCGATCGGCAGCGTCCAGCTCTCGTAGAGGAAGACCAGGAACAGGTAGGCCGCCAGGATCGCGAGCGTGAACAGCAGCACGATCATGTTGCCGGCTTCCAGTTCCTGCAGGGTCTGACCGGCCCAGGCCACGGAAAATTCGCCCGGCAGTTCGCCCAGCAGTTCTTCCATCGCCGAGACCGCCTCCATGCTGGAAACCCCGGCGGCGGGCTCGCCGTTGAGGGTGACGCTGCGATAGAGATTGAACCCCTCCAGCCGGGTCGGGCCCTCGGCCGGGAGCAGCTGCGCGACGCCGGAAATCGGCACCATGTCGCCGGCGGCGTTGCGGACCTGGAAGTTGCGCAGGTCCTCGGGGCGCAGGCGAAAGCGTTCCTCGGACTGGAGCACGACGCGGTAGGTGCGGCCGAACTGGCTGAAGTCGTTGACATAGATGCCGCCGAGCTGGGCCTGCAGGGTCTGGAAGACTTCGCCGAAGTTCAGGCCCAGCCGCTGGGACTTGTCGCGGTCGACGTCGAGTGCATACATCGGCACGTTGGCGCGGAAATGGTGGCGCACGCGCGCCAGCGCCTCGTGTTCGTTGGCCCGGGCGACCAGGCTGTCGGCGACTGCGGCCAGGTCGGCCGGCGAACCCTGGGCGGTGTCGAGCAGCCGCAGGTCGAAACCGGAGACCACGCCGAGGCCCGGAATCGCCGGAACGTTGAACACCATCACCCGCGCCTCGGGAATCGCCCACAGCTCGGCATTCAGGCGCCGGACGACCGCCGCCGGCTGCAGCCGTTCCTCCGCGCGCTCGGACCAGTCCTTGAGGACGACCACGCCAAACCCCAGGTTGGTTCCGACGCCGCTGAGCGCCGAGTAGCCGCTGATGGTAATCACGTCGCTGACCGCCGGATCGAGGCGTATCGTCTCGCTCAGCCGCTCCATCACCGCTGCGGTCCGGTTGCCGGAGGCCGCGTCCGGCAACTGCACATCCACGAACAGGAAGCCCTGGTCTTCCTCGGGCACGAAGGCGGTCGGCGTCGTCGCGGCCAGCACGACCACGACCGCAAGCAGGCCGACGAAGACGGCCGCGGTCGCGGCCACCCGAGCCAGCATCTGGTTGATCAGCCAGCGGTAACCGCGGCCGAGCCGGTCGATGAGAAACTCGACCGGCTTGAGCCAGCCGATGGGCGCTGCGCCGCCACGCAGCAGCAGGGCGCTGAGCGCGGGGGACAGGGTCAGCGCAATGACCATCGAAATGAGGACGGCAAAGCAGATCGTCACGGCAAATTGGCGGAACAGTTCGCCGGTGATGCCGGGCAGGAACGCGACCGGTACGAACACGGCGAGCAGCACCAGGGTGGTCGAGATCACGGGGGCGGTGATCTCGCGCATCGCCTGGGCGACGGCCTGTTTGGCTTCCATGCCCTTTTCGTGGATCAGCCGATCGACGTTTTCGATCACCACGATCGCATCGTCGACGACGATGCCGATCGCCAGGACCAGCCCGAACAGCGTGATCAGATTGACCGAATAGCCCATGACCGCCATGAAGGCGAAGGTGCCGATCAGCGAGACCGGGATCGCGATCGCCGGAATCAGCGTTGCCCTCAGGCTTTGCAGGAACAAAAACACCACCAGCACGACCAGCGCGATCGCTTCGAACAGCGTCTGCACGACTTCGCGGATCGACTCGTCGATGAAGCGCGTGCTGTCGAACAGGATCGCGTAGTCCAGGCCGTCCGGAAAGCCGACCGCCAGGCGCTCCATCTCGGCCCGAACGCGCTCGGCCACCTCCAGCGCATTGGCGTCGGGCAATTGGTAGATCACCAGGAACGCGGTGTCGCGGCCGTTCAGGCGCGAGGTCGCGGCGTAGGAACGGGCGCCGAGTTCGATGCGGGCGATGTCCTGCAGCCGCACGACCCGGCCGTCGGTCCCGGTCCGGAGGACGGTCTGGCCGAACTCGCCGGCCTCGCTCAGGCGTCCTTCGCTTCTGATGTTGAAGGTGAAGAGCTGGTCGGGCGGGGCCGGCTCCTGGCCCAGGGCGCCGGCGGCGACGATCTGGTTCTGTTCGCGCACGGCGGCATTGACGTCGGCGACGGTGATGCCGAGCCGGTTCATTCGCCCCGGATCCAGCCAGATCCGCATCGCGTACTCGCTGGTCCCCAGCACCATGGCTTCGGCCACGCCGCGGATACGGGCCACGTTCTCCACCAGGCTGGTCGTGGCGTAGTTGCTCAGGAACAACGCGTCGAGTTCCGGGCGCTCGGAGAAGAGGTTGATCCCCATCAGCATGTTGCCCGACTGCTTGCGCACCACCACGCCTTCGCGGCGAACCGGCTCCGGTAACTGCCGCTCGGCCAGCGTCACCCGGTTCTGCACGTTGACCTGCGCCATGTCGGCGTCGGTGCCGGTGGCAAAGGTCACGGTGATCGCCGCCACACCGTCGCTGGTGGCCGCCGACTCGATGTAGAGCATGCCCTCGACGCCGTTCAGGCGCTGTTCGATGGGACGAACCACGGTGTCCGCGACCGTCTCGGCACTCGCGCCGGGATAGACGGCGCGCACCTGGATCTGTGGAGGCGCCAGATCGGGATACATGTTGACCGGCAGCGTCTGCAGGGCGAGCAGGCCCGCCAGAATGATGAGGATCGCCAGGACCAAGGCGGCCTTCGGCCGGTCCAGGAAGAACTCGCTCACGGCCGAATCAGGTCCACGGGCGCCAGCAGGCCGGTGGCCTCATCCCAGTCGTACGAGGCCGACTGGACGGCGCTGCCCGCGCGGACCTTCTGCAGACCCTCGACGACGACCCGATCGCCGGGCTCGAGACCGGCGGCGACGACCGAGGCGGCGCGCAACTGGCGCTCCAGCGTGATCTGGCGCTCGGAGACGGTCTGATCCGGCTGCACCACCAGCACGAAGTGGCCCAGCAGGTTGCGCCGGACCGCCTGTTGCGGTACCAGCAGTGTCGCCTGCTGTTCCCGGGCTTCGATGGCGACCGTCACGAACAGTCCGGGGACCAGATCATCGTCGGGGTTGGGGAAGCGGGCGGTGATCTGGGCCGTGCCGGTCCCTTCGTCCACGGCGATATCGATGAAATCGAGCTGGCCCGGCGATGGATGGCGGTCGTCATCGTCGAGCAGCAGGTGGATTTCCATCTGGTCGGCATTCAGGCCTTGATTGCGCTGGCGGATCAGCTCCCGGAATTCGCGATCGGTCAGCTGGAAACGCGCCACGATCGGGTCGGTCGCCAGCAGACTGACCAGGGTGCCGGATCCGGGGCCGACCACGTTGCCGACGGTGGCGGTGGTGTCGCCGACGCGGCCGTCGATGGGCGCGCGGATGACGGTGTATTCGAGGTTCAGGTGGCTTTGGGCCAGCGCGGCTTCGGCTGCCGTCAGCGCCGAGCGTGCCTGGTTGGCGGCGTCGCGCAGCTTGTCCATGTCGGTGGCCGACAGGAAATTTCGATCGGCGAGTTCCAGTCCGCGGCTCAAGTTGCGCTCGGCCAGTTCGAGCGCGCTGCGGGGCGCCTCGACCTGGGCCTGCGCCTGCCGAAGCTGGTCGCGCAGTGCCTCATCGTCGAGCTGAAACAGCACGTCGCCGGCGCTGACCCGCGCTCCGCGATGGAACAGCACCGCAGCCACTTCGGCTTCGACCCTGGCCCTCACCTGCACGGCTTCGACCGCCTCAGTGCGGGCGCTGAAGCGCCATTCGCGATGGATCTCGATCGGCCGAATCTCGTAGACCCCGACGCCGACCAGCGCAGGAGGCGCGGGCGGATCCTCCGTTCGGCAACCGGTGACGCCGAGAACGATGACCAGCCCGATCACGAAGATCCCTTTCATCGCGGCCATCCCCGAGTGCTGCTGGTTCGGTACTTATTATCAGGCCAACCCACCTCCGTAAAGGGCGGTCATCACCACCCTGACCAAGATGCATAGATCACTTGGAGATCGAATTGCGAGGATGGAATGCGGTGTTGGTCATTGCGGCGGAGGGTGGTTTCGCCCACCCAGACCGCAGGCGTGTTTTTGCGTTGACCGAGCCGAAAAAAGGTGGCTATGCTCTAGGCACTCCACACGCGAGGAGCAGCCGATGAACTGGGATCAGATCAAAGGACAGTGGACGCAGAACAAAGGCAAGGCCAAGGAACAGTGGGGCGAACTGACCGACGACGACCTGGACCGTGCCGCGGGCAACCGCGACCAGCTCGTCGGGAAGATCCAGGAGAAGTACGGCGTCGCCAAGGAAGAGGCGGAACGGCAGGTCGACGAATGGTCGGAGTCGCTTAGCTGAGGCGTTTTCGTCAAGCAGTAAACGCGGGGCCGGTCGCCGTACGCGGCGCCGGCCCCGCGCGTGAACCTCACCCCAGGCCGCAGAACCCGCTGGCGCCGCAGGCTCCACTGCCGCACGCCGGGGCCGGCGCCGCACCGCTGCCCCGGCTGGTGCTGGAGATGACGTTGCCACCGGTCGCCAGGCGGTGGACCGGGGCCTCTGCAGGGGTGTCGCCAAGCTCGGTTTCGGCACGGGCGCACAGCTCCCCCCACGTCGCGAGACTCTCGCTCATGCGGTGGCTGACCTCCAGAACCTGCCCATTGGTGTCGCAGCGGTAGTCATACGTCGGCATCGGATGCTCCCTCCAGTATCGGTGTTTGCTTATATTCGGCCATTATAAGCAGGACCGGATGCCGTGCAAGCCGGCCCCCAGGGATTGACAAGTCGCGGCGGGCGATCGCTCACCCCTGTGACTCGGCTGCGCCGTTACCGGCGTTTCGGCCCAGTCCAGGTCCACCCGGTCGATCAAGGCGCCCCGTTCGCCCGGCAGCGAAAAACGGATGGAGCGGCCATTCAACATGTTTGCAGTCAACATGGGCATCGGCTCCTGACGGATTCGTTCAACGCCGTGGATGATCCGCTTCGCTCACCCTTCGTGTGAGCGAAGCGGCTGTTCCGGTGCTGCGCACCTGGGTCCGGATCAGCCTGCGTTGTCCGGGATGACGGAAAAGGGCGGTCCGGGTGAAGTCCGGCTGCGGGTCAGGGCAGCGCCGGGATGTCGAACTTCGGCATTTCGCCGGTCAGCGCATGCATGAAGGCTTCGATGTCCGCGATTTCCTCCTCGCTGAAATCCTGCCCCAGCATTTCCTGCCCCATCACCTGAATCGATTCGGCTAGGGTCGCGGTCGCGCCGTTGTTGAAATAGGGGTAGGTCAAGGCCACGTTGCGCAGGGTCGGGGTCTTGAAGGCGAAGCGGTCGCTGTCCTCGCCGGTGACCACGTAGCGGCCCAGGTCCTCCGAGCCGGGCACCTGGATGCGGTAGAAGTGGCTGTCGGTCAGTGCCGGCCCCCGGTGACAGGCCGCGCAGCCGTTGTCGACGAACAGGGCCATGCCGCGCTTTTGCTGCTCATTCATGGCGTCCTCGTCCCCGACCAGCCAGCGATCCAGCGGTGAATTCGGCGTATTCAGCGTGCGCTGGAAGGTCGCCAGGGCCTTGGCGACGTGATCGGTGTTGATCACGTTGTCCCCGTCGTAGTCCGGATACGCGGCCGCGAATTTTTCCTGGTACAGGTCGAATTCCTCGAGCCGTGCGATGGCCGCCTCCAGCGGCATGGCCATTTCGACCACGTCCTGGATGGGGCCCAGGGCCTGGCCTTCCAGATCGTCCTCGCGCCCGTCCCAGAACTGCGCCTCGAAGAAGCCGGAGTTCAGCACGGTGGGGCTGTTGCGCTCGCCCACCTGGCCGTCGTGGCCGACAGCACGCGGAATGCGATCGGTAAAACCCAGTGCCGGGTTGTGGCAGGTGGCGCAGGAGATCACGCCGGAACTGGAGATGCGGGGTTCGAAGAACAGCATCTTGCCCAGTTCGATCTTCTCCTTTGTCATCGAGTTGTCGGCCGGGATCGGTGGCAGCGCCGGCAGCGGCTCGAAGGTGTCGCGGTACTGCGAATAGTCGGTGTCCGCGCTGGCCGGCGCGGCAACGCCCAGCGCCAACGCGGCACAGCCCGACAGCATCAGTCTCTTGACTGCGGATCGTTGCGTCATCACAGGCCTCCGATGGTGTGAAGGGGAATCGGGATGGCTTGCCCAGAACCTCGCGCTTTCATTGGCTGAGGTACTGGCTCTCAGACAGAATTCCGCCCAGCGGGCTTGATCAGCTCGGCAGTTCCATCGCTCCGGCGATCGGGAGCACGCACAGCGTGGTGAGCACCAGCCGTTTGTGCCAGGTTTCTTGTGTGGGACGCCCTGCGGCTTCGCCAAAACAAGGTCTCACATCGTCGCCGAGCCCGCAATTACGCGAGCGGATCGGCCTGCCCCCCGATGGGGTCGCCCGCGGCCTCGAGTTCGACCACCCCGGTGGTGCCATTGGCTCCGAGCCAACCGTGAGCCGCGTTTTGACTCGCGCGCGTCGAGCCATAAGATGCCTCCATGACCGACGACATCCCGAGAGGGCAGCCGTTCAGCGTGATTCTGAGGCAGCTCCTGCGCTTCTCGCATCGGGTGCTGCGGGACTTCCTGCGCAATCACGGGGTGCTGCTGGCCGGCGGCGTCGCCTTTAACGTGCTGCTCTCGGCCGTGCCCCTGCTCGCCTTGCTGGGTGTGCTGCTGACTCACGTGGTCGAGGAGCAGCATCTACTCGATGTGATGGCGGTGCAGGCGCAGCATCTGGCCCCGGCGCACGCCAATCTGCTGCTCGATGCGGTGCGCGCCTTCCTGGAGTCCCGCGACCTCGTCGGCATCATCGGCATTCCGGTGCTGCTGTTCTTCAGCTCGTTTGCCTTCCGCATGCTCGAGGACTCGATTGCCATCATCTTCCACCAGCCGGACAACCCACTGGGGCGCAATTTCTGGGTCTCGGCGCTGCTGCCTTACCTGTTCATGCTCGTGTTCGGGGTCGGTCTGCTTGCGCTGACGTTGCTGTTCACGGTCGTCAGCGCGCTGCACGACGACCCGGGCATCATCCTCTACCTGCTCAGCTTTCTTGGCGTCTTCGCCTCGTTCAGCGCCATCTACAAGGTTCTGCCCATCGTGCGCATCGCGCTTCGCCGAGCCCTCATCGGGGGCTTCGTCGCGGCCGTGCTCTGGGAAGCGACCCGGCTGCTGCTGATGGTCTACTTCCTCAACGTTTCGTTCGTGAACCTGATCTACGGGTCGCTGGCCACCATCATCGTCCTGCTCATCAGCCTGGAGATCGCGGCGCTCATCCTGCTGCTCGGAGCCCAAGTGATCGCCGAGCTGGAGCGCAGCGCTCGGGCGGGACTGCCGTGGCACACGGCACCGGGTGCCGAATGCCGCTCAGAATGAACGCGCTCCAGGGCAGGCAGAACCGCAGCGTCGCACGGTGCCAGGCTCGAACCTCTGATGGGAATGGTCCCCACGCCACCAGGCCTGGCACGCCGACGTCGCTGCGCGGCCGTCCATGACGCCGACCCGGCCGAAATGAACAAAGAGACTCCGACAGGCGGATTTACGGGGGGGGCGCGGCGTTCGCCAACGGCGCGAAACCCGGTCAGAATGGCGCGCCATCTCCGGCCACCCCCAAGGCCCGCATCCATGCCTGCCACTCAACCGACCATCTCCTACCGCGAGATCGCCCTGCTGGCGGTGGCCCAGGCGATGGTGATGACCGGTGCCTCGTTGATGATCTCCACCTCGGCCCTGGTCGGGCGCAATCTGGCGCCGGATCCGGCGTTCGCCACCATCCCGCTCGGGTTGCAGTTCCTCGCGATGACGCTGACGACCATTCCCGCGTCCCTGTTCATGGGGCGCCATGGGCGTCGCGCAGGCTTTCTCGTCGGGGTGAGCTTGGGGCTTGCGGGCACGGTGCTCGCCGGGTATGCGGTGTTTGCCGGCAGCTTTCTGCTCTTTTGTGTGGGCGCGGTGCTGGTCGGCAGCTTCAACGCGACCGGTCAGTTCTACCGCTTCGCGGCCGCCGAGGTGGCCTCCGAGGCCCTGCGTGCCCGGGCCATCGGGCTGGTGCTGGCCGGCGGCATTCTGGCGGCCTTCATGGGTCCCAATCTCGCGGCCTGGACGCGTCATCTGGCCGGCCCCGACTTTGCCGCAAGCTACCTGATCCTGGCGGGCCTCTATGGCATCGGGCTTCTCGCGATCCTGCGCTTGCGGATCCCGATGCCGGCACCGGTGACGCTGCGGGCCGTGGGTCGGCCGCTGCGCGCGATCAGCGCGAGCCCGGTATTCGCGATCGCAGTGCTGGCCGCCGCCGTCGGCTACGGGGTGATGAATCTGCTGATGGTCGCGACACCGCTGTCGATGGACGGGCACCACCACGACTTCGACGACGTGGCCTTCGTGATCCAGTGGCACGTGGTCGCGATGTTCCTGCCTTCGTTCTTCACCGGTGACCTGATCCGGCGTTTTGGTCTCCGGCGTATCCTCATCACCGGTGTGCTGCTGAATCTGGCGAGCGTCGGGGTGAACTTCGCCGGCCACGGTGTCGGCCATTACTGGCTTGCGCTGGTGTTGCTCGGCGTGGGGTGGAACTTCCTGTTCATCGGCGGCACGACCCTGCTTACCGAGGCCTACCGCCCCGAGGAAAAGGCCAAGACCCAGGCGCTGAACGACTTCATCGTGTTCGGTACCGTCACCCTGACCGCGCTGGGCTCCGGCGCGTTGCTTTCCATCTTCGGTTGGGCCACGGTGAACGCCCTCGTGGTGCCGTTTCTGTTGGTTGTGCTGGCGGCACTGTGGTGGCTTCGCCCGCGGTCGGCGGACCGCTCCGAAGCGCCGGCATCGTCTAGTAGCGCCGGAACGAAGTAGGCGGCCGCCGACAGGCGCCGTCGAACAGTCCTGGTATGAACTGGTATGAAATAGGGTCGTGACGCAGCCTGCCGTTCGTCGAACCTGCGACGCGGGGTTGACCTCGGCCGATAGGAGGCCGCTTGCCACGTTCGAGTCACATTTATTCGGATTCGATCCACGAAGCGGAGGCTGATCCGCAGCACCGGCGCATCGCGCATCTGGATATGGATGCGTTCTACGCCTCGGTCGAACTGCTGCAGTACCCGCAGCTGCGGGGGCATCCGGTGGTCGTGGGCGGCCGGCGCACGAATCCCCCGGTGGCGGCGTCGGACGGGCGGTTGCAGTTTGGCCGGCTGGGCGACTACACCGGGCGCGGCGTGGCCACCACCGCCACGTACGAGGCCAGGGCCTTGGGCGTGCATTCGGGCATGGGCCTGATGACCGCCGGGCGGCTGGCGCCGGATGCGGTGCTGCTGCCGGCCGACTTCGACGCCTATCGCCACTACTCCAGGCGGTTCAAGGGGGCCGTCCGCACGCTGGCGTCGACCATCGAGGACCGGGGTATCGACGAGATCTACATCGACCTGACGTGCTTTGACGAGGATTCCGCGCAGGTGGCCGGCCGGATCAGGCGGGCGGTCCACGATGCCACGGGCCTGACCTGTTCGATGGGCGTGGCGCCGAACAAGCTTCTGGCGAAGATCGCCTCCGAACTCGACAAGCCGAACGGCCTGACGGTGCTCGGCCTCGACGATCTGGCCGGGCGCATCTGGCCGCTGGCGGTGGACCGAATCAACGGCATTGGTCGCAAGGCCAGCGCGCGCCTGCAGGCCCTCGGCATTCGGACGATCGGCGAGCTTGCTCAGGCGGACCTGACGCTGTTGCAACGCGAGTTCGGCAGCAATACCGCCACGTGGTTGCACCGATCCGCACACGGGCGCGACGATCGGCCGATTGTCACCGAATCCGAGCCGAAGTCGCTCAGTCGGGAAACCACCTTCGAGCGCGACCTCCATCCCCGCGAGGACCGCGCGCTGCTGACCGCCGCGCTCGTCGGTCTGTGTGAACGGGTATCCGCGGACCTGCAGGGCAAGGGCTATTTCGGCCGCACGGTGGGCATCAAGCTGCGCTTCGAGGATTTCCAGATCCTGACCCGCGAGGTCACGCTGGAGGTGCCGGTGCGGCAGGCCGAGGTGCTGCTGTCGGCCTGTCGCGAGGGTCTGCGCCGCGCGCCGCTGGATCGGCGCCTGCGGCTGCTCGGCGTGCGCGTCGGCTCGCTGGTGCCCGAGCACGCGCTCGAGGCCCAGCCCGCCCACGGATTCCAGACGGAACTGCCCTTTGAGCCCGAGGCGCCGGCGGGTGGTGACGAAGCGTGTAATGCGGTATGACTGCAGCTACACCCAGCGGCCTACCGGAGCGCGCATGATTCCGTCCCTTGTTCGAGGCACACGATGAAGACCTCCACCGGAAAACTCGTGGTGATCGGCGGCGATGCCGCAGGAATGAGTGCGGCCTCCAAGGTCCGGCGCGAACAGCCGGATCGCGAGATCGTGGTGTTCGAGCGCGGTCGGCATACGTCCTATGCGGCCTGCGGCATGCCGTATTTCATTGCCGGGCAGGTGGCCTCGGCCGAGCGTTTGATCGCACGGCGGCCGGAGGTCTTCCGGGAGAAGCAGAACATCGATGTGCGTACCCGGCACGAGGTGCTCGAGATCGACACGGGGCAACGGCGGGTCCGGGTCCGTGATCGGGAACAGGACCGTAGCTTTTGGGAGTCCTGGGACGACCTGCTGATCGCCACCGGGGCCGCTCCGATCGTTCCCGATGTCCCCGATCGCCAGGCCGAAGGCATCTTCAGCCTGTCCACGCTGGAGAGCGGCATCGATGCCTTTGCCTACCTGGAGCGCGCGCACCCGCGCAAGGCCGTGATCGTCGGCGGCGGGTACGTCGGCCTCGAGATGGCCGAGGCCCTGCGGGATCGGGGTCTGGAAGTCGCATTGATCGACCGGGCGCCCCAGGTGATGAACACTTTGGATCCCGAGATGGCGGAACCGATCGCCGCGTTCCTGCGCGATGCCGGGGTCCAGGTCTGCCTCGAGGAAGGCCTGGAGCGTTTCGAGCACGATGCCAACGGACGGGTGCGCGCGGTGGTCACGAGCCGCCAGACGCTGGAGGCTGATCTGGTGATCCTCGGGATCGGGATCCGCCCGAACGCCGCGCTTGCGCAGGCGGCCGGCATCGCGCTCGGCGCCGGCGGCGCGATCCAGGTGAATCAACGTCTGGAGACGTCGGTCGCGCACGTGTGGGCCGCGGGCGACTGTGCCGAATCCTGGCACCGGGTGCGGGAAGAGACGGTCTTCATCGCGCTCGGCACCATCGCCAACAAGCACGGTCTGGTGGCGGGCAGCAACATCAGTGGCGGAACGGTGGAATTCCCGGGGGTCCTGGGCACCGCGATCACGCGCTTTCGCGACTTGGAGATCGCCCGGACCGGGCTGTCCGAGAAGGAAGCGCAGGATCTTGGAATATCCTACCGGGCCAAGGCCATCGACGCGCTGACCCGTGCCCACTATTTTCCGGGTGCGGCGAAGCTGAAGGTGAAGCTGGTGGTGGAGGCGGGCACCGGGCGCCTGCTCGGGGGGCAGATCGTGGGCGGCAACGGCGCCGGCAAGCGCATCGACACGCTCGCCGTGGCGATCACCGCAAGGCTGACGGCGGAAGATCTCGTGTACCTGGATCTCAGCTACGCGCCGCCCTTCTCGCCGGTGTGGGATCCGGTGCAAACGGCCGCCCGGACCTTGGTCTGACGCTTCGGCCGATCGAGGGAGGTGTACTCATGACGGACCGCGAAGCCATCCTGCGTCGTTTGCTCGAGCGGCACGGTCGAACCTATGCTGAGGAGGCGGGAATCGACCTCGATCGTGGTGGGCCATCGGCCCTGTTCCAACTGCTGGTGCTGGCCTTGCTGCTCAGTGCCCGAATCAGCGGTTCGATCGCGCTGGCGGCCGCCCGGGCGCTGTTCGACCGCGACTACACGACGCCCCGCAAGATGGTGGACGCCAGCTGGCAGGATCGGGTCGATGCACTGGGCGAGGGGCATTACCTGCGCTACGACGAAAGTACCGCGACCTACCTCGGCGAGACCGCGCAGCTCGTGCTGGACCGCTACGGCGGCACGCTGGAACCGCTTCGGGAGGCCGCCAACCGCGATCCGGTGCAGATTGGCAAGCGGCTCCAGGAGTTCCAGGGCGTCGGACCGACGGGTGCTGCCATCTTCTGCCGCGACGCGCAACGCGTGTGGCCGGAGTTGCAGCCGTTCGTCGATGACAAGGCCCTGCGTGCGGCCAAACAGCTCGGGCTCGGAAACTCGGCACAGGCCCTTGCCGAACGGCTCGGCGACCAGGACCTCTCGCTCCTCGCGTCTGCGCTGGTTCGCGCCGACCTCGCGGGCGATCTTGACGCGCTGCAGCACTGATTCTTTCCGGCGCCTATTCAGTCACGATCTCGGGTGTTGATTCTTGGCGCTGCGGCGCGACATACTGCGTCCTGGGGCCGGAAACGATGAAAAACAAGACGGGACGAACCGCAAAACCGCAGGTGTTGGCTTGGCGACGTTCGGCGGTAATAGGATTGGCTGGCGCGCTGGCCACCGGCCTTTTTCTGCTCGTTGCGCACCTGGTGTTGGCCTATCACGACCACACACAGGCCGTCGGCACGGTCACGCGCAATCTGGCGCAGGTCGTCGAATCGCGACTGGTGGGCGATCTGGAGCGCAACAACGGCGTACTCGCCTATCTTGCCGGGCAGGTGGATGCCGCGGCACTGCAGTCTGCGTACCCCGCCGCCGAGCAGGCTGCGCTGACGCAGCGCCTGGTGGGTCTGCAGGCAAGCTTCTCATCCATCACCGGCCTGTTCATCATGGATGCCGAGGGGGTGCTGCGTTACGCCTCGGACCCGGAGACGCCGCGCGTCGCTATTGCCGATCGACCCCATTTCCAGCGCCTGCGCGACGACCCCGCGGTCGACATCACCTTTTCCGAAGTCATCGTGGCCCGCACCACCGGCGAACGTTCGATCGTCCAGCTGCGCGCGCTGCGTGACGAGCAGGGCCGCTTCCTGGGCACGGTGAATGCCCTCATTTCCCTGGAGGAAGTCAGCCGCCTGCTCGCGGCCATCGACACCGGACCCGGAGGTGTCACACGCTTGCTCCGCAGCGATACCTCGGCGCTGATCGCCCACCAGTCGCCCCTCGGCACACCGGATGTGGACGCGACGTTACCCCTGAGCGACCCCATCCGCCAGCGCGTTGATGCGGGCGAGCGGGAAGGCGGCCTCGCGTATACCGCAAGCACTGATGGGGTGCAGCGCTTTGGCCACTTCAAGGTGATGGCGGACTACCCCTTTTATGTTCAGGTGGCCATCGCGAAGGCCGAGTACCTGGCGGGGTGGCGCGATCACGCGGTTTTCGTGGGCGGCCTGGTTTTGATGATGCTGTTCGGCTTCGGGATGGCGCTCCGGTATCTGCGCACCAGTGCCGCTGCCGAACAGGCCGGTTTGCGCGAACAGCACCGCCTCCAGTCGGCCCTCCTTTCTGTCACCGATTTTGCCGCCAAGGTTCAGGACGCCCACAGCCTCGATGCAACCACGGCCTTCGCCGCCCAGCAATTCGATGCCGATGCCGTGCATATTGCGCTGCTGGAGCCAGCTGCCAGCCCGATCCGTGAAGCGGTCCGGCCCCTCGATGACACGGTCGTGGCTTCCGGATCAGAGCCCGCTTGGGCCGGGAGGCTCTACCCGAAGACCCGAGCGGACGACCCTGAGGCCGACCGTCAGCAATCGGTTCCCCTAGAGCGCGATGGTGTCGCGCGAGCGGGCGAATGGGCCATCGAGGAACCCATTCTGGACAACAAGGGCCGAGTGCTCGGGCAGATCCAGCTGGTTAGTCACCGGGCGCTGGTGGATTCCGAGGTCATCGCCGCAGGGCTGCGGATCCTGGCGGCCCGTGTGGCCACCGATCTGGCACGACAGCAGAGTGAACAGGCGCTGCGCCGCTCGGAGGAAAAACACCGCCAGCTGTTCGAGACCATGCCTCAAGGGGTGGTCTACCGGGCCGCCGACGGCACCGTCCTGTCTGTCAACCCGGCGGCCGAACGGATTCTCGGGCTGTCGCTGGCGCAGATGCGCGGCGAAGCCCCTACCGACCCGCGCTGGCAAGTGATCCGGGAAGATGGTTCGCCGGTTCCCGATGACGATCAGCCGGACAGGATGGCGCTGCACACCGGCCAGACCGTCGGGCCCAACACGCTGGGGGTGTGGCATCCGGACCAGCAGGCCTATGTATGGCTTTCCATCACGGCGACGCCCCAGTTTCGCGTCGGTGAGACGGCCCCTTTTCAGGCCTATGTCACCTTTGAGGACATCACCGCACGCAAGCGCTCGGAATCGGCGGCGAATGAACTGTTTGTGCGCCTGCAGAAGCTGGCCTCGCAGCTGCAGGGGTTCATTTACCAGTACCAACGTTGGCCCGATGGCCGATCGGCCTTTCCCTATGCGAGCTCCGCCATCGAAACCATCTACGGGGTGAGCGCAGAGGCCGTGTGCCGGGATGCCGACACGGTCTTCATCCTGCTGCATCCAGACGATCGGGAACGGGTCCGGGATTCGATCCGGATATCGGCCGACACCCTGTCGGTGTGGAGGGCGAGCTACCGGATCCGCCATCCGGACGGCCGCCTGGTGTGGGTGGAGGGTCAGGCCAGCCCGGAACGACAGTCCGATGGCAGCACCCTGTGGCACGGGTATATCTACGAGATCACGGAACGCAAACAGGCGGAAACGGCCCTCCAGGAGAGCGAACAGCGCCTGAAGACGGCGCAGCGGATGGCACAGATCGGCCACTGGGAACTGGATCTGATCACTGACCGGCTGAAGTGGTCAGACGAGGTCTTCCGCATCTTCGAGCAGGACCCAAAGGTCTTTGACGTTCGCTATCAGTCCGTTCTGGAGCGCATTCACCCGGAGGACCGCGAGATCGTCGATGCGACCTTTCAGCGCGCACTGGCCACGCGGGTGCCCGAGGTCATCATCGTTCATCGACTGCTGTGCGCCGACGGACACATCAAGTACGTGAAGCAGCAGTGCGAGATTCGTTTCGACCCGGCCGGTCGGCCACTGTCGTCGGTCGGCACGGTGCAGGACATCACGGCGCAGCACGAACACGAAAAGCAACTCGAATACATCGCCCACTATGACACCCTGACCGGGCTCCCCAACCGGGTCTTGTTGGCCGATCGTCTGCACCAAGCCATGGCCCAGACCCTGCGGCGCCATTCGAATCTGGCCATTGCGTATATCGATCTGGATGGTTTCAAGGCGGTCAACGATGATCACGGTCACCAGGTCGGTGACCGTCTGTTGTGCGTGGTGGCCGAGCGCATGCGGAACACGCTGCGCGATGGCGACACCCTCGCTCGCCTGGGCGGCGACGAATTCATTGCGGTCCTGCTCGATTTGCCGAATATGGAGGGCTGTGTGCCGACGCTCGACCGTCTCCTCGGTGCGGGCGCCCGGGAGGTGCTGGAAGGGGATCACGCGTTGCGGGTTTCGGCCAGTGTGGGCGTGACCTTCTATCCACAGTCCGGGGACATCGACGCCGACCAATTGCTGCGGCAGGCGGACCAGGCGATGTACCAGGCCAAGCTGGCGGGCAAGAACCGCTACCATTTCTTCGATGTGGTACAGGACCAGGCAGTGCGCAGCCATCACGAGGACCTGGAACGAATTCATCAGGCCATGACCGAACGGGAATTCGTTCTTCATTACCAGCCGAAGGTCAACATGCGTAGCGGCGAGGTGGTGGGCACGGAGGCACTGATTCGATGGGCGCATCCCGAACGGGGCCTCCTGCCTCCGGCTGCGTTTCTACCCTTGATCGAAAATCATCACCTCGCCGTCCTGATCGGCGACTGGGTGATCGATACCGCCTTGGCGCAAGTCGCGGCCTGGCGGCGGACCGGTCTGGTTCTGCCGGTCAGCGTTAATGTCAGCGCGCGGCAGCTCCAGCAACCCGATTTCGTACAGGGCCTGCGGAACCGACTGGACGCCTATCCGGATATACCCGTCAACCAGTTGGAACTGGAGGTGCTGGAGACCAGTGCGTTGGAGGACATCGGCCGGGTCTCGAAAATCATGGAAGACTGTCTGGTGTTGGGCGTTCCATTTGCCCTGGATGATTTTGGAACCGGGTATTCATCGCTGACGTACCTCAAGCGCCTGCCGGCACGAACGCTGAAGATCGACCAGAGCTTCGTGCGCGACATGCTGGAAGACCCCGAGGATCTGGCCATCCTCGAGGGGGTTCTGGGGCTGGCAGCGGCCTTCCGCCGTCAGCCGATTGCCGAAGGGGTGGAAAGCATTGCCCATGGCGAGATGTTGCTCGATCTGGGTTGCGACCTGGCGCAAGGCTATGGGATCGCCCATCCGAAGCCGGCCGAAGACATTCCTGCCTGGGTGGCGAGTTGGCGGCCGGGTCCCGGCTGGATGCACCGCGCGCCGCGACCGCACGCCGATCTACCCCTGCTGTTTGCCGCCGTTGAACACCGTGCCTGGATCAAGACACTTGTCGCGTATCTCCAGGAGCAGGGGGCCGCTCCCTCCGTGCAGGATGCCCATGCCTGCCGTTTCGGCACCTGGCTGGACGGGGAGGGCCGGGCGAGCCATGGCACCCAGGCGGCGTTTCCGGACGTCGAGCAGGCGCACCTCGCGGTCCATGCGCACGCGCAGGTGCTGCTGGCCTTGCATGCACAAGGGAGGACGGCGGAAGCGCTGCAGGGTGTGGCGGG
>Ga0207421_10003091_pt1 | contig 20090 bp, 21 predicted proteins | sample SodLakKL_010_SED_4_FD_187542 | JGI IMG/M metagenome (GOLD analysis project Ga0207421, IMG submission 187542) | Alkaline sediment microbial communities from Lake Tanatar, Kulunda Steppe, Russia - 8KL_010_SED (SPAdes) (version 2) | ecosystem: Environmental > Aquatic > Non-marine Saline and... | reverse complement strand
TGTCTGCGGCATTTGCCGAACGCGAGGCTCGTGGACTTGACCATGTCAACATCGTGACTGGCGGGACGAACCCAGCCGAGGAGGTTCATCCGGAAGTTATCGAGGTGATGGCCGAACTAGATATCGACCTTTCCGGACGCACGCCTCGCGAAGTCTCGACCGAGGAACTCAACGACTGTGATATTGTCGTCACGATGGGTTGTTCGACGCTGGAACTGGACGCCGATACCGAGGTTCGTGACTGGGCACTTGCCGACCCCCATGGGCAATCACACGAGCGTGTGCGTGAGATTCGAGACGAAATTGCATCCAACGTACGTGCGCTGTTCGACGAGCTAGCGGCCGGGGAAAGCAAGTGATTTCGATGGCTGTATCCGACTGGATAGGGCTATTTTCACGTATCGATGAGTGAGACCGTTCCGGGGGCGATTCGGCTACGAAGTGCCGGATTCGGCGTGATTCTCGCCGGAGTTGTGCTTGCGCCCCTCTCGCTTGTCACTCCGGCGCTCGTCGCGACCGGAGTGCTTGTCATCGTCGCAGCGGTCGCCGGAGCCGTCGGGCGAAGTCAGGGAACCTGGTGGATACAGCTCTGGGTGGGTGTTGGTGCGGTTGGGCTGATTGGAGTTATCGAGACGGCGACAGCCGTTGGACTGGGGCTGACGCCGGTCGAGTTGAGCGCCTTCGCAATCGTCTTCGGTATTGTTGATGTTGTGGCCGGAACTGCTATTCATCGGCTACGGCCGGCAAATAGCGAGGAATGAACCTAGCGTGACTGATTAGCGCTCACCCAGGATTTGTGAGATGTTACCGTGTCGAATAAGCACCCGAATCTGGTCTCGTTCTTCCAGGTTCGGATACTCCTCGTGGTCAAGGACGTGCTGGTCAATCACCTGTCCGCCCTCCTCGATGAGCAAAACGATGTGCAAGCCGTCGACAATACGGTCGACCGTTGCGTCATAAACGCCGTTCTCATCCGGGGTATCCGGTTGGCCTCCACCTCCCTGGGCGCGGTTGGTTTGTGCCCCACTGGAGCCAGCGAGTGCAGTCACAGCAGTTCCGCCGGCAGCGAGACCGCCAATCGTTTTCAGAACGCTTCGTCGGTTTTGTGATGGCGATGCCATGGGGTCGATGGCCCCGGTATTGTATATAAATAACAGCACCACTGGAAGAGAATCAGAGCGACAGCGAACCCTATATATTGCTCGGCCACCGACTCCCCGTTCAACGTGAGTGATGCACTTTCGGTCGTCGTCGAGAAACCCCGTACACAGGCAGCTATCGGTTCGCTTCGTGATGAGGGAGTCTACGATGACGACCGAAGCGTCTACGAATGTGGCCCCGACACGGTCGCGATTCCGGTCAGTTCACCGCCTGAACAGACTGACGTGCTCGAAGTGATTCAGGAAACGGGAGAACTGCGATTGCGAACGCTCGAAGACCACCTCCGCGAACGCGGATGGACCGACGAGGAACTCGAACTGGCCCCCGGGTCGTGGGCAGTGATTGGCTCGGTTATTCTCGTCGATATTGGTGACAGCCCGCGACCCGAAGAAGTAGGCGAGTCCCTGCTTGCCATGCACGGCGTTGCCGATACCGTCCTCGCTCGTGACGGAATCGCGGGCCAGCACCGTGAACCGGAGGTACGCGTCATCGTTGGCGAAGGCGATACCGAAACGGTCCACCGAGAACACGGAACTATCTACGCGCTGGACCTCGCTGAAGTGATGTTCTCACCCGGTAACAAAACAGAGCGCTCACAGATGGCCGAGCGTGTGATAGCAGGCGAACGCGTCCTCGATATGTTCGCCGGAATTGGATATTTTACACTGCCGATGGCCCGCGCTGGCGCATCGGTAACTGCCATCGAACGCAACCCGGCGTCGTTTTCGTATCTCATGGAAAATGTCGTCCGAAACGGTGTACAGGACAACGTCGAAACCTATCGAGCAGATTGTCGAGCGGTAATTTCAAATGCGCTCGAAGGTAATACCTTTGAAGGAACTGAAGAGGATGATATTTCTCACAACGGAAATAACGTCTTCGAATTCGACCGCATCGTGATGGGATATTACGACGCGTATGAGTATCTCGACAGTGCCCTCGCAGTTCTCAAAGAAGGTGGGACAATCCATCTGCACGAGGCAACACCCGAAGCGTTGGTTCCCGACCGGCCGGTGAGTCGGTTGACCGAAGCGGCCGAAAAAGCAGGTCGACGCGTTGAGGTACAGGAAACACGGCGTGTGAAAGGCTATAGCGAGGGTGTTGCACACGTGGTCGTTGATGCGACCGTCTGGTAGCGACACCAGATTAGAGCAACGTCCGTGGTACCACGACTCGCGGAAGTGTTATCCGTGGTCTTGCCATATGGTTGTTCGTAATGGCAAACGGTAAGGTTGATTTCTTCAACGACACAGGCGGTTACGGTTTCATTTCGACAGACGACGGCGACCTCGACGACGACGAAGACGTTTTCTTCCACATGGAAGACGTCGGCGGAGAGGACCTGACGGAAGGTACCGAAGTAGAGTTCGATATCGAGTCCTCACCAAAGGGCCCTCGCGCAGCGAACGTCGTTCGACTGTAATATCGAGACAGATTCGTCGCTTCTAGCGACAACTGACACTTCGATTTTTTCGAGCAATCACACGTTGCAGCCGCAGCTTTCTGACACAGCGATTGCTGCCTTACGCTGTGTAACACACAGTGTGTGTTTTCTCGGCGGAAAGACTCATAATAATCACTATGAGAGGCCACTACCGTTTCGTGGGGTCGGTGAGAGATACTGTGCCAGTTGCCGTCCCAGCTGTGGCGCAAGTGAGCCGACGGCATCCCCGACGAGTAGCTCATACCCAGATTCGAGTGCCGTCTCAACGTGTGCACCGAGCGCGACATCGAAGAGCGCATCGCTGGTTAAAAATCGCCGTGCGCTGGTGAACTCCCGAGGTCGCTCAACGACATACCGGCCACCATCGATAAACGGACCGACTGTTTCGTCCTCGTTCGCGTACGCATCGAAAAACGACTCTGCGTGCTCGCGGACGTGAACAGGTGGTCCGTCGTGACGCTCCACTGCGGGCCGTTCGGCGACGGCCAGTTCAAATAGCAAGACAGCGATGCTATCGCCAGTAGCGGTCGGGTCACTGACAAACGCAGCGCTCCGAAACACCGAAAAGCCCTGACGGTTGAGTTCGGATTCGATGCCCGAGCGCGAGCGTTCTAACTGGGGCCAGAGTTGGTCATCGACGATATCCGGCGTCGGAAACTGGAGCGCGATCGGTGTCGTTCCACGGGAGACAAACCGCTCGCGGACCGTCTCTTCATCAACTGGCTCCGGCGTCGGATACTCGAACAGGTCGGTTCCGGGCGCAGCGACCAGTTCGCGGGCGTAGTGTTGAAATCGGGCGAGATTACCGGCAGACAGCACTGCAGCAACGTTTCGCTCGGGGTCGGTTGGGTCGATAACGGTAAGTGGGTCATCAAACGATGCCATTCCGTGTTCTTCGGGGTCAAATTCCAGCGGCGGGTTCCAGTCGGCCGCGGCTTCAACGAGGGGGCGAAAGCCGCCGAACTCCAACACGAGCAGTTCGGTCAAGTAGCCCGAAAATCCCTGTGTGTGGAGGTCGCTGCCGTAAACGCCGATACCGGAGAGAAACTGTTTGCAGACGCGGATATCGGATGCTATTTCGGGCGTTATCCGTTCACGGATATAGGCCGTGTGAAACGGTGTTCGGTCGACGGATGACTGAATAGCGGTTGCATCCTCGACGGCGTAACAGGGGACGATATCAACTGCAAAGCCATCGTGTTCACCGACGACATAGGGGTGTTCCGCAAATTCCTCGCGGCCATCAGGGAGGACCGCATGGCCGACAGTGAGTCCGTACGACTCCAGGTGGTCTCGGTCGAGGTCCGGCGGGAATGCAACAAAGATATCGATATCTCGGTCGCCTGCCAGCCAGGTATCGCGGGCGGTCGAACCGGCCAGTTTTACCTCAGCGTCGACTGGCAGGTCGCTGAGCGCCTCTGAAACCCGTTCGGTTAGCGTGTCGATAGCGGTTTGCATCGCCTCACGTTCGGACTCGTCGGGTTCCACCCGCCCACGGACCGTGTCGATAACGGAGGTCCACTCGTCGCTCATACCCAGCGCTTTTTTGCAAGTACGTGAAAGCGTGTCGATGCGCGCTCGAAACGAAACGCCTATCAAATGTATCCGACTACAAGAGGATGCGAGCCGCCGTAGCTCAGTTGGTAGAGCGCCACGCTGTTAACGTGGTTGTCCCAGGTTCGAGTCCTGGCGGTGGCGTAAATTCTCTGTGAGAATTTACGTATAATCAGAACGCGTCGCGTTCTGATGATGGCGTCAATTTTCGTAGAAAAATTCTTATACATATCTGTGAGAGCCACTAGAACTGATTGGTATCACAATCTCTTTGCAAACAGTAGATTCAAACCGCGACCGGTTCTACGTCAAATAGTTACAGATGTCTTCGGGAATCCGGGCGACTGTGAGGTTTTCTTCGCTCAGTGCGTGTCCGCTCGCAGTCGCCTCGACTGTTTCCGAGTCAGCTATCGAGCAAGTCTCGACGAGCGCAGCATTGTCGGGTGAGAACGGGAGCGTCACCGAGTTTCTGGCGGATGGTGATTCCGACACAATCTGTGACGCCTGCGCCGAGGCTGGCGCTCAGGTTGAGCCGGTGTTTGAATACGGCACTGCCACGTTATTTCGACTGGAACATGGTGACGAAGAACGCTGTCCCTGTGAGTCTCTGGGCCGACATGGCTGTCCCGTGCACCGGTATGTTGCAGCCGATGGTGAGTTGACTCTGGTTTTCCATGCTTCGTCGTTCGAACTGTTACAGGAGATAATGGGCGAGTTTCGAGAGTCGTACGCTCCCGTCGACGTCCAGCGTTTGCTTCAGCCTCCGCTTGATGGCACGCCGGAAGAACGTGTCTTCGTCAACCGCGGGACGCTCACAGACCGTCAGTACGAGGTACTTTCCGTGGCGTTCGAACGCGGATATTTCGACCGCCCGAAACAGGCGAATGCGACCGAGCTTGCTGATGAACTTGGCATCACACAATCGACGTTCACCGAGCATCTGATGGCTGCGCACCGCAAGCTGTTGGCTGACATTATCGACTGATATTGGAGCGAGACGTGCGGCCGCTGGGGTGTCGAAACGAAACTGATAATGACTTAAGTCTGTGAGTGCGTAGAGTAGATAGAGAATGACCCTGGCGCAGGAAACGGAGATGTCGGATGCAGAGATAGACCGGTTTCTTGGCGAGCATGAAACGGGTGTCCTATCGCTTGCACGCGCCGAAGAGCCGTACGCGATTCCCATTTCCTACGGATACGATGACGAAAACCGGCAGTTCTACCTGCGGCTAGTTTCTCAACCCGATAGCAAAAAGCGAACATTTCTTGGCTCCTCGCCGAATGCCCATCTTGTCGTTTACGACGAAGCGGATGGTGGCGAAACCTACTGGAGCGTCGTCGCATCAGGTACCTTGCACGATATTGCCCCCGACGAACTCTCTGTCGACCAAATCAAACAATATGGCAACGCACGCCGCCCGCTTTTTGAAATCTGGGGGGCAGAAAAAGACGACCTAGATATTCAACTCTACGAGTTCGTCCCCAACGAGTTGAGCGGCCGCCGAACCGACGTCGAACGCGAGTGATTATTTGAAATCAGTCCGTGTGACCGTCGCCGCACAGACTGGGCAGCCGTTCATCAAAATCGCATTTCGCATCTCATCGTTGACGGAAATCTCCTGTGTGCACTCCGGACAGATATACGTATATTCTTGCATTGTCGTCTGCTGTTCAGTTCTTCGTCGCGTGCTGTTTGACATACCTCAGGGTGCCTCGATAGATGGTGATTACCACGCTATCCAGTAATGGATAGTCCCCGGATATACAGGCTACTTCAAGTAACCCATCGCTGGTTGCTGGGGAGGTATCGTCATAGTTCTGGTACAGCGGATAAAAACCACGCGGTTTGGATAGCCACGTTATACGCTGTTTTCGCTGGCTTCACTCATCTAACCGCATATCTCCACCTGGGCTGTCCGACACATCATCCGCCCAGTCAGCGTCGCCGGACTCAAACTCCTCTTTCAACTGCGCGAACGTCGACCCGCCGCCGCTGTCGCCGTCATCGTATTCGTCATCATCTTCGTCTTCCTCGCTTCCAGACGCTTGGTCTTCAGTCTCGGCGGTTTCTTCGCCGGATGCAGTTTCATCATCCTCTCCAAAGACGAGTTCGTCGTCCGACTCATCATCAAAAAGGCCCTCGGAATCGTCTTCATCGAACGAGAGCGCTGCAAGATCGTCGTCATCATCGTCCATTGAGAGGGCTGAGAGGTCGTCATCATCGTCAAAGGACAGCTCCTCGTCTGCTTGTGTTTTTTCCTCAGTTGATTCGTCGCTGTCAGAACCGGCTGAGTCATCACCGAAGGAAATCTCTGCTTCCTCCAGCGGGACGACGCCGCTTTCTTGCTCGCTCGCTGTCTCTTCGGCTGCCGTGGATTGCTCAGTTGTTTCGAGTGAGTCATCTTCGGTCTCATCAGGGCTTTCATCCGTCAAGCTCGCTTCTGCCGCCCAGTCAGCGTCGCCGGATTCGAACTCCTCTTTCAACTGTGCGAACGTCGACCCGCCGGTATCATCCTGTGTTTCGTCCACCGACATCTCACCCTCGTCCGGTGGCTGTTCATCGGTCGACTTTTCGCTGTCGTCGGCTGAGTCCTCGCTCTCTTCGGCTTCGAACTGCGCTTTCAACTCAGCGAACCGTTCGCTGCCTGCCTTGCCCGCGACTGCCGAGTTGGCCTCCGCGGCTGCGGCTGGCTCGGGTTCAGCCATCGATTGAGACGACTCGGCAGTAACCATGTCGTGACTGTGTGATTTATCGGGCGACCTCGCTGCTGCTGGCTCTGTGGGTCCGTCCGTAGCTGGCTGTGCCCTCATCTCCGGCTCTATCTGTACGTCAGCTTCTGTCTGTGAAGCTGTTGTCTGTGGGATACTCTCTTGTTTGTCTCCTGCTGAAACGAGTGATGGGTCAAGTGGCTCGCAGGCCTGCTGGACTGTCCGAAGGGCTGACGGTTCGCCGATTGCAACCAGTTCCGTTCCCGGTGTCAACCGTGTTTTTGTTTCCGGGAGCGAGACGACAGTTCCATCCTCGCGAGTGAGTGCCACAACTGTGAGCGAAAGCGCGCCGACTGGGAAGCCGTGCAATGGACTGCCGGCTGCAACCGTTGCTGTGGCAACCGTTTCGTCCGCTTCGGCAAGCCGCTCTGCAAACTCCTGTGGCGCTCGGTTTGTTGCCGGGAGCGTCACGAGACGGTACTCCCGTCGTGGGTCAATTCGTGGGGTGTCGGACGCGGCAATCGCAAGCGTAACGATATCACCGGCAATCCCTCGAATCTCTCCTGTGAGGACCTGTCGGAACGGGTCGGTCTCCCAGACCTGTACCTCATCGCCAGGAGATGCCGTCGGAGCAGGGTCCGCTCGAATTGCAACGGCAGTGGTCTCGGCCGGCAGCGTATTTCCGATTCCGCCTGAGCGGTCACCGACGGTTACCGATGAGACAGTCCCGTCAGCACTTACTGATATGTCGACGTGTGCAAGGTCGTACTCTGCCCGTATCCTGGTCGCAAGCCACGTTTCGAGTTCCGCTGGTGATAGCGGTGGACAGTTGAACGTTGCTCCAGTGAGGTCAGCTTTCACGCTGTCGCCCGCTGGTTCGTATCCAACGCTGTCCGCAATTGTCTCTGGAAGACTCACAGTGTGTTCTTCTTGCCGCTCCGTTTCAGCTTCCTCACGATTGTCCGGTCGTCTTGGCTCGCTGTCGGCGGGTGTCTGTTGCTCCTCGCCGAGGATATCTATCGCAAACCGTGTTCCCACATGACGGCCAAGGAGCGACCCGGCGGCCCCGGAGAGAAATGCACCGAGGGCAAAAAGCGCCAGCGCGATGTCACCATCGACAGCCGTCTCAGGAATAACTGGCCCGCTACTACCGGCCGCTATCAAATAGCCTGTGACGGCGCTCACTCCGAGTAACAATATAAACTCGCGGGGAACGGTGTGGTTGTACTGTTGTCGTGACGCCGTTGCTGTGACGGCTGCGAGGGCACCGGCCAGTGCTGCAAGCCCGAGGAACTGCGCGGTGAGTTCCAGCGATTGGGTGAGTACAAACGGTTCGAACCAACGATTCAAGCCGGGTATGACAGCGCTGTTCACCGGGACGGAACTGGCGCTCATTGTGTCTCACCCAGCATCTGTATGCGCTTTTCGGGACCAGCGACGAACAGCTCGTCTCCTGGTGATAACCGCTTCTCTCCGCCTGGTGAGAACTGCCAGTAACCGTCGGCTGCTACCCCGAGTATCGTCAGTTCGTGTTCGTCGACTGCTAGTTCACCGACGGTTCGTCCCGACAGCGAGTCAGCCGGCGACACCTGTCGCCTTGTCAGTTCGTTCCCGGCTTTTTGAATCCGAGAGACGAGCTCGTGTGATTTTGGTGTTTCTCGTGATTCGACGACGATTTTGACCGCTGGTGCGCGGACAAGCGGTTCGACATCCGTTCGCGTTACGGCAACAGTGAGCCGTCCGTTGCCGCCTGCTGTTGTTGCAGAATCGGACGGGCTATCCTCTTCATCAGCTTCTGTGTGTGCTGCAATGACTGTCCCACGAACCTGCGTGCTTGGGGTGATAACAGTCACTGCGTCACCTGCGGAGACGCCTGTCGGAATCAACCCGTTGACCGAGACCGCATGCCGGCCATCGTCAGCTAGCTGATTCGATAACTGGGAAAACGCGGGCGCTTCGTCTCGGATATCTTGCTCGTGTTGTACTTTGCTGCCAGATTGGTGGCCGGGTTGCTGCTCGGCTGCTTTGACCTCTTGTTTTTGCTCGGCAATTTTCATATTCGATTCTCGCTCGCCGAACAGCTGCGCGCGTCGCCTTCCATACTCATGTGCCGAGACGCCGAGTACAGCGATGACAAGTGCCGAAACGCCAAAGCCAGTCGGTCCAGGAACCGAGAGACCTGGTGTCTCAACGAACAACACGACGGCAGCGTTGCCCCCGGCTAGAAAGAGTGCAATCAGTGCCGCTCCTGGCCAGGGGACTGTCCTGTCTGTCCATTGCGTGAGCCCAAATCCAACCCCCCAACTGACGAGCGCGGGAATAACTCCCACGAGGAGCCCGAAATAAATCCCAAGGAGAAGCTCCGCCGGAAATGATACCATACCTGTGGTAGGTTTCCCCTGACTAAAAGGCGTTTCTCCCAACAGTATCTTTATCCGGGATACCGCCGATATCACGCGTATCGATGGCCATCCAGTACACCCCACATGCGCTCCCGCTTATCTTTTCAGCGGGTATTGCGCTCGTTGGGGCTGCTGTCGCTTGGCGACGGCGTCGTGGCTCGCTTGAGGTATGGGGGACAATTGTTCAACTTGCCGTTGCCGCCTGGGCCTTGTTGGTGTTAGCCACGGTGACGGTGACTGCCGAGTCGTTGAAGACCGTTGGCATTACGTTGCTGTATCCGCTCGCGGTCGCTGCGAACATTTTCTTTCTCGTCTTTACGGTTCATTTTGTCGGCCGGTCGGCGTTGCTTACCCGCAGACGGCTTGCTCTCTTGCTGTCTTTTCCCATGCTCTTTCTCCTTGCGGGAGTGACAAACGGCCTCGGCTTCCACAGCCAGCTGTTTGATGTCGCTGGCACGTACGAAGCGCGCGGCTTCGTCGCCCTGGACTATGCGTTCGGTCCACTGTTCTATTTGTTGGTCGTTCCAGCGTACGGCATCTCGCTCGTCTATCTCGGGTTGCTTGTCCAGCAGTACCGTCGGTCACGAAACGTCTACCGGACGATGAGCGCGCTCCTTTTTGTCTGTCTTGCAACACTCGCTGCAGTGACGGTTATCTCTCTTGCCGGATATAGCCCGTTCCCGCATTTTATGCTGTTTCCATATACGTATCTCGTCCTGGGGGTCGTACTCGTTCTTGGTACCTCCAGCGCGACGTTCCTCCGGATTCTTCCTGTTGAAGAGGTTGTTGCGCTCATGCACCCCCATGCAAGCGGGACAATCCCTACTGCTCGCGATGTCATCGTCCAGGAGATAGACGATGGTATCATCGTCTTCGACTCGGATGATATTGTCGTCGACAGTAACGCAACGGCGAAAGAACTGCTGGCAACTGACCGACCTATTGGGGAACCAGTCTCGACGGCCCTTGCAGTCGAGACCGAAAACGGGCAATCACTTGCGGATGTCCTCTTTCCTGATGGAACCGTTTCCGAACATGTCACAGAGTGCTGGATTGAACACGACGGAGAGCGGCGGTGTTATGATATCCGCATCTCTGAACTTGCAAGCGCCGACGAACCTGCTGCGGGTCACGTTGCGTTGGTTCGGGATATCACCGAGCGAAAGCGTCGCGAACAGATGCTTCGCGAACGCGAACAGGCGCTCAAAGCCCAAAAAGAACAACTCGAAACCAAAACCGTCCAACTCGAACACCAGAACGAACGTCTCGACCGGTTTGCGGGTATTGTCTCACATGACCTCAGAAACCCGTTGAACGTAGCATACGGTCGCACATCACTCATCGCTGCCGAACTCGAACAGCTTGAGGAACCGCCCGTCGACACTGAGCATCTCGAGATTACCGAACGGTCCTTACAGCGAATGGAAGAGATAATCGAGGACGCGCTCACACTTGCACGGCAGGGCCGTGCCCTCACTGAGACGGAGCCAGTCTCACTTGCCCGGACGGTCAGACAGGGCTGGCAGAACGTTGATACCCAGGATGCGACGCTCGAAGCGGACATCTCGATGACCGTTGAGTCGGCCGAAAACAGGCTGTTCAACCTCTTTGAGAACCTCTTTCGCAACGCTGTGGAGCATGGTGGGATGGACGTCACGGTTCGGGTTGGACCGCTTGAGAACGGATTTTACGTGGAGGATAACGGACCAGGCATCCCCGAGGAGAACAAAGAATCTGTCCTCGAAGAAGGTGTTTCGACGGCCGAAGACGGCACCGGATTTGGGCTGGCAATTGTCAACAATATCGTCAGGGCGCACGGCTGGTCGCTTACGGTGGCAGATGCCGACTCCGGCGGGGCGCGGTTCGAAATCACGGGGGTGACCGTTGTTGAGACGCCGGAGACACCCTCATGAGTAATTGACAACAGATAGCTGTGACAGGCCCGTCAGTAGAGAGAAGCGCATGAGGGCGCTATCAGCCCAAAACCTGAACATTAAACGTCTTGGCACCAAATCGGCTTTATATGTCTAAACCAACTCGTCGAGAACGAATTCACAACCTCGACGTAACGGTCTGGGTGGGAAAACACGGTATTGATGCGGTCGTCGATGAGCTAAACGACCAGCTACAGAACCGTGATTTCGTGAAAGTAAAATTCCACCGAGCGGCCCGAGCGGAGGCTGACGCCGACGAACTGACTGAACAGCTCGCCGAGCGAGTAAACGCCAAGGTTGTCGAAACACGCGGCCATACGGGGGTCCTTGAGCGATGAGTGGTCCGCTTGGTTTCTTTGTCCCAGCAGCCCTCGGACCGGTTGAAGAGTCGCTAGAGGCGGTTGGGATAGACCTCGAAACCATCGCGTCGGTTGGGATATTCATTGCTGTTGCAGTCATTGCCTACCTGGTTGGGCGGGCTCTTGTCGGGCCGTTGTTTAACCGTGTGGCAAACGCCCGAGAGCTTGATGCGCATGCAAGACGGCCACTCAAGAAACTGCTGAACTTTCTCATCTTCTTTGCCGCCATCTCCGTCGCGTTCGGTGCTGCCGGCTTTGGTAACTTCCTTCGGTCGCTTGCGACAATCGCTGCTGCCGCAACGCTCGCAATTGGTTTTGCCCTCCAGGATGTCATCAAAAACTTCGTTGCCGGCATCTTCATTTTCACTGACCGGCCGTTCCGTATCGGCGACTGGATTGAATGGGATGGCAACAGCGGGATTGTGGAAGATATCAGCCTTCGGGTCTCCCGCGTTCGAACCTTCGATAACGAACTGCTCACTGTCCCAAACTCACACCTGACGGATACTGTCGTCAAAAATCCGGTAGCGAACGGCCGACTCCGACTCAAAGTTGATTTCGGTATCGGCTACGACGACGATATCGAACAGGCAACCGAAATTATCGTCGAGGAAGCTGAAAAGCACGAGGGCATTATGGACGAGCCAGCGCCGTCGGTTCGACTCGTCGAACTCGGCGACTCATCGGTTGGGCTTCAGTCACGCATCTGGATTGAAAGTCCGACACGGGCTGATTTCGTCAAAACCCGCGGCGAGTACGTTCAGACGGTCAAAGAGCGCTTCGACGCGGAAGGTATCAACATTCCGTATCCGAACCGCACCATCGGCGGCGACCTACAGATTCAGGGTATCGACGACCTCGCAACGCAGTCGGACTGATAGGCGACGCTGTTATCGAGAACTACCAATTACTCTTTTAATCACAACCACAGCAACTGCGCGTGTCGCGTCCCGTCGAAATCCAGGACGTTCTCTTCGTCGACAAACCCGCGCTCGATAGCAAGGTTGACGGCGCGAGTACCGACGAGGTTTGCCGTCGTACAGCGGGCGAGGCTGGCAACGACTGTTTCCTCGTCGGCTTCGTCGCCATCGTAGAACTCGGGTGAGACCGTTAACGACACCGAACCGTTTTCGAACTCTTTGCCGAGCAGGTCACCGTCGCAGACCGAGACGAGTCGCCCTTTCGGGGTTTCACGCTCGTTGAGCAACAGTGCGGGGGTTTCGTTTGGCTCGCTCATCTAGTCACTCCTGTAACCGGTCCGAATCGACCAGCTCCTGTTCGTTTTCCGAACGGAGCGCTTCGGCTTCCTGTGCCACTTCCTCTGCCTGTTCGTCCTCGCCTAGTGCTTCGAGTGCGATGGCTTTCTCCTCCAGCAGGTCGGCGCTTCGGTATCCGAGCCGGATAGCGTTATCGAAGGCGTTGAGCGCATCCTCAGCGAGGCCCCGCTCGTTCAGGAAGAAGCCACGGTTGTACCAGGCCTGTCCGAATCGAGGGTCGAGTTCGACCGCTCGTTCTGCGTGTTCGAGCGCCTCTTCGGTCCGACCGAACTCCCAGAGTGCGTATGCGAGGTTTGTTTCGGCCGTTGCGGCGTGTTCGTCAGTTCCGTCGACATCCAGTGCTTCCTGGTAGGCTCCGATAGCAGCATCGTACTCTTCGATCTCTGCGTGTGCCGCCCCTTTGTTCACCCATGCCTCCTGTTCAACCGCGGGGTCATCGGTGTATCGCGCCGCCCGTTCGAAGGTCTCCGTTGCCTGTTCGTGGCGGTTGATACGGATATATTCGAGTCCCACTTCAAGCACTTGCTCGGCATCGACGCGGTCGGCTGGAATCTGCTCCTCGTCGAGCATATCCGCGAGTGCGTGCGAGTCGACGGGGTCGACTTCGCCGGGTCCGACCGACAACTCCTCCGGGTCGAGGTCAAACGCATCGTAGGGGTCATCGAAGCCCTGCCCCTCCGAGAACTTGTGGTCGCGGGTGTCTTTTGTCATACCACGGTCTAGCCTGTGGGGCACATTAAGGCCTGCGTCGTAGTGATATATGTACCAACCACACCAACCAGCACACATGCGACTGTTCGTCTGTGTGGAGTGTGATGAACTCACAGCGAAAATAACAGCGATTCAGGAACTCTTCGAGGATGCTTCCGGATTGCGATTTACTGACCCAACACAGGCGCATCTCACCCTGAAATTTCTCGGTGAGACTGACGCGGAGGTTGTTCCGACACTCCGCGAGGAACTTGCCGCAGCAATCGATGATGCCGATGTTAGCCCGTTTGAGCTAACTGCCGGTGGAGTCGGAGTCTTTCCGGAGCTTGAATACATCCAGGTGCTCTGGCTTGGTATCCAAGAGGGTACCGCCGAACTCACCCGCCTCCACCGAGCTATCGAGAACCGAACAACCACACTGGGATTTGAGCCGGAACAACACGATTTCACGCCACACATCACGCTTGCACGGATGGACCACGCTGGTGGGAAGTCTATAGTTCAAAAAGAAGTCCGGTCGCGCGACCCAACTGCAGGGACAATTCGGGTCGATGCGGTTACCCTGATGCAGAGTACGTTGACTCCCGATGGCCCCGAATACGAATCCATCGAGCGATTTTCGCTGTGAGCGTCGGCCTTTATTGTGGTGTTTCGTCCCCACTCTCGTGCTCGTCGCTATCAACGGAGTCGTCGGTGGTCTCTGTATCCGACTCTGGTTCGTTGGCGGTCTCGTCTTCCGCAACGGGTGCGTCTTCCTCGACAGTTCCATTCTCGGGTTGTGGTTCGGCGTCCGTCACTACACCTTCGGCCGCTGTGTCGTCAACCTGCGTCTCGGCCGGTGGCTGTTGCCCATACCCCTCCTGTTGGTGGCTGGCTGGCTCTTGCTGGTCCTGTTGGTATGTTTCTTGTTCATACCCGGTTTGCTGGTACTGATTCCTCTGTGTCTCCTGGTACTGTCCTTGCTGGTGGCCCCCCTCTTGATACTGTCCGGTTTGTCCTTCCTGATACTGTCCAGCTTGGTCATGGTGCTGCGTACGCTGTTCGGACTGCTGTGCGTACCCTCCCTGGTACTGTTCCTGTTCGTAACCGTCCTCGTACTGTTGTTGGTAGGCCCCCTGCTCGTTGTATCCGGTCTGGTGGTCAGGTCCGTCGTCACCTTTGATACTGTCAAAGTACCCGTTGGTGTCAGCGTAGACCACACCAACGAGTCCGAAGCCAGCAACGGTCAACAACAGCGATTGCGTAGCAACCGTGCTAAAGAAGGTGTTGACGAGTGCAATCACCGCATCAAGCACAGTCGATTCCATCTCGCTCCCGGCATCGACTGCTGATTCGGCTGCACTCTCGACAGTTCCTGGTAATCCGTATCCGATAGCGAGTCCGAGCAGTCCTGCTCCTGCGAGGCTTCCGCCGACGGTTGCGCCGGTTCGGTGCAGCGAGCGTGTATAGGCGTAGGTTCCGCCGACAAGTGCAACTGCTGCAAGCGGCAGCCCCCAGAGTATGATACTAAACCAGCCGAGTGCCTCACGCGCGTCGTCAAGTTCCTCTGTCTCCAGTTCGTCTTCGCTGATTTCTTCCTCTTCACTGAACTCGTTTCGCAACTCCTGTTCGGCGTCCGCAAGAGCTGAATCGACTGTCTGTTGGACTTCGGGTGACTGTATCTCATCATCGATTCGGTTGTCGATTTCGAACCGAAGCTCTTGCCGAACCTGCTGTTCGATTTCCTCCTCACTTGGTGAACCAGGTCGGGCGGCGGCCTGTCGAATCTCCTCGTCGAGTTCTTCGGTGACAAGCCGGTCAATCTCCTCATCAATCAGCCTATCGAGCGTTTCGTCATCTATCGAATCACGGATGAGCTGTGGATTTTGCTCGATATCCATTCGCAACGTTTCGATAGCTTCGATGAACGTCTCGCGTGGTGCACTCAGGTCGACGGCGATATCCAGCGAATCAGTATCGCCCTCCAGGTATGCGTAAATTTGCTGAATATTTCGTGTCGCTTCACCACGGATGTACGCCTCGCTGAATGCCTCCTGTGCAAGCGCTTCGATATTCAGTTCGTTCTGGATAATGTCTGCATACGCGTCGTTAAGGCCATCAATCTGAACGGTGACAGTCGTATCTAGGTCCTGTACGTACTGCTCAAAGACGATAGGCTCAACCTGTTCGTTTTCGATTGCTCTCTGTGCGTCCTGGGTTATTTCCTCCTGTAATTCCTGACTGAGGGAGGCAAACACTCCCTCGTCGTCCATCGTGTCGATGACTGTCTCATCGTCGAGGACTGTCCTGTCCGCAGCGTGTGCGACATTTGCGACGCCGACAATCAGCAATAAAACAACACCGATGACGACGAGCACTCCTAGAGAGGAACCGCCTTCGCTCATCGTTGCTCACCTCGGTAGTTATTGCTTAGTACTGTGTATCTGCTCATTATACTCACCTTAACCTCGCTGACCCGTATAACAGTTGTTATAGTTTGCTGACAATATTCACGATGCTCGCCACGCGAGGCGACTACTCGTCTGGAGTGCTGCCGGTCGATTCACTCTCAGCAACAGTTCGCTCTGCCCGTGTTTGCTGTACGCTGCTGTTCACCCGGAACCCACCTGTTTCGTCCCGACCCGAAAGTTCCTGCTGTGGGAACGGGATTTTGATATCTTCCTCTTCGAACCGGCGCTTGACCGAATGAATAACCTGCCGGGTCGCTTCCCAGCGCCGTGGTGGGAGCGGTTTGTCAATCCAGAAACGAAGTTCGAGAATGACTGCTGAATCACCGAAGTTCTTTGGGACGACCTGTGGTGGCGGGGAATCAACCACTGCGTCGAGTTCTTTCATCGCCTCCAGAGCGATTTCTTCGGCATAGGCTGGGTCGGCCTCGTAATCAATCCCTACATCAACTCGGGTTCGGAGCGTTCCCTGTTTTGTGCGGTTGGTGACGGGCTTGTTACCGACAACGTCGTTCGGGATAATGATTGACTCTCCGTCGAAATTCCGCAGGCGTGTATGCATAATGGTGATTTTCGTCACCACGCCTTCCTCTTGCCCAATCTCTACCCAGTCGCCGATGATGAACGGTCGAGAGAACATCAACACGAACCCGGCAATCATCGAGCCCAGCGTTTGTTGTGCGGCCAGTCCAAGGACGATGCCTGCGAAGCCCGCGCCGACGAGGAGCCCGGAGACATCTAGCCCCCAGAGGGTCAGTGTTGCAGTAATGAGCAACGCAAGGATAGCGACGTTTCCAAGCCGGAGGATAATTTCCTCCTGATGTTTCGTCACTCGGTCGGCTTCTTTGCTGAACTCCTTGATGGCGTCGCCAAGAACATCGAAGGCGATATACGCAAGAATCAACAGCGCCATCGTCGTCAGAAACCGACCAACGAACGGAGCGGACAATCCGGCAAACTCGATAATTGTTAACGCGAGGTCGATGAGCCCCCAGACGATAAGCAGGGTGACACTGGCCACAAACAGGATAAGAAGCTGGAACGCACCGCTGACGAGCGTCGAAATTCGTGTCGGTAGATAACCGTTGAGGATGTCGATAACGGCAACGGCCTCTTCGTTCAGAAACCGCGTTCGGATGAGTCGGCCGATTCGTCGAATAGTCGCTGGCGCAACGACCGCAATCAGAAGCAACGCGATGACGATAACGAGTGCACTGACTGCGAACCGTCCTTCCGTCGTTGCTAACTCTTCGATGTAGGACTGAAATGCATCGAATGACAGCTGTCCCGAAAGCCACAGCAGCGCCATTTGGTGTAACGAACGGGCCAATCACCTTGGGTGTTGTTCTTTCGGTACTGCTGTTTCATAGTGATTATTGCGCTACTTTTCGTGGCTCTGACAGCGTGATTGCTGTCTCAGGATGTGTAACACACAGTTTGCGGTTTCTTGGCGGGAAGGGCTCGCAATAATCACTATCAGTTGATTCGACCGACAAGAAACAACCGGATTTATAATCAGGTACCTCCGAGTAGGGGATATATGAACTCCCGTGATACAACGGATGACGTCACCAGGCGCAATCTGCTCCGCACCGGTGCCGCCGGCGCGGCCGGACTTGCTGTCGCTGGAGCAGCTAGCAGTCCCGCTAGTGCCGACATGGATGCGTACAACGAATGGCTCGCGGAAGCAAACTGGGATGGGACAACCGCCGATGCGACAGCCGTTGATGACGTCTTTGTTCAGGTTGGTGCAGGTGCAGAGGGTCTCCAATTTAACCCACCCGCGATACTCATCGAACCGGGAACCACAATTACGTTCGAATGGACCGGACAAGGTGGAAATCACAACGTCGTCCACCAGACTGACCCAGACCCGGAACGCGACGAGAAAGTCTTCGACAGCATGGAGGATGCACACGACGGCGAAATACCAGCTTCTGAAGGGACTATCTACGAACTCACACTCGATGAGGAAGGCTGGTATCCCTACGTCTGTACACCACACGCCTCGCTTGAGATGAAAGGCGTCATTGTTGTGGGTGAAGACCACGTTGAGACGGACCTCGTTGAGTATGACCTTCTTGGTGATGAGGGCTCAAACTTCCGCGCTGTCTGGAGCGGTGCAGCCGTTTTCGGTGCTGTTTCGCTGGTTGGTGTTGCTGCCTACCGCGAACTCGTCGACGAATAACTCGAAACGAGAAAAATCGAACCGTTCACACGCCGCGGTGCTGGAGCTGTTCTTCTTCGGGCAAGTCGACGTTTGCATCTCCTTTCATCCCCGAACCGATATTCGAGGAGATTTCGGCGAGTTTTTCGGGGTCATCCCAGTTGTTCACTGCTTCGACGACTGCCTGACCCATCGCGCGTGGATTTTCCGCACCGAAGATACCTGACCCGACGAAGATACCATCACAGCCGTGATGCATCATCAGCGCCGCATCGGCCGGCGTGGCAATCCCACCAGCAGCGAAGTTAACGACCGGGAGTCGGCCCATCTCGGCGGTCTCGTGTACGAGCTCCGCCGGAGCTTCATTTTCGCGTGCCCAGCGTTCGCGCTCTTCGAAACTCATTCCGGTGAGTTTGCGGATTGCCGATTTGATGTTCCGCTGGTGGTGGACCGCCTGATTCACGTCGCCAGTTCCCGCTTCGCCTTTGGTTCGAATCATCGCAGCCCCTTCCTCGATGCGCCGAAGCGCCTCGCCGAGGTTGCGTGCTCCACAGACAAACGGTGAGGTAAATTCCCGTTTATCGATGTGGTATTTATCATCAGCAGGCGTTAGCACCTCGGATTCGTCTATCATATCAACGCCGATGGCTTCGAGAATTTCGGCCTCTTTGGTGTGACCGATACGGGATTTCCCCATCACTGGAATCGAGACGGAATCGATAATATCGGAGACGTCTGCCGGGTCGGCCATCCGGGCCACGCCGCCACGTTTACGAATATCCGCGGGGACGGCTTCGAGGGACATCACTGCAACCGAACCGACGTCCTCAGCAATCTTTGCTTGTTCTTCGTTCACGACATCCATGATGACGCCGCCTTTTTGCATCTTCGCAAAGCCGCGTTTGACCAGTTCGGTCCCACGACGCAGCTCTTCTAAATCTGTGGCCTCACTCATAGGAGTCAGTTGGACCAGACGTACTTAACAGGCTTGTTTGGGGAAATCAGGAGGTCAGATTGTGGGGTGGTCTCTGGACCTTTTCGCCGATTGCCACACGCTTATACGGGATTGCGATAAGCTGTAGCCATGGACGGCAAGGGGTCAGCGACAGCCGGGACAGGCCAGCAGGCTGGCGGTACCGACCCACAGTCGGTAGGTGAGCGCCTCGATACATTCGTCGCCAGTCGTGTCAGCGGTTCAGTTCCCAGCCAGCGGGACCTCCCCCGGTACGTTGCGCCGCTTCCATCATGGCTCGAAAACGTCGCCTTTCGCCTGGTTTGGCTCATCGTCGCAATCAACCTCGCTGGCACCGCGTTTGGCTTTTATTATTACGCAGGTCAGCTCTCGGTCACGCCGCTGGTCATGTGGCCTATCGTTCCCGTCAGCCCGCTTGCAACGCTGTATCTCGCCATCTCCCTGACCCTCTGGAAGCGCGGCTACGACGGCCACATTACACAACTTGTCCACATGCTTGCGTTCTTTGGCTGTCTCAAATACGGCTTCTGGGCTGCCTTCGCACAGATTGTGATTGAAGGGCCGGGATACGTTCCGTTTGCCCTGTGGCAGTTTCTTATCTGGAGTCACGTCGGCATGATACTGCAGGCGTTTCTTATCACCCGGTATGCCGACTTTCCGGTCTGGGCGATTGCACTCACCACGGGTTGGTACGTCCTCAACGATATGCTTGATTTTTTCATCCCGGTGCTTGGCGGTCCACACCACACCTGGTTGAACGAACTGTTCCGCGACGGAAGCGTTGGCTCGATACCAGCCTTTGATATTGCCGCCGCAGCGGCTGTTTTCGCCACTGTTGCAGCGGTCTTTCTTGCCATGGCGACGCGGATTGCGCTGTTACGCCAGTCGCAAGGGGAGTATACCGGTCGAGGGAAGCTGTGATAGAGTCGTCGCTACCCATCCTTCGTGAGAA
>Ga0207421_10003090_pt1 | contig 20101 bp, 17 predicted proteins | sample SodLakKL_010_SED_4_FD_187542 | JGI IMG/M metagenome (GOLD analysis project Ga0207421, IMG submission 187542) | Alkaline sediment microbial communities from Lake Tanatar, Kulunda Steppe, Russia - 8KL_010_SED (SPAdes) (version 2) | ecosystem: Environmental > Aquatic > Non-marine Saline and... | reverse complement strand
CCTATCCGGAGGCGACCCGGGTGATGGCGCGTGAAGCGGACGCCATCCTGCTGGGTGCCGTGGGCGGACCGCAATACGAAGCGCTCGAGCGGGAGCTGCGGCCGGAGCGCGGGCTGCTCGGCATTCGTTCCGACCTTGGACTGTTCGCGAACCTGCGCCCCGCGATTCTGTATCCGCAACTCGCATCGGCCTCCACGCTGCGCCCCGAGGTGGTCGCGGGGCTGGATCTGCTGATCGTGCGCGAGCTGACCGGCGACATCTATTTCGGGCAGCCGCGCGGCATCGAGCTGCGCGACGGCGAGCGGGTAGGTTTCAACACGGCCGTGTACAGCGAATCCGAGATCGAGAGGATCGCCCGCGTGGGCTTCGAGGCGGCGATGAAGCGGGATCGTCGTCTGTGTTCGGTGGACAAGGCGAACGTGCTGGAGGTCTCGGAGCTGTGGCGCGAGGTGGTCATCCGCGTCGGCCTGGAATACCCCGAGGTGGAGCTCTCGCACATGTACGTGGACAATGCGGCGATGCAGTTGGTGCGGGCGCCCAAGCAGTTCGATGTGATGGTGACCGGAAACATCTTCGGGGACATCCTCTCCGATGCCGCCGCGATGCTGACCGGGTCGATCGGGATGCTCCCGTCCGCTTCGATGAATGCGACCGGCGCCGGTCTGTACGAGCCGATTCACGGCTCGGCTCCGGACATTGCGGGGCAGGACCAGGCCAATCCGATCGCCACGGTGCTTTCCGTGGCGATGATGCTCCGGCACAGCCTCGGGCAGGAACAAGGCGCGCGCCGGATCGAGACGGCGGTCGGACGGGTTCTCGACCAGGGATTGCGCACGGCCGACATCCAGTCCGAGGGCTGCACGCGGGTCGGAACCAAGGCGATGGGCGATGCGCTGGTTGCAGCCCTTATTTGAGACAATAGTTTAGGAAAAGGTGGTAATGCAATGAATGCAAGAACGTTTGACGTTGCGGTTGTAGGTGCCACCGGAGCAGTCGGCGAGACGATGCTGTCGATCCTGGCGCAACGCAAGTTCCCCGTGGGCAAGGTCTATGCCCTGGCCAGCGAGCGTTCAGCGGGCAAGACGGTGGCTTTCGGCAACCGCGAACTCGTGGTCGAGGATCTGGCGGAATTCGACTTCGGGAAGGTGCAGATCGGCCTGTTTTCCCCCGGCGCGTCCGTTTCGGCGCAGTACGCTCCGAAGGCCGCGGCCGCCGGCTGCGTGGTCGTCGACAACACCTCCCAGTTCCGTTACGACGACGACATCCCGCTGGTGGTGCCCGAGGTCAACCCGCAGGCGATCGCGCAGTACACCCAGCGGGGCATCATCGCCAACCCGAATTGCTCGACCATTCAGATGCTGGTGGCGCTGAAGCCCATCTACGACGCCGTTGGCATCGAGCGCATCAATGTCGCGACGTACCAGGCCGTATCCGGCACCGGCAAGGAGGCGATCGAGGAACTGGCGCACCAGACTGCGGCGCTGCTGAACGGCAAGCCGGTGGAGTGCAAGGTCTATCCGAAGCAGATCGCATTCAACGTGTTGCCGCATATCGACGCCTTCATGGAAAACGGTTACACGAAGGAAGAAATGAAGATGGTCTGGGAGACGCGGAAAATCTTCGGCGACGAATCCATCATGGTGAATCCGACCACCGTACGGGTGCCGGTCTTCTACGGCCATTCCGAGGCGGTGCACATCGAGACGCAGGAGAAAATCAGCGCGGAAGCGGCACGCGAATTACTGTCGAGCGCGCCGGGTGTCACCGTGCTGGACAAGCGGGAACCGGGTGGCTATCCGACCGCCGTGACCGAGAGCAGCGGGCGCGACGGCGTTTTCGTCGGCCGCATCCGCGAAGACATCTCGCATCCGCGTGGTTTGAACCTCTGGGTGGTGTCCGATAACGTGCGCAAGGGGGCCGCGCTGAACACCATTCAGATTGCCGAGGTCCTCGCCGGCGAATATTTGTGATTTGGTGTTCTTGGGAGCACATGAACGTAAATCTCTGTTAACCTTTATGGGGTTCGCGGGCTGCCTGAGGGGGTGCTGCGGAAAGTTTCTTCGACTTGGATCCGTAGCCTCGGTTCGTCGCGAGAGGGGGTAAACGTGCACAGAATCATCCCGTTTTTGTTCTGGATCCTGTTGAGCGCACCTGCGGGGGCGAGTGTCAGCCTTGGTGAGATCGAGGTGCGTTCTTACCTCAATCAGCCGCTGCAGGCGCAGATCAGGGTCCAGGGAAGTGCGCTGACCGACGCCAGCCTGGAGATCCGGCTTGCCTCGGAGGATGCCTACCGTCGTGCCGGCCTGACCCGGGGGGCTGTGCCCGCCGATCTCGCGATCCAGTTGGAAGGCACGGGTACCAGCCGCACCGTCCGGCTGACCACCCAGCGGCCCGTGCGTGAACCGTACGTTGGACTTCTGCTCGAGGCACGTTGGAACGCCGGGCGGGTACTGCGGGAATACACGATCTTGTTGGACCCGCCGGTGGCCTTTGCGCCGGAGCGCAGCGTTGCGCCGGTCGTCAGCCGATCCGCGGAACCCGCGCCAAGGCCCACACCGATCCCGGCTCCGGCCGCGACCACGCGCACCGAGTTCGGGCCCCGGCCCATGGCGGGGACCTATACGGTTCGTCCCGGTGACAGCCTCGGGGCCATCGTGCGGCGCCAGGGGTATGCTGGCGTCACCGCGGAACAGGCGATGCTCGCAATACTGGAAGCGAACCCGCGGGCCTTCACGGACGGCAACGTGAACCAGTTGCTGGCCGGGGCCCAGTTGGCCATGCCCAGTGAGGAGGAGGTGGCGCGCCTCAGCTCGCAGGCGGCGCGACAGGAGATCCAGCGCCAGACCGCCGAGTGGCGGGACCGAACGGCGCCACGATCTCCACCGCCACCCCCGACGCAAGTGGCTGAGGCCGACGCTCCGGAAGCAGCACCCACGGAAGCGGCGCCCACCGAAGACGCAGCTCCCGAAACCCAACCCGAACCAGTCCCCACACCCGAAGGACCCGAACCGGCAGCCCCCTCCGACGATCGCGAGGATGAGGCTGCCGCAACCGTATTGGAGAGTCCGGAACTCGCGAGCATGGACCGGCTCGAGATCCTGAGCGAGGTGGATCACGGGCTGGGTGCCAGCGATGGCGCGAGCGCCCAGGTCATGGAAGAGGCGCTGCTGTCCCAGCAGACCGCGATGAGCGAATTGCGGGAGGAGTTGATCTCGCTGCGCTCCGAGTTGACGGAACGCGACCAGATGATCAGTGTCGTGAATGCCGAGCTTGCGCAGCTGGAGCAGCGCATGCGGGAGCTTCAGGAACAGCGCGAAGGCGGCTCTCTCGGCGGCACTTCCGGCATGGCCATGCACGAGAGAATTCTCGCCGATCCTCTCCTGCTCTTGTTGGCGGCGACATCGGTGCTGTTGTTCCTCCTGCTGCTGGTGTCACTGTTCCGCCCCGTCCGCAGTCAGGTGGCGGTCGCGGAGCCCATGCCCGCGCGTCGGGAACCGGAACCCCCGGTGGCGGCGCCCGTGGCGCGTGCGGCAGATCCGACCCGTGAAACGGCCGACGCGAGTCGGACAGGCGGAGCCGCATCGGGCACCCCTGGCGGAGCCGGGGCCGCAGGAGCCGCTGCCGCTGCGGCCGGTGCCGGGGCTGCAGCAGGCGCGGCAACGAAGGGCGGAGCGTCGGCGAACGCAAAGCCCGCGGGCGACATCGACGTTGGTGAGCGCGGGGAAGACGACCTCCTCGCTGATGTCGACCTCTATCTCGCCTATGGCATGAACGAACAGGCGACTACCGCATTGGAGAGCGCGATTAGGGACGGCCGGGACCGTCCCGAATACCGCATGCGGCTGATCGAGGCCTATGCGGCCAGCGACGACGGGGAAGCCGTGCGCAGCCATGCCGCTGTGCTGCGCGAGCGGTTGGGTCCGGGGGACGACGAACTGCGCGAGCGTATCGCTAAGGCCGAGGCAGAGGTCTCCGCCTCCGGCAAGGGGGCGGGCGCCGAGGGCGCCGATGCAAACTCGCTCGAGTTCGAGGTTTCCGAGACGCCTGAGCCACCAGCCGGCGGCGATGCGACCGGGTCAGGAACAGCCGAAACAGGCCAGGACGACGCAAACCTTCTCCGCTTCGACCTCGACGACGTCGATGATGGAGCCGAGCGGGGTGCAATCCTGGAGGCTTCGGATGCGAGCGACCCTGCGAGCGGGGCAGAACAGGACGATTTGCCCATGCTCGAACTCCCGGATTTCGAGACAGGGGACGCGACGGGTTCGTCCAGCGGCCTTCAGGGCGTTGGCGACAGTGACACGTCGGAAAACGGGATGAAACTCAGCCTGGCGGAGGCCTTTGTCGAGATGGGTGATCCCGAGGGGGCGCTCGCGCTGCTTGATGAGATCATGCCCAGCGCGACCGCTGAGCAGGCGGCCAAGGCGGAGCAGCTTCGCAAGCAGATCGGGGACGCCGCGGACTGAGCGGATCCGGGCATTCGTCGCCTGGGAGCGCTCGCCGCGTAGGCCATTGCGGATCACCCCGCTGACCTCCATTGACGGTCTGGCGAGCCTGGCGATTGCAGGGATCGTGTTGATGTCGTCCGTCTTGGTGAGTCCGATCGCAGCTGCTCTGGTGCCGGGTTTTCTGGCGCTCGGGATCCTCGCCTGGACCGGCGCCTGTCCGCTTCGGCGGGGCCTTGTCCTGGCCTGGCGTCTCAAGTGGTTTTTCCTTTCCCTGGTGTTGTTCTTCGGTTGGTGGTACCCGGGCGCCGGACCCTCGGGATGGGAGCGCCTTCTTCCTTCCCCAGAAGGGCTGGGCGAAGCCGGGATGCGTATCGCGGCACTGGTGCTGATCGTCGGTTGGGTTGCCTGGCTTACTGGCGTGTTCGATCGTAATGCCCAGATCCAGGGGTTGGCGCGATGGCTGTCCGTGTTGCGGCCACTGGGTCTGCGCGGCGAGGTCTTCGCACGTCGGCTGTTTCTGGCGCTCGATTACTTCGAGGCGCAACGCGCCGACTATCTCGAGTTCCGGGAGCGGATCCGTGGGTCCCGCTGGAGTCGCCTGAAGGTGGGTAGGGAATTTCTGATCAGCGGCCTTGACGGCGCGCTGGCCGGTGCGGCTCCCGCGGGTCGTCAGGCCCTGCCCGGAGAGACTGGAACGGGGAAATCCCAGGACGCCGCGGGAGAGGTTTCCTGGCAGGTCGCGCTGCTTTGGCTCGCGGTTTTGGTGGCGCTGGCGATCCGGGTCGCCGGATGAAGGGGGCGTCCTGATGTCGAACGCTTCGGCGGACACCCAGCGCTGGGCCCTGGGGGTGGAATACGACGGCAGTGGCTTCGTCGGCTGGCAGCGGCAGAAAGACGGCCCCAGCGTGCAGGCGGCGGTCGAGGAGGCTCTCGGCTTCGTTGCCGGACACGGGGTGGACCTGCATTGCGCCGGGCGTACCGACGCCGGCGTTCACGCTGTCGGCCAGGTCATCCACTTCGACACCATGGCCGTGCGCGAGGAACGCAACTGGCTCCTGGGCGCGAATGCACGCCTGCCGGAATCCGTGGCGTTACTCTGGGCGCGCCCCGTGTCCCGCAGCTTCCACGCCCGCTTCTCCGCGCAGGCCCGGAGGTACCGATATGTCATCGCCAACCAGGCGGTAAGACCTGCGATTCAGGCCGGCGGCCTGTCCTGGTGGCGCTATCCGCTGGATGCACAGCGAATGCACGATGCGGCGCAGTGGCTGGTGGGCAGGCACGATTTCGCCAGCCTCCGTGCAGCGGCTTGCCAGGCCAAGTCGTCGGTCAAGACCATCCACTCGATCAGCGTCAGCCGACAGGGGCGTCACGTCGTGCTCGACGTTCATGCCAATGCCTTTCTGCATCACATGGTACGCAACATCGCCGGCGTGCTGATCCCCATCGGTCAGGGGAAGCGTGGAGCCGCTTGGGTCAGGGAAGTGCTGGAGAGCCGCGATCGAAGGGCGTCGGGAATCACCGCCCCTGCCGGCGGCCTGTATCTGGTCGGTGTGGATTACGATCCGGTCTTCGGGCTACCCCAGTCGGCGCAGCAACCCGTGTGGCCCATCGTGCCAGCCAGGCCCGGGCCGGATGGGTTGCTTGCGTTCGGTGGGTCCTGAGCGCTGGCCGCCGCCCGGCGCCGGCATGTTCTGGTACCCTAACGGGTTATCATGCGCTATCGAATCAAGATCTGTGGCCTGACCGACGCGGGTCAGGCACTGGCCGCCGCGAGCGTCGGCGCCGATGCCATCGGGCTGGTCTTCTACGCGCGAAGTCGCCGGGCCGTCGACATCGAGCAGGCTGCCGCCATCGCGGCCGCACTGCCGCCCTTCGTCGCCACCGTCGGACTCTTTGTCGACCCCGCTGTCGCAGAGGTCGGCAGGGTCCTGGATCAATGTCGGCTGGACTTTCTGCAGTTTCATGGCGCGGAGAACGCAGCGTTCTGCGGGGGCTTCGGGGTGCCGTATCTGAAGGCCATTGCGATGGGGGACGGGCGTGACCCCCGGCCGGAGATGGATGCCCATCCGCAGGCACGGGGCTTTCTGCTCGACAGCCATGCAGGCGGCATGATGGGGGGGTCGGGTCAGGTCTTCGACTGGCGCAGTATTCCGGGTCCCCTGGAACGCCCCTGGCTGTTGGCCGGTGGACTGGATGCGCGTAATGTCGGGCAGGCCCTGGCGCTGGCATCCCCTTATGGCGTGGATGTCAGTTCGGGCGTGGAGTCCACGCCCGGGCAAAAGGATCCCCGGCTGGTCCGGGATTTCATTGAGTCGGTGAGGCAGGTGGAACGTGAGTGAGATGAAGCAGGCAGTCGACTGGGCGGCGTTTCCGGACGTTCGCGGGCATTTCGGACCCTACGGCGGTCGGTTCGTGGCCGAGACCCTGATGGGCGCGCTGGACGAACTCCAGGGGGTCTATGAAAAATACATGAAGGATCCGGAGTTCCTCGCGGAACTGGACGCGGACCTTCAGAACTTCGTCGGCAGGCCGAGTCCGCTTTATCATGCCGAGCGTCTTTCGCGGGAACTCGGCGGCGCGCAGGTCTACCTGAAGCGCGAGGACCTGAACCACACTGGCGCGCACAAGGTGAACAACACCATCGGCCAGGCACTTTTGGCGAAGCGGCTGGGCAAGACCCGAATCATCGCCGAGACCGGGGCCGGACAGCACGGGGTTGCGACGGCCACCGTGGCCGCCCGTCTCGGTCTCGAATGCGTGGTCTTCATGGGCGCGGAGGACATCCAGCGCCAGTCCCCGAATGTCTATCGGATGCGGCTGCTGGGTGCCGACGTGGTGGCGGTCAAATCGGGTTCGCGGACCCTGAAGGACGCGCTGAACGAGGCCATGCGGGATTGGGTGGCCAACGTCGATGACACCTTCTACATCATTGGTACGGTGGCGGGGCCGCATCCCTATCCGGCAATGGTCCGAGACTTCCAGTCGGTGATCGGCCGCGAGGCGCGGGCCCAGCATCTGGAGATGACGGGACGCCTGCCGGATGCCCTGGTGGCCTGTGTCGGCGGTGGTTCGAATGCCATCGGCCTGTTCCATCCCTTCCTTGCGGATGAATCCGTGGCCATGATCGGGGTCGAGGCGGGCGGTGAGGGCGTCGGCACCGGTCGACACTCGGCGCCACTGTGCGCAGGGCGTCCGGGAGTGCTGCACGGCAACCGGACCTACCTGATGGAAGACGACAACGGCCAGATCATCGAGACGCACTCCATCTCGGCAGGGCTGGACTATCCCGGTGTGGGGCCGGAACATTCCTGGCTGAAGGACATCGGGCGTGTGAGCTATGTTTCGGTGACCGACGACATGGCGCTGCGAGCCTTCCATCGGATGACCCGCACCGAAGGTATCATTCCCGCGCTGGAGACCAGCCATGCCGTTGCCCACGTGCTCGATCTGGCACCGCGCATGCGCACGGACCAGAGCGTGATCATCAATCTGTCCGGGCGCGGCGACAAGGACCTGAATACCATCGCCCGTCTCGAGGGGATCGAGCTGTGAGCCGCATCGCGAAACGTTTTGCCGAGACCCGCGCCAGCGGCCGCGCCGCGCTGGTCCCCTACGTCACCGCCGGTGACCCCGCCCCCGACGTGACCGTGGCATTGATGCACGACCTGGTGGCTGCCGGCGCCGACCTGCTCGAACTGGGCGTGCCCTTTTCCGACCCGATGGCCGACGGCCCGGTGATCCAGCTGGCTTGCGAACGGTCCTTGGCCCATGGCACCAGCCTGCGCGACGTGCTTGCCATGGTGGCTGCCTTCCGGGAGCGGGACCGGGAGACTCCCGTTGTTCTGATGGGCTATCTGAATCCGGTCGAACGCATGGGTGCCGAGACCTTTGCGGAGGCCGCGGGTGCGGCCGGGGTCGACGGCGTGCTGGTGGTCGACCTGCCCCCGGAGGAGAGCGACGAGCTGACCGGCGTGCTCGCCCGGGTGGGCATCGATCCGATCTTCCTGGTGGCACCGACCACCTCGAGCCGGCGCCTCGAGCATGTCACGGTCGCAGCGCGCGGATTCATTTATTATGTCTCCCTGAAAGGTGTGACCGGGTCGCAGACGCTGGACCCCGCCGAGCTGGGCGCCCGGCTGAGCAGCATCCGCGCATTGACTGAGCTGCCGCTGGGCGTGGGCTTTGGCATCCGTGATGCGCAGACTGCGGCGCAGGTTGCCCGGGTGGCCGATGCCGTCGTCGTGGGGAGCGCGATCGTCCGTCTGGTGGAGCAGTTTCCGGCAGCGCCCGATCAATTCCGCGCGGCGGCTTCGGCCCTCGTTCGGGAGATGCGCGCGGCAATGGACGATGCGCGCATGGCCGAGGCCCCGGCGCCGGTCTGAGCACAGGATGGGGCACCCAAGACAGGACTGACGCATGAGCTGGTTCGAGAAGTTGATGCCCTCGCGGATCCGCACCGATAACGCGACCAAGCGGACGGTGCCCGAGGGTCTGTGGGTGCGTTGCGTGGGTTGCGATGCGACGCTGTATCGGCCGGAGCTGGAGCGGAACCTGGACGTGTGCCCGAAGTGCGGGTATCACCGCCGCATCGGTGCGCGCCGTCGCCTGGAAATCTTCCTCGACGACGGTCCACGTGAGGAGATCGGTTCCGGGGTCGAAGCCTCCGATGTCCTGAAGTTCCGGGACAGCAAGAAGTACAAGGATCGGCTTGCGGCGGCCCAGAAGGCCACGGGCGAAAAGGATGCCCTGCTGGTGATGCGCGGCGAATTGGAGGGGGCCCCTATCGTTGCGGCCGCCTTCGACTTCTTTTTCATGGGCGGATCCATGGGCTCCGCTGTCGGCGAGCGCTTCGTCCGGGGCGCAGAGCGGGCGCTGAACGAGCGCATTCCCCTGGTCTGTTTCTCCGCCAGTGGCGGAGCGCGGATGCAGGAGGCGCTGTTCTCGCTGATGCAGATGGCCAAGACCAGTGCCGCTTTGGCGCGCCTGCGCGAGGAGCGCGTGCCGTTCGTGTCCGTGATGACCGATCCGACGATGGGCGGCGTCTCGGCCAGCCTGGCCATGCTCGGCGACATCAACGCCGCCGAGCCCAAGGCGCTGATCGGTTTCGCCGGGCCGCGGGTCATCCAGCAGACCGTGCGCGAGACCTTGCCGGAGGGATTCCAGCGGGCGGAATTCCTGCTCGAGCACGGCGCGATCGACCTGATCATCGACCGCCGGGAGATGCGGGCGCGGCTCGCCTCCCTGCTGGCGCTGCTGACCCATCACATCTCGCCCGCCACCGCCATCCATGACCCGTCCACCTCCGCGCCCTCCGGAGAGCAGGGGGGCGGGCCATTCCACGGCGAGATCCACGTTCCCGGCGATACCAGGAACCCGGGCTGAGCGCGCATGACAGGACCCAGCGGTCGACTGGCGCCCGACGCTGGCCGGATTGACTGCGGAGCCGAAACCGGTTGCGTGACCGAGTGACGGCCTCAAACACGTCCCCGATGCGCTTCCAGACGCTACAGCAGTGGCTCGACTGGCAGGAGACCCTGCACCCCAAGGCGATCGACCTGGGGCTTGAGCGCGTGGCCGCAGTCGCCGATGCCCTGCAGCTGCGTACCCAAGTCCCGACGACCATCACGGTCGCCGGGACCAACGGCAAGGGTACGGTCGCCACGGTGGTCGCGGCCCTTTTGCGGGCCTTGGGATTCCGGGTCGGGCTCTATACGTCTCCGCATCTGCTGCGCTACAACGAACGGGTATCCGTCGACGGCGAGCCGGTCTCTGACGAAGATCTCTGCCGGGCCTTCGCCGCCGCGGATGTCGCACGCGGTCCGCACTCGCTGACCTACTTCGAGTTCGGCACGCTGGCCGCTGTCTGGCTGTTTCGGGAGAGCGGGGTGGATGTCCAGGTGCTGGAGGTGGGTCTGGGCGGGCGCCTGGACGCCGTGAATGTCTGGGACCCCGATGTCGCCGTGATCACCAGCGTCGATCTCGATCACCAGGCCTGGTTGGGCAACGACCGGGAACGGATCGGCTGGGAGAAGGCGGGTATTCTGCGGCCGGGGCGGCCTGCGGTGCTGGGGGATGCGGGGCCCCCGGCTTCGGTTCTGCGCGAGGCGCGGAGGCTGGACGTGCCCCTGGCCCGCCTCGGTCAGGACTTCATGTTCGATGCCTCGGTGGCCGGGGGGCGCTGGTCCTGGGCGGGCAGCTCCAGAGATCTGCGACTCGATCCCGACCTGACCGCGGCATTGTCCGGCGCCCGGGGGCAGAACGCGGCGACAGCGCTTGCGGTTCTCCACCTGCTTCGCCTTGAGGATCGCCTGAGCGGGGAGGTGCTCCAGATCGGTCTCGGCGCCACCCCGCCCGGGCGCCTGCAGCGTATCCCCGGTGCGCCGGAGTGGCTCCTGGATGTGGCCCACAATCCCCAGTCGGCACGGGAACTCGCCGATTGGCTTGCGCGACATCCCGTGCAGGGGCCGGTGGTGGCGATCGTGGCGGTGATGGCCGACAAGGAACGCGGCCCCATGTTTGCGGCGCTGGACCCAGAAATCGATGTGTGGGTACCGGTGCCCATCCCGTCGCAGCGCGCGTTGGCCGCGAACGAGCTCGCGCGGGAACTGGGCGCCTTGCCGGGCAGCCAGGTCATCCTTGCCGACGATCCGGGGGCGGCCATGGACCTGGCCGTGGAGCAGGCTGGACCGAGTGGGCGCGTCGTGGTCTTCGGCTCGTTCGTGACCGTGCAGGCGATCCTGGAGCGGCTGCAGCCCGCGGCTGTGAGGGCGGTCCATGTCTGACGCCATATCCCCTGCATGTGCATGCGCGGAAAAACTCTCGACGGATCGTTATACTCTCCTCCTCCGGCGGCATTGGCTGCCGAGCGCCGAATGGCGCCGCAAACCGGGTGCCAGCCTTTGATGATCGTCTCACCTGCAGCCATCAACCTCCCATCGAACCCCGCCGGGGCGCGCGCGTCACGGCCTCCCCAGCTCCCGACCCACTGAGTGACGATGTCGACGGAAGCTCCCCTGCGTTACCGGATGGTCGGCGCGATCGTGCTGATCTTTGCCGCCGTTCTCGTTCTTCCCTGGGTGTTCGATGGGGCCGGTTACGAGTCCATGCAGGGGCTCGAACAACCCGTGCCCGAGCGGCCTGAATTCGTCATGCCGCAGACGCCGAGCGCTCCGGTACCTGCGCCGATCGATCCGCTCGCGGAGCATGACCGGGATGGGGAAGAGGTGCGGATGGCGGAGCCAGCGCCAGTTCCCGCCCCAGAAGCGCAGCGCCCGGCGGATACCGCGCCCGCTGCGCCGACCCGCCCCGCCGGACAGGAGGCCACCCGGCCCCAGACACCGGCGGCGACCGAGTCTCGGCCCGATGGGGTGGGTTGGGCTGTGCAGGTCGGCAGCTTCGGTCGTGAAGAGAATGCGCGCGAACAGGCGCAGCGGCTGCGCGCCGAAGGCTTCCCGGCCTTTGTCGAACGCGCCAGCGCGAATGGCCGCGGCGTGTGGCGTGTCAAGGTCGGCCCGCGGGCCCAGCGTGACGAGGCATTGCGCCTGCGCGACGAAGTGCAGCGCAGGATGGATCTGTCCGGCATTGTGATCGCCCATCCCTGACGTCCGTTGGCAACGGCACGACAACCATGGACGAGCCGACCGACGGGCGATCATAGGGCTGGTGTCTGGGGTAGACTAGCGCGCTCCCAACCTACTGCGCGTGAATCGCAACGGGATGGGCGCGGACAGGCGGCGGGCGGAAACAGCGACACCCATGCAGATGAGAGTCGGACGACGTGAATTGGATTGACTTCGTATTCATCGCCCTGGTGGTCCTTTCAGGGCTGATCAGCCTTTATCGCGGGTTTGTTCGCGAGGTTTTCTCGCTGGCCACCTGGATCGTGGCGATTTGGGTGGGCGTGCGCTTTTCCGGAGACGCGGCCGCCTACCTGCCGGCTGCGGTCAGCGACGAGACCCTGCGGCTCGGAATCGCCTTTGCGGTGCTCTTTATCCTGGTCCTGATCGTGGGGGGTATCGCCGGTATCATCGCTACGCGACTGGTACGGGGCACTGGCCTGAGCAGTACCGACCGCTCTCTGGGTGTCGTCTTCGGCTTGCTGCGGGGGGTGCTGATCGTGGCCCTGCTCGTCTTCATCGCCTCGCTGACGCTGATACCCGATGAGCCTTGGTGGCAGGAGAGCCGCCTGGTTCCGGAATTCGAGCGTATCGTGGACTGGGTGCTGGACCTGCTGCCGGAAGGGATCCAGGAGCGTCTGCGCGGCCTTCCCGACGAGGTTGATCCTGGACTGGGTAGCTAGAGACCCCCTGGAGTTCCTATGTGTGCTGTTGTAGGCGTAGTCGGTACCGCGGCGGTGAACCAGTTGCTCTACGACGCGATGCTGGTGCTCCAGCATCGGGGACAGGATGCCGCCGGTATCGTGACCTCGGATGAACAGGGGCGTTTCCACCTGCGCAAGGACAACGGTCTGGTACGAGACGTCTTCCACGCGCAGCACATGCGTGGGCTGATCGGCAACATGGGCATCGGGCATGTGCGCTACCCGACTGCCGGAACCTCGAGTTCCGCCGAGGCGCAACCGTTTTACGTGAACTCCCCCTTCGGCATCACGCTGGGTCACAACGGCAACCTGATCAATGCGCGGGAACTGAAGCAGGCCCTGTTTGCAACCGATCGTCGGCACATCAATACCGACTCCGATTCGGAGATCCTGCTGAATGTCTTCGCCCAGGAACTGCTGCGCTTCCTGGACAATGGGCTGAACGCCGAGGCCGTCTTCAACGCCATCGCGCGGGTCCACCAGCGCGCTCAGGGCGCCTATGCGGTCGTGGGCATGATTGCCGGTCGCGGGCTGGTGGCGTTCCGGGATCCGTTCGGTATCCGGCCGTTGGTGTATGGCCGCCGGGAGACTGGGGACGGTGTGGAGTGGATGGTAGCCTCCGAGAGCGCGGCGCTGGATTCCCTCGGCTTCGAACTCGAGCGCGACCTGGCCCCGGGAGAGGGGATCTTCATCACCCCGGATGGAGAAGTCGCGACGCGCAGCTGTGCGTCCAACCCGACGCTCAACCCCTGCATCTTCGAACACGTCTATTTTGCCCGCCCCGATTCGGTGATCGACAACGTCTTCGTGCACCGGGCGCGGATGCGCATGGGTACCCGGCTGGGGCAGAAAATCCGGCGGATCTGGCCCGAGCACGACATCGACGTGATCGTGCCGATTCCCGATACCGGGCGCACCGTCGCCCTGGAGATGGCCCACGAACTCGGCATCAAGTACCGCGAGGGGTTCATCAAGAACCGGTACATCGGCCGCACCTTCATCATGCCGGGCCAGACCCGGCGGCGAAAATCGGTGCGGCAGAAGTTGAACGCGATCGGTTTGGAGTTCCGGGACAAGAACGTGATGCTGGTGGACGATTCCATTGTTCGTGGAACCACGTCGCGCGAGATCGTGCTGATGGCGCGGGAAGCCGGTGCGCGCAAGGTCTATTTTGCGTCGGCGGCACCGCCGGTGCGGTTCCCGAATGTCTACGGCATCGATATGCCCGCCGCCAACGAACTCATCGCCCACGATCGGGACGAGGATGCGGTCTGTGCAGCGATCGGCGCCGATCGGCTGATCTATCAGGACCTGGACGACCTCGTCGCCGCGGTACAGCGGGGCAACCGGTCCATCGAGAAATTCGATTGCTCTGTATTCACCGGCGAGTACGTCACCGGGTTGGCGCCGGACTATCTGGCCTACCTGGCCTCCCTGCGTGCCGATATGGGCATGCCCGAGGCGGAGCCGGTGGCCGGCGAGGTCCTCGACTTGGCAAACAAGAAGTAACGGCCGTCCCGCGGACTGTGGGGGGAGCCGGTACCCACGTCCCGCGGGCAGTCGCCGGCCTTGGGGTGATGGATGATAGAGCCTCCTGAATGGCTAGACGCAGTCGTTGCCGATGCCCTGGTCCGCGAACCACAGGGCTGGGGCCGGCCAGTGCTGATCGTGCGCGCGGACGAGCAGTGCCTTTACGTCTGCGAGGCCGGACGAGCGCCTCAGGTCTTCCCGGTGTCCACGTCGGCGCGCGGGGTCGGCAACCGCGACGGCAGCCTGCAGACGCCTCGCGGCCTGCATTGGGTCGCACAGCGGATCGGCGATACCGCACCCGCTGGTGCCATCTTCCGCGGCCGCACCGACACCGGCGCGATCGCCGACATCCTGACCGACCCCGATGCACGCAGTACCGGCGATCGAATCACCTCGCGCATTCTCTGGCTGGAGGGCCTGGAGCCCGGCATCAACCGGGGCGGGGATGTCGATAGCTTTGCCCGGTTTATCTACATCCACGGCACCGATGAGGAGGGGCGGATCGGTTCGCCCGCATCGCATGGCTGTATCCGCATGCGCAATCAGGACCTGATCGGATTGTTTCCCCGCGTGCCTCTGCACTCCCTGGTCGTGATCCTCGAGCGGGGGCCTTGAGCGTGCCAGCGTCTCCCTGTGGGCCGACGCCGATGGGTCCAACGCCCGTGGCGAAGCAGCGAGCCCTCGCTTCACGCTCGATTGACGCGTACAAATAACGTAGAGTAATTGGGGGCTTTCGTCATTAGCCTGCCATGATGATGGAATTATTCTTGAGTGGGATGGTCAAGAAAACGGAATGGAAGCACGAGCCGAAACGGAAGGCCTTACACATCCATAGCAGTAATCCTTGGAGGCGATGTATATGAAGTTGTCAACCAAAGGCCGCTACGCGGTCACCGCCATGATGGACTTGGCCATCCACGATCGCATTGGTCCCGTGACCCTGGCCGACATCTCCCAGTGCCAGGGGATCTCCCTGTCCTACCTGGAGCAGCTGTTCGCCAAGCTGCGCAAGGCGAGTCTTGTGGAGGGCGTACGTGGTCCGGGTGGTGGGTACCGACTCGCCAAGCGCGCGGACCAGATCAGCATCGCCAACATCATCATGGCCGTCGATGAGTCCGTCGACGTCACCCGATGCAAGGGGCAGAAGGATTGCCAACAGGGAGAACGCTGTCTGACCCATGAGCTGTGGGATGACCTGAGCCAGCAGCTGTACGACTTCCTCAACGGCATTACGCTCGCACAGTTCGCGAACCGGCCGGAGGTGCAGAAGGTCGCGCGGCGTCAGGACGAGCGCCGGGCGCGGCATCACTTCATCTTCCGTCACGACGCAGCCTGACCGCATCGGCAGTTCGTCGACGGTTTGCTGTCACGATACGCCGGGCGCATGCCCGGCGTATCCGTTTTCACCCTGGTGCGGCGGTGAGCGGGGCGGCGAACCGTCGCATTCGATAGGCGCTTCCGCTTTCCGCGGCCGGGGTGCCTCGCGTCAGCCCTTCGCTTCGCCCAGCGCACGCCACAGTTGCCGCTGAAACTGTTCTCGTTCCTGCGCATCGAGGTCGGCATAGCGCAGGTGCGTGTAGGCCTGCGCGAAGTCTGCGAGCGGCGTGGCCAATTCGGGACGCGCAGCGCGCACACGGGCGGCGTAGGCCGCGGCGGTCTCATGGGGTTCCCGCGCCAGGTCGTGGCGGCGCAGCCGTCGTGACAGCCGGTCCAGCGCCCGCTGTGCCGGATCCCGGCGGTCGCGAGGGCGGCGCAAGAATGCGCTCAGCCCCACCAGAAGCGCAAGGCCGCCCAGCGAGACGGCCAGTGCGATCAGGACACTGCGCCAGTCGGTGGCGTCCAGCCCGAAGCGCGCGAACAGTTCCCGCTGGCGTTCCGGGTCGAAGGCAAGGACCAAGCTTTCCCAACGGAAGGTGGCGACATCGTGCCAGTCGGAAATCCGGAGGCGCCACTGCACAGTCCAGGGCAGGCCGGAACGGCGCAGGAATGCCGGCGCATCGATGTCCTCGCCGAACCACCCGCTCAGGCCGGTCTCGATGCGCTCCGGAGCGATGGCGGCGGTGGGATCGACCCGGGTCCAGCCCCGGTCTTCCAGCCAGACCTCGGTCCAGGCATGCGCATCGGCCTGGCGTAGGCGCAGGTAGTTTCCGGCATCCATCCACTGTCCGCCCTGGTAGCCGGTGATCACACGCGCGGGAATGCCCGCCGCGCGCATCAGCACGGCAAGCGTGGACGCATAGTGTTCACAATAGCCGGCGCGCGTCTCGAACAGGAATGCGTCGGTGTTGTCACCCTGCAGTAGCGGCGGGCGCAGCGTGTAACGGAAGGGTTCCCCGGCAAAGAGCTGCAATGCCTCCTGAACAATAGCCGTATCGTCGTCGCCGTGGGCGGCTCGCCAGAGCGCCGCCTGGACCCGCGCCCGCGGTGCGGCTGCGGCGGGAAGCGCGAGTGCCCGGGTCCGCTCGTCCGCAGAAAGCGGCAATACCGGCGGGGCATCCAGCCGGGCGTGGCCCGTGTACTGCAGGCGGCTGTCGACCCGCCTGGACGTCACTACCTGCAGGTTGTCGAGAAGGCGGGCGTGGTCCGGAATCCCCACGGGAAAATCCAGCACGGGAAGGTAGTGGGCGCGGGTCGGTTCCAGCGTCACGGTATACGCGACGTCGCCAGGGCCTTCGCCGTCGGCGGGCACTTCCGGTCGGCTGCGATCGACCCGCCAGCCGCGGCCGTCGAAGTCGGTCATGACCAGCGCGCGCCAGTACTGCTGGCTCGAGGCCGGGACAGGACCCTCGAAGCGGACCCGCAGGGCGGTGGCCTCGTTTTCCAGCAATTGTGCGATGTCGCCGAATTCCAGGCGATCGGACAGACCGGTCTGGCCCACCGGGTCCTCGTGGGGGCTCCCCCAGATCGGCCCCGGGATGCGTGGGAAGACCAGGAACAGGATCAGCATGATCGGCAACGCGTGCACCAGCATGAGCCCGGACGACCGAGCGAGCCGCGCGAGCGGCAGCACCCGGCCGCCGTGCACCTGGATCAGTGCGGCGGTGATCAGCCAGGCGGAAAGCAGGGAATAGGCGGCAATCAGGATCGACTGGTTGAAGAAATAGGTGGTGACGACGACGAAGTAGGCCAGGAACAGAGACACCACGATGTCGCGCTGCGAGCGAATTTCCAGGAGCTTCAGGGCAAGCATCACCAGCAGCAGGGCGGTACCGGCCTGCTGCCCGAAGACCGTGCCGAACTCGACAAAGGTCAGTGCCCCGCCCGCCAGAACCAGCAGGACCATCAGCCAACGCGCGGGCAGCCGGGCATTGGTGGCGTGGATGATGACGCGCCACAGCCATGCCGCCATCAGGACCGCGAAGACCCAGGGCGGCTGTTCCCAGGCGTGGGGCAGGGCCGCAACCGGCACCGCGGCCAGCAACAGCCACAAACCGAGCAGCTCGGGCTGGGTCCGGGTCCTTGCGAGCCACGCCCTCACGTCAGCTTGCGTCGCGGGAGACCGAATGCGGCCAGGGCGCGCAGGCAACGGCCCAGGTGCTCCGGCCCCGTATCCGGACCCAGCCGTTGACCGGGAAGCCGCAGCCCGAAGGGCTGACCCGTAGCGTTGGCTTCCAGCACCCGATGGCAGAGAACCGAGAGACGATATTCCGGGTCGGAGCCCGGGACCGCGTCCCAGTCCACCCAAGTCGGCGCAGCGTCACCACCGGCGGAATCCCGTACGAACAGGCGACCACTGCGGGCGACGGCCTTCCAGGCGATCCGGTTGGGAGAATCTCCAGGCCGATAGTCCCGTATTTCGTCCGGTGGAGCGTCCCTGGCAGTAGGTACAGCCGCCTCCTCGCCGTCACCGTCCGCTGTGGCAGCCTGGACGGCATCCGCTGGGACGGGCACGGGGTAGACCAGGACCTCGGTGTCGAGGGTGAGCCAGGTCCAGGCCTCCAGCAGGCCCAGCGGATAGCGGGTGGAGAGGCGCTGTCGGGGCAGGCTGTAGATTCCCCGCGGCCGGGACTCCAGCGCGATCGCGACTTCCGCCGACCCCCCCGTTTCCAGGAAGGCTGGTGGGCTTTCCTGCCCCCCCGCTGCCAGGCGCAGGGCCTCGCGCGGTCTGCCATCCGTCTCTTCGAGGCGCAACGACAGCATCGGCGGGGCACCGGCGAACACCGGCTTCACCGGCAGGACGGTGACCTTCAGTCCGAGCAGGTTGCGGTGGGTGTACCACATCGCATTGTGGCCGATCCCGACGACCAGAAAGGTCAGCAGGAAGGCCATGTTGTTCGAGTAGTTGATCGAACCCAGGAGCATCACCAGCAGGATCAGAAGCAGCATGAAACCCTGGCGGGTGGGCAGGATGTAGACCCGGTCGCGGGTCACCCGCGCGCGCCGTCCGTCGGCCTGGTGCCGTCGCGTCACCCAGCGGACGAAGTCCTCGCGCAGCCGCCACCACCGGGCTCGCAGGGCGGGATCGCGGGCCGGGTTCAATTTGCCGGAGCGCATTCCAGGAGCCGGGCAATGGTGGCGTTGCCGGGCTGGGACTCTCGGGAGGCGACGCGGTGGATCGCGACAGAGGGCAGGACCGCGCGCACATCGTCCGGCGTCACGAAGCCCCGGCCGTCGATCAGGGCGTAGGCGCGGGCCGCCCGGAGCAGGCCGAGTCCTGCCCGGGGCGACAGTCCGCTGCGGAAAAGCGCCGGGTCGCGGCTGCCGCGCAACAGCGCCTGCACGTAGTCGAGCAGCGCGGGGCGCGCAATGATGGCCGATACTTCGCGCTGCCAGGCCATCAGGTCTTCGGGTCCGGCCTCGGCCACCAGCGGAGCGGAGGCATCACCCCTGCCGGTGCCTTCGAGCAATGCCCGCTCTGCGGCGCTGTCCGGGAATCCCAGCTCGATGCACATCAGGAAGCGGTCCAGTTGGGACTCCGGAAGGGGATGCGTGCCGATCTGCTCGGCCGGATTCTGGGTCGCGATCACGAAGAACGGTTCGGGGAGATCGTAGGTGCGGCCATCGACACTCACCTGGTGTTCCTGCATGGCCTCGAGCAGCGCACTCTGGGTTTTCGGCGGCGCGCGGTTGACTTCGTCCGCCAGCAGGACCTGCGCGAAGATCGGTCCCGGATGGAACTCGAACCGGGCACGGGCCTGCTCGAAGACCGACACGCCGACAACGTCACCGGGCAGGAGATCGCTGGTAAACTGTATGCGCCGGTAGTCCAGCCCCAGTACCTGTGCGAGGGCGTGGGCGAGGGTGGTCTTGCCCACCCCCGGCAGGTCTTCGATCAACAGGTGCCCGTTGGCGAGCAGGCAGACCAGCGCCAGCCGCACCGCCTCCGGCTTGCCCAGGAGGATTCGGTTCAGGGCTTCCTCTACACGCACCAGGGTAGGCCGAACCATGCGCTCTACGGGACTGTTCATGCGGTATCCTTTTTCGTCCAGCCTGTTGAGTCGGATTCCAACCGGGGGTTCCCGAGTATGGGACCTATTATGGACCGTTGATTCGAAAATGAACCCTGGATCGTCCAGAAGCGCCCATGGCTGAGCGGGAGCATTCAGCGGGTTCCATGCTGCGTTATTCCGCGCAGGAAGGGGCTCCCGGCCGGCTGGCTTTTGCTGGCCGAATGGATGCCTACAGCGTTGGCCCCGTATGGGCGTCGGTGCTGGAGGCGGCTGCGCGTGTGGCAGGCAACGGCGAACTGGTGGTTGATCTCTCCGATGTGACCTACTGCGATGGTGCTGGCGCCGCGCTGCTGTACAGCCTCGAACATTCGGCAACGCAACGGGGCGGCGCTCTGCGCATGCACGGCGTGACC
>Ga0207421_10003089_pt1 | contig 20106 bp, 15 predicted proteins | sample SodLakKL_010_SED_4_FD_187542 | JGI IMG/M metagenome (GOLD analysis project Ga0207421, IMG submission 187542) | Alkaline sediment microbial communities from Lake Tanatar, Kulunda Steppe, Russia - 8KL_010_SED (SPAdes) (version 2) | ecosystem: Environmental > Aquatic > Non-marine Saline and... | reverse complement strand
GTGGAGTTCAACCGGGCCATTCCCGCTAACCAGGTGTATTTCGTGATGCTGCTGGTGCTTATGGGGTCTCGCAGAGGCGCAGAGTTCGCAGAGAAAAACAGAGATGATGCACATGCGCGAGAATGAAGTTTCCGGGCACATTGTGGATGCGGCGTACCAGGTGCACACAAGCGTGGGCCCTGGTCTCCTGGAATCGGTCTACGAGCGCATCATGGCTCATGAACTGCAATCGAGGGGCTTTGGGGTAAAGCGGCAGGTCCCCATTTCTTTCTCCTACCATGGAATCCGTTTCGATGAGGGATTCAAAGCTGATCTTGTGTTAGAAGACCTGGTGATCGTGGAGCTCAAATCCGTTGAAACCATCGCGCCGGTTCATAAAAAGCAATTGCTGACCTATCTCCGGCTATCCCATAAACGGCTGGGACTCCTTATCAATTTCGGAGCGGAACTCATGAAGGATGGAATCACGCGCATTGCAAACAATCTCAGATAAAGCTCTGCGTACTCTGCGCCTCTGCGAGAGACAGTCAAATTCTTTGGAAACCGTTGCTCCCCGGGGAGCAATGACGTTATGATAGATCCATCGGTCGTTCCTTCAAGGGGTGTCCATTCAAAATCTTTTGCGAAAGGCAACATCATGATCGTGCCCATCATTTTGAGCGGCGGTGCCGGAAGCCGGCTTTGGCCCCTTTCCCGGGAGCTGTACCCCAAACAGCTTCTGCCCATGACGGGAGGCAGCCGGACCCTGCTCCAGGAAACGGCCCTGAGGGCTGCGGCCAATCCTCAAGCGGGAGCCCCCATCGTGGTCTGCAACGAACACCACCGTTTCATGGTGGCCGCACAGCTCCAGGAGGTGAACATTCAGCCGCAGGCGATCATCCTGGAGCCGGTGGGCCGCAACACGGCTCCCGCCGCAGCCATCGGTGCCCTGGAAGCCATGGGGAATGGGGAAGACCCGGTGATCATGGTGCTCCCGGCGGATCACCTGGTGAACGGGTCTATAGCCTTCACAGCGGCGGTCCGGTGCGGGTATCACCTGGCCCAGCGGGGGCACATGGTCACCTTCGGCATTCGCCCCCATAAGCCCGAAACGGGTTATGGCTACATCCATCAGGGAGAACACCTGTTCGAAGGCGCGGAAGACGATCGGGGACAAGAGGGGGCCGAGGGCAGTGCGCACAGGGTCGCCGCCTTCGTGGAAAAGCCCCCCAGGGAACAGGCCGTCACCTACGTGGAAAGCGGCCGCTACCTGTGGAACAGCGGTATCTTTCTATTCAAGGCTTCCACCTACCTTCAGGAACTGGAGCGTTTTTCCCCTGCCACCGTCCGGTGCTGCACGGACGCCCATGGCCTGGCCCTTCGCGACCTGGACTTCCTGCGGCTGGATTCCCGTTTCAGCCATTGCCCCGCCGATTCCATCGATTACGCCATCATGGAAAAAACGGACCGGGCCGTGGTGGTTCAGCTGGACGCCTCCTGGAATGACGTGGGATCCTGGTCGGCCCTGCATGAAGTGGCCCAGAAAGACGACCATCAGAATGTGCTCATCGGAGACGTCATCACCGAAGACGTGAAAAACTGCTACCTGCACTCATCCAGCCGCATGATCGCCGCCTTGGGCCTCCAGGATCACGTGGTGGTGGAAACCAAGGACGCGGTCCTGGTGGCTCATATGGACAGGGTCCAGGATGTGAAGACACTGGTGACGCGCCTCAGGAAGGACAACCGGGGGGAAGCCCTCAACCACACGCGGGTCTACCGCCCGTGGGGCTCCTACGAAAGCGTGGATGCGGGGGAACGGTTCCAGGTGAAGCGTATCGTGGTCAATCCCGGCTCCGTGCTCTCCCTGCAGAGACACCACCACCGGGCCGAGCACTGGATCGTGGTGCGGGGCACGGCGCGCATCACCCGGGGGGAAGAAGACATCCTGCTCACGGAAGACCAGTCCACCTACGTGCCCCTGGGCACCGTCCACCGGCTGGAAAACCCCGGCCGCATTCCCCTGGAGCTCATCGAGGTGCAGACAGGAAGCTACCTGGGAGAAGACGACATCGTGAGGCTCGAAGACAAGTACGGCAGGGAATGAGTGAAGGGTGCCGACTGCGCGCCAATGTTTTGACTCACCCTTTTTCACCCTCTGTCACCCTGCTTCATCCTGCTTCACCCTGTGTCATCCTGTGTCATCCTGAAGGAAACCCTCTTGACGTCATTCCCGCGAAGGCGGGAATCCAGGATCTGCGGAACCCCGTCTTCCAAGGGGTGACGGGCCAGGGCAACACATCCTCTCCATACTTCCGGCTCCATGCTTCCGGCAACCTGATTTTTCAATGGTAACGGTAGTCCAATCTTTTGACTCTGAAGCTCCTGTCTTTTTGACTCAGCACCATGTGGACCGTCCCCCGGTAGGTGTGAGGCTCCTCGCCGAAAAATTTCAACGTCAAACTGAAGCGCCCGCTGAGGGCGATGCCCTGGGATGACGTTCGCCAGCGGTCCATTTTGATTTCATAGTCGATGTGTTCCGCACGCACAAAGTTTTCCACGTACAGGGGCTTCAGGGAACTGAAGAGTTCCCCGTTTTCCCGGGCACCGGGTTCGAAAAAACTGAAAAAGCGGCTGGATTCCCGGGCGCTGTAAGCGGCTGTGTAACGGCGCAGGAAAGATTCCAGGCGACGCTGCACTTCCCCCACACTCACCATTTGGACCCCGGGCTTCGATGGCGTCACCCGGGAAGGAGGCTCAGGGGGAATTCTGTCCCGCCCGTTCGATGGGGAAGAGGAGATTTCTTCACTTTTTTGATCCCCCTGCACTGCCGCGGAATGCCTTGCTGTTCCTTGAGTGCCGGCTGTTCCGGTGTCGCCCCGCCTCACGGGAGGGGGCGCTGCCCTTGCCTGCGGAACGGTTTTCTGTATCACCTTCTCAGGAGCAGGGGATGGTGTTCCTGGCAGAGGGGAACCTGGTTCCTTTTGGACGGAACCCGAAGAGTACGCGGGAGGTCTCTCTTTTTCCTGGGCTGATGAAGATGCAGGAGGCTTCTTCAGGGCGCAAGCCAGGGTCATGGGCTTTTCTGCAGCCAGCTGTTCAAATTCCAATGGAGTGCGAATCAGGGGGCCTGCGGGAGAAAGAAGGCTCGCCAGCCGGACATGATGGGAGCCGGAAACAGGGGCGACCCTGGACTTCAGTTCCAGGAGTTTCAACCGTGCATTGAGCCAGGCCGGGGAGGAGGAAACACCAGGGGAATCCATTTCCGGGGTTTTGGCCTGTCCCGCGGGGTCAGCTCGAGGGACGTCCCGGTGAGCGGCCTGCCACTGCTTCTCGTAGTATTTTCTCGTTTGAACATTCTGGAAGTCCACAAAAAGGACCAGGAGAAGAAAGGCCACCACGGGAATGGCCAGAGGCCAGAGCCGGGAGTAGCGCTGCAAAGGGGGCCTTTGGGGTTTTGGAGATTCCTCCCGGGAATGAGAATGCCCTTCATTCCACAGAGGCACCGTGAGTTTCCGGTCGTATTCCTCCCGCGATTTCTCCTGGGAAAGAACCTGGTAGGCACGGTGGATTTTCATGAAGGCTTCCACCGCCTGAGGGTCACCCGGATTGCGGTCGGGGTGATGCCGAAGGCTCAGGCGCCTGTAGGCGGCCTTGATTTCTTCACGGGTCGCGCTTCTTTCCAGCTGCAGGGTGGCGTAGAGGTCGTCATCCTCACCTTCCGGGGCCAGCTGCAGGGTATAAACCACAAGGCGCACCCGCTCCCAGAAAAATTCGGGAGTGATGTGGTTCGTTTCACAGAGGGCCGTGACACTGGATTTGACGGGGGAATGGGCGGCAGCCCCGGCTTCGCCGTGAATTTTTTTCACCAGTTCCAAGAGCCGGGCATCGGCGGCCACACGGGAAATGAGGAGATGGGGGTTTTTCTCCCCGGCGATGACCCGGACCAGGCGACTGATCAATTCCCTTTTCATGCATCAGTCCTGAAGAGTGTTGCAAAAAATGGATCCCAAGCCTGATCCTGCACAATGGGATCGGGTTAGGGGGCAAAGGGTAAAAGATGCCGAGCTGGGGCTCGGCGGTCCCAGGGAGGAGCACCGGAACTTTGGACGGGTACTCCGTCCTGAAGAGTGTTGCAAAAAATGGATCCCAAGCCTGATCCTGCACAATGGGATCGGGTTGGGGGGCGCAGGGTAAAAGATGCCGAGCTGGGGCTCGGCGGTCCCAGGGAGGAGCAGTGGAGTGTTTTTCATGCATCGGGGTCCCTGGAAACCTTCACCATCCGCACGTCGTCCAGCCAGTAGTCTCCGGCGATTTTGTTGTCGAAGCGCAGGCTTTCTCTCCTTCTCACCCGGAGGACGACCGCTTCGCATTCCGGGGGCACTTGCATTTGAAACTGCTCCCGGCTCCAGGGAGACGTTCCCAAAAGGGCGGTGCCCCGCTTCCTCAGTCCCCGGCACTGGTGGCCGTAGGCCTCCAGGAAAACGCCCTGATCCGTGGTGATCCCACGGCTTTTCTGGGCATATTCCACCTTGTAGCTCGCGCCGGGCTCCACGGGCACGATCTGAAAAACATGGTGGAAGTTGACATTGTCACTTCCCCGGAAATGCACATGAAGGCAGTGAGTCCCCTTGTGAGGCATTTCCGAACTCCTCCCCGCCACGGCCCCGGAAGGCTGCCGCCGCACTCTCCACCCGAAGGCCCTGTTGAGGAATTCTTCCTCAAAAAGGCCGTCGTGAACGGGGGTGCCCCCGTAACCGCCCCAGGTTTTCCAGACCTTTTCGGCATGGCGGGGTCTGCCGTTGTGCAGGAGAAAATGGCTGACCCGCAGCCTCAGGTCGTCATTCACGGCATCGGGGGAGCTTTCCATGGTTTCCCACAGGTCCAGGACTGCGTCCCCTTCACGGAGCCGCATGAGTTGCGTGAGGAAAGCGGTCCGCCCTTCGGGCTGCACGTGGGGAATGACGGAACCCCAATCCCCCCAGTACTGGACCGCCAGGAAGGAGGCTTCGCGCACCCGCTGGGGCAGGCGCGCCAATATAAAATTGAAGGAAGCGGCAAAGCGGTCCCTGTCCCGAGTCTCATAGGCCAGGAGGAGTTCCTGCCACTTCCAGGTGCTCACCTTTTCCAGGGCGCCGGAAACCTTTCCGTAGGTTTCCCGGGCTTCCTCCGTGCGGCCCATTGCGGCCTGTCCCCTGGCCAGGGCAAGCCAGGCGTCCATGTAGAGGGGCTGCAGAGCCACGGCTTTTCGAAACTGCTGGACGGCCTTTTCGCCATCCAGGTTCACCCAATTGGAATAATTCCCTTTCAGGAGCCAGGATTCGGCAAAGATTCCTGCCCCCGGCCCATGCCTGGCAAAGGAAAGATCTCTCTGGGCAACCTTCCGGCTGCCATGGGCATAGAACAGAAGCCCCACGCCCATGACCAGAAGGATCACCGCCATCCCGCACCTGCGCCACGGAGACATATTGCCCCTCAAACCAGGGGTGCTCGTTTTTCGTCTTTGGAATCAGCCTCCCGGCCGTCCTCCAGGGTCATGCTTTCAGGCTGCCTTCCATAATCGGAATAGGGGTGGTAACTGTAATACTTGTAGTACTTCTGGTAGTAGCCGCCATAGGCCTGGTTCACGTTGAGCTTGTTCACGATGCAGCCGAGAAGGTTTCCGCGAACGTTCATGACGCTTCGCCGGAATATGCGCAGCGCTTCCCGGTGAGTCTCCCCCAGGGTGGAGACAAGAATCATCCCGTCCACATTGTTGCCGAGAACCAGGACGTCTGCGAAACCCGCCGCAGGGGGAGCGTCCACAATGATCCTGTCAAAGTGTTTGGCGAGCATTTCCATGACACTCCGCATGCGCTTGGACGCCAGGAGCTCCGCGGGATTGGGGGGAATGGGCCCGGCGGAAATGAAGTAGAGGTTGGCAATGTCCGTTTTCTGAACAACCTCCTCGAGCTTGCACATGCCGCTCAGAAGCTGGCTGAGCCCTTTGCTTGGAGTGGTTCCCTGGCCGTTGCCGTTTCCCTGGCCGTTGCCGTTTTGTTCCCGGGAAAATACCCTGTGAAGACGAGGCTTGCGGAGATCCGCATCGATGATCACCACGCGCTCCTCGGCGGTGGCAAAAGCCTGGGCCATGTTGCAGGCGATGGTGGATTTGCCCTGTCCCGCATGGGTGCTGGTGAAAACCAGGGATTTGGGAGGCTGATCCATGGACGCGGACAGCTGAATGGAGACGCGGGTGGTGCGTATGGCTTCGGAAAAACCGGCCCTCGGCTTGGTGCGCACCAGGTGATCCAGTTCCTTCATTTCCGGTTCTTCCGCCAGGGGCAGCACTCCCAGGACGGTCATCTGGAACCGGTCCGAAAGTTCATCCACCCGTTTCACGGTGTTGTCCAGGTATTCCAGGAAAAAGGCCAGCCCCATTCCTCCCATGAGACCCACCACCATGGCCAGGAGGAGGTTCAGGCGAACGTTGGGCTTGAAGGGGGTGAGGGGAAGGGAGGCATAGTCCACCACGTGGATGTTCCCCAGTTCCGTGCCCACGTTGGCATCGATTTCCTTGCCCCTTTCCAGGAGGCTCTGGTGAATGAGCTTGCTCGTCTCCACCTCCCGTTGAAGGACCTTGTACTGGGTGGCCCGGTCATTGAGTTCCAAAGCCAGGTCCTTTTTCTTTTCCGCCTCGCTCCTCAGGCTTTCCTCCCTTTTGGCCACGGAAAAATAGGCGTTTTGAATGGAGTCGAGGATGTGCCGCTCTTCCGCGGCGATGCGCTGCTCCACGTCGGCGATTTTGGCCTTGAGTGTCCGCATTTTGGGGTACTCATCCCTGAAAACGGAGCTCAGCTCCTGATATTCGGAGGAAAGCCGGATATGGTCCTCGCGAAGCCTCTGGATGAGCGTGTTGTTGAGCACCTGGGGAAGGGAGCTGATGTTGTCCAGCTGGGCCTGGGTGAAAACAGCCTCCTTGGCGATGCGTTCCGCCTGGGTGGCCGCCAGGGCCCTGTTGACCTCTTCCAGCTGCCTGTAGACAAGGTTCAGGTTGGAATCGAGGGAGACGATTCCCGCCCGCCTGGCAAACCGGTTGAGTTCCATTTCGGAACTTTCCAGGTTCACACGGGCGATCTCCAGCTGCTTTTCCAGCTGATTCTTGGCCGTGTGGGCCGCTTCGATCCTCTTGTCCATCTGCCAGGAAATGAACTCCCGAATCTGCGCGTTGACCACGTCCCTTGCCACGGCAGGGTCCGTGGAACTGAAGTCCAGGGTGACGATGGTGGTGTCCCGTTCCGGCCTCACCTCCAGGTTTTGAGCGAAGGCATTCTCTATGGACCGGTCAAGCCTCAAACGGGAAAGCACCGGATCTTCCTCCCCTGACCCCCCCGAACCGAAGACGGAACCGATGGCGGACTTGGCCCGGGCCGCAATGCCCTGCCCTTGCCCCCCCGATTCCAGCTGAGGGTTGAAAACGGGGTTCTGATCCAGCTCAAGCTTTTGGATGACCCTGCGCGCCAGGGACTGGCTCTGCAGCAGCTTCACCTGTGTCTGCATGAATTCCCGCGTTTGAAGCTGGCTGGCCACCACGTCCTCGAACTTGGTGACTTTGGGGGCCTGCACGTTCAGCTCCAGGCGGCCCGTGGCCTTGAAGACGGGCTGCATGGAGAGGCTCACCACCAGGGTGAGCATGAACACCGCCGTGAGCACCGTGAGGACGACCCACTTGTGGCGGAGCAGAATCTCCAGGTAGTCTCTGAGGTCCACCGCATCTTCGAACTCGGGGGTTTGCTCCCTCACTTCGGTGGAGGGGAGATTGTTCCCATGGGGGAGAGCCGGGTAGTCCCGGGGGGGAGAATTGTCTCTTTTCTGATGCATTCCTTCACTCCATTTTGACCGGCACGATCCATCACGCTGATGCCCGCAAGATTTGCATGCGCGGGGGAAGAACCTCAAGGGCGGGTTTCATCGCACACCATTTTTTTGAGGCGCAAGACCGATGCAAAACTCTTGCCGCCTGAACCGGCGAATTCTTAGCTCTGCACATCAGGACCTCGCGGGCCGGGTTTTGTCCGGGAAAGGCCCCCCGCGCAAAAAGCCCCCATGCCGCACAATTGAAAACCCATGACCGGATGCGCCATTGTTTTGACCTCACGGGTCCAATACTTTGAACAGCTTCTTTTTCCAGTGACACTTTTTGACGGGGAACATGGGTGAAGAGGCATGCCATGCCCCTTCGAAACCCCTGGGAAAGACTTCCGGGAAAAGCCTTCAGCTTTCCTTCCCTGCGGCCGACCCTGAAAGGTGATGGCGCCGCCGTGTTCAGGCCTGTGAAACCTGGAGACCCGGGCACTGCGGACCCCGTTGAGGCACGAATATTGTAAGCTTCAGCGTGAAGGGACCGTGCAATTCCTCCCTTTTGACACCCCTGACAAAGGAACGCAGGAATCGCCGCTGCGGCAACCGAGGCGATTTTCTGCCCTCTGGCAACCGCTCACAAGCTTCCGTCTTTTTTTTGGGAAGGCGGGAGAGTCATAGTGAGATTTCACAGCAAATCCATTCATGAAAGGAGGTGAAAAACAACAATGAAAAAAATCTGTGAAATGTTTGTGCTGGTTCTGGTGGCCGTGATGATCGGGCAGCCCCTGGCAGCTTTCGCCGGGTCCTCCCCCCGAATGATACCGGGGGAAAAGGTGAGCATTCTTGCCGATGGCAAGGAAGTGAATCAGTTCCGCTCGGAAATGCCTGTGCCCCAGGGCACGATGATGGCATGCAGCGGCAGCTGCATCATTCAAAGTCAGGACCTGCAGCTGGTCGCCCGTGACAAGGCGGTTTTCGCCCTGACAGAGGAACGGTCCCAATGGGATCTCACGGTGAAGACCGGCCGTGTGGATTTCGCCATGCGATCCGAGGCGAAGCCCGTGTCCTTCAACACGCCTCATGACACCATTCGTACGGAACAGGTCATCGTTCCCGCCTCTTCGGAGGGACTGGTGCGGGGTTTTGTGTCCGTCACGGACAAGGGCACTGAACTCTCCGTCCAGGAAGGCGCCCTGCAGGTGGTGAACCAGAACGGGTCCCAGCTGGTGCAGCCTGGCCATTCCATTCTCCTGGCCCAGGCGGTCATTCCTGCTTCCCCTGCCCCTGCAGCCACTGCAGGAGGTGCCGGAGCTGCGGGATTCACAACGGGTCAAATTGTGGGCCTTGGAGTGATGGGCGCAGGCGCAGTGGCTATAGCGACGACAGCCGCTGTGGTTGCATCCGACAGTGGTGGAACGGACGTGAGCCCCAAGTGAGTTCATGTCAATGTGATGGGTTGTGACAAGGGACTCTGAGGCAAGTGGTTTCTCAGGCCCTGGTCCAACCCGTGGTCAAAAAGCATCGGGCACCGGCACAACCGTTCCGGTGCCCGATGCATCCCATTGAACTTCGGCGGCAACCGCCCGGGAGCGGCCGCCGCCATGCGATTCTTTTTCAACTTCAACGCCACACGCAAAAGCAGGGAGCAAATTTTCTCATGAAGCCCATGACGCCCCCACCCGTCAAAGGAATCCTGTTTTCAAAGCCTTGCATGCTGTTCATACTCCTGCTGACCGTTTTTCAGCTGGCCGCCTGTGCTTCGGGAGGCAGAGGGCCTGCCCCGACCACCAGCCTCGATGAAGTGCTGGCCCGAGAAGGCAGTTCCAGCCAGGAAGTCCGCGCCATCAACCAGCAGCTCTTTGCGTCCGTGAGCGCTTCCCCGCAGATGCAGGATTATGTCCTGGGAGAAGGGGACCTCATACAGGTCACCGTCTTCGAAGTGCCTGAACTGAACACGCAAACAAGAGTGGGTGCGAGGGGGCACGTCACGCTGCCCCTGCTGGGGGCCGTTGAGGTCACGGGAATGACTTCCCGGGAAGCGGAGCAAAACATCGAAGACCTGTACAGGGCCCGGTATCTGCAAAACCCCAATGTGAGCGTCTTCGTCAAAGAACAGGTTTCAGGGAAAATCACGTTGCTGGGGGAGGTCAAAAAACCCGGCACCTACGCCCTCCTTTCCCGCCAGCATGTCCTGGATGTCCTGGCCATGGCCGAAGGCCTGTCGGACAGGGCGGGGCGCACCGTGCAGGTGAGGCGCACGGAACACGAACAGCAGCAGCCCACGACCTACATGATCGACCTGGATGAAGTCATCAAGGGCGGTCATGACGCCATGAACATGGAAATCAGGGGCGGCGACGTGATTTATGTTCCCGAGGCGGGAATGGTTTACGTGGATGGAGCCGTGAGGCGCCCCGGCAACTACCCCATCAGGACCTCCATGACAGTTCCCGAAGCCATCGCTGCGGCGGGAGGCTTCTCCACCACCGCCAGCGAGGGTGACATCAAGCTGGTGCGCCTGCGCGAAGATGGCGAGAGAGAGGTTTTTCAGGTGAGCATGAATGAAATGCGCCAGGAAACGGGGAAGGTTCTGGAAGTGAGAGACCGCGACGTGCTCTTCGTGGAAACCAGCCGGGCGCAGGCGCTCCTCTATGGGCTCAGGCTGAACCTGGGCGGCGGCCTGTTCGGAGTGGGATACACCCCTCCCAGGGACTAACCCGGGGCATTCCGGGGGCTGATGGAGGGCCGGAAAGAGTGCGGTGGGTTCAGTTCGGGTAAAGGGTCATGGTTCTCATTGCGGTTCTGGAAGTTTTTTGCCGAGCTGGGGCTCGGCGGTCCCAGGAAAAACCAAACCATCCGCCCTTCGATGCTTCAGGACAGGCCTCATGGCGAACCAATGTGATTGCACACTTTAGGATCCCTTTCGTTACCTCAGGGCAGCCCTTACTTCAGGTTTCATCTGGGGCGAACGGTGGGTTCAGCTCGCGCTGCGCCCTCTGCGCCTCTGCGAGAACCGCAGGGTGGGCACGGGGTTTTTGTGCCCACCGAGTGAACCGGCGCCTCCCCAGGAACAAACACTGCGGCATGTCGTCTGAAATCTAAAGACAAATCAACTCCTCTGGGGCCGTGTTGAGGGATTCCAGCCCTTCCGGGGTGACCACGTAGGTGTTTTCAATGCCCGCGAGGCCCATTCCCGGAAGCACGAACTTGGGTTCCACGGCGAAGGTCATGCCCTCCTGCAGCACCATCCTCTGACCGGCGGCGATGATGGGCAGCTCGTCCACTTCGATGCCCAGGCCGTGGCCCACGAAACTGACCCGCTGGTCATCCACGCCCATGAAATTGTTGGTCCAGCCCGCCTCGTCCACCCAGCGGCAGATTTCCCCATACAATTCCCCCGTGACAGATCCCGGGACCCCTTCCGCACAAAGCCGTTCAAGAATCTGCCGCGACAGGGCATAAGCTTCACGCAGCCTGGAAGGAGGCGTCCCCAGGCAGAAATTGCGCGTCTGGTCGCTCAGGTAGCCGTGAAAACTCAGCATGGTGTCCACGCTCACCATTTCGTTCCGCATGATCCTACGTTCCGAAGGCCCCTGCCCGAAGGCGGGGCTCACGCCGCACCCTCCCGTGGGCATGTCCCCATAGGCGGGAACCGCCGCATCGGGCCCTGAAAGGATGTGCCCGAAGTACATGTCCATGTTGGGGTTTCTCAGGCGAATGAGGCCCAGGTGCCCCGCCTTTCGGGCCACCCTTTCCAGTTCGATGGTCAGCTCCAGTTCGGTCACACCCTCGTGCATCAGCTCCGGAACGGCGTCGGAAACGGCCCTGGAGATGGCGGCGGCGCCACGCATCATCTGAATCTCCCAGGGAGACTTCACCATGCGCACCTGGCGCACGAGCCCGCTCACGTCCACAAGCTGCTGCCTGGGAAAAAGCTTCTCGTCGAGGAAGAAAAAGGTGTTGGCGGACAGCACGTCCAGTTCGAGGCCCACCCGCTGCAGGCGGGAACCCTCCACGGCTTCCGTGACGGCGGCGGCGAGTTCCCTGATGCTCTTCATGGGGCGAATGGGACGCAGAAAGGATTGGGATTCAGCCCGCTGCGGATCTCTTCGAACGAGAAACACGGGGTTGCCCTGAGCGGGCACCACCAGGTGGCCGTCCTGAACCGTGCCCGTGAAATAGAAAAGATCGGCGTTCTGGCTGAGGATGGCCACGTCCGTGTCATGTTTTGCCAGGAGGGCCTGAAGGTTCACGATTCGGGATGCGATCTCGCTCATGGGCACCTTCATCATGATTGTCTCCTTTCTCGTTTCTCGCAGAGGCGCAGAGGGCGCAGAGAGTTCACTTCGTCCATTGGTTCTGAGGCCTGGGCTGCGGCGATGATGCAAATTCACCTTTATTCCGTGAATCCCTTGCGGGCGAATTCTTCCATGTGTTCCACCATGCGGCCGATGGTCAGTTCCTGCAGGGAGGGCAGCACCAGGTGAGCCTCCCCGAGGTTTTCCTCGGGAAAGCTGTTGGTGACGGCGACCACGTAAAGACCCGCCGCCCTGGCGGAGGCGATGCCCGCAGGCGTGTCCTCGATGGCCAGGCACCGGGATGGGGACAGGTCCCCCATTTGGGGAAATGAACGCATCCGGTTCACTGCCTCCAGGTACGTTTCGGGATGGGGCTTGCTTTTCGCCACATCGTCCGCGGCGACGATCACTCCAAAGGCATCCCGAATGCTCAAGGCGGCGGTGAAGGCCTCGATTTCGCTTCGCAGGGCCCCCGAAGCCACACCGAGAGGCACCTGGTGGCGCCGAAGCTCCCCGATGAGCTCCAGGACTCCCGGAAAACTGCTGACTCCCCGGGCCACGATGGCCTGGAGGACCTCGTGCTTGGCCTCCATGAGGCGGGCCAGGTGAGAATCACTCAAAGTCTCGCCCTTTTGCCGGAAAGCCTCCGCAAAGGCGTCCCGGTCATCGAAACCGATGTACACGTCCATGTAGTGATCGAAGTCAAAACCCATGCCCAGAGGACGCAGCACCTCCTGAAAGGCACGGTAGTGAAGGGGTTCCGTGTTCACCAGGATCCCGTCACAATCAAAGATGACGGCCTGAAGAGGCCTGGAAAGGTCATTCGCCATGGATGTTCGCTTCTCCTGCTCTGTAGTGAGTTGCCGTATGGATACATTGTGTAGGGTACAAGAATAATCCTATCGGTGCGTCGCCAGTATTTCGCCGGGGCCGGCCCCCTTTGCCCGCATTCTTTTCCATTCATGAAAAAAGGCACCCCATAAGTGCAACAAGGAATGACAACCGGCAATCCCCGATGCCGCTGAAGTGAGCTGTCCCAACCCACGAAAAAGCACCTTTTACCTCTGCAAAAGCACCTTTTACGTCATTCCCGCGAAGGTGGGAATCCACACCCCCGAGGACGCGGGGCTCTCCGAGGCGCTACGTCATTCCCGCGCAGGCGGGAATCCAGCTTTTTCAAGACGTCCTGGTTCCCCGCCTGCGCGGGGATGACGTGGCACAGCACCACACAAACCTCTGAATCAACAGCATTGACCATCAATCCCCACCCCTGCATATACCACGTCGGGAGAGCTTTGAAAAATGGCGCCCCTTGTTTTTGCCGCCCCTTGTATTCTCCGGGTGAGCTATTATAACGAATCCACTTCAAAATGATGTCCCGCAGTAATAGAATACAATATTGATATGAATTATCCGTTGTCTCGATGTTATCATTCGGCAGCCGCAGGGTGGGCAAGGCTTTCGTTCCCCACCACCAGATCTTTACTGGACGCGAAGAGAATCCAGACCCCCTCTGCGTCCTCTGCGCCTCTGCGAGAACCAGAAAAAAAAGCAAATGGGAGGCCCGCAGGGTGGGCAAGGCTTTCGTTGCCCACCACCGGATCTTTACTGGACGCAAAGAGAATCCAGACCCTCTCTGCGTCCTCTGCGCCTCTGCGAGAACCAAAAAAACAACGCAAACGGGAGGCCCGCAGGGTGGGGCACGGCTTTCGTCCCCCACCACCGGATCTTTACTGGACGCAAAGAGAATCAGACCCTCTCTGCGTCCTCTGCGCCTCTGCGAGAACCAGAAAAAAAAGCAAATGGGAGTGGTGACCAAGTGATCACAGTTCAAGGGGTGAGCAAAGCCCTGGGCAGTCAGGACCTTTTCCAGGATGTTTCCTTTCACATCCATGCGGGCGAAAAAATCGGGCTCATTGGCCACAATGGAGCCGGCAAAACGACCCTCTTTCACATTCTCCTGAAAGAAACGGAGCCGGACGGGGGAATCGTCTCCCACGCCAAACACCTGCGCATGGGGTACCTGCCCCAGCAGTGGATTCCCCGGGAAGACAAGACCGTTCTGGCTCACGCCATGGATGTGCACGCGGAACTGCAGGAGATGCAGGAGGAGCTGAAAGCCATCGAAAAGACCCTGGAAAGGGCAGCGCTTCAGGAGGACAAAGATTCGAAGCGCACCCATGAACTGGCCCTTCGTCAGAGCCAGATCCTGGAAGCCATCGAACACATGGGCGGTTACGACCTGGAAGCACGGGCCCAGAAAGTGCTGGCAGGCCTGGGATTCCGCCAGGAAAAGCTCCAGGGGTCCGTGTCGGCCCTGAGCGGCGGCTGGATCATGCGTTTGGAGCTGGCCCGGCTTCTGCTTTCCGAACCGGACCTTCTTCTCCTGGACGAACCCACCAACCACCTGGACCTGAGTTCCCTCCTGTGGCTGGAACAATACCTGGTCAACACCCCTTCGGCCATGCTGCTCATCTCTCACGACCGGGCCTTCCTCAACACCGCCGTGCAGCGCATCCTGGAGCTGGAAGGGGGGCATCTCCAGGAATACACGGGGAACTACGACGCTTACCTGGCTCAAAAAGAGCAAAGGCAGGAGATCCTTCAGGCCGCTTTCAACAATCAGCAGGACCAGATTCGCCAGATGGAGCGGTTCATCGAGCGCAACCGGGTGCGGGCCTCCACCGCCAGAAGGGCTCAAAGCCGCCTGAAGACCCTGGACAAGATGGAACGCATCGAGGCGCCTCAAGGGGACACGGCCACCATTCAGTTCACCTTTCCCGAACCGCCCCGCTCGGGCAAGTGTGTCCTGGAATTGCGCCATGCCCGGAAATCCTACGGCGACCTGACCATCTACGATGGCGTGGACCTCACCCTGGAACGGGGAGAACGCATCGCCCTGGTGGGTGAAAACGGAGCGGGAAAGACCACGCTGCTCAAAGTCCTGGCGGGAGTGGAGCCCTTATCAGGGGGGCAGCGCGTGGAAGGGCACCAGGCCCGTGTGGGCTATTACGCTCAGTACCAGTGGGACCAGCTCCATTGGGACCGGACCGTTTTTCAGGAGGCCGCATCCTTGTCGGGAAACATGTCCCAGACTCAGGTCCGCAGTCTTCTGGGAGCCTTTCTCTTTCGCGGCGACGACGTGCTCAAGAAAGTGAGGGTCCTCAGCGGAGGGGAAAAAGCCCGGCTGACCCTCTGCAAGCTGCTCCTGCAGCGGCCCAATGTGCTCCTCCTGGACGAACCCACCAACCACCTGGACATTCCGTCCCGGGACGTCCTCGAGCAGGCCCTCAGGGACTATTCGGGAACCATCTGCTTCATCAGCCACGACCGCCACTTCATCGACGCCATTTCCAACAGGGTCATCCTGGTGCAGGGCGGCCGGCTCCATTCCTTTCCCGGCAACTTCTCGGACTTTGAAAGCATCTGGAAAAGCCGGCTGGAAGAGGAAGAGCAGGAAGAAGGGGGCGATTCACAGGAAGGTGCGGCCCGAACGCCCCCACCGGCAGTGAAAAACCAGGAGAAAAAGCGGCTGGAAGCGGAGCGGAGGAACCGCCTGTACCAGCTCAAAAAACCCCTTCAGAAACGGTTGGACCGGGTGGAAAAAGAACTGGAGCAAGCCCAGAAACGGGTGGACGAGCTCACGGCACAGCTGGCCGACCCCGCCACCTACCAGGATTCCGGCCGGGCGCAACAGGTACAGCTGGACTACCAGGATGCACGAAAGACCGTTGAGGACGCCACGGAAGAGTGGGAAACGGTGGCTCTGGAACTGGAGGAACTGGAAAAAAATGAAAACTGATCAGGTGGTTGCATGAATCACTCCCTGGCGGATTACCCGAAGGAAAATGGCATGGACATTCATCGTCTGGAAGTTTTCTGCAAAGTGCTGGAACTTCAAAGTTTCACCAAGGCCGCGGAAGCGGTGCGCCTGACTCAGCCCACGGTCAGCGAACACATACGGGCCCTGGAGGACTCACTCGGGGAAAAGCTGGTGGACAGGCTCGGGCGGGAAGTGCTGCCCACCCAGGCGGGCCAGATCCTCTACGGCTATGCCAAGGACATGATTCAACTGAGAAACGACGCCGTTCAGGCCATCGAGAAATACAAGGGAAAACTGGCGGGCCACCTGCTCCTGGGAGCGAGCACCATTCCCGGCACGTACATCCTGCCTTCCCTGATCGGGTCTTTCAAGGGAACGCACCCCGACATTCAGATCACTCTCAAGATCTCCAGCAGTGCGGAGGTGGTCCAGGGCATCCTGGAGGGCAAGCTGGAAATGGGCATGATCGGGGCCAGGTGGGACGACCGAAGGATCGTCCTGGAAGAGGCTTTTTCCGACGAACTGGTCCTGGCTGTCTTTCCCGATCATCCCTTTGCGCAGGAAAAAGCGGTTCAGCTGGAATCCATCGTGGGGCAGCCTTTCATTCTGAGGGAGAGGGGTTCGGGAACGCGCATGGTCATGAACCAGGCCCTGGAAAAAAGCGGCTTTCCTCCGGCGAAACTTTCCTTGGTGGCCGAAATGGGGAGCACGGAGGCGGTACGCCAGGGCGTGAAAGCCCGCATCGGCATCTCCATCCTTTCGGCCAGGGCCGTGGCCGAAGATGCCCGAAGAGGGGATTTGGTGGTGGTGCCCCTCAAGGGGGTGGAATTCAAACGCCCCTTCTACCTGGCCCGAAGAAAAAAACGCCAGATATCCCCTCTGTGCACCGCTTTCATCGGGCACTTGAGAGAGGAGAGCGGTTTGTGAAGACAAGACCTACGGTTCTCGCAGAGGCGCAGAGAACGCAGAGAGAGCTGAACCGAGGTATCGAAGGACATGAAAGGGCGGGCGAACCTCGTGCTGACGGAAGGTTTTTTGCCGAGCTGGGGCTCGGCGGTCCCGGGAAAACCCGAAACGTTCGCCCTTCGGTACCCCGGGACGGACCTTGGGCGGGTCGGTGACATGCCCAAGTCCGAAAGGTGACGAATGGCAGATGACGAGGACCCTCTCTGCGTTCTCTGCGCCTCTGCGAGAACCATGAACATCATCCTGAAGGGGCATTGCCGGCTTTTTCCACCCTGCAGGGAATGGCCCGCAGCTGGTTGGTGCCCATGATGGGGTCGAAAGGTCTTTCCGCGCTGGTGAGGCAGTTGATGTTGGCCCGATCCCAATGGAAAAGGTCCTTTTCCAACCCTTCGGGGAACCACCAGCCGTAGTCGGCCACCACCACCCGCGGGTCGATCGTCTCGGTGAGGGACAACCGCTGGACCATTTCTCCCGCAGCCGAAACAACACGCACCGCTTCTCCCGCCTGGAGGCCCAGTTCCTGAGCCCTTGCAGGGTGCATGCTCACGCAGGGATGGGGGTGTCTTTTCCGGAGGCCAGTGAGATGCCTGTAGGCCGAATGAAAAAAATGCTTCGGCTTGGCGCTGGTGAGAAGCAGGGGGAAGGCTTCATCGACCTCGAAATCATCCCCGTTCCCATAGAATGGCACCGATGCATATCCCCACTTCCGCAGCAGGCTCGAGGCCAGTTCCACCTTCCCCGATGGGGTGGAAAACCCCTTTTCCCTGTAAGTGAAATATTTTCCCGGACCCCGCAAAACCCCCCTCTGAGCGAACTCCTGGTAGGTGATGCCCGAAGGGGCCAGGATCTCTTCCAGGATGTCGTCCGGGCGGTTCCAGAAATGATCCCGGAACCCCATTCTTTTGCCCCACTCGTTCAGGATGTCCATGTCGGAGCGGCATTCCCCCCTCGGTTCCACCAGTTTGGGGCGTGCCACCACGTAGCCGTGGGGGAGGCCGTAGTGGCCCATGTCGTTGAATTCAAAGTTGGTGGCCACGGGCAAAACCAGGTCGGCCAGGGCGGCCGTGGGGGTCATGACCTGGTCGGCCACGGCCAGGAATTCCAGGTTCATGAGCCCCTTTTTCACCAGGTGAGCCTGAGGGCCGCTCACCATGGGATTGGCCCCCTGCACGTACATGCCTCCAATGGCCGCACTGGAGTGGGTGGAGGCTCCCTGTTCCGCAATGGATTGAAAGATGGCCCAGTTGGGAGTGGTGAGCAGGCGGGGAATGAGGTGGTGTTCTCTGTTGAGGAGCTTCCGCGAACGGTCGGGAAAGTGATCCAGGCGCAGGAATTCCGCCAGCCTTTTGAGGCGCGGCGCCGAGGCGCGCACATTGCCCCCGGGAACTTCCAGGTTTCCCGTGAGGGCCATGAGCAGCACCAGGCTGCGGCAGCACTGAGCGCTGTTCACCGTGTGTTCGATGGCGTTTCCCCACTGGATGAGCGCGGGCCTGGAGGTGGCGTACAGGCGTGCCGCTTCCACGATCTTCCGGGGTTCCACCCAGGTTCCCCGGGCCACCGTTTCGGGCGTGTATGGGGCGAGGGCTGCTTTCAGTTCGTGAAAACCGGTGGTCCAGTTCTGCACAAAATCATCATCGTGGAGGTTTTCTTCCAGGATAACGTGGAGAAAGCCCAGGGCCAGGAGGCCGTCGCTCCCGGGCCTGATTCGCAGGTGGAGATGGGCGCGGCGGGCCGGTTCGTTTTCCACGGGATCGATGACGATGAGTACGGGGTTTTGCTTGAGGCAGTCACGAAGATGAATGCCGAGCACCCCCTCTTCGTTGGTGCGGAAAGGATTGCTCCCCCAGAGGACCACGCACCGGGTGGGCGAATCCAGGTCCGCCACGGGGAAAAAGCCGCAGGTGACCATGGCCATCTGTTCCCGGGGCATGTGGCAGACGTGCTGGGACGATCCCACATGGGGACACCCCAGGAGGTTGGCCAGCCTCATGGCCATGAAAAACTCCACGCCCTTGGGGGCTCCCTGCAGGAACGCCAGGGATTCAGGGCCCCAGCGGTTTTTGAGCTCCAGGAACCGGTTGGCAAGGGTGTCCAGGGCTTCGTCCCAGGAAATTTTCACCCACTCCCCCTCCCCTCGCCGGCCTTTTCGCTTCAAGGGATGTGTGAGCCTTCGAGGATGATCGATTCGCTCCAGGGAAGCCAGCCCCTTGGCACAGCAATGCCCCCGGGAAAAGGGGTCTTCCGTGTCGGGAAGGACCTTCACGGGCTTACCGTTCCGGACCAGGACCTTCAGGCCGCATCCTCCGTGGTCGAATCGGGCGCAGTGAGTGCGCAGCCATTGTTCGCTCATTTCCTCCTCCTTTTAAGCCCAGAGGGCGGCGTGGTCAGCCTTCAAGGCATGGGCGGGTTCAAGGGGCAATGTCACTGACTTAGCTTTTTCACTCTGAGCAAAAGTCCCCTCCCCGGAAAAAAACCCCTCTCTCCTGAAGAAACTGCCCCCTCAACTGAAGAAATGCCCTCTCAACTGAGAAACTGCCCCCTCACGTCATTCCCGCGGAGGCGGGAATCCAGTCTTTTAAAAAATCTTTCTGGACCCTCGCCTTCACGGAAGTGACGGGAAAGAGCGACACGCAATCCCTTGTATCAACAGCATAGGGTTCCAGGGGGAACTCCCGCCAGGGCTTGCGCCAGACCCAGAAACTCCTGAGGAGTGAGAGTTTCGGGCCTGCGTTGAGGATCAATGGAAAGGGAGCTGAGGGCCCGCAGCAGTGAGTCCCGGTCACCATGCTCGAGGTCTTTGAGGGCATTGAGCAGTGTCTTGCGCCGCTTCTGAAAGGCCAGGCTGACCAGGCGCCTCACAAAGGGAAACAGCTCATCGGCTTCGGGGGACGGTGGAAGATAGTCCACCCGCAAGACCATGGAATCCACCTGGGGCGGGGGGAAGAACTGCCCGGGACCCACCGTAAAAAGGGGTGTGACCCGGGCGTAAATGGCCAGCAAAACAGAAAGGACACCGTATTCCCCGGTGGAAGGGCGTGCACAAAAGCGTTCACCCACTTCCTTCTGGACCATGAAGACGGCATGGGAGATGGCCGCGCGGGATTCCAGCAGATGAAACATGAGGGGGGAGCTGATCTGGTAGGGAAGGTTTCCCAGGACCACCAGAAGCGACTCTTCCGAACGGCTCAAGGCCGAAAA